>Ga0302326_10024834_pt1 | contig 12164 bp, 11 predicted proteins | sample Palsa_T0_3_FD_202264 | JGI IMG/M metagenome (GOLD analysis project Ga0302326, IMG submission 202264) | Peat permafrost microbial communities from Stordalen Mire near Abisko, Sweden - Palsa_T0_3 | ecosystem: Environmental > Terrestrial > Soil > Palsa > Peat permafrost | place: Sweden: Abisko...
ACGCCGACAAACGCCACGGGCCTACGGCATGCCGCACCTTGCGTACCTTGTGCTTGCGATCCACATACACCAGGTCGATAGCGAATTTCATGAAGAAGGTGTGGACCGATTCGCAGGGCACGATCCATAGCCCCGTGCCGGGGTCGAGGTGGGTATGCTTGAGCAGTCCGGTGCGGCGCTGCGCGCTGCTGTCGGCGAGGGTGATGGCATCGCCCAGCACTGTGCCGCGGGTTTGATTGCGCACCGCTACGTTCATGATGACAAAATAGAACCGGCGCCGGAGGTTCTCCAGCGCCGAATCCGATGACTACGCCTTGGGTTGCTTGTTGAGCTTTTCCCGCTGCTCTTTCAGGACCGCCTTGCGGCTCAGCTTGATTTTGTTGCCTTCGAGCGCCAGTACCTTCACCAGAATCTGGTCGCCTTCTTTCAACTCGTCGCGCACTTCGCGAATGCGGTTCTCGGAGATCTCGCTGATGTGCAGCAGACCGTCGGTGCCCGGGAAGATCTCGACGAACGCGCCGAAATCCACCAGCCGCACCACTTTGCCGAGGTAAGTCTTGCCGACCTCGGCCGTCGCGGTGAGATCGGTGATGATCTGGATCGCCTTGTTGGCCGATGCCTCGTCCGCCGACGCCACGTGCACCGTGCCGTCGTCTTCCACGTCGATCTTGACGCCGGTCTGCTCGATGATCCCGCGGATCACCTTGCCGCCTGGTCCAATTACGTCGCGAATCTTATCGGTCGGAATGTGCAGGGTGTAAATGCGTGGCGCGTATTGCGAGATCGCCTTGCGGGCTTCCGGCAGCGCCTCGTACATCTTATCGAGGATGTGCAAACGCCCGCGGCGGGCCTGCTCCAGCGCCTCTGTCAGGATAGCGACCGTAACGTGCGGGACCTTGATATCCATCTGCAGTCCTGTGATGCCTTCGCGCGTGCCGGCGACCTTGAAATCCATATCGCCGTAATGATCTTCGGCACCGGCGATATCGGTGAGGACCGCGTACTTGGTGCCTTCGAGCACCAGTCCCATGGCGATTCCGCCCACGTGAGCCGCCAGCGGAACGCCGGCGTCCATCAGCGCGAGCGATGCGCCGCAGACCGTGGCCTGCGAACTCGACCCGTTCGATTCCAAAATGTCGCTCACCACGCGCATGGTGTACGGGAAGGTGGCTTCCGACGGAATCGATGAACTGAGCGACCGCTCCGCCAAAGCGCCGTGGCCGATCTCGCGCCTTCCAGGACCGCGCATGAAGCCCACTTCGCCGACACTGAACGGTGGGAAATTGTAGTGCAGCATGAAGCGCTTGCTGGCTTCGCCCGGCTCGAGCAGTTCGATGCGCTGCTCGTCATCCTTGGTGCCGAGCGTGACGGTGACCAGCGCCTGCGTCTCTCCGCGGGTGAACAGGGCCGACCCGTGAGTGCGCGGCAACACGCCCGTCTCGATGGTGATCTTGCGAACTTCGTCGAACTTGCGGCCATCGGGACGCCGACGGTCGATCAGCATTTCGTCGCGGAAAATACGCTCGCGCAACGCTTCGATACAGGCCACGCCCTCAGCCAGTTGTTCTTCGGGCAACTCGGCAAGCGTCTTCTTCTTCAGCTCGCTTACCAGCGTGTGGCTCTCTTCCTTGGAGTGCTTCTCGGTATTGAGCGCGTCGGTGAGGCCGGTGCGAATGGCGCCTTCGAGCTTCTTGTAGAGTTCCTGATCGAGGGTGTGCGGCGTGTATTGGAACTTGGGCTTGCCAGCGAGCGCCATTAATTTGCGGATGCCCGCGGCGATCTTCTTGCAGCAGTCATGGCCGAATTCGATGGCGCCGAGCACATCCGCTTCGGAGACCTGCTGTGCGCCGGCCTCCACCATCACGATGCCTTCTTCCGTGCCCGCGACCACGATGTTCAACTTCGATTCGCGGCCCTCGGTGTACGTAGGGTTGGCAATATACTTCCCCTCCTTCATGCCGACGCGCACGCCGCCCAGAATGTAAGGGAATGGGAGATCGGAGATGGCCAGCGCCGCTCCGGCGCCGCAGATGGCCAGGGAATTGGGATCCTGTTCGGGATCGGCCGACATCACCATGGCGATGATCTGGGTTTCGTGCGAGAAACCGTCGGGGAACAGCGGACGCACCGGGCGATCGATCAGCCGGCTGGTGAGAACTTCTTTTTCGGAGGGACGTCCCTCACGTTTGATAAAGCCGCCCGGAATCTTGCCGGCGGAGTAAGTGTATTCACGATAATCTACCGTGAGCGGGAAAAATCCGGCTCCTGGTTTGGGCTGATCGGCCATGCAAGCGGTGACGAGAACAACCGCGTCACCGGAGCGAACGACAACGGCGCCGTTCGCCTGCTTGGCCATCCGGCCGGTCTCAAGTGTAATGATCCGGCCGCCCAGGTCAATTTCAACTGTGTGGTGCATATTCTTTCTAAAAACCTCCAACCTCGGCCGGACACGGCTCGATGAGCCCCCGGCTAGTCACGATCGGCGACCGGCAAAGCCGACGCCGTTTGAGACTGGAGTTGACAGGATGGGTGGCCCGCCACGTGGAAAGGCAACAACGCCTCAGCCCCGTTCGGACCGGGTTGGAACCAATTCGGAAGCTCTCAGGGAATCGACAAACACCGAAGCCGCTTCCGACAAATGGACTAGCGACCGCGGATGCCTAGCCGGAGCAGGAGTGCTTTGTAACGTTCCGTATCGGTATCGCGAAGGTAAGTCAGAAGCCGGCGACGCTTAGCGACCAGGGTGAGCAAGCCCTTGCGGGAACCGTGGTCCTTTTTGTGCGTCTTGAAATGCTCTGTCAGCATGGTGATGCGTTGGCTCAACAGGGCAATCTGTACTTCTGGCGACCCGGTGTCGGATTTGTGGCGCTGATTTGTGGTGAAAATCTGCCGCTTTGCTTCAATCGCCAGTGCCATTCTTGGGGTAAAACTCCTTGTCTTCTCTTAATCTCGATTTGGTACGTAAATTAGGATAGCACAATGAAAAGGAGGTTCGGGGAGGGGGTCCACTCGCACCGGACGGCTGGGCTAAACTACTAGCATCGCCTTTTGGAGGAGGACCCTATGAAGCTCGCACACGCCGCGATCCTTCTGGCCATATTGCCCCTCTTCGCCACCAACGGTGGGTTCGATGATCAATATTACTACCGCCTTACGAATTGGTTTCTCGGCAACGCCTGGTCGCTCGACTCCACCGCCAGCGACAAGTTCGTGCCGATAATGGCCCCGACATCGAACAGCGCCGGCCAATACTGGAAATTCACACGAGTTGGCGGCTGCTATCGCTTGAGCAATGTATTGCTGGGCCCCGGCTATGCGCTCGACAATTACCCCACCGGCAGTCATCCGCCCTTCATGGCCGTCGCCGGCAATGCCAGCGGCCAATGTTGGCATTTCACCCCCGAACACGATGGCTACCTCCGCTTGACTAATGACTACCTCGGAAACTCGCACTCGCTCGACACGTATTCCGACCGCGAGCATGCGCCGTTCATGGCGGAAACCGGTACGGCCACCGGACAATACTGGAAGCTGACGCGTCGCACGCGCCCATAAAGCGCGCACGGTCAGCCAGCCACGTGACCGCGGAAGGTGTTTACAATCAACCGTGCGCCGTCATAGCTCCAGACGGCCATCCACCGCCCGACGTTGGTCGCCACCATCAGAACCATCAACACCAGGAACCCCGCGCGCGCGATCTCCTGATAAATCACCGCCGGAATCCGCAGCGCCAGCAGAATTTTCGAGCCATCGAGCGGCGGCACGGGCAGCAGGTTAAACAGCGCCAGATACAAGCTCAATTCCACGCCGCGAAAAGCGAAATTCGCGAGCGCGACAGCGCCCGAGCCCTGGCAAATTACACCGATCGCTCCCAGGATGACGGCCATGATCACATTGCTGAACGGTCCCGCAAGCGCCACCAACAGCAGCCCGTTCAACCCGCCCCGCAATTTCGAGGTCTGCGTCATCACCGGCTTCCCCCATCCCAGAAATCCGCCCATCAGGAGCGTGCTCACGAACGGAAGAATCACGGTGCCCAGCCAATCGATGTGGGCGACAGGATTCAACGTCACTCGCCCCTGCAGGCGCGGGGTATCGTCGCCCAGTCTGGTAGCCACCCACGCATGCGAAAACTCATGCGGAGCGGTGAGTATCACGATCAGCAGGACATTGGTGAGAGCGAGTTGGAAATTGAGGTCCATGTCAGTTCCGGCGTACGATGGCCGCCCAGAGGCCCAACAGTGCCACAACCGCTAACACGGAAAGTGCCGTCTTCCAGCCGATGGTTTATTGTACGGTGGCCTTCAGCGCGACGCAAAGGCCGGATCGTCCACGACGCGGTAACCGTCGGGGATGCGAAACAGCGCAGCGTCCGGTTCGGCGAATGTCAGATTTCTTACCGTCATGGTGAAGTCTGACGCGCGCGGATTCGATATCCTGCTAACCATATCGATCCCCAGTTGCGGTGACCGCCAGCGCTCGTCCACCATCTTGGTTGGCCGATCGGCTCCCGCCGAACCAGCCGGAAACGTCGTTGTATGCCGTATGCCATACGTCGTCATGCCGTCGACTGTCTGCTCCCCGAGCCATTCCCTGGCGGGTTGCCCAGCACCCGCGGGGGGGGCGGAAGCCGCTTGCGCCAGGCCAAATTTCACTTCTATCGCCGTGCGCACCGCGATCTCGTTCACCGGGTCAAGGCGGTAACTGTAGCCGGCAACCGGGTCGACTATCTCGACGCCCATGGACCCCCGGTCAACCCGAGTGCGGCCCGCAAGGTCGCGGAAATGCCTCGCCAACGAGCTCTCGTGCGTCAACTTGGTACCGTCGCCAAGAACTTCGTCCATGGACAGCACCTGCTCGGCGGAATAGGGCATGCCGGTGAGCGCCGTGACGCTGCGCGGCTGCTGTCTGGACGGCTTCGCAGTCTCCAGCGGAACAGTGAATTCCGCGCTCTCATCGACGATCCGATAGTTCGCGGGCGGTCGGAATAACGATGGATCGGGCTCCTCCAGCCGCAAATTTTTCAGAGAGCCAATCATTACTCCAATTCCGGGTTGTGTATGCGAGGTGGAAACAAGCCTGCCGAGTTCCTCCCATGAGGCCCAATCTTCTGACACGGTGCTCACCGGCCGATCGTTACCGAAGATCGCGCTGCCCGCGGGATACGTGAGTGTGGTTCTGCGGCCGCACACGGCCAAGCCATCGATGATTTTCGAACCGAGGCCTTCGTTCAGCGTCGCGATGTTGCCCGCGAGGGAACCGGCCATGGGCTTTCCGGCCAGGCACGGCTGCGGTGCCGCGCTGGCGTGCACGGAGACCTTGACGTGGATTCGATAGGCGATCTCATGCGCGGAATCGAGCACGTACTGAAGGCCATCGACGGGATCCACAATCTCGACGTACTCGAAAAAAGTGCCCGTCTCACTCAGGAACTGCCTGCTCTCGGTCCGCGTTCGGCCCATCGCATCGCGGTAGACAGGGTCGGATTTAATTAGCACGTGAGTTCCTTCGTGAAGCGTCTGTTCCAAGCTATCGACAGCCGAGAAGGGACGGCCAGTTATCGCCGAGAAATTCCCCTGTTTGAAGTTCAACGTGACTTCGCCGCTTGGCGCCCGGGTGGGAGTGATTCGAATCTGCGCCGGTAACGACCAGGCAGCCACGAACATCAGCAGTGCGGCACGCGAAGACGATCTCGACTTCATCGTCAGCCTCCGTTAGTGAGATTGTATCTCGCTGAGGAACTCATCCACCACCCGATTGAATCGCTCCGCACGCTCGAAGTAGACCGAGTGGCCTGCGTCCGGAACCACCTCCAGCTTCGCTCCCGGCACAATCGAGGCGAGCGCTTCCACCAAGGGCGGCGGAATCACGATGTCCTCTGTGCCAGTAATGAACAGGACCGGCATTTTCAGTTCGCGGAGTCTGGACGCCGGCAGCGTGCGCGCGTCCACCAACTTCTTGCGTAGCGCGTTCTTGTCGAGCCCCGCGGTCATTCGATCCATTTCACGATAGAGGAACTCTAGCGCAGGCTGCTCCCGCGCCATGCGTTCACCCGCGGCGGGATGAATGTCACGCCGAAACAGGTCGGCCTCCGCGCCGGCGTGCGCCGACATCCACTCCTGAATCTTCTGCAAGTCCGCCGCCCCTAGCGTACTGGGGTCGACGATGCCGCTGGTGGACGACATCACCAGCGCCCACACGCGCCGCGGATAATTCATCGCGAAATCGAGACAGGTCCAGCCGCCCATCGATTGCGCGATGAGCGTAGCCCTCTGAATGCCCAGATGATCGAGCAATGCCGCCAGGTCGTCGGCGAATTCTGCGGGATCGGGCTCGTCGCCCTGCGACGGTGCGAACCCGCGATGCGCAAACGTCACGCAGGTATATCGCGCGGACCAAAACGGCACTTGCTGCCACCACACCATATGACTACCGCCGAGACCGTGCGCAAAAACGAGCGCCGGACCCTTACCCGTCACCTCAAAATAGATCGAAGCGCCCGGCCTCTCCAAACGACTGCTGGTCATTTACCTATGGTAGGTTTAATTACCGTCTGAGGAAGGGTCGCGCGGGCGAGTCAGGTAATAGAGGAAGGCGACGAACAAAGCAAAACAGGTTCCATAGACGAGCAGTTCGTGGCGCTTGCGTTTCCATTTGAGGGACCGCAGCGTGGCCCGCAGTTCCCGCTCGGCGCCGGATAGCGCTGCAGCTTGCCGCAGGAAGGCCTGGGAAGAGGACCTTCGGCGTTGCGGAACCGCAAGAAGCGATGCTGGCAGGCGTGACAGCGGTAAGGATAGATGGCGAGCAAAGCGGCTAACCTCTCCAGGAGGTTACGTCGATGCGAACGATGAGCCTGATCGATTTTGCACTTTGGACAGATCACTGCCTCAATATCCGCGTAGATTTCTAATTGTCTATTCTAACTTGCTTTCTTTATCATTTCCAAAATTGATACCACTTATTAGGGCGCGGCCTGGACATTTGTTTGCCTCCAACCAGCGGAGCGCCTTCCACGACGGCGCGGGGGTTCGCAGAGAAAATGCTTTCGGCAAGTTCTTCCCCACAGCGCGCGACCACGGCCTCGCGGGCCTCGGACAGGCGCGGACTGCGGTTTACTGGGTCGTGAGTATCGCTGGCGACGATGTGGACCAGTCCGCGGTCGAGGAGCCGGTGGCTGGCGGATTTCGCCGAAGATCCGAAAGCGCCGGTGATGGACATGGCGGTGACCTGGAGGAGACAGCCGAACGCGACCCATTCTTCGGCGCGGATGAAGTCCTTTCGAAGGACAGGATTACGCTCCGGGTGGGCGATGATGGGAACGATACCGGCGTCGACCATGCGGCGCAGGACTTTCTCGGTGTGCTGGCCAATGTGGAAGTCGGGGCATTCGACCAGGAGGTATTGCTTGCCATTGATGGTGTACTGGCGCAGGTTTTGCATCAGGTGGTCCACGTTATCGAAGCTGAGATGGAATTCGCATCCGAAGTGGACTTTGGGAACGCCCGCAGCCTGATTGAGCGCCTGAATTCGCTCGAGTACGACTTCGCGTTGGAAGGGGTATTTGGAATTAGCGTGAGGGGTAGCGACGATATCGGTGGCGCCGTTGGCGGCGGAGATTTCGAGCATAGTGAGGCTCACTTCCATGCTGGTGGCGCCGTCATCGACGCCCCATACCACGTGGCTGTGGATGTCAGTCAAAAGGCACCCCCTAGATGTTGGGTGAACTGACACCGTTCGCTCGGACGAGTCGAGTGACTCACAGATGGCCCATGGGATTCTTGGCGGGGGGCCAGCGTCGCTATCACCAGTATGGGCCACGAGCCCAAGGCCGGAGGGGAGAAAGGGCAATCGACGGCGACGTGGCGGAAGACGAAGACGACACCCAAGCCCAAGATAGTACGGAAAGCCGGGCCGAGACACCACAGAAACAGGCTGAAAATGACCAGCCCAAAGGGGATGCTGCCTTCGGCGGCGAACCGCAGCCCGTCGTCATGCGCCTGATTGGCGATGGCGCCGACGTCGATGAAGGCGTAGCGTGGGTAAACGGTGGGCCACGTGCCGAGACCCGTTCCCGTGAGCGAATGGTCCGCAATCAGGTGGAGTTTGGACATATAGGCCGACGTAGTGCGCGCCGGCACGCGTTAGCCGCGCGCGGTCGAGAAAGCGGCGGCCATCCAAACATCAGGTTCACCACCACTCTGCATTTCGGATTTTTCACGCGTTCATAACTTAAAAAGCTCGCGTAACCTGCGTGTTTGCACGCGGCTCACGGGAACCTCGGTATGCTTCTTGTCGTCCATGCGCAGCTGGTAACTCGACTTAAACCAGGGCACTACTTCTTTAATCCGGTTAATATTTACCAGATAAGACCGGTGCACTCGCCAGAATTGATCGCGATCGAGCGCCGCCTGAAGATCTTCGATGGTGCGGTAGTTGGAGTGGCCCTCGAGATTGGTGGTGACAAGAGTGATCAGGCCATTGTCGATGGTGGCGTAGATTACCTCATTAGCATCCACAATAAAGTGGCGGTTATTGGAGCGAACCGCAAGTTTATTGCGTGGCGCCGTTTGGGGTGCGGGCGCGGCGGCGGTCCCCGCTCCGGGCGATTCCGGCACTCTACGTTCCTGCATGGCACGCCGGGCGCGTTCGATGCTCTCCGCCAGCCGCACCTTGTCGACGGGCTTTAAAAGGTAGTCCAGCGCCTCCAAACGGAAGGCCTCAACGGCATATTGGTCGTAGGCCGTCACGAAAATAATGTGCGGCAGTTCCACGCCTTTTTCGCGTAACTGCCGTACTACACCCATACCGTCCAGGCCCGGCATATTGACATCCATGAATACCAGGTCAGGCTCCATTTTGCGGATGAGCTCCATGGCCTCGAATCCGTTGGAACCGGTTGCAATTACTTCCACTTCCGGAAAATCTCTCAGCAGATACGAAAGCTCGTCGCAAGCCAGTTGCTCGTCATCCACTACGACCGTAGAAAGAGTGGCTGTCGCGCGTTCCCGCATGGAGTTGGTATTATAGCATTTCGACCAAAGGAGACAGCATTTTGCCCAATCAAGACAACGTCCAAATCGCGCCCGCCGAGGGGAAATTAGGTGTTCTGGTCCCTGGGATGGGAGCGGTGACGACCACGTTTATCGCCGGGCTCGAAGCCATTAAACGAGGACTCGCCAAGCCGATCGGGTCGCTCACGCAACTGGGGACCGTCCGTCTGGGGAAACGCACCGAAGGCCGCAGCCCCGCCATCCGTGATTTCGTGCCGTTGGCCGGAATCAACGATATCGAAGTAGCCTGCTGGGATATTTTCGAAGACAACGCATATGAAGCCGCGGTGAAGGCCGGTGTGTTGGAAATGTCACTACTCGAGCAGGTCAAAGAGCCGATGCAGGCAATCAAGCCAATGAAAGCCGTCTTCGACCAGAGTTTCGTGAAGCGGCTCCATGGACCGAACGTGATGACCGGCGGGTCCAAAATGGACTACGCGCAGCGCATTATGGACGACATCAAGTCCTTTAAAGAACGGACCGGCGTCGCCCGCACGCAGATGATCTGGTGCGGGTCGACGGAAGTCTACCATGAGGCCGCTCCGGTGCATGCCACGCTCAAGGATTTCGAGTGCGGCCTGCAGAAGAACGATCCGGAGATTTCTGCCAGCCAGATTTACGCTTACGCGGCGCTGAAGAGCGGAACGGGATTCGCCAATGGGTCGCCGCACCTCACTACCGACATGCCGGCGCTGCTCGAACTGGCGCGCAATATGAACGTGCCCGTGGCCGGCAAGGATTACAAGAGCGGCCAGACGTTCATGAAGACGCTCATCGCACCTGGGTTGAAGTCGCGCTTGCTGGGCCTGAACGGTTGGTTCTCGACGAATATTCTGGGGAATCGCGATGGCGAGGTGCTGGACGAGCCGGGTTCGTTCCGCTCGAAGGAAGTCAGCAAATCCTCGGCGCTCGAGTACATCCTGCAGAAGGATCTATACCCGGATCTGTACCAGGAGTTTTACCACAAGGTCCGCATCGAGTACTATCCGCCGCGGGGCGACGCGAAGGAAGGCTGGGACAACATCGACATCTTCGGATGGCTCGGCTACCCGATGCAGATCAAGGTGAATTTCCTCTGCCGCGACTCGATTTTGGCCGCCCCTCTGATGCTGGATATCGTGCTTTTCATGGACTTGGCGCATCGCGCCGGCATGCGCGGCATCCAGGAATGGCTTTCCTTCTATTTCAAAGCGCCCATGCATGCCCCGGGGTTATATCCGGAGCACGATATTTTCATCCAGCTCATGAAACTGAAGAACACGCTGCGCTGGATGCGCGGCGAAGATTTGATTACGCACCTCGGCCTGGAATATTACGACTAGTTCGGGTGTCTACAGGGCCGGCGGCGAGAGAAAGCGCTAGACTTCCGCGCCGCCGCGTCTTATTGTCTTAGGAGCATATGAAGGTATTGGTAATTGGGGGAACGCTCTTCATCGGCCGCGCGCTGGTCGACGAACTGGTGAAGGCGGGCCATGAAGTCGCGGTACTGCACCGCAAGCCCAAGCACGATTTCGGGCGCCGGGTAGACAATATCCAGGCCGACCGGAACGATGCCGCGGCCATGCGCGAAGCCCTGTCCACGCGCCGTTTCGACGCCGTTTTCGACAATGTCTACGACTGGGAGCGCGGCACGACGGCCGAGCAGGTGGAAGCCACCGTGCGGGCGTGCGGCGACCGGCTCAACCGCTATGTTTTTCTTTCCAGTGTGGCGGCGTACGGCGACGGACTGAATCACAAGGAAAGCGATCCGCTGGCACCCGATTATCATGCCATTCCGTATACCCGGCACAAAGCCACCACCGAGCGGCTGCTATTCCGCATGCAGGCGCAGACCGGATTGCCGCTGGTGACGTTCCGGCCGCCGTTCGTGTACGGACCGGGGAATCCGTTCTATCGCGAGCAGTTTTTCTGGGACCGCCTGCGCGCCGGCCGGCCAATCATTATCCCCGGCGACGGCCATCGGCTGATGCAGTTCGTTTATCTCACCGATCTGGTGCAGGCGATGGCTCGCTCCATTGAGGAGCCACGCGCCGTGGGCGAGGCGTTTAACATCGGAGATCCCAAGCCGGTCACGCAGGTGGAATTCGCTGAGAAACTGGCGCGGGCCGCGAATACTGAGGTCACGCTGGTGCGCGTGCCGCGCGACGTCATCCAGCAGGCGGGCGGCGGTGTCATGGATGAGCCCTACTATTTCGGCGAATACCTGGACGTTCCGCCGATCACCGAAAATATCGGCAAGGTGGCGAGGATTTTAAAGCTCAAGCCTACGCCGTTCGAGGTTGGTCTCAAGGAGACGTACCGCTGGTACACGCGGAATCACAAGCCGCGCACCGTAGGCTTCGAGTTCGACGATAAGCTGCTCGCGTTGGTGAAGAACGACATCAAGAGCGATTCCATCGCGAACGTGTAGATTTAAGGAGCGGATGGGAAGCCATGCTCCGTCGCCAAGCCATGGTGGAAGCTCTGGTGACCGGCCGCGCAGCAGCCCTGTCCTGAAATTGAACATCATCGCCATCGGGGGCATCGTCGGGCTGGCGTCTCAGGGAGACTTACGGTTTGGTATACCCGCAATCACAAGCCGCGCACCCGAGCTTCGAGTTCGACGATAAGCTGCTCCGCGGTTTCCAGGTTTATGGAAACCAATGGTGAAACGTGAGAAGTCGAAGATTGCCTGTTCCGACCAACTTGCCGCGTTTGACCAGCCGGTAAAGATCCCGACCTCGAGCTCCGGAAGCAGCAGTGTGCTTCCCGGCTCGCAGAAATAGCCTGACGGGCGCCTACGGCAGATGAATAATCCCGCGCTGGATGGCGGCCGTCGCGGCCTGCGTCCGATCCTGCACGCCTAACTTACTCAATATGCTCTTCACGTGATTCTTCACGGTATGCTCCGCGATACTCAGCGAATACGCGATTTGCTTATTCGCGAGCCCCACGGACGATCAGATCGAGTACCTGCACTTCGCGCGCGCTCAGATCAGGACGCGGCATCTGCGTGGCGAGCGGCCACATGGATTTCGCCTTCACGCTTCGCCCTACCCCGCAGCCGACGCGTGTGAGGATGATGACCATTCGGGCAGCGAGGAAGCAGTGAGATACAAGCTCTCCGCATTCAGC
>Ga0302326_10024836_pt1 | contig 12162 bp, 10 predicted proteins | sample Palsa_T0_3_FD_202264 | JGI IMG/M metagenome (GOLD analysis project Ga0302326, IMG submission 202264) | Peat permafrost microbial communities from Stordalen Mire near Abisko, Sweden - Palsa_T0_3 | ecosystem: Environmental > Terrestrial > Soil > Palsa > Peat permafrost | place: Sweden: Abisko...
CTGGCCACGGTGGCCGAGGAGCCGACGCGGCGTAAGGCCCGGCGGTGGTTCGTGGCCGTCATGAGCGGATCCCGGGCCAAAGGCCGCTGGCGGATCAGCGGCCGGACGACAGCGGTTGCCATCATGGGTGGCTGCGACATGGACCTGCGGTATGCCGAGATCGACGGCACCGACATCGTCATCACGGCCGTGGCCTTCTGGGGCGGTGTCAAGATCATCGTGCCCGAGGGATTCGACGTGGAGTTGGGGGGTTTCTCGTTCATGGGCGGCCGCGACCTGCGACTGCGCAAGGTGCCGCTCATTCCCGGGTCCCCCCGGATCCGCATCCGGGGCTTCGCCATCATGGGTGGCATCGACGTGCGGAGCCGGCCGGCTCGCTCGGGGAACCAGATCGGGCAGACGATCGTCGACCACGTCCTCGGAACGGTGAACGCGCTGCCGCGGCTGCCCAGTCTGCCCGGGGCGCCAGGGGCCGGCCCCATTGATCTCGAGGCACTGCGGCGAGACGTCATGGAGGCACTCCGCACCCAGCGCAACGCCGGTCGGACGCGTGACCGCGACAGGACACGCAACCGTGACCGGCCACCCGTCGACGCGCACGATTCCGTCCGCACCCAGGATTCCACGGAGCCGGGCGATCAGACAGCGCCTGCGGGCGCGCCCCATCGTGGCGAAGCCACCGTGACCATTCTGTTCAGTGACATGGTCGACTACGCCGGGATGACCGAGCGCCTCGGTGACCAGAGTTCGCGGGAGGTGCTCCGGGACCATCATGAGATCGTCCGCGGGCTTATCCGCACGCACGGCGGACGGGAGATCAAGGTCCAAGGGGACGGCTTCATGGTGGCGTTCGGTGGGGTGGCACGATCGCTGCGCTGTGCGGCCGACATGCAGCGCGCCTTCGCCGCCTACTCGGAGGAACAGCGGGAGCGGCCGATACGGGTCCACATCGGGATCCACACCGGCGAGGCGATGGAGGAAGACGATGATTTCATCGGCCATACGGTCATCGTGGCCAGCCGCATCGCCGACGTGGCGGGTGCGGGGGAGGTCCTGGTCTCGACTCTTTCGGCCCAGATGGTGGAGCGCACCGAGGAGTTCACGTTCGTCGAAGAACGTGAGGTCACGCTCAAGGGCCTGACTCGACCACAACGCGTCCTCACCCTGTCGTGGGCCGGCTGACCGGAGCAACCCGGTGTCCCGCCGCGTCGTGCGGGCCGTGTATTGTTGGGCCATGTTGTTGGTTTGAGTCCCGCCCGATGAGCGTTCCCGCGCCCAATGGCGCGCCGCGAACTCTGGGCGAATTGCTCCCCGCCGGCTGACAACGCTCCGGCAGCTTCTTCGCTTCGCTCCCGCGCCCGCTGCTCGATTGCGGGTCGCCACCCCCTCACCCCACCCGGTTGTCCACCTCACGGACCGCCTTCCCCACGCCGTATATGACGAGAGACCCCACCATGCAATCCCATCCTGAGCGCACCGTCCGACCGGGCCGGCCCTTGCGCCTGGCCACCGCGCTGCAGGTGATCGCCGCGGCCGGCAACGGCCTGGCCTACGTGGCCCTGTCGCTGCGCGTCTACCAGGAGACGCACTCGACCCTGGCTGTCACCATGGTCCTGTTGGCCGGTGGACTGCCGGTGGTCCTGCTGGCGCCGGTCTCGGGGTTGCTGCTCGACCGCCTCCCCACGGGTCGCCTGCTGGGCGCAGCCAGTCTGGCGGTCGCTGCCGCGCTCACCGGCCTCGCCCTGGCGCACTCCTTGACCGCCACCGTGCTGCTCGTCCTCTGCTTCGGTGTCGCCGACAGCGTGTTGCAGCCCGGGCTGACCGCGGCCATTCCGCAATTGGCCGGCGACGTGTCGCTGCTGCGCGCCACGAGCCGGCTCCAGGGGGCCACCATGGGGGGCACGGCCATAGGGCCCCTCCTGGCGGGCGTCATCGGGAGCATCGGCGGTACCAGCACCGCGCTGCTGCTCGATGCCGGTGCCTCCGTCGTCTTCTGTCTCGGGATCTCGACGCTCGGGCTGACCCACACCCGCGCCCACGTGCCCCACGGCGCCGACGACGGCATGGCGGCGGGCCTCCGGTATCTGCGCCGGGACCGGCCGATGGGACTGCTCGTCGTCGTCGTCTCGGTCATGCTCGCGTTCCTCGGCGTCACCATGGTGGCTGAGCTCTTCCTGGCCGAAAAGGTGCTCCATGGCGGTACGACGGGCTACGCCCTGCTGATCACCGCATGGACCGGGGGCATGACGTTGGGCACGATCATCGCCGGTCGCCTCTCCCCCCGGATATTGGCGCCGGGCATCATCGTCGGGTTCGTGGTGCTCGGGCTCGGCGTCGCCGCTGGCGCCGTGTCGCCCACCATGTGGATGGCTATCGCGGCCTATGGCATCGGCGGCATGGGCGATGGCGTACAGCTCGTCGGAGCTCGGGCCCTCCTGCTGCAACGCGCCCCCGAGCACATCGCCGGTCGCGCCTGCGCCGTGTTCACGGGCATGACCACGGGGGCCGTCACGATCGGCCTGGCGCTCTCCGCCCCTCTGGTCGCGCTGCTCGGCATCAGGGGCGCCTTGTTCGGGGCCGGTGCGGCCAGCATCGTGGCGGCCGTGGCCGCGGTGGCGCTCCGCCTGCACCATCTGCGGGGAGTGCCGGCGCCGGCGCCGGCCGGCGCCGCGCCCGCCGTGGTCTGAGCGTCGGTCCGTCCGCGGCCACCGATCCGGCTGGAGGCCGGCACGGGCAGATTAGGTTGAGCCGCCGTGCCCGCTCCGTCGATGACGCTGTCCACCGACGAGGCGCGCCGGGTGGCTCTCTCGGCCCAGGGTCTGTCGGGACCTCGGCCGCGCGGGGGACCGGCGGCCATGTTGCAGCGACTCGGTGGCGTGCAGCTTGACACCATTTCGGTCCTCGCCCGCTCGCACGAACTCGTGGCGTACGCCCGCCACGGAGCCATCGCCCGCTCCTCCATCGAAGCGGCGTACTGGGGTCCGAAGAGTTCCACCTTCGAGTACTGGTCGCACGCAGCCTGCGTGCTGCCGCTCGAGGAGTGGCCGTCGTACGAGTTCCGGCGCCGCGCCTTTCGTGCCCGCGGACGCCGGTGGCACCGCCTCGAAGATGCGGCCGCGAGCTGTGCCGGCGTCCTGAAGCGTCTGCGCACCGAAGGACCGCTGACGGCGCGCGAACTCGGTGGGGCCAAGAAGGGTGGGACATGGTGGGACTGGTCGGAGACCAAGATCGCCGCCGAGTGGCTGCTCGACACGGGGGAGCTGGTCTGCCGCGAGCGCCGCGGCTTCCAGCGTGTCTACGATCTGGCGGATCGAGCCGTGCCGGCCGACCTGAGGCAGGTCGAGTGGAGCGACGAGGAGTGCGCCATCAGGTTGGTCGGGGCGGCCGGCCGTTCCCTCGGGGTGGCCACCGCGGCCGACCTGGCGGCATACAAAGGAATACCGACGAAGCTGGTCCTCCGCGTACTGGGCGCCACCGACCTCGTCCCGGTGCAGGTGCAGGGATGGGGCAAGGCCGCCTTCGTCGCTCCGGGTGCGATCGACGTCCTCGATCGGCGCGTCAGAGGACGCAGCGTGCTCATCTCCCCGTTCGACTCGTTGACATGGGACAGGGCGCGCACCGAGCGTCTCTTCGGGTTTCAACTCAGGCTGGAGGCCTACGTGCCCCGGCACAAGAGACAGCACGGGTACTTCGCCATGCCGGTCCTGGGCGCGAACAAGCTCGTGGGGCTGGTCGATCCCGGTCGCCGCGGTCAGACATTGGTGGCCAAGCAGGTCACCCTGCGGACAACCGGTGCCGCCCGCATCGTCGCCGCCGCGCTCGTCGAAGCCGCGTCATGGGTGCGGTGCCACGATGTCGTCATCGAACGCGTCGACCCGGTCGAGCGGACCGCGGAAGTCGAGGCCGGCCTGGCCGCCTACGGGTGAGCAGAAGTGGGGCGCGGCTCAGTGACCACCGGCACCGTGCCGCATGGCGATCTCCTCGAACACGGAGACAGATCCAGAGTAGGGCCCGGTCTGCGCCGGGTGATGCAACACGAATTGGTCGATGCCCACGTGCTCGTAGGGCCCGATGAGCTCGTCGAATTGGTCGAGAGACGTGAGCACGGTCTCCGTCGGGGTCCACAACAGAACCCTGCGCACCGTGGACGGATCCCGTCCGCACGCCTCGCACGCAGCATCGAGGAGGGCGGTCTGCCGGCGCACCGTATCCAAAATGTCGGCCGGCGTGCGCGGTGCCCCCGTCGGGCCGATCGTCACCCACTGCTGCCCGTAGCGCGCCACCAGCTCGAGGCCCCGTCGCCCTCCCGCGGCGACGGTGAGCGGGAAGGGCACCTGGAGCGCTCCCGGGGTGCTGGGTGCGTCGGCCGAGGCGTAGTACCGACCGGTGATCGTCGTCCTGGTGTCGGCCCCGCCGTCGAGGATCGCCCGGAGGATCTGCACGAACTCGCCGAACCGATCCATTCGTTCCGGCGCAGGCCACGGTTCCTGTCCCAGTGCCGTTGCATCGGGGCCCTCGCTTCCCGGTCCGACGCCCAGGTCGAATCGACCATCGCTCACGTCGTCGAGCGAGAGCACGTCGCGGGCGAGCGTCACCGGATGGCGGAAGTTGGGGGTGGCCACCAGCGTCCCGAGCCTGATGCGACGGGTCACGGCGGCCGCCGCAGCCAGAACGGGGACAGCGGCATGCCAGGGACCGTTCGGCATGCCGCCCCAGCGCACGTGGTCATAGGTCCATGCGGTGGTGAAGCCGACGTCGTCCGCCCATTCCCATTGGCGGCGCGCCTGGCGCCACCGATCGGATGGAAGGATGACCAGGCCCACGCGCACGTTGCTCAAGCTAGTGCCGCAGCAACGAACCTTTGCCCTGTCATCAGTCCCTACCGAGAGGAGAAGAAGTTGCCCAGCGAAGCAGCAACTACGTCGGGTGCTTCCTCGGCCATGTGGTGCCCAGAATCCACGCTGTGGCCGCGGAGGTCGTCGGTCCAGTCTCGCCAGATCACGAGCGGGTCGTCATAGAGTTCCTCGAGATCATCTCGCTGGGACCACAGCACCAGCAACGGCGACCGCAGACGATTACCGGCAGCTCGGTCGGCCTCCTCATGCTGTCGATCAACAGTAAGGCCGGCGCGATAGTCCTCGATCATCGCTCTCACCACGTCGGGGTTTCGCGTGGCGTTCCGCCACTCGTCGTAATTCTCCTGTCCCATCGCTTCAGGGTCTCCGTGGTACCAGCTGTCGGGATCGGCGGTGATCACCCGCTCGGGGATCTCCGGCTGAGCGAAGAAGAACCAGTGCCACCAGCGAGTGGCGAATTCGGCCGTGATTCGGGAAAGGTGTTCGCTGATCGGGATGCAATCGAGCAGCGCGAGGCGTGGTACCACCTCGGGATGGTCGAGCGCGAGCCGGAGTGCGACGTAGCTCCCTCGGTCATGCCCGGCCAGAGCGAATCGACGGTGCCCCAGCACACGCATGACCGCCACCACGTCCCCCGCCACGGCGCGCTTGGAATGCGCGCCGTGGTCTGACGTCGGTTCCGGTCCGCGCGAACGGCCGTAGCCGCGAAGATCGGGGCAGACGACCGTGAAGCCTCGCCGGACAAGTAGGGGGGCGACCCGATGCCACGTGGCCGAGGTCCGGGGATGCCCGTGTAGCAGGACAACGGGAGGGCCGTCGCCGCCGTGGCGCACACAGATCGATGCGTCTCCAACGTCGATCTGGTCGGTCGTGAAGCCCTCGAACACGCTTCAAGTCTGCCAGTGCTGTCGCTCCACGCCGGGCCCGGAACAATCGTCTTAGGGACGGGGCAAAGGTTGGTCGGCCCGCATTACGTCCGCCGCTCGGCTGCGAGGTCGCCTCAGAGAATCGGCTTCGCCCGCCAATCGATCCACTGCCCGTGCTCTTGGACATAGCCGAGGAGATGGTGACGCCGCTCCCCGTTCGAAAAGAGGATCGCACCCAGAATGTCAGAGGTGCCCTGTTCGTCATCCGGCACGGCCTCGCCGGCGAAGGACTCCACCGTTCCCGCCGCTTCGGCGCTCACCCAGGCCAGTGCACGCCCGTCCGACTGGCGATCGAGAAGGGCCGTGAACGCCGAGCGGTCCTCGCTACCGAGGTAGGCGAAGGCCCACGTCGTCACGACGACGGCGGGGGCACCCGGCGCCAGCGCGGCCAGCACGTCGCCCAGAGCGGCGGTGGCGTCTCCGGCGATCACCGTGGGCGGGTCGGACCGCGCCAGGCTGATCGCCGCCTCGGTATGGGCGAGGCGCCCCGTATCCGGCCAGACGCAGGCCAGGAGCCAGCGTGCATCGTCGGGATCGGTGAGGTCGATGGGGGAACGGTCGATGCCCATCCGGGAGGCGAACGCGGGAAGGCGGTCCGCTATCGGAGGATCGCCCGCCACGACGCGGCAGGCGAGCCGCACCGGCGAATCGGCGGGCCCTGTGGCTCCGTGCGGTCCGTAATCGATGAAATAGCGATCGCAGAGCAAGTTCAAGCCCGCGCTCGCCCCCACGTCGATCAGGGAAAATGGTCCGTCCATGTGCGACGCCAGCCACGTGAGCGCCGGGCCGATAACCGCGCTGCGGCCGCACTCGTTCGTCTGAATGTGGCGGACAGCCAGAATGGCCAGCACGTCGTCGCGGCGGGAGCGACAGAGGTCGAGGAACAACGGTCCCGGGTCGGCTTCGGAGCGACCGTCGTACACCTCGGCCAGGGGATGGTCGGCCCCTTCGAGGAGGAGGTAGTGCACCGCGGCAAAGAGTGCGGGCGGGAGATGCGCCTCGGGTGGCGCGGCACGAATCGCTTCGAGGAGCGAGTGATCGTCGGCCACGGCCAGGGAAATGCGTTCGTAGAGCGGCGAGTAACCACGGCAATGCGTGGAGAACCACCGCCACATCTGCGCAAAGTCCTCCGCAGGATCGCTCACCGGTCGCTCCTTCGCGTGTCGTTTTTCTCCGTGACGAGTCAGGAGAGTCAGAAGAAATGTAATCGGGAGACCGGCCAGATCCGGAGGTCGACCTTGCCGACGATGGACGACTCGGGGATCGGGCCCCAGTAACGGCTGTCACACGACACCCCGCGATTGTCGCCCATCACGTAGACGTCCCCGGCCGGGATCTTGAAGGGCCGTTGCAAGGAGTACGGCGTCCCCGATGGGCCCGGTTGGGTCGTTCCCTGCACGGCCGCCGGCAGCCAGGGCTCCGCCAACCGCCTCCCGTCGATGTACACCTGCCCGCCAAAGAGGGAGATCGTCTCGCCGGGAAGGCCGATGACCCGCTTCACGAGATCCGCCACCGGCGGTCCACCGCAATTCTCGTTGGGGGGCGTGGAGAACACGACGATGTCGGCGCGGCCGACACCGTGCAGGTGGTAACTCAGCTTGTCGACCAGGATCCGGTCGTTGATCATCAGGGTCGGCTCCATGGACCCGGAGGGGATCAGGTAGGTCCCGATGACGAATGTGCGCAGGACGATGGCGAGCACGACGGCCACGAAGATGATGACGGAGAGCTCCGTCAGGACACGCCGGGCACTTGCCTTGGTAGAGGCCTCGTTCCCGCCATCGATCGTGCCCTGCAGGGATTCGGGTCGTTCGGGAGCTTTGGTCACGGCGAGACGCAGTATTGCCGCATATCGACCCTCAGCCTTGGTCAGGCGGCCCGATCGGCGGGCGCCCGTGCTCGGCCAACCCTGCCGCGAGTGCGGTGCGTTCGTCAGCGGTGAGGGGCTCGTATGTGGTCGCACCGGCGTTGGGCGGTCGCCACCAGACGGTGTCGTCGCAAACCCATGCTTCTTCACGGATCCCGACCTTGGTCACCTTCCCGGTCGCCGTCTGGGGAAGCGAGGCACTGATCCGCACGAAGCGCGGGGCCCATTTGGTGCCCATATCGGGTTGGGCCGACAACCACTCGGCGAACGCGGCGGGAGCGAACGTTGCCCCTGTCACCAGTTCGAGTGCCGCCATGACCTGGTCCCCAGCTCCGGACGCAGCGTCCGGCACGGGGTAGACCGCGGCCGCGGCGACGTCGGGATGCCGCGACAGAATGGCTTCGATGGGCCCGGCAGAGAAGTTCTCCGAGTCGACCCGGAGCCAGTCACCCGTTCGGCCGGCGAAGTAGAAGAAGCCGTCAGGGTCGACATACCCCAGGTCGCCCGTCCAGTACCACCCGTTGCGCAGCCGTTCCTCGTCGGCGCTCTCGTGCCGGTAGTACCCCTCGAACTTGCCGCGGCCACTGCGGTTGACGATCTCGCCGATGGCCTCGGCGGCGTTGAGGAGCCGGCCATTGGCATCGATGCGCGCCCGCGGGCACTCCGCACCCGACGTGGGGCTGATGACGGCCATGTCCACGCCGCCGACGGGCTTGCCCAACGCATGCCTGGGCGTGCCCGGAACCGCATTGAGCGTGGCGCCACCCTCACTCTGGCCGTAGCCCTCCACCAGGAGGCAGCCGAACCGCTGGCGGAAGCGGTCCCGGTCGCGCAGCGATGCCTCGGTGCCGAACGCGCTCTGCAGCGTGTTGTCGGCGTCGTCGGGCCGTTCAGGAGTGGCCAGGATGTACGCGATGGCCTTGCCGACGTAGCTGAACTTGGTGGCGCCGAAGCGGCGGACATCGTCGAGGAAGGCCGATGCGCTGAAGCGCGGCCGGACTGCGATGGCCGCGCCCATCATGACCGCCGGCCCCCACAGGGCCATGACCGCGTTGCCATGAAAAAGCGGCATGGGGCAATAACAGATGTCGGACGCCGTGTAGCCGTACGCCGGGCCGGCGACTTCGGCAATCCCGGCGAGCCGGCCCTGCGTGCACCGCACCGCCTTGGGGGTCCCCGTCGTGCCGGACGTGAAGAAGAGCTGGAACAGCGACTCCTCGCTGATGTCGTCCGCCCGCTCGATCAGCTCGCGGGCGGCCGCCCCCGTCGACGGAGCGGAGACATGGAACTGTTGCACGAGTGCGCGATAGCGCGACGTTCCCGTCACCAGCACATGGTCGGCATCGACACCGAGCGGAAGATCCCCCAGGAGGTCTGCGCCCTCGTCGTCGGTGACGATCAGGGCACAGTCGGTGGCCCTGATGTCGGCCGCGAGCGCGTCCCCCCTCCGGGTGGGATTGATGCCGACGATCACGGCTCCCGCCAGTGCCGCGCCGTTCAACCAGAAGAGGTATTCGGGACAGTTGGGGAGGAGCACGCCGATGTGGAGCGGCCCATCGCCGCGCAGAGATTGGGCCACTGCACCACGCGTGGCCCCTTCCGCCACCGACTGGCGCCACGTCCAGGTGCCCGACGCGTCGAGCACGCCCGGTCGGTCATCGCCGGACCGGGCCGCAACGAGAGCGGCCACGGTGGTCATGCGCTCCCTCCGAATGCGCCGAACCCCGGGGCGCGACGCACCAGGGTTCGGTCGAGCTGGGCCACCGTGGCGGCGCCGCAGAGGGCCATGGTCCGGCGCATCTCCGATTCGTACCAGCGCAGGAGCGATGCCACTCCGTCGGACCCCCCGGTGGCCAATGCCCACAACGACGGGCGTCCGATCAACACGGCGCGCGCGCCGAGCGCAATCGCCTTGACCACGTCGGGCGCACGCCGGAGGCCACCGTCGACGTACACCTCGACCCGCCCGGCCACGGCATCGACGACTTCGCGCAGGATGTCCGCCGTGGCGGGTGCGTCCGCCAGTTGGCGAGCGCCGTGATTGGACACCACGAGGGCCGCCGCACCGGCGTCGACACAGCGCTGAGCATCGTCGGCTCGTTGCACGCCCTTGACCACCACGGGGAGATCGGTCAGGCCGGCCAGCCACCCGATGTCGTCGGGAGTGAGCGCCGGCTCGAACTCCCGGGTGACCACCGCCATGAAGCCGCCCTCGTGGGCACTCTCGGTGCTGCCGCCGACCAGGTTGGGCAGCGCCAGGTCGTGGGGAAGGTGGACGCCGCCGCGCAGCTCGCGCAATCGGAGCCCCGGCACCGGCGCATCGACGGTGAGTACGAGCGCGCCGTAGCCGTGTGCCGCGGCGCGGCGGACAAGTTCGGCGGTCCGGGCCCGGTCGCGCAGGATGTACACCTGCATCCACCGGGGAGAGCCGGGCACGGCCTCGGCCACCTCTTCGAGCGAGGAGGTGGCGAGCGAGGAGAGCACCATCAGTGCACCCACGCCGGCCGCCCCGCGGGCGGTGGCCACCTCCGCGTCGCGGTGCGCCAGGCCCTGGAGTGCCGTGGGGGCGATCACCACGGGAGAGCTGACCGCCGTCCCGAGCACGGTGGTCGCCAGGTCGACCGCGGCGACACCGGCGAGCACCCGCGGCTGGAGTTGCCAGCGGGCCCAGGCTTCGACGTTCTCCCGCAGGAGCCGTTCGTCTTCGGCTCCGCCGGCGTAGTAGGCGTAGGCCATCTCCCCGATGATGTGCCTGGCCTGGCTCTCGAGCTCCTCTAAGGAGAGGTCGATGGCCAACGGGGTGCCCCCGGCGCCATGGGCCCCCCCGCCGACCGGGTTGTGGCCCCCCGTGTCGTTGCTGGCAGGATGAGCGGACACGAGCCGCATGGTAGGCGGCGGACGTGCTTCCATCCCACTCCCATCCCCGGAGGTCCCATGCGATTCTCGTATGCCGAGTCGATGACCGATCCGTCGTACTACCTGCCCTTGGCCCGTGCGGCCGAGGAGGCAGGCTACGACTCGATGGTGGTGCCCGACAGCATCTGCTATCCCGAAGTCTCGGACACGACATACCCGTTCAACCCGGACGGCACGCGGGAGTTTCTCGACGACAAGCCGTTTCTCGAACCGTTCTCCCTGATCCCTGCCATGGGTGCGGTGACGGAATCCCTGCGCTTCGTCACCTTCGTGTTGAAACTGCCGATCCGTCATCCGGTCCTGGTGGCCAAGCAGGCCAGCTCGACGGCGGTTCTCACGAACAATCGCCTCCTCCTCGGCGTGGGGACGAGTCCCTGGCCCGAGGACTACGCCATTTGCGACGTGCCGTGGGAGGGGCGCGGCAAGCGGATGGACGAACAGATCGACGTGCTGCGCGGCCTGATGGCGGGCGGCTACTTCGCCTATGACGGCGAGGTCTTCACGGTTCCCTCCATCAAGATGAGCCCGACCCCGACCAAGCCGGTCCCGATCTTGATCGGTGGGCATCACGAAGCTGCGCTGCGCCGCGCCGCCGTGTCCGGTGACGGTTGGCTACACGGGGGAGGAGATCCCGAGGACCTGCCGGGGTTGCTCACGCGGTTGGCCGAGCTCCGCCGGCAGCACGGCACGGAGAACAAACCGTTCGAGGTGCACGTGATCTCGCTCAACGCCTACAGCCCCGACGGCGTGCGGCAGTTGGAGGAGTTGGGCGTCACCGATGTCATCGTGGGTTTCCGGTGGCCCTACGATTCGGGCCCGGATACCGAAGGGCTGCAGGTCAAGATCGACAGCCTGCGACGGTTCAGTGATGATGTCATCGACAAGGCATCATGAAGCATCCATTGGTGCAGGAACGAGGGGGTGGTGACGCCATGGCCGAAGAAGCGCTGACCGCACGGGAACTGGGAGTCCTTTCGCGTGCCGCCGTTCACGCCGGGGACCGGGAGGGTTGGTTGGACCTCTTCGCGGACGACGCGCTGGTGCAGGACCCGATCGGTCCGTCCCCGTTCGACCCCGAGGGGAAGGGACATCACGGCCGGGAGGCCATCGCCGCCTTCTACGACTCGGTGATCGCTCCGAGTGCGTCGATCACCTTCGAAATTGAACAGTCGTACCTGTGCGGCGCCGAAGTGGCGGACGTCGGCATCATCCGGACCACGCTGGCGGGAGGAAAGCATCAGGCGGTCGTGCGCGGCGTCTATACCTACCGCTCGAACGGTGCCGGGAAGCTCGCCGCGTTGCGGGCCTTCTGGGAGTTCGACTCGCTCGAGCTCATCGAGCTCCCGGACTGACGGCGATGGGCGCCCGCGTCATGGTGCGACAGGGGCTTTTCACCGACGAGGACCAGCCCGCGCTCCTCGGAAGTCGATGCACCGCCTGTGGCGCCCACCATTTCCCCCGGCATGACAACTGCCCGTATTGCTCGACGGAAGATCCGGTGCCGACCGAGCTCACCGGTTCAGGGACGTTGTGGGCGTGGACCGCGGTCACGTCGGCCCCCCCGGGGTACGAAGGGGAGATCCCCTACGGTCTCGGC
>Ga0302326_10024837_pt1 | contig 12162 bp, 5 predicted proteins | sample Palsa_T0_3_FD_202264 | JGI IMG/M metagenome (GOLD analysis project Ga0302326, IMG submission 202264) | Peat permafrost microbial communities from Stordalen Mire near Abisko, Sweden - Palsa_T0_3 | ecosystem: Environmental > Terrestrial > Soil > Palsa > Peat permafrost | place: Sweden: Abisko...
CGTGCAGCTTGTCGACCCATGGAAACACCGGGGCCACCGCCCTGCGTGACGCCCCAGCCCTGCGCAGCGGCGCGCCCGCATTGCTATCATCGGGGATGAATCCTTTGCGCCAATGAAAGGCGAACGCGCCATTGCCACCTATCGACGCTTGCGGGAGCAGGCGCTGTGGAGGCTCCTCGCCGCCGACAACGGCCCCATCATCCTCGCCCTGCTGGAAACGCATCTTCTCGAGGGGGAGCGCAGCCTGCCTGCGTCGATCCTCTATGAGCGCATGGGCAGATCGATCGAGGAACTGCGCGGCCAAGGCCATCACCTGCCGCAGACCCCGCAATCCTACATCGCCGATTGGTTGGCAGCGGGCTTCCTGGAGCGCCGCTTCCCACCCGGCGCGAGCGAAGAGGAGTACGAACTCTCCTCGGCCGCCGAAGGCGCCATCCGCTTCGTCTCCTCGCTCGCCGAACCGCGCACCACGGCCACCGAAAGCCGCCTGGCGGTGGTGATCCAGCAACTCGTCCGCCTCGCTGAGGAGACCGATACCAACCCGGAGACCCGTGTCGCCGCCCTGCTCGCCGAGCGTGAACGTATCGACCGCCAGATCGATGCCATCCGCACCGGCCGCATGCCGTCGCTCGACGGTCCACGAGCTCTCGAGCGAGTCCGCGAGATTATCGCGCTGGCCGATGGACTGACGGGCGATTTTCGGCGCGTGCGCGATCGCTTCGAGGCCCTCAATCGCGACCTGCGAAGCCGCATCATGGACGAAGAATCGAGCCGCGGCGAAGTGCTCGAATCGCTCTTCGCCGGCGCCGACTTGATCGCCGATAGCGAAGCCGGCCGCACCTTCGCGGCATTCTGGCGCTTGCTCACCGACCCCGAACAATCCTCCGCACTGGACCAGGCGATCGTCAGCGTTCTCACGCGCGAATTCGCCGGCACGTTGGACCCTCGCGACCGCCGCTTTCTGCTGCGCCTTACCCGCACCCTGCTCGATCAGGGCGGCATGGTGCACGAAGTTCTGCAGAGCCTGGCGCGCAGCCTCAAGAATTTCGTACAGAGCCGCGAGTATCTGGAGCAGCGGCGCGTCAACCACGTGCTACGCGAGGCGCAGCGCGCATCGCTGGCCCTCAAGGACAAGATCAAGGCCGCCGAACCGCTGGCGTTCATGCTCGAATTGAGCAGCAGCCGCTTACGTTCGGTATCGCAGTGGACGCTTTTCGACCCCGCGGCTCAAGCGCCCGGCGGCGGCATGGTGGACGGCGACGCTGCCCTCATCGATCTGGCGGATGTGGGCGATCTGGTGGCGCAATCGGAGATCGATTTTCGCGCCCTGAAAGCCAATATTCGCGCCGTGCTGGAGGTCCATTCGCAGGCTTCCATCGGCGATGTGCTCACTCAATTCCCGGCCGCGCAAGGGCTCGGCAGCGTGGTGGGATATATGGCGCTGGGCGCTCGCCACGGATTGCGCGGCGATCGCAGCGAACATATCGAATGGTTGGGAATGGACTCCGAGCGCCGCAGCGCGTGCATTCCCACCATTTATTTCCTGAGGGAGCGTGTGCATGAGCTCGCCTGACGGCGATTCGATCGCGACGCCCGCGGCCGGCAATCTCTATCCCGGAGACGCCGGCGAGTTGCCGCTGGAAACGCGCCGTGCGCTGGTCCACCTGCTCGTCGGCCCTTCGCTCGAAGCGCGCCGTCATCCTAGACTCTGGCCGATATTGGTGCGCGACGAAGTGGTGATCCGGCGGCGGCTGGCGGAATTATTTCTCGACCTGGTGATGGATGCCGACCAGAAAGTGGCCTTCACGCGACAGGCCGACGTGGGCGAGATCGATTCGCCCATGCTGCTGCGGCGTTCGCCGCTCACCTTCCTCGATTCCATCCTGCTGCTATATTTGCGCCAGTGCCTGACGCAAGCCGACACGAAGGGCGAGCGCGCGGTGGTCTCGGTGGACGAAATCCAGGAGCATTTGAGCGTCTACCAGGCCGCTGCCAGCACCGATCGCGCGGGATTCGCCAAACGCGTCCACGCGTCCATCGAGAAAATGAAGAAGAGCAACATGCTGCAGAAGATTCGCGCCAGCGAAGATCGTTTCGAGGTGTCGCCCACGCTCAAGCTGTTGTTCTCCGCCGAAGAGATTCAAGCGCTCACCAAGCTTTTCGACCGAATGGCCGCGGGCGAAGCCGTACCTGTACCGCCGGCCGAATCGCAGGACGAGGAGGCCGAATGAGCGGTCTTCTATTCGGAGCAGACCAGTTCCGCATGCGCCGCCTGCAGGTGTTCCATTGGGGCACCTTCACGAACTTGCACGACATTCCTATCGCTGAGCGTGGGTTTCTGTTCGTGGGTCCCTCGGGCGCCGGCAAGACCACCTTGCTCGATGCGTTCTCGGCCCTTCTGACACCGCCGCGGTGGACCGATTTCAATGCCGCCGCGCGCGAGGCCGACCGCACCGGCCGCGATCGCAATCTGGTGAGCTACATCCGCGGCGCGTGGGCCGAGCAGAAGGACGACGAATCCGGCGAGATCGCCACCCGCTACCTGCGTACCGGCACCACGTGGTCTGCCCTTGCCCTGACCTTCGCCAATTCGGCCGGGAATACCGTGGTGCTGGTGCAATTATTCTGGCTGCGCGGCGCCGCCAACGCAGCGAGCGACGTCCGCCGACACTATCTGATTTTCGAGCGCCCGTTCGACCTGCACGACTTGAAGGACTTCGATCTCGACGTGCGAAAGTTGAAGCGCGCCTACCCCGATGTCTTCGCGCGCGAGGATTTCCGCCCATACTGTGAGCGCTTCATGCGTCTTTTAGGCATTGAGAGCGAACTGGCGCTCAAGCTCCTGCACAAGACGCAATCCGCCAAGAATCTGGGCGATCTCAATTCCTTCCTGCGCGATTTCATGCTCGACCGGCCAGAGACTTTCGACGCGGCGGAGCGCCTGGTAAACGAATTCGCGGAGTTGAATGAAGCCCACAAGGCGGTGGTAACGGCCCGCGAGCAGGTGGAGACTCTGGCGCCTGCGCGCCAGCAGCACGCCGAACTTCAGGAGCTCATCAAGCAGCAGCGCCACACCAAGGAAGTGCGAGAAGGTGTCGACGGATACCGTGAGACTTGCCGGCTGGCACTGCTCAAGAAACGCATCGACGAATTGCGTATAGACCTCGAAGGACTGGAAGGCGATTCGCAGCGCAAGCGCGCGGCGTTGGAGAACGAGCGCTCGCAGTTGGCCGATCTCGAGCGGCAGCACCGCGAATTGGGCGGCGAGAGAATCGAGCGGCTGGAAGCCGAGCGAGCCGCGCTCGAGAAATCGCGCGATGAGGCTTCGCGGAAGCGCGCCCGCGCCGAACTGGCATGCCGCAAACTCGATTGGGCGTTGCCGGGCACTCCGCAGGCTTTCGCCGAGATTGCGGCACAGGCGCGCAGTGAAGTGGAAGACTGGCAGCGGCAGCGCACCCGCACACAGGAACAGCAGTTCGCGCTGGTGAACCAGAAAGCCGAAAAAGAAAAGGAATTCGCCGGCGCCACTGCCGAAGTCCGCGCGTTGCGCCGCCAGCCTTCGAATATTCCCGCGCACATGCTCGATCTGCGGGCGCGCGTGGCGCAGGAGGTCGGGCTCTCGGAAACCGCGCTGCCGTTCGCTGGCGAATGGCTTGAGGTGGACCCCGATCAGGCAGCATGGCAAGGCGCTATCGAGCGCGTCTTGCACGGCCTCGCGCTCTCCGTGATGGTGGAGGAGCGTTATTACGCGCGCGTTTCCACTTACGTCAACGAAGCGCATCTTGGCGGCCGATTGGTGTACCATCGCACCGGACGCCCGGAGGACGTCGGCGCGCGTCCCATCGCATCGAATTCCCTCTGGCACAAACTGCGCTTCAAGCAGGGCACGTTTGCGCCCTGGCTCGATGCCGAAATCAAGCAGCGCTTCGATTACGTCTGCGCCGATTCCCTACAAGCATTCCGCAATGCCGAAAGGGCCGTCACGCGCGAAGGCCAGATTCGCCACGGCAAATCCAGGCACGAAAAGGACGACCGTTTCCGCGTCGACGACCGCAGCCGCTGGGTACTGGGCTTTGACAATCGCGAGAAGCTAGCGCTCTTTGAGCGGCGCGCGCAGGAACTGGCCGATGAAATCGCGTCGCTGCAGCGCGCCATCGCGGGCCTTACCGAGATGGACAGGAAGCACGCCGAACGCGCGCTCGTCTGCCAGGAATTGGCCAACATCGAATGGCACGAGATCGACGTGGTCCCGCTGGCCGAGCGAATCGCCGCCATCGCCATCAGCTTGCGCGAGGCGCGCGAAGGCAACACTGCCTTGCAGGATATCGGCCGGCACATCGAGAGCCAGAAACAGAAGGTCGCCAAGGCCGATGAAGCGGTGATCGCGGTGCGCGCCAAAATCGAGGCGCGCCAGGAAGAAACGCGCGAACGCGAAAAACGTCTTCGCATTCTGGGCGCGGAACCGGCCTTGACCGTGGTCACGACCGTGCAGAGCACCGAACTGTCGGCGCGCTTCAACGCGCAGAACGATCCGCTGACTCTTGATAACCTCGACAAGCTCTCGCAGCGCGTGGAGCGCGCCCTGGCGGTCGAATTGGAAGCCATGGCCGACCGGCACAGCAAACTGGTCCGCGCCATCGAAGACCGTTTCGCCGAGTTCCGCCGCCGGTGGGCCATGGACGCCGGCGACATGGACGCCACCATCAGCTCGGCGTCCGACTATCTCGCCCGTTTAAAGCGCCTCGAAACCGATGGCCTGCCGGCGCACGAACAGCGCTTCTTCGACCTGCTCCGCAACCAGAGCCATCAGAATCTCGCGGCTCTCTCCACCTATTTGAATCAGGCGCGCAAAACCATCCTCGAACGCATGGAACTGGTCAACGAGAGCCTTGGCAAGGCGCAATTCAATCCCGGCACCTTCCTGCACATCGATGCCAGCGACCGGCAATTGGAAGACGTCCGCGAGTTCCGCCAGAAAATCCACGAAGCGCTCAGCCACGCCTGGAGCGACGACCGCCTGGAGGCGGAGGCCCGATTCCTCACCCTGCGCGGCCTGGTGGAGCGTCTCGCCAGCCAGGAAGCCGAGCAGCGCCGCTGGCGCGATACCGTGCTCGACGTCCGCCTCCACGTGGAATTCATCGCCCGCGAGTTGGACAGCGAGAACCGCGAGATCGAGGTCTATCGTAGCGGCGCCGGAAAGTCCGGCGGCCAGCGCCAGAAGCTGGCCACTACCTGCCTGGCCGCCGCACTGCGATATCAACTGGGAGGCGCGGAGCATGGCGCGCCATCTTACGCGCCGGTGGTGCTCGACGAGGCGTTCGACAAGGCCGACAACGAATTCACCGCGCTGGCCATGAACATCTTCGCCAGTTTCGGATTCCAGATGATCGTGGCCACGCCGCTGAAATCGGTGATGACGCTGGAGCCGTTCATCGGCGGGGCCTGTTTCGTCCACATCAGCGAGCGGCGCAATTCCACCGTGCTGAATATCGAGTACGATGCGTCGCGTCAGCGATTGAAACTCCCCGAGCCGGCGCGCCGCGAGGCCGATCTTGCTACTCCCTGAGACGGTCCGTGCGCTGCTCGCGCGGCGCTATCGCGCCCGCCGCGGCGCCTGGTTGGCAGGCGAAGGCACGTGGCCGATGTCGGTCTCGCTCGGCTCTCCCCGCGAAGAGGAAGCGCAACGGCAGCCCGATGCAGTCCGCGCCTGGTCGTCAGCGTGGCGTGGCGCGCCGGAAGTGGTATGGGCGGAGCGGCGCTGGCGATCGCTCGGCACGCAGAGCCTGCCCCAGCGGCTGGTGCTCGCCAACGCGTCGGACGTTGCATCATGGGTCGGCGAGAGCCACAGCTGGCAGAGGGCGCACGATCGCTTCCAACGCCTGGGGGCGCGATGGCCGCGCTGCTCGCGCTACTTCGAGGTTCTTTCCGATTACGACGATGCCGATATCGAACGCCTGCAAGCGCTGCTCGACTGGCTCGATCGAAATCCTGGATCCAACCTGTATCCCCGGCAGTTGCCCATCGCCGGGGTCGACACGAAATGGCTGGAGCCCCGCATGTCATTGATCGCCGACCTGCGCTGCGGCGCCGAGTTCGGCCTCAGGCCGCTGCCCTTCTTAGTGCGCTGCTGCATCCTCGACGAAACCCTGCGCCGCCACGTCGGCGGCCTGAGCGACCTCGCGGCGCACCTCGACGATCTAGCTGGGCTCGAACTGCCGGCATCGCGCGTTTATATCGTGGAGAACGTACAGACCGGACTGGCATTCGGCAACGAGCCGGGTGCCGTAGTCTTCATGGGGCTCGGTTATGGCGTAGGCTCATTGGCACGCCTGCCGTGGGTGGCGCGCGCGCCCTGCCTCTACTGGGGCGATCTGGACACCCACGGATTCGCCATCCTTGACCGCGCCCGCGCCTCGCTGCCCCAACTCGAATCGGCGCTGATGGACGAAGAAACGCTCCTCCGCTTTCGCGACCTATGGGTCATAGAGAGAGAACAAACGCAAGCCGCCGCCCTCCCGACGCTCAACCCCAGCGAGCACGAGGTGTATCGTGGATTGAAAGAACAGCGATGGGGCATTAACGTTCGCCTGGAGCAGGAACGAATCCCTTGGAGCTACGTCGCACCGCGTCTCCGAAGCTACTGCGGGACGCAATTACCCTAGAAACGGCGGTTGGAACGCCGTGCGATGAGCCTCCGAACTCCTGAAGTCGTGGAATTTGACATGAGCCGCACTCCGGCCCCTCTGGTCGCGGCTCAGTATCGGCACGTTGCGTTTCCGAGCCGTGACCGAAGGGAGCGGTATGCGTGATGCCAAAACTGGCTCCAGTCAATTTCCTCCCCACCCCTAAATTGCGGCGCGACCTCAGGAGTTCGGAGCCTTCTCTTGCCGCCGCAAGTATTTGCGGCCTCGGGATCTGCCGCCCGTTGGATGAAACGCGCCGCAGTTGGAGTTCGTGGAGTTCTGGCGCTTGCCAAGGTCATCGTGCAGTCAACCGCCGTTTCCAGGATAACGGAACTTACACCCGCCCAGGAGTGAACCAAGTAAGAGCTTCCCGATGCGCCTTCTTACACTTGCCGCTTTCCTGCTGGCCCCGGAACTGCTTTTTGCGATCGAACACACCGGGACCGTCCGGGCGGCGGACCAGTTCATTCCCGGAGCTACCGTGACTGCGCGGCAGGGAGGCGCCAAACTGGTCACCTACACCGACGAGAATGGACGCTACGCATTGGACCTCACTCCCGGCGTCTGGGAAATCGAAATCAAAATGTTCGGTTTCAAAACGCAGACCTCGACCGTCACGATCGCGGAGCAGTTCACGCTGAAGGATTGGACGCTCGAGATGCCGCGGCCCGGTGAGCCAGCGGGACCCGCCAAATCGGGTGCCCCCCCTGCCACCCCTCCGAAGCCCGCGCCTGCAGCCACGACATCCGCTACGACATCCGCGCCCGCCGCTTCGAACGGCCCGCGGCCCGGAAGATACGGACAGGGGCGAATGGCGGGGCAAGGGCGTGGCGGCGGCAGAGGCCAGCAGCAGTCCAACCAGCCCGCATTTCAAAACGCCAACGTGACGGCCACCGATGCCGGCGCGGAAGCGCTCGCGATGGCGGGGGACGGGTCCGACATTGCCGCCACGGCCGACACATCGGACGCTCTCACCATGAACGGCAGCACCAGCGGCGGGCTGGGTGCTGCGTCAGACGATTTCGCGCGCATGGGGCGTGGCGGGCGCGGTGGTCCCGGCGGGCCAGGCGGACCGGGTGCGCTCGGCGGCGGGGTTAACGGAAACGGATTGATGACGCTCGGCGCAAGCCTGGGGGCGAATGGCGATCCGCTGGGGATGGCAGGATTCGGTGCGGCCGGCGCGGATGCCGGATTCGGACCGGGCCCCGGTGGCGGCTTCGGTCTAGGTGGTGGTCCCGCGCTTGGCGGCGGACCCGGCGGCGGTGGAGGCGGAGGCGGCCGCGGTAGTGGCGGCGGCGGTCGTGGCGGCGGAGCTGCAGGCCGTTCCGGGCGCGGCGGCCGAGGGGGCCGAGGACCTTTCAACGGACAATACGCCCAATTCGGCAATCGCCGCGGGCGCAATCAGCAATCTCCCTATCAAGGATCGATTGCGATCACCGCCACGAATTCGGCCCTCAATGCGGCGCCGTTCTCGCTCAATGGAGAGAATCAGCCGAAGCCTTCGTCGGCCAGTGAGACCATCGCTTTCAACTTTGGCGGGCCGGTGCGCATTCCGCACATCGTAAGCAACGACAAATGGTCGTTCTACGTCAACTTCACGAATAACGACGCGCGCACCGCCAGCAATCAAGTGAGCACGGTGCCGACCGATGCCGAAAGGAACGGCGATTTCTCGGCGGCGACGCAAACCGTGACCGTCGGGGGCGTACGGCAAACCGTGCCCGTGCAGATCTTCGACCCCACCAGCAATACCCCGTTTCCAAATGCGATCATTCCCGCCACGCGACTGAGCTCCCCAGCGCTGGGCCTGTTGAACTATTTTCCGCAGCCGACCTACCCCAACCTCTCGACATACAATTACGCCATCGCAGAATCGACGCCGTCGACGAGCAACTCGATCGGCGTGCGCCTGCAGGGGTCGGTCACAACGAAGGACCGCATCAGCTTCAACGAGCAGTATCAATTCCGCCATTCCACCTCGGAGCAGCTTTTCGGGTTCGACGATACCAGCAAAGGCTACGGCCTGAGTTCCACGGCGCAGTGGACGCACATCTTCAAGCCGCGCGTGAACAACAGCGCCCAACTGGCGTTCAGCCGGAACCTGACCAAGAGCCAGCCGTATTTCGCGTACAAGACCGATATCGAGGGCGACCTTGGAATTGCCGGCCCCGATACCAGCCCGATCGATTGGGGTCCGCCGACTCTGAGTTTCACCAACTTCGGCTCGCTTTCCGACGGGGCTTACAGTTCCACCCGCGCCCAGACCACCAACTTCACCGACACCTTCACCTACATCGTGCACAAGAACCACAACCTGAGCTTCGGCGTCGGGTATCGGCGCATGCAGAATAACGTGCTCTCCTACGCCAGTTCGCGCGGCAGCTTCACATTCGGCGGCGCCATGACGGAGGGCATCGATTGCGGCGTCACGCAAGGGCAAACGGTCACGGGCCCGGTGTGCGACGGCGCCAAGGTGGCCAACTCGGGGTACGATTTCGCCGACTTTCTGTTGGGTCTGGCGCAGGTTTCCAGCATTCGAACCGGCAACGACAACAACTATTTTCGCGGATGGGCCGCCAACGCGTACGCCATGGACGACTGGCGCGTCAGCCGAGGATTGACCATCAACGCCGGCGTGCGCTACGAATATTTCTCGCCTTACACGGAACTCTACGGGCACCTGGCGAACCTGGACATCAACCCGACTTTCACCGCGGTAGACGTGGTGACTGCCGGCGGCATGGGAAATGACGGCATCGGCAGTGTGGGAACTTATTTCGGCCAATATCCCGCTAGCTTAATGAAAGGCGATCCGCACGCCTTCTCGCCGAGGTTCGGACTGGCGTGGCGGCCGTCGCAGAAATACAACCGGGTCATCCGGCTGGGCTACAGCATCTTCTATAGTGGATCGACGTATAGCGGCTTCGCGACGCAAATGGCCGCGCAGCCGCCGTTCGCCAACAACATCAACGATACCGGCACTCTAATCGCGCCACTGCCGCTGCAGAACGCCTTCATCCCGCAGGCGGTGAATAACCAGTACGCCATTAACCCCAATTACAGGCTCGGGTACACGCAAACTTGGACCGTCGCCTTCCAGCAGACGCTCCCGCACAATGTCCTTATGGAATTGGAATATGTCGGCATCAAAGGCACCGGCCTGCCCGTAACTCTTTTGCCGAATCAACCCACTGTGCCCGCCGACAACAACGCGCCCTTGCGCATTCCCAGCGCGAGTTCCTTCAGCTACCAGACCGATATCGCCGATTCCATCATGCACGCGGCCCAAGTCCGCCTGACCCGCCGCTTCACGCGCGGCATGTCGGCCGTGGCACTGTACACCTTCTCCAAATCCATCGACGACGACAGCAACCAGGCGCAGGATCCGTTCAATCTCAGCTTGGAGCGTGGGCTTTCCTCCACCGACCAGCGCCATCGCCTGAGCGTGAACTACGTGGTGTCCTCCCCAGTCGGCGTGCGCGGTCTATGGAGAAATGGCGGCTTGAAAACGCGCCTGTTAGCCGGCTGGACCACGTCCGGCGGCTTTACTTACGCTACCGGCATGCCGCTCACGCCTACGCTGGCGGGAGTCGCCACCAGTTCGAAATTCTACCTCCGGCCCGACACCACCGGCGCCCCGCTGAATGTGCCCGGATATCCGTACTTCAATCTGGCGGCCTTCTCGACCACCGCGCCTGTGGATGCCTACGGTGACGCGGGGCGCGACATCATTACCGGCATCCCGACGCTCGGCCTGAACGCGCAACTCAACCGTGCGTGGCGATTCGGCGAAACCCGCAAGCAGATCCAATTGTCCTTCCGTACCACCAACGTGTTGAACCACGTCTACATCAGCGGTTTCAGCACGGTGGTGGGGTCGAGCAACTACGGACAACCCACGGCCGCTTCGGCCACGCGCACCGTGACGTGCAATCTTCGCTTTAACTTCTGAGTCGTTATGCGAAAGATCTGGATTCCCGCTGTGGTAACGCTCCTGGCGATGGGGCAGCAGAAGCCGCCCGCGCCGGCGCCCACCACCACCGTGCCCAACTACATCATGAATTCCAACCTGGTGATTGTGGATCTCACGGTGAAGGACAAGAACGGGAAGGCCATCGAGGGACTCACGAAGGACGACGTAGTGGTGATGGAAGACGGCAAGCCGCAGACCGTCACATTCTTCGAACCGCAGAAACTCACGCTCGACCCCGAACCGCACGAGCCGCCGCCCTCGCTCGAAGACAAGAACGCGCTCCCTGATCCGCCGAAGACTACCATCACATCGGCCGGCAAGGATAAGATCCAGTATCACGATAAGCGGCTGATCGCCCTGTTCTTCGATTTCTCGAACATGCAGATCCCCGAGCAGCTCCGCGCGCAGGACGCCGCGCTGAAGTTTCTCAACGAGCAGATCACCTCATCGGACCTGGTGGCCGTGCTGCTGTTCACTTCCGTAGTGAGCGTCCGCACCGACTTCACGGCAGACCGCAGCGTGTTGACCGATATCATCAAGGGTTTGCCGATCGGCGACTCCAGCGAGAACGCCGCCGTGGCCGACGACGCCAGCGCTAATGGCGAAGACACCGGCGCGGCCTTCGTCGCTGACGAGACCGAATTCAATATCTTCAACACCGACCTCAAACTGGCTGCGCTCGAACAGGTGGTGCGCCAATTGGCCACGCTGCCGGAGAAGAAGGCGCTGGTCTATGTGACGGGCGGCATCAGCAAATCGAGCGGGCTGGAGAATCAGGCGCAGCTCGAAGCCAGCATCAACGCGGCCGTGAAATCGAACGTCGCTATCTTTCCCATCGATGCGCGCGGCCTGATGGCAGACCCTCCTGGAGGCGCGGCGTCCACCGCCTCCTCGCGCGGCGGGATGAGTCTTTCGACGTACAACAATCAGCGCGCCACAATCAACGACTCGCAGGAAACTCTCGTTACCCTGGCTGCCGATACCGGTGGCAAGGCTTTCCTCGATAGCAACGATCTCTCGCTCGGCTTGAAACAGGTGCAGGAGCAATACACCAGCTATTACATTCTCGGCTACCAGACGCAGAACAACACTATGGACGGCAGATTCCGGAAGATCACCGTCCGGCTGAAAAATCCCATCGCTGGGGCCAAGCTCGATTTCCGCAATGGATATTACGCCGACAAGCTCTGGAAGAATTTCAACGGCGACGACAAGGAGCGCCAGTTGAAGGACGCGCTCATGTCCGACAATCCAGTCACCGACATCCCATTGGCGGTGGAAGTGGACTATTTCCGCATCTCGCCGAGCGCGTATTTCGTGCCGGTCTCAGTGAAGATCCCGGGGTCGGTGATTGCGTTGGCGCAGAAGAAGGCGGTGGGCGAAACGGAATTCGATTTCATTGGCAATGTCATGGACGAGCGGAAGCAGGTGCAGGGGATGGTGCGAGATTTCATCCACATCAAGCTGCCCACCACCGAAGCGGAGAAAGTGGCGTCGCGGAATTTC
>Ga0302326_10024839_pt1 | contig 12161 bp, 13 predicted proteins | sample Palsa_T0_3_FD_202264 | JGI IMG/M metagenome (GOLD analysis project Ga0302326, IMG submission 202264) | Peat permafrost microbial communities from Stordalen Mire near Abisko, Sweden - Palsa_T0_3 | ecosystem: Environmental > Terrestrial > Soil > Palsa > Peat permafrost | place: Sweden: Abisko...
CTCGAGCCGTCGGGACTTTTCCGAGCAGCACCGGCGTGACGGGATGCCAGGACATCCACGTCGATACGCCTTTCACCGCGACGGTTGAGTTTGCCTTCGATAATAACCTTGACTTCATCGATCCCAACGAAATGTGGGGCGCACAAGGTCCGAAGATACCGGTTTCGAGCTGGTTGACTGTTGAGAAGCTCACAGCTCCGGCGCGCGCGAAGTAATCGCCGCCCAAGTATTGCTTTCAAAGCTGGACACCTTTGATTTCGCACCTCGCTGCTGGAGATAACTTGCCGAGAGTCAAAGTAACCGACGATACGCTGTCCCAGGCTTTCGAAGTCCGGGCGGCCCGCTTTCAGGATCGCGCATTCCTGCGGGAGAAATCTGCCGGCAGATGGCGCGACCGTTCGTGGCGCGAGATTGCCGACGCGTCCGCGCGGCTGCGCACTGGTTTAATCGGCGCGGGTATCCGCGCCGGCGATCGTGTCGCGATACTCGCCGAAAACTCGCCCCAATGGGTAATCGCGGACCAGGCGGTGCTCGGGATGGGCGGCGTTATCGCGCCGCTTTATACGACCAGCGGTGGTGAGGAGACCGCCCACGTCATCAATGATTCCGGTGCGCGAGTCGTCGCCGTGCGGGGCGACGAGCTGTTAAAGAAGATCATTGCTCTGGAGCCGCAACTGCCGCGACTCGAACGGATTATCGCGCTCCATCCCGACGCCACCGATGACGCCGCTCGCGCGATCCCGATACATCGCATCGAAACGCTGTCGGCCGCGCCTCCCACACCTGCGCGAGCCGGCAGCCGGGCCGATCTCGCGACGCTAATCTACACCTCCGGCACCACCGGTCCGAGCAAGGGCGTGATGCTCACGCACGGCAATCTGCTCGCCAACTGCGAGGGCTCGCTCGACGCGCTGCTGCTCGATGAGCACGATACCATCCTGTCGATCCTGCCAATCGCGCATTCGTTCGAGCGCAGCGCCGGCTATTACACCGTGATGATATGCGGGGGGACTATTGCCTACGCCGAGGGGCTTGGGCAGATCGCAGCCAATCTCCTCGAAATAAAACCGACCGTTGTGCTGACGGTGCCGCGCCTGCTCGAAGTGGTGCATAACCGCGTGATGCGCACGGTGGCCGATTCTGGCGCTGCCAAGCGTGCTCTGTTCAAGGCGGCGACATCGATCGGCGAGCGAGCCGCATGGCGGCGACATCGTGGGATGCGCGTCGGTCCCCATCTGGCTATCCCGATGGCGCTTTTTCGCCGCATCGTTTTCGCCCGCGTGCGGGGGACCTTCGGCGGCCGACTTCGCTATCTGATTTCGGGCGGGGCCCCGCTGGCAATCGAGATTTTCAAGTTTCTGTCCGCCGCCGAAGTGCCGATATACGAAGGCTACGGATTGACCGAAGCGGCGCCGGTCGTCTCAGTCAACCTGCCGGAGCGCACGCGAATCGGCACGGTCGGCCGGCCACTGTGCAATGTAGAGGCGGTCACTGCCGACGACGGCGAGTTGCTCTTGCGCGGCGACAACATTATGGCCGGCTATTTCGGCCGCCCCGACGACAGCCGCGACGCAGTCGATTCGGACGGCTGGCTCCATACGGGAGATATCGCGCGAATAGACGCCGACGGTTTCATCAGCATCACCGATCGCAAGAAGGAAATTATCGTGCTGTCGGGCGGCAAGAACATTTCGCCTGCGAATCTGGAAGCGCGCCTGGAGGCCGACCCGTTGATCGCGCAGGCTTGCGTAATCGGCGATCGGCGCAAGCATCTCGCGGCGCTGATCGTGCCGGACTTCGATCAGATCGCCGGCCATCTCAAGCCCGACGGCCTCGCCAAGGGCCGCCCCGAGGATCTCGTTGCTGATCCGGCGATGCGGACGCTCTTTCAGAAGCGCATCCGCGAGTTCAACCGGCCGCTCTCCGATGTCGAGGCGATTACCGCTTTCACGCTGATCGCGCGGCCGTTTTCGCAGGAAAACGGCGAGCTGACACCGACGATGAAACTACGCCGGCGGGTCGTGCAGATGCATTACCAGAAACAGATCGAATCGATGTACGGCGGATAAGCCGCGATCCGCTCAGATTCGGCGCAAGTGCGCGCACTAAGATTAGATTAACAATCAGTTCTCGCGGACGCCGCCTTCGACCGTCATGAGCTCGTGAATCGTGACGAGCTTGCGGACCATGTAAGACCGCTTGCCCTTGGGCGTCTGCACTTCGATATCGTCGTCGGCCGTCTTGCCGAGCAGCGCGCGGCCCAGCGGCGAGGATAGCGAGATGCGGTTGAGGGCGCCGTCGACCTCTTCTGGCACAACGATTTCGAAGCGCGCCGTGCCGCCGTCGTCGAGGTTTTCCAGATCGACCAGGCTGCCGAGGCCGACGGTATCGCGCGGAATCGCGTCGAGGTTGATCCTCGAAAGCTCGGCGATTCGCAGCTCCATGTTGGATACCCGCGCGCGCACGAATTCCTGGCGCTGCTTGGCCATCGCCCACTCGGCGTTTTCCGACAGATCGCCGTGCGCCCGAGCCCGCTCGAGTTCCTTGGGCAGCTCGACGGTAAGCTCCCGCATCAGCACGTCGAGTTCCTTGCGCAACCGTTTGATTACCGGTAGTTCAGCCATTGGCAATTTTTTCCTGGCCGTCGAGTATCGCCGCGTGATCTCATCGCGTTATCGCGCGCGGCCCGTTTACCTCAAAATAAGTCGCATCGGCTCAGTCGGACACAATCGACGTCAAGCTGCGATTGACGCCGGCAATACTCTGGATCTTATGCACCACCATTTCGCCCAGCGCCGAGACATCGGGCGCCTCGACGACGGCGATTATATCGTGCGGCCCGGTCACTGCATGAGCCTCTCTGACGCCGTCGACCCCGCGTACCTTCGCTGCGACCTCCCGGGCCTTACCGGGCGACGTATCGACCAAGATGAAAGCTTTCATGGCGCCATCCTCCATAGTCGCGCATCGTCACGCGTGAGGCGCCGCGGCATTTCGCCGCCGCACCAAAGCTCGGCGCACCGGATTACGATCCGCCTACCGGACCGCGCCGGACGCATCGTACACGTGAAAGCCGCGTCCAGTCTTTCGCCCCAGGTAGCCCGCGTCGACGTATCTGCGCAGCAGCGGGCAGGGACGATATTTGCTGTCGCCAAGGCCTTCGTGGAGCACTTCCATCACGTACAGGCAGGTGTCGAGGCCAACCAGATCGGCCAACTCGAGCGGACCCATCGGATGGTTGGTGCCGAGCTTCATGCCGGTGTCGATATCGGCGGCGCTGCCGACGCCTTCCTGCAGCGCGTAAACCGCCTCATTGATCATCGGCAGCAATATTCGATTGACGATAAAGCCGGGAAAGTCGGCGGCCGTGATCGTTTCCTTGCCGAGCCGCATCGAGAGCTCGCGGGTGGCGGCATAAGTCTCGTCGCTGGTCGCGAGGCCACGAATAATTTCGACCAGCTTCATCAGCGGCACCGGATTCATGAAGTGCATGCCGATGAAACGATCGGGACGGCGCGTCGCGGCGCCCATGCGCGTGACCGAAATGGACGAAGTGTTGGAGGCGAAGATGACCGCGGGTGGGCAGACCTCATCGATACGTTTGAAGAGCGCGACCTTTACGTCCTCGCGCTCGATAATCGCCTCGACGACGAAGTCCGCCGCGCCGATATCCTCGAGGCGCGCCGTTGGCGTGACGCGCGCGACCATCGCGTCGCGCTCGGCCGGCGTCATCCGGCCCCGCTCCACTCCGCGATCGAAGCCGCGCCGGATCCCATCGTAGCCGCGGCGGCAGATCTCTTCGGAGACGTCGTTCAGTATCACGTTGATACCGGCCTGCGCGGCGACCTGGGCAATCCCGGCGCCCATCTGGCCGGCGCCGATCACGGCGAGCGTCTTCACAGCCATCGTATCGGCCCTCCGCAAAGCGCGGCCCTCGAACCAATATCCATTAGCTTAGGCAGATAATGCGCAACAAGAATCATCGCTAAAACTGACGCCAAAAAATAGGAAGCGGGAGCCCGACAATCCGGGCTTCGCTTCCGTCCCGAAACTACACCCTCGGGCGGGCGGTCGGCAAGGTCGCTTGACAGGCCGGCGGGCTAGCGAATAGATTTCTAATTGAGAACGATTCTCAGTTTTTATTTCAATATGGCATCCACTTCGACGGTTTTTCCGTACTTTCTTTACTCGCTCGGAATCCTGTTTCGGGAAGGTTTCGAGGCGATGATCGTTGTGATCGCGCTAGTTGCCGGCACGCGCGAGGCCGGTCATGGCGAGAAGGCTCGCGGCATCTACATCGGCGCCTTATCCGCAATCGTCGTGAGCTGCGCGCTGGCCTGGTCGGTCAATCATCTGATTGCCGATAACGCCAGCGATACGCTCGAAGGAGTGTTCCAGTTCATGGCCGCGGGGACGCTTTTCTACGTCAGCTCGTGGCTGACCTCCAAGGCGCAGGCCGATCAGTGGAAGCACTTCATCCGCAACCGGATCGAGTCCGCGCAGCGCAGCGTGATGCCGGCGGTCGCGCTCGGATTGACCGCCTTTCTGGCCGTGATGCGCGAGGGCGCCGAGACGATCGTTTTCTTTCAAGCGCTCGTTTCCGGGGCCTCGGCGGGAGCCGAGCAGCATGCCGTCCTTGCTGGAGTCGGCGCCGGCGCGCTCGCCCTGGTGGTAGTCTTTTTCATTCTCCAGCGCGCCGCGATGCGAATCCCGGTCGGGTCGTTCTTCTCAGCGACAACTCTGCTGCTGTATTTCCTGGCGGTGGTCTTTATTGGACAAGGCGTGTCGAGCTGGCAGGAATCAGGCCTGATTACCGCGACGTTCGTTCCGCACGTTGCCGCGATTCCGATGATCGGGCTGTTTCCGACAGTTCAGACGCTGCTCGCGCAGGGCCTGTTGCTGATCGTGGCGATGGCCGCGTTTATGATTCCGCGGCGCCGCAGTGCACGCGCGGCGCAAATTACGGAGCCGCGGATGGCGCACCAGTCGTCTGGTCAGCCGGCGATTGCGCGGCAGGCAAGTCGCGTCCCTTAATCACGACCCCCTCGACAATCGAAGTGAGATGCTCCGCCGCGACGAGCGCGTGGTTACCCATCGCGATGCACCGGGCCGCGTCCGGGTCTGGGGCAGCGTTGGCTTTAGCCAGCGCATTTTTTAGATCTTCCATCCGATCGGTCATGGTGCTCAATCCGACTTCGACCGCCGGCAAGCCGCTGCCTTTGGCATAGAGATCAAGCGCGAGCGCCTGCTGGTGCTCAGCATCTGATAGATTTGTGAGCGCGGTCCGGATCGTGACGCAGGTATCGTCCTGTGCGATCGCAATGGCGCCGGCCATTGCAATCACCGCCGCCGCAGTTATGATCGCCATCAGCACTATTCTCGCCGTCAAAGCTGATCGCATGCCGCTAATTCCAAAACCTTCGCTCGCTGGTGGATCCGCCGCCGTCGAATACTGAGCGGCGGTCTGATTTCCGCCGTCCTTAAAGTGTAGCTGGAATCTTCGATGATAACCGCAGAGCGCAATCATGCCGCGCCGGACACCGGCGTGATCCTGCGGGCGATACTCATTCTTTGGGGCACGATCGCGACGGCTCTCGCCGTGTTCTATACGTTCGTTCTGGGTGGCTTGTCGGCGCTGACGGCGAACGTGTGGGGCGGGCACGCGGTCAGCTATCTCGGGCGATTATGGGGATGGCTGATCGTCCGCACCGCCGGTATTCGCGTCGATATCGAAGGGCTCGAGCATCTGGCCGGACTTCCGTCATTCGTGCTGGTCGCGAACCATCAGAGCTATTTCGACATCTTCGCGACGATCGCCTACATTCCGGGCGAGACCCGTTTCGTCGCCAAAAAGGAGCTGCTCAAAGTGCCGCTCATCGGCTATGCGATGGACCATTCGGGCCATATCCTGGTCGATCGTCAGGGCGGCGGCCGGACGATTCGCAAGGCTCTCGACGTGATGCGGCGCGGCTATAACGTCTGCGTCTTCGCCGAGGGGACGCGCTTCAGCGATGGCAAGGTCCATAAATTCAGCGACGGCGCGGCCTGGCTGGCAATCCTGACCAAGCAGCCATGCGTGCCGATGGGAATAAGTTTTGGCGCGCAGATCTATCCGCGCGGCGCGCGCATCGTGATGCCGTGGGGGCGCATGAAGATTAAGCTCGGCGCACCGATGGCGACTACCGGGATGCGCAGCGCCGACCGGGTGGAACTAACGACGCGGCTCGAAGAGGCCGTGCGCGAGATGGTCGAACCGTCGTCCGAAGCCAATGCGACTTAAGCGTGAATCACCCCGGTCGCGATTCCATAATCGACGATAGGCGCGTAGAAATCGCGCACCGGCAGCGCGCCGCCTGCCGCCTTACTGGCCGAGCAGGCCGCCAGCCAGGTTTGAATCTCTACTGAGCCGACTCCCGCCTGCGCGATCAGATCGTCCGGCTTCCAGCTGTCGACTAGATCAAGCCTGCCGCTGGTCACCATCTCGAGAAACTTGCCGTCGATCGATTCGTTGAGCATGCAGTCCGCCGCTGTGATTCGGCCCGACGACAGTTCGCGAGCGCCGGCCAGATGGACAGCCTCCATGTGATCGAGCCACGCCTGTCGCGACATCGCGCCGCCGCCCGGGCCGGACTCCTGGTAAGCAAAAATATCGGCCTCGCCGGTTCCATACGGCGGAAAAATCATCACCGGATTATGCGACAGGCCTCCCGACCCGATGAACAGCACGCGCTTGCCAAGACCCTTTGCGAAGTTGCCGATCGCCTCGCCGAGCATCCGCGCCCGCCGAAACGGCGGAATCGGCGGCGTCATGATATCGAAAACTACCGGTATCGTCGGATAGGCGTCGACCGCGCCAGCCACGCGATGGAGCGTCTGCGAGACGCCATGATCGACCTTCAAGTCGTACGAAATAGCGACGTCGATTCCGGCCTCGCGCGTCGCGGCGACGCATGCGATCGCTATATCGCGCTGCACATTGAAGCGTCCCGGATGGCCCCCAATATCGCCCAGCGATTCACACGCCGCACCGACGCAATACGGCGGCGTCAGCCGGCCGAAGAACGTCGAGTAATGATCTGGACCGAATATAAAGACCAGCTCGGGGTCGAATTCCCGCACGGCGGCCGCGCGCGCCGCAAAGACGGCGTTGACCGCGGCGTGCTCGGCCGGCTCCTTGCCGTAGCAGTACATCAGGGGCGAATGCGAGGCGCATACGAGGGCGCTGGTCAACCTGCTTACACTGCTCATGCCGGTTTCCTCCGCGAGTCGGCGAGCGGCAGCACGGCGCTGCGCCCGGGGTCGTTGAAAAGTTCGATAAGATTGCGCGACTCGAACAGCCAGCGGCCGCTGTCGCGAACACAGACGTCTTCGAAATCGGCCACCATCAGCACATGCGCCGGATGAGGCGGCGGACCATCCTCCGCGTACAGGGTCATGATCGAAGTCGCCTCGACGCGATCGGCAGTGATACTGCCGTAGCGCAGGTTGGTGACGATATGGCGGCTGGTGCGTACGCCCCGCGTAATCCGCGCGCGATAGGCCGCCCGGATAGCCTCGCGGCCGGCGCTGCGGCGGGCGGCACCCCACGCGTACCATCCGTCGGCCGTGAACAGATCGGCCGCCGACTCATCGGCGCCATGATCGATCCGCCAGGCGAACTCCGCCAACAGCGTCTCGATTTCCGATCGGATTATGACGGCCTCGGCAGGCGTCACGCGGCGCTGCCCTTGCCCGCACGCTCGTGACGAATCGGATTGCTGAGCGCGCCAATCGACGACATTTCGACCACGACGGGACCCTCGGCGCGCTGAAGATCGGCCTGCTCAAGCGTGAAACCGCTCGCATCGCGCTTGCCGAGCGCCGTGCCGAGCGAAACGACATCGCCCGCATCGAGGGTTTGAAAAGCCGTTAGATATTCGAGCACCGCGGGCAATTTGAAGCGGTAGTTCGCCGTACTGTCGGTTACCACCACGCGGCCGTCAACCTTGCAAGTGACGGTGAGCGCATGCGGGTCGGGAATTTCGTCGCGCGTGACGATCCACGGTCCGATCGGCCCGAAGGTGTCGCTACCCTTGTAACGTCCCGGATACGTCGTATGAGTTTCGACCCGCGCAATCGTGCCGTCCGGCGAGCGGCGTGATCCGTAGAAGTGGAAATGATCGTCGGCGCGCATCGCGGCTGAAGTAATATCGTCGAGAATTGTATAGCCGAAGACGGCGTCCCAGGCGTCAGCCGCCGCCAGGTCACGAACGCGGCGCCCGAGCACGATCGCCAGCTCGGGCTCCGGATGGGTCAGGCCGTAGCTCTCGCGCAGCACGATCGGCTCATTATGGCCGACCATGCATGACTGCGGCTTCAGAAAGAACGCCGGATGGCTGGGCGCGCTGATCATGCGGTCGTCGTTGGCGCTGTTGTTGAGCGCTACGCAACAGGTTTTTCCGGCCGGATAGACGGGAGGATGGAAGGTGATCTCATCCGCCGTGAAACGGCGCACCCGATCACGATGAGCATCGGCAAAATCAGCCGCCTTGCGCGCGGCGGCGAGCCCGGGCTGCCCGGCCGCTATCAGTTCACGCAAACTCGCCGGTGCCGACGCGACGCCAGCAGCCGTCGCGGCTTCATGCAGATCAACGATCGAGCCGTCCGCGGCCGCTGCCCCGAGGCGAACTTTGCCACCATATTCGAAGGTAAGAAGCTTCATCGATTTATCGCACTCCCCACTTATGTCAGTAGCCCGAAGCCCGTGGCATTTCCAGCCTGCCGCGACGGCTGCGCGTCAGAACGGCCGCTCCATCGAGCGCGCCGACGCCCGGCGGCTGGTCACACGGTATGTCGGCTGCTGACGGTCGAAGCGCCGCGCCATCGGATCGCGCCCCAGCATCCGCATGATGAACCCGGTCGGCATCAGGACGACGTAGAAGAGAATCGTCAGCACAATCCGTTGATTGACCCAGCCGAGCACGTGGCCGAAGCGAATCCAGACGAAATGGAGCGGCCGCAGCGCCGTCGGCCAAAGGAGCGCGGGAGCCGACAGGACTACCAGCACGATCCATGGCCACAGCGCGTAGTGATGATGTTTCAAAAAAGGCAGCACCAGGCCGAAGAGTCCGGCAACGATCGCCCCGAGCAGCAGGCCGAAGTCGCGCAGCTCGCGGCGCGTGGGCGGGGCCGCTTTTTCAGTCAAGCGTGAACTCCGCGCGCCACGAATCGTCGGTCTCGACGGCGGGCTGGGCCGTGCGGGCGAGGATGAAATTTTCGATCACCAGGTAGTCCATCGCAGTGCGCATGAAGCATCGATAGGCGTCGGCCGGTGCGCATACCATCGGCTCGCCGCGCACGTTGAACGACGTGTTGACCACGACCGCGCATCCGGTGAGCTCGTCGAAACGGCTGATAACCGCATGGAGGCGCGGGTTGGTCTCGCGATGGACGGTCTGGACACGCGCCGAATAATCGATATGGGTGACGGCGGGAATCGATGAGCGCGGCACGTTGAGCTTGTCGATTCCGAACAGGCGTTCCTCATCTGCAGTCATTGGTTTGCGCAATTCCTCGCGCACCGGCGCGACGATCAGCATGTAGGGGCTCGGCCGGTCGAGATCAAAGTAGTCGGCGGCGCGCTCAGCCAGGACCGCCGGTGCGAAGGGCCGGAACGATTCGCGGAATTTGATCTTGAGATTCATGATCGACTGCATTTTCGGACTGCGGGCGTCGCCGATAATCGAGCGGGCGCCGAGCGCGCGCGGCCCGAATTCCATCCGGCCCTGGAACCATCCGATTACGCAGCCGTCAGCGAGCAACTGGGCGACACGATCGGTAATCGCGTCGTCGTCGAGGCGCTCATAGACCGCGCCTGCAGCTTCGAGCGCCACCACGATGTCATCGTCGTCGAACCTGGGGCCGAGGTAGCCGCCGCGCATCGCGTCGCCTTCGCGCGCCGCGCGGGAATTGCCGCGGTACTGATGCCACTCCGCCAGTGCCGCGCCGAGGGCGCCGCCGGCGTCCCCGGCTGCCGGCTGGATCCAGATGTCGCGAAACGGCCCTTCGCGCACGATCCGGCCGTTGGCGACGCAGTTAAGCGCGACGCCGCCCGCCATGCATAGGTAGTCGACGCCGAGCTCGCGATGGACCGTGCGCGCCAGCCGGAGCATCACCTCTTCGGTCACCTTCTGAATCGACGCCGCCAGGTCCATCTCACGTGCTGTGAGGTTACTTTCGGGCTTGCGCGGGGGACCGCCGAACAGCCGATCGAAGCGCCCGTTGGTCATCGTAAGACCGGTTGCGAAATTGAAGAACTCCATGTTGAGGCGGAAGGTGCCGTCGGGCTTCAGATCGATAAGTTCGTTCATGATCGCGTCGGCGAAGCGCGGCTCGCCATACGGCGCCAGGCCCATCACCTTGTACTCGCCCGAATTGACCTTGAAACCGGTGTAGTAGGTGAACGCGGAATAGAGCAGACCGAGCGAATGGGGGAAATCGATTTCCCACTGCGCGGTCAGATTGTTGCCCTCGCCGAGCCATACCGACGAGGTTGCCCATTCGCCGACGCCGTCGAGGCAGAGCACGCCGGCGCGTTCGAAGGGACTTGGAAAAAACGCCGACGCGGCATGGGCCTGATGATGCTCGGTAAAATGAAGCGCTGGCAGATCGCGCGCGCGGCATCCGGCAAGCTCCGACAGCTCGCGCTTGAGCAGCGACTTGAGGTTGAGCTTCTCCTTGAGCCAGACCGGCATCGCGGAGATGAACGAGCCGAGCCCGTGCGGCGCGTAGCCGAGGTAGGTTTCGAGCAGGCGCTCGAACTTCAGCAGCGGCTTGTCGTAGAAGACGATCGCGGCAAGATCGCCGATACCGCATCGAGCCTCGGCGAGGCACCATTCGATGGCGTTTTTCGGGAAGCGCGCGTCCTGCTTGCGGCGCGAGAAACGTTCCTCCTGCGCTGCCGCAACGATCTCGCCATTGTCGATCAACGCCGCTGCGCTGTCGTGATAGTAGGCCGAAATTCCGAGTATCTTCACCGTGCCATGGGCCCCGCCTGCCACGCGGATAGTATCCGCCCCGGCGGCGGGCAAGCCAAGTTGGCCGGTGACCGAAACGAGTCGAGGAGCCGGCTCAGACCCGGCTATCGTGGATCACGGCTGGCGCGCGAAAATTACGATTCGTGCGCCCGCGGTGCGGGCCGGATCTAGTTCGAGGATACGGCGGCCGTCGATTACCCGGATGGGCGACGCGGCAACGCCCGCATCGGTAAGCGCGGCGGCCACGCGATCGAGGTCCTCGCATTCGAGCCACAACGCCGCGAGCCCTTCACGGCCCGTGGACGGCACGATCTTCAGCTCCGAATCGCCGACGATTATCCGTTCGCCATCGGGGGTCGTCCGCCGCGCGAAGCCGAAGTTGCGCTCGTAGACCGCGGCGGCCGCGGCCGGATCCGCCGCCGAGATTTCAACCTCGGCGAGCTGGTCAATCAGATGGTGTAAATTATCCGGATTGTCCAGATTATCGTCGGTTCTCATTGTGATTTGACCGCGACTACAAAAGTTTGAGCTACTGGTCTGATTTACGGGGCCTGATCCTGGATCGCAATATTGATACGGCGGTTCTGGGAGCGTCCCTGCGGCGTATCGTTCGGAGCAATCGGATGGTATTTGCCGAAGGCGACCGCCGACAATTGATTTGGATCGATCCCCTGTGCATTCAGATACGTGACCACCGATATAGCTCGCGCGGCTGACAGACTCCAATTGTTCGGGAAGCGATCCAGAAGCGGCGGCAGAATCGGCAGGTCGTCGGTGTAACCCTCGATCACGATCTGCTTGCCCGCCGCTGTCTGCAGGGCCGGCACGATCTTATTCAGCTCCTGCTCGCCCGCCCGGCTGAGCTCCCATCCGCCCTCCGGGAACAGGATGTCATTCACCATCGTGACTTCCAGCCGGTTCTGTAGCTGCCGGATCTGCACCTGGTTGGCATTAACCTCGGACTGAAGGCTCTGGTTCAACTGCTGATAGGTTCCATTCATGTATTGCAGTTGCTGATTCTGCTGCACTTCCTGGTTGTACTGCGATTGCGGAACGCATCCCGCGATCGTCATCAGGCAAGCGAGAGCGAACAGGTATCGTGGTTTCATCAGCAATTTCAAAGTTGTTTCCCCCGGGTTGGACTCT
>Ga0302326_10024841_pt1 | contig 12160 bp, 6 predicted proteins | sample Palsa_T0_3_FD_202264 | JGI IMG/M metagenome (GOLD analysis project Ga0302326, IMG submission 202264) | Peat permafrost microbial communities from Stordalen Mire near Abisko, Sweden - Palsa_T0_3 | ecosystem: Environmental > Terrestrial > Soil > Palsa > Peat permafrost | place: Sweden: Abisko...
AATTTGGGTTCTCCCCCATGCCCGTGCGCGATTGGACCATCACGCTCATTTCCCGATCCCTCGACGAAGACACTGTCGCGACTGAGCCGATGTTCTTTCCGGAACTGTTGTGCTGCGGCCGCAATCCTGCTCGCGCCATCGCCACCATCACCCGACTGGCAGGCAAGATACTCCTGAAAGTTCCCGCGCTCGAACTACATCGAAGAGTTGTGCCGTCCGATGCGCGCGTCGAGTCGATCGACATCATGCTCGATCCTCACGCGCGAACGCTCGACTGGGAGGACCCGATTGCGCTGCGCTTTGATGTCGTCCGCTGGCGACACGAAAACGAGGGATGTCTCGCATACGTCCCGGTTCTCGGCATCGAAGTGATTTGCCGGCGGGAGCCCGAAATGCCCGCCCTGCTGCGCGATCAGATCCTCGCGGCAATCAAGCGGTCGAAAATCGTTGGATCGCTCTTTGAACTTGCGCTATCGCAGCGCACCAGCAAGACCGAGCTCACACCGCTCAGTTTCCCCGTGCAACTGAAGACCGCGCGTCAGCGGGAGCAGGACGACCAAAGCGATGGCCAATCCAAGGCCAAGCTCGTGATCGAGCAGGTTGGGCTTGTGCTCGGTGAAAAACCACTGCGCCCGGCTTACGAAGTGGAAGGCATAGTGGGCGATCTGGCCGATGCGCTGGGTGCCAGGGGTCCGCGCAGCGTGCTGCTGATCGGGTCGTCCGGCTGCGGGAAGACGGCGATCGTCGAGCAGCTCGTCCGCCAGTGGAAATCGCTGCGCGAGGGATCGCCGGTCTGGTCCACCAGCGGGGCGCGCCTGATCGCCGGAATGAGCGGCTACGGCATGTGGCAGCAGCGCACGCAGCTTCTCTGCAAAGAAGCTGCCCGCGAAAATGCCATCCTGCACGTCGGTAATCTCGTCGAACTCATGCAGGTGGGCCGAGTCGGTGACGGCGGCGGAATCGCGGGATTTCTCCGGCAATATGTCGGCCGCGGTGAAGTCCTGCTGATTGCCGAATGCACGCCCGAGCAATTGCCTTTCATCGAGCGTATCGATCCCTATTTGCTGGAGCTGTTCCATCAATTGCGCGTCGAAGAACCGGATGTCCCCACTGGCCGCAGAATCCTCCTCAGCATCGCCGCTGGCGAGGGGCGTCCGGCGAGCATCGAGGACGATTGGCTGAGCACCCTCGACCGCCTGCACCGCCGTTATGCCACTTACTCCGCCTACCCCGGGCGGCCGGTGCGGTTCCTGCTCAACCTCCTCAAGGACATTCCCGCCGATCGCGCGCTGACGCCGGCTGATGTCATTGATTCGTTCGCCAGAGAAACCGGTTTGCCGCGATTCATGCTCGATCCGCGCGTGCCGCTCAATCTGCCCGCAGCCCACCACTGGTTCGCCGCCCGATTAATCGGGCAGTTGCGCGCGATCGAACTCGTGGTGGATCTGCTGGCAACCGTTAAAACTTCTCTCACGCGCCCGCACCGGCCGATCGCGTCACTGCTGTTCATCGGGCCGACCGGCGTCGGCAAAACGGAAATGGCCAAGGCATTGGCCGAATACTTCTTCAGCGACCGCGCGCGCCTCACCCGCTTCGACATGAGCGAGTTCGCCAGGCCGGCCGCCGTCGAACGGTTGATCGGGAGTTCCCATGGCGACGAAGGCCTGCTCACCGCCAAAGTGCGCGAGCAGCCATTCTCCGTCATCCTTTTCGATGAATTTGAAAAAGTCCATCCGGCATTTCTCGATCTGCTGCTGCAGATGCTCGGCGAAGGCCGATTGTCCGATGCCGCCGGCCGCCTGGCGGATTTCTCGAACACCATCGTCATCATGACTTCCAACCTCGGCACCGCAACCTTTGGTCGCGGCAACTTCGGTCTCAATCGAACCGCTGGCCCATCCCGCCCCACGGGCCAGACGAACAACGCCGGCCAGCCCGACGCGGAGCGTCATTTCACTGATGAAGTCCGTGATTTCGTCCGGCCCGAGCTCTTCAACCGCATCGATCGCATCGTCCCGTTCATGCCGTTGGAGCGGGATGACATCGAGCAGATCGCCAGGCGCGAAATCGAACTCGTCTCGCGGCGCGACGGCGTCAAGCTTCGCGGGCTGAGCTTGCGATTGTCTCCTGAAGCGCTGACCCATCTGGCCGGAAGTGGATATGACATTCGATACGGCGCACGACCGCTGAAGCGCTGCATCGAGCGCGAGCTTCTCGCGCCGCTCGCCGATGCCGTCAATGCATATTCGCCCGATTTACCGCTGGAAGCCGACGCCACCGCCGAAAACGGCGCGATGCAAGTCACCGTGCGGGCGAAGACGCAAAGTAGCGCTACCGCAGCGCCGGCGATCACCGGAACCATGGCGGATGAGTGCGCCGAAGTCCGCCGCGACGTGCAGAAATGCCGGCGCTGCCCCGCGGTGCTGACAATCGTCAATCAGCTCTTCCGCCTGGAGCAGGAGGAGACCCGCCAGGAAACCCGGCGCAAATCCAAAGACAAACCCATCTTCAATGAAGCCCGCGCGCAGCGCATGAAATTGCTTCGCAACATCACAGATGAGCTGGAATACCTTTCCCAATCAATCGATCTGATCGAGGATTCCTGCCTGTCGGCATTCTACCAATCCGATGCTGCCGGCCTCTCGGGACAGCGCGAAGAGATCAACCGGTTGCGGGTTCGCTTCGAAGCCTTGCTGCTGTCGCTGCTGGCGATGCAAAGTTCGAGGCCGCACAATGTCGTCGTCGGCATACTCGGCGACCGCGCCCGCGTTCACGAGCTGGCCGCCGGCTATTGCGCCATCGCCCAAACGCATTCTTACTCGGTCGATGCCTGCTGGTACGAATCCCGCGGCAAAGAGCAATATCGCCGGAGCCCGATCAAAGATATCGACAGATATCTTGCCGCGCCGGAGTCGTCCGCGATCGGCATCGGACTTTCCATCGCCGGGACCCACGCCCGGCTGCGTTTTGCCGCCGAGCGAGGGGTTCATATTTTCCGTGGAGCGACCAAAAGCGTGTGTTGCCTCGTCGAGAGCGAGGCGGAGTCGCTGAGCAAATATATTCCCGCGCCAAAGGCATCTTGGCCCAGTGATGTATCGGCGAACCGTTCCCGCCGCACGTATTCTTCCGACGCCGGCATCGTGAAGGATGAAGTGTTGCAGGTCGAGCTTCGTTTCTCGGGCCGCGATTTCACGGCGGTGCTGGCCGATGCCCTTGAAAAGCAGCTTCGACAGGCCGCCTGGGCGGTGATGGATCAATGAACATCACCGTACCGCTGCTGGTCAGTGAAACTCGTCGGCCGAAGACTTCCGGGCCGCTTTTTTGCGTGCGCCCGCTCTTTTACCAGAATCCAATTGCCCAGGATGAGCAACTCAGCCGGGCGACTGCAAAGCTCACCCGCGAATTACGGAAGCTTCTGGACAACCTGGCAAGGCATCCGCGCCACGATCAATTGCTCCGCTGGATGTTTTGCCCGGAGATTGAAGAAGACCACCTCAAGACGCGAGTGCTGCTCGACCACGGAACGGCTGATTGCCGGGTGCTGGTGGTTTCCTTCCAGGCGCTCGGCCGGCGCATCGGAATGATCCCTGCGTTGCCCGGCAGATGGTTCGACATCATTCGCGGTCAACGCATGCTGGATCGCGCCCGCGATATCCTGGTCGAGCACTTCAACGCGATGCAAAAGGAATCCGGCAAGTTTCGAGTTCCAGCGGAATTCACCTCCAGCCAGCGGCAATGGGTGACGTCGGTCGATCTCTCCATCTCCGTCGAGCCGGAGTTGGAGAAGGAGGAGAATGACCTTATGGCGATGCTCGGGTCGGCCAGGCGGATGACCGGGCGGGCGGAATTGCAGAAAGTGGGCCGGTGCCTCGACTGGCTCTATCCCGACGAACTCGATCGTCCGGTGCTGCGCGACGCCGAGGTGGAGGAATTACACGAGTTGCTTTCCGGAAAACAGCGACGGCCCGTACTGTTGGTGGGCGAGCCTCAGGTGGGAAAGACCTCAGTCGTCCACGAGTGCGTCTATCGCCGGGTGAACAAAAGGCGGACTCCGCATACCTCCCGGAATAATTTCTGGCTGTTGGCGCCGCAGCGGCTCATCGCAGGGATGATGTATGTCGGGCAATGGGAAAGCCGCGTCACTGCGATCGTGGAAGAATCAATCAAGCAGGATCACATTCTTTACTTTGACGATCTGCTTGGGCTCTATTACGCCGGGATGTCACGCGATTCGGACCTGTCGGTGGCGCATGTGATCAAGCCGTACGTCGAGCGAAATGATTTCCGCCTGCTGGCGGAAATAACCCCCGCAGGCCTCCGCGCGATGCGGGAGCGGGATCGCGGGTTTGCCGATCTCTTTCATATCCTGCCAATTCGTCCCACTACCGAATCTGTTACCCGGCAGATTCTCTTCAGCGTCCGCCGACAACTGGAAGGAAAGCATCGCTGCCGGTTCAATCTCGATGTGTTGCCCCTGGTTCTGGATCTGGCCAATCGCTATCTCCGGGAATCGGCGCAGCCGGGAAAATCAGCGTTTTTCTACCGCCAGTTGGCTGCGAAATTCGAAGGCAAGCCAATCGGCCACCAGGAGGTGCTGAGTGAAATCCGCAACCGAAGCGGGCTGTCGCTGCAGTTTCTCGACGATCGCAACCGCCTGCGCCGGGAAGAAGTCATCACCGCGATTTCGGCGCACGTCACCGGACAAACCGAGGCGCTGGAGGCGATCGCTGATGCCGTCACCACCGCCAAAGCGCGCTTGAACGACCCGGGCCGGCCGTTGGCGACGTTCCTGTTTTTGGGCCCCACCGGTGTCGGCAAAACCCAGTGCGCCAAGGCGCTGGCGGAATATCTCTTCGGCGATGAAACGCGCCTGCTGCGTTTCGACATGAACGAGTTTCCCGACGGTTACGCCGCCGCGCGATTGAACGGGACATCGTCTGATCCCGAGGGCTTATTAACCGCCGCCGTTCGCCGCCAGCCGTTTTCAGTGGTGCTGCTCGATGAGATCGAAAAGGCGCACCCGGCAGTGTTCGACCTGCTGTTGCAGGTGCTCGGTGAAGGGCGCCTGACTGATGCCCTGGGGCGCACCGCGGATTTCGGCAACGCGATCATCATTATGACGTCCAACCTCGGCGCGCGCCAGGTAGGTGTCGAGTTCGGTCTTCGTCCTGCTGGGCAGTCTGACCGCCAGTCGTATATCAGCGCCGCGGAGAATTTCTTCCGCCCGGAATTCATCAACCGCATCGACCGCATCGTGCCGTTCGAGCGTCTGACGCGCCAGCAGATCGGGCAGATCGCGCAGCGGTTGATTGGCGATATCCTGCATCGCGACGGGCTGGCGCATCGCCGCAGCGTGCTGGCGGTTGACCCCGCGGCGCTGGAGCAGGTCGTTGATGAGGGGTATCACCCGCAACTGGGCGCCAGGGCGCTGAAACGAGCGATCGAGCGGCAGCTGACCGGCCCCGTGGCCGCTCATCTTGCCGGCGCCGCGCCCGATGCTCCCGCCGTGATTCACCTCTATCCCGCCAGCTCAGGAATCGCGGTGCGCGTCGAGACGCTGGTGAACGCCGAGCGACGTCCGCTGACGCCGCCGACGATTGATCTGGCCGACTGGGCCGATGTGCTGGACCGGGCGGAGTTGATGATTCATCGCATGGAACAGAAGGCCGCCGTCTCACAAAACCAGCCGATGCTCAAACAAGGGGAATTATCCTCGGCGCAGTTTCGCTACCTGGCCGCGCGAGAATACGCGGACCACATCCGCAGGTTCATCGCCAGCATCGATCGACTGGCCGCTGCGCCGAAAGAGACTATCGCCTTCCGGCCCCCAATTCGCGCCCCGCGCCGGGGCAACAAATTGCGCGCGCTCTCCGATGGCGATATCCGCACCGGCCTCCGTGCCTCAGCCGATACTGAAGCGCAGCTTCATGCGCTCGAGCCCGATCGGCAATCCTGCGGCGACCCTCAAAGCACCGAAAATACCCTGGAGGATCGACTCGCCGAACTCATCCACGAGGTATCCCTCCTTGAAACAATCGCCACGAGCGATCCCGGATCAGATCGCTGTCTCGTCTGGATGCGCACCCCCAATCCCACGGCCGGCGAGCAGTTCAAAGCGCTTGCTGCAGTCTATGAAGAACTGTTCCTCCAGGGATACGGATTCGCGGCGTCCGATCTCCATTCACATTCAGCCGCCCCTCATGGCCCGCCTGCGAAGTTCGCGACAAAAGCGTCCAAGTCGAAACGTTCGTCGCAGAAAACTTCCGGTGATCAGTCGCCCGCACCCAGCGGCGCGGGCGAGATTTCTTCGCCCGATCCTTCCGCTGTGCGCGAACACGCGATCGTCATGGAAATGCCCGGCATCGCCATCGTAATGGCAATTGAACAAGGCACACATCTGTTTATCGGCGAACACCGGCAGGTGATCGTCGTTCAGGTGACCGTGATACCCCTCGCCGATGCGGATGCCCATGCGGTCCTGCGAGAACTTCGCGCCCGCGATCTCGCGTGGCGCACCTCGATCCAGCGCGGCGCGGGCGCACCCAATCCATTTCCTCTCACCGCGGTCGTGCGAACATACGACTCTGCAAATGTCACGGTCGATCTTCGCACCGGCATGTCGATGCGTGGTTTGCCAAGCGCCGTGGAACTTCGCAAACTCATTCTCGCGCAGCTTTCCTCACCACGCGACTTTTCTCGAGATCCGAAACAATAGCCAATGCCGACGTACCGCTATCCCATTCTCATCTGGCAGCATTCCGGTGGTGGCTGGACTGCCTGCCTGGTGGAAGATCCGAACGATATTGCCGCCGTCGGCGTTACCGGCAACGATGTCGCAGCGCAGATCAAGGAGCTTCTGCAATGGCGGATGAAACGAGGCCAGACGCTCTCCCGCCCGAATTTCAACGAGTCGAAGCTCGTCTGGCTGAAGGCAGCGGTTCGCCCGGAATATAAGACGGATGATCGTGTTTTTTCCCTGAAGCAGACGGTCACGTTGCGCGTTCCGTCGGTGCTGGGAAGAGATCGCTCGCAGCTGTATCTCTGCTCAATGCCCACCATCGGCGTGCGATTCACTTACGACGATGAGGCCGATCTGGACGGCCTGGCATCGCACTACGTACAGGCTGCGATGAAGGGGAAAAGCCCGCGCGAGTTGTCGCGCTATCTGCCGCCGGTCGTCGTGCACCTGGACGATGCCGTGGTGCATATTCCGCCGGGCGCATCGGAGCGCGAGGTTCGGCCCGATCTCGATCCGCTGCCGCTCATTGCCGAACCGTTGGGCAGTCGAGACACGCGACGGCGTCTCTCGCGGCCGTGGCAGCGCGATGCGCAGGTGGCGAAGCTGGTCGACCTTCTCGGTCGCCAGCGGTCCAGCGTGCTGCTGCTGGGGGAAAACGGGTCTGGCAGAACTACGGTGTTGGCCGAAGCGGCGCGCAAACTGGAGCGCGACGGGCTGGAATCAGACGATGTCGATGCCGCAAACATCACGCGCGTGCGCAGCCGATTCTGGCTGAGCAGCGCGGCCAGGCTCATTGCCGGGATGAAATATCTCGGACAATGGCAGGAGCGCATCGAACAGGTCATCGAAAAGCTCTCCGAAATAGAGGGTATTCTCTGCGTCGACAACCTGCTGGAGCTTGTTCGCACCGGCGGCAGTTCGCCCAGCGACAGCGTGGCCGCGTTTTTGGTGCCTTACCTGCAGCGCGGCGAAATGCGACTCGTCGGTGAAGCCACCACCGCCGAGATCGACGCCTGCCGTCGATTGCTCCCGAGCTTCGCGGCGATCTTCACCATCGTGGAAATCCCCCCGTTCAATGCCTCGCAGGCGATCGCCGCCCTCGATCAACTGGCCGCGGTCGCGAAACAGAATCTCAAGGTCGATTGCGCGCGCGATGCCATCCCCCAGATCTATCGCCTCTTCGCGCGGTTCATGCCGTACCAGAGTTTCCCCGGCCGGGCAGCGGGGTTTTTGCGCGATTTGTTCGACCGCACGGCGCGCGCCGCGAATGCCGCCCGCCGCGCAAAGAACCGCGCCAATATCGAACATCATGTTGCTGATGGCGAAAAAGCAATCGTAAGCTCTCAGAGTGTGATCGATCGCTTCATCAAGCTCACCGGGCTGCCCGAGCTTTTTTTGCGGGATGAACACCCGCTGAAAATCGAAGACGTTGTGGCGGCATTTCGCGCGAGAGTGATGGGGCAGGAAACTGCGTACAGCACCGTCGCCGGTGTCATCACCACGTTCAAAGCTGGCTTGAACGACCCGCAACGTCCGCTGGGGGTGCTGCTCTTCTGCGGTCCGACCGGTGTCGGCAAGACCGAGCTGGCGCGCACCATCGCCGATTTTCTCTTCGGGCAAGGTGAGGATCAGGGCGCGGCGACGGGCAGGACAAAAGATCGCCTGCTCCGGCTCGACATGAGCGAATTCGCCGGCCCAGGGGCAGCCGAACGGTTGATCGGCCCGCCCGGCGGTGAGCCGTCGGAACTGATCAAACGTCTCCGCGAGCAACCCTTCATGGTGGTGCTGCTGGATGAAATCGAAAAAGCGGCCCCGGAAGTTTTTGATCTCTTATTGGGCGTCTTTGGCGAAGGCCGCCTGACCGATCGGTTCGGCCGGCTCACGACCTTCCGCAGCGCGCTCATTATCATGACGTCGAATCTCGGGGCCGACCGCATGGAGTCGTTCGGACTCTCAACCGCACCGTCCAGCGACTATGACAGCGAGGCGATGAGCTTCTTCCGGCCGGAGTTTTTCAATCGTATCGACGCCGTGGTCACGTTCGCCGCGCTCAGCGAGCCGACCATTCGCGCGATCACTCAAGCAGAGCTGAGAAAGCTCGGTCAACGCGACGGGCTCACGGACGGCAACATCCGCTTGAGCTGGACCGACGACGTTATCAAAAAGCTGTGCGTCGCCGGCTACGATCGCCGCTACGGCGCTCGCCCGCTGCAGCGCGCCATCGAAACGCTGGTCGTGACGCCACTGGCAAAATTCCTTGTCGCCCGGCCGGAACTTCGCGACGCAACACTGCACATGTCAATCAACAGCGCGGGCCAGATTGAGTTTCTGATGAAAAGCAGCGCGAAATAAAGGGAAAGATTTGGCCACACAAAGACGCAAAAAGACAGAACGGCGAAGCAGGGAAGATGCGCGGGATATGTGACCACCTTCCCCTTCACGCCAGCAGCAGTTCCAAATCCTCGCGGGTCAGCGAGGAGATGCCGGCGTTGTCGGCGTTCATGATGGCGTCGGCCAGGCCTTTTTTCTTCGACTGCAGTTCCAGCACCTTTTGCTCGACGATGTCGGCCGTTTGCGGGAAGGATGCGACCTCAGCGATCTCGGTCCCCGCTACTCAGTCTGCGCGACTTGCCCGCCAGAGTCGGCCTGGCCGGGCAGGCCGTCAGCGACTTGCCGCGCGATCGCTTCCTCGCCGACCGCGCTCGCCAGTTTTGAGAGCAGACGCGGCCTGCTCGTCCCCACCGAGCGCCACCAGCATGCTGAGAGTCAGCAACCCGCGCGTGGGCACGTCGGTGCCGTCGCGGATAGGACGGGCGCCAGGGCGCCAGGACCAAGCTTGTTTGTGTGCCACCGAAGCGGCTACAATCTGGTTATGAAGACCTTCGGCGAACTGAGCGTCAGCCTCAACGGGCTTTCGCCGGAAAAGTTCGGTGAACTTGCCGAAGTCGCTGCATCAAACGGCTGGACGCGCGACCGTTCCAAAGACGAAGAAATGAAACGGACCGGCGGCGGTGCTTGGTTGACGTTTACGCTTACCGGTCATCCAAATTTGCCTCCAGCTTTTCTTTTTCTGAGCGCCGACAAGGCCACCGACAAACTCTTCGTTCGCAACATCATCTCTCCCGCCCGTGATCGTCTAACCTTCGACGAATATAACGAGATCTTGAAATCGTTCGCGGAGGCCGTACTAGCGCGGGTGAAGGCGCAGCACGCGATCGATTTCAACTTGAGCGGAATGGATGTCGATCTTTCCGCACAATTGCCCAAGGACGTTTACGATCGGCTGCGGCTTTTCTCAGTTGCGGCGAACAGGAAGACCGGCAGTTCTCACCCCCTGGATCAAGAACGATGGATGGACTTTCTCATCGCGAGTGACAAAGCGACCGTCACGCTCGATTCACACACGCTTGCCCGGTGGCTTGTCGAAGTCGAAGGGTGGGAGAGCGAGCAGGCGTCGCGCCTGGCCGAAGAGTACGAGTTCGGCCGAGAACTCCTCCAGCGGCGTCGAGCCTCCTGAATGCCCACTAAACGGAGCATCGCTGACATCGCCGCCGATATCGCACGAACGTCATCGCCGGCGCTGGTGGTCGACACTTGCGTGTCGCTCGACATCGTGCGGTGCGCGTGGCGGGCCAAGCCGCGCATCGCCGCCATCGCCATCCAATTCATTGAAGCCCACCTGGCTGGCGAATTGTATCTTTGCGCCCCTTCGGTTTTGCAAAAGGAAGCTGGCCGAAACCGCGCCGAGGTTGAAGGTGAAGCGCGGCGAAAGGCCCGCGACGTTGATGAATCAATCACCCATTACCGCAGGGCCGTCGCACACGCCGGCGGCAATTACCCTCATACCGCTGCCTATTCACATGAGAGTCTAATCCCTTTGCTCATGTCGCTTCACGATCGTTTTCTGGCCACGTGCGTTCACATCCTGCCGGAGGACAACAACAAAGCGGCGGCTTTTGCCAGAGCGAGCGACAACCGCCGCCCCGCGCGTAAAGGCGGCGGGGCGAACGATTGCCTGCTGTTCGAAGAGTTTCGTAGCCTCGCTCAGGTCGTCCCAGCGGCCGATCCACTGGTGCTTCTAACAACCAATCCCGATGATTTTACCGACAAATCGAAGGCCGGTGCCGTTCATCAGGATATTAGCGACGGCCTGGCCGGAATGAAGGGTCAACTTTGCCTGGATTGGGATTGGGCAGCGAAGCTCGTTCTGACAGCGGCGCGCCTGAAGTCCATTTGAATGAACACTTTTGAGACGGTCCGTATCGAAGTCTTCCGAGGAGCGACCCGGTCCCGGCTACTCAGTCTGCGCGACTTAGCGGCCGGAATCGGCCTGGCCGAGCGGGCCGTCAGCGACTTGCTGCGCGATCGCTTCCTCGCCGACCGCGCTGGCGAGATGTGAGAGCAGATCGCGCAGCGATCGAACCTCCGCCTCCAACTGCGTTACACGTGCGGCTAGCGCGTTGCTCGCGGGTGACCCGATCGGCGCCGGCGGGGATGCCGGCTGGGCGGCGTCGCTGATGTCGTGCAGGTCCGGGCAGAGCAACTGCACGTACCGCTCGGCGCGGCTGCCGGGCGACGGCGGGATTTGCTTCACATACGGCTCGGGCCGTTCGGCCAGCGCCCGCAGCACTTCCTTCACCCGCTCGATCGATTCCAGCGGATGCATCCGCGAGGCCCGCCCGCGCAATTCCCCCAGCGTCTGCGGCCCCCGCATCAGCAGTTCCGCCAGCACCGCCAGCTCCGCCGTCCGCACACCCAGCGTCTCGATCGCCGAATGCCGATATTTGTGCACTCGTCCTCCGACTTGATCGACCCGCACGGCCAACTGCTTTTCCCTCAACCCCTCGGCCGCCTCGAACGCGGCCTGCTCCGTCATGACCAGCACCGGATCCCGATTGTTCTTCTGATTCGCCCCGTTCACGATCGCATTGAGCGACAGCGGATATTGGTCCGGCGTCGTCTGCGCCTTCTCAACCAGCACCCCCAACACGCGCGATTCGTCCGCCGTCAGCATCATCATCCGCGCGAGTTTGCGTCTCCGACAGGCATTTTACAAGATCCCGCCACGATGGAAGCCATGGCACCACCGCACGCCGCGCCAGCAAGCTTGGTTATTAAAGTCCCGCGCTATCCGATGCTCCACGCATTCGGGCGGGGATCGAGGCGTCCAGACGCAGCAGTCGCGGCGCGCCGGGGCGGGCGGGTCTCGACAACATAGAGCGGTTTCCAGGATGGTGCAGCGGGTCCGCGTTCGGACATGGCCACTAAAGTGGCCACGCCGGCGGTCAGGCGCGATATAGCAACCTGAATACCGCTGTAGATTCCACCGCTGATCCAGTTGACCGCCGCACGGTCTGTTCTCATAAGATTGATCACCGCACGGTTTTCATTCCATGCGCAACGAGAAGCTGTTGAGGTGCA
>Ga0302326_10024843_pt1 | contig 12160 bp, 12 predicted proteins | sample Palsa_T0_3_FD_202264 | JGI IMG/M metagenome (GOLD analysis project Ga0302326, IMG submission 202264) | Peat permafrost microbial communities from Stordalen Mire near Abisko, Sweden - Palsa_T0_3 | ecosystem: Environmental > Terrestrial > Soil > Palsa > Peat permafrost | place: Sweden: Abisko...
AGGGTGAGGCACCAATCTCCGTATAGCGCGTGATTCGTCCGGAGCATGCGGGCCGCCTCCCCGCAAGGGCTTCGGGACCGTGTTGCGGCCTGTGATCAGACGCCTCAATGGACTCAACTTCAGATCCGATCTGCGGCACATCGCTGATTGAGATCAACAGAATGCCCTAGCTATATACGGAATTGCCTGGCGAGGAGCACGCGCACTGAAGGGCGAGTTTCACGAATTGGTCGCCCTCCCTGAACTGATCGCGGCGAGCCGTTCAGCAAGCAGCAATTTGAGGTTTCGCAAATTCACGTAGAAGATGACCGGATAGTCTTTCACGTCGAAGTGGATAGCCGTTCCTTGTTTCGCCAAGTAAACTGGTGTCTTTTTCATGGCTTGCGCATACCCCGCTTCGTAGTAGACGTTAGGTCGAGCGTAAGTCAGATCGACGATCACAAACTCCGCCTGGATAATGCTATCGAGTACACGATCAGTTATTCTTTCGTTGCTCTGGAGGTCGTCTATTCGCGCGGCGACTACATTGCAAGTCACAGCTGCCTCTTTGATCGCATCAAGCACATCTTCGAGCTCAGCATTTTCGGCCGCCATTGCCATTACAACAAAGGCAACCCCTTTGCGAATTGGCAAATTGTGCTGAGATCTGCTCTTCTCAGCAAAGCGCGCCTCATACTCCATCTGTAATCGGTCGCGTAAATCGACTTCCGATAAGCTTTTTATCAGATCTTGGAGGGAATTGATGCCCTTCTCTGCCCTTAAATGACGTAATTGGTCTAGAATGAGCTTTTTTCGGACGAGCAGGCGTGGCGTTACGCCGAACTCAAATTGCGGTGTCTTTGACTTAACGACTACCAGCGTGATCTCTGATCCTTCGGTCACAACTTCTAGTCGGAGGATTCCAAAAGAGCTCGGATCTCGAAGTGCATCATTGATTCGCGTTAGGCTGTCCTCGAGTTCGGGCAAGGATTGTTTTTGAATTTGCACCAACCCCAGCTCGAGCGCTTCCAACTGAGGATCGTAAAAAAGGTTTTGGATCTCTTCCAGTTTTGCCTGTAGATTGAACGCTGTTGGATTTAGATGGGCCATCGAGTTCACGAGCATCAGTTTACCTTCGTTGTGTCGGTTACGTTAGTTACTAACCAAAAGGGCTTTGGCAGTGGCGGCAATCGAGTGCAGCGTTCGATAGCACGGGAGCCAAGACAGATCCGTTCGATGCTGCAGTCCGTTTAGATAGTGAATTGAGTAGCAGCTACAAACTCACCCAATCTGCGTGTGGGAAGCGGGGCCCGCTCCGAGTGAATTGTCGCCGCTCGGAGAATGGGCGCGCCTCAGGAGTCGTTCGACGATTGGTCTCGTGACGTCCGGCTCACGTCGATTGGACGGAAAACGCGCAACTCACGGATGTGCGTTCGCCCATTCCGAATGAATCGCCGGCAATCCGTCATTTGAACTGGCCACTCTCTACGCCATGCCAATGTCCGAGTCGCGCGTCGTCCGCCCGAAACCCGTTCGCTGCGAGATTCTCTTAGTTGATTACATTGGAGTTGTAATGCGAGAACACTACCTGAAGCGATATGGCAGGGGGATTAAGATGGGGGAGCGCGGCTGGCGCCGCGCTATAGACAGACTAAAGTCTGCCCCACCTCTTGAACTGCTAAGTCTCATGCCTATTGCCTTAACTCCCAAGGCCCGACGCGTTGGAAGTATCCGCACCCCTGATTTGCAGTAGCAACCAACCCCGCGCCAGTCGCCAGTCTCGCGTAACGGTCTCCGCGGACACCTTGAGCATGGCGGCTGTATCTTGCACGTTCAACCCGCCGAAGTATCGCAATTCCACAACTCTCGCCTTTCGCGGATCGCCCTTCGCCAGTTCGTCCAGCGCGTCATTTAGCGCGATCAACTGCCTGTCGTTTTCCTGGCTCAGGTTCAAATGAGCCACATCGTCCAAGTGAATCCGTCCCATACTGCCTCCGTGTTTGGACGCAGCTCTCTTACGGGCGGCGTCCACCAGAATGCGGCGCATCATCTGTGCGCAAATCGCATAGAAATGCGCTTTGCCTTCCAAAGCCACGTTCTGAACGTCGATCAGTTTCAGGTAGACCTCATGCACCAGGGCCGTCGCCTGCAGGAGGGGTTCTTCGCGCTCCCGATTCATGAAAATTACGGCCAGGCGGTGAAGTTCCTTGTAAATGCGCGGAGCGAGCGCATCGAGAGCGGCCGCGTCGCCATCGGCCCATGCGAGGAGGAGCTGCGTGGTATCGGCAGTTTGATCGTCCGCTCGCATGTTGGCTACAGGATAACTTGAAAAATATTTAGCCCGCGTTACGGTCTTCGCGCCTATTTCTCGCATGGAGTTCCGGGAGAAACATTCTCCCCGCACCTTTCAAGGAGAAAGATACAAATGAGAATACATCGAGCGATAACTGCAACTTTGAGCGTCGTAGTTGCCGGGGTGATGTTTATCCCCGCGGCAAGCGCCTGCGCATCGTCACCATCGCAACCTTCCCTCGCGTTACAGCAACTCCTGCCGGACGCGCAGAATCCACTGTCGCTGGCGACACCCGCCGATCTAGCCCGCGACCAGAGTAAGGCGTCAAATCCGGCCAGCCCGTCAATCGTTGGAATGTGGAGTTTTCAATTTATCTCTCAGGGCAACACAGGCCGCACTCCACCCATCGCGGACGGAACCATGATTAATTTCGGATACACTCAGTGGCACAGTGACGGAACCGAATTTTTCACTTCCGGCGCCCGGTCACCGGGGCAGGGGAACTTCTGTTTAGGTGTTTGGGAGACAACCGGTGATTTCACTTATCAGCTCAACCATTTTGCCCTGAATTACGACCCTGCAACGGGAACTTTGCTCGGCACAATCGTCGTTGTTGAAAAGGTTACCTTGTCTCCCGGAGGCACCCAATACAGCGGCACGTTTGCCGAGACCGTCTACGACACTAAAGGGAACAGGACCGACAGCCTGACCGGCCAGGTTACGGCCCAGCGGGTCACCGTAGATAGGGTGACTCCATAAATTGCTGAAGGTGCAGATCGATTGCGGGGCGGCTAGGCGATAACCAAATCGCCTACCGCTTCGCAGTCATCTGACCCTATGGTTTTCTTGGTTCGCCTGGAAGCTCGATCAATACGGCGTGTGAATTATCGCGTACGCGGTCGAACACGATGTTGCCGTCAGGACTGATATCGAACGCGCGAATGATGCCGGCGTTGTTGAGATGGGTCAGCTCCTTGGTCTTCATGGTTGCAAGATCGAGCATCCATAGATTCTGTGCCGAAGGCAGTCCTTGCAGGTAGACCAAACCAGAGCCGTCGGGCAGGAAGCGGACGCGCACGCCTTCGCGGAGCACTTCGATGGAGGGCGGTTTTACCGGAGTTCCGTCCGGGCGAACGGCCAAAAGAGGGGCGAAAAAGCCCACGGCCCCGCCGGTGTATACGATCAGGTTTCCGGCAGGCGACCACATGGGGTTAGATGCAAGCCCCGTGGTGAGCCGGACGGGCATGCCCCCGTTGACCGGAATCTTGAAAACCCCTGGACCGTGGGTATCGCTTCCTCCAGTAACAATCCACTGCCCATCCCGCGACCAGTCGGCCGCCCCTTTAATATCGATCGACTCTCCGAGCGGCTGGAATTCACTGCCCTCGGCTGTGGCCAGGTGTAGCGTCGATTTCTCACCGCGGCGAAGCACGATCGCCACACGCCGCCCATCCGGGGAAACGGCCGGAGGATCCAGCAGCACTCCCTCGGAACCCTTCCAAATTTCAGTAGTCTGTCCGTCCTGGTAGCGCCACAGCCCGTCGCCGGTGCCGCGAGAGGATAGATAGAACAGTGAGGTTCCGCCGAAGCGCGGGCCCAAGGCTCTCACCGTGCCCACCGGGTATGGCTTCGCATCACTTTCCCGCGCCACCCGATTCAAGATCGGCACGCTCCACAAACTTGCGATCAGGCTCGCTTCGGTCGCCACCAGGTGGCGGCCATCGGCGCTGGCGGCGACCGAGGTGTATTTCTCTAAACCGAAACTCACCCGGTGAGTGGTCTTGCGGTTCACGTCGAGTGCCCACAGCCAAGGACCCGAACCGTCGCGCTCGCGGGCCACGTATACAACCGTTCGCAAGTCCAGAGGAGCCGGATCTCTCACTTCGCTGTTGTGTTGGGTGAGCCGCTCAGGCTCTCCTCCAATGGGAGAGATGCGCCATAGATCCATTTCGCTGGTGTCGGGATAGCCCCGCACGAAGTAAATCCATTGGCCGTCCCGGGACCAGACTGGAAAGTGGTTATGGTCACCCGGTTTGCTTATGAATATCTGACGCGGCCCGGCGCCGGTGCGGTCCGTTACAAACATGGGATCACCCGCATCCGCGGTGTGATACACAAGGCGATTCCCGTCGGGCGACCACGCCACATTCCATGGCGGCGTCTTGCCCGTACTGCCGGCCAGGAATACCCTGGGCGCGCCGCCCATGAGAGGAATGACGCGCAACGGCGTCGTGACGTCCGCTTCGTGGAACCAGACCTGAGAACCATCGCCGGAAAAGCCCAGGGCGCGCACCAAACCGTCAAGGTTCCCCGTTTTGCCGTTGGTGAAATTCACCGCACTTCCGGTCCCCACTTGGGTGAGCCAGATGTCCAAGGGGCCGCTGCGGTTGGAGAGAAACGCAACAAAACGCCCATCCGGGGAGATGGCCGCATCGCGCTCTACACCCTCGAAGTCGGTCAAGCGCGTGAATCTCGCATCGGCGAGTAGATTCGCGCCGGATGCCGACGGGCCGTGAGCCAACCATCCGGTCGCCCCGCCTGCTCCCAGAAGCAGCGTAGCGGCCAGTAACCAATACAGCCTCCGGCGTTGCCCGATGACTACGGGGGCGGCGGGCCTTTCGGCCGCTAGCGCCGGCTTCGCAGCCCACAAAAGCTCGCTCCTCACATCTGCCGCCGACTGCCAACGATCTTCGGGATCAGGCGCCAGGCACCTCTCAATCACGTGGGCCAGCTTTTCTGGTAGTGGTCCGAGGGACGGGTTCTCTCCCTTCAAGCAACGTTTTCCCGTGGCCATCTCGTGAAGCGTCAGCCCAAGCGCGTAGATATCCGTGCGAGCATCACACTCCTGGCCGTTGCTCTGTTCCGGAGCCATATATGCCGGGGTGCCCATCACTACATTCGAACCTGTCAGGTTGTCGTCCCCGCACGACTTAGCGAGCCCAAAATCCAGCACCTTCACGCCCGCCTTGGCGAGCATAATGTTGCCCGGCTTGATATCGCGATGTACGACGCCTTTGGCGTGGGCAGCGGCGAGTGCGTCGGCGATTTCCCGTCCCCAGAGGAAAGTTTGTTCGATGGTTAGCTTGCCATGCTTCAGCTTCGCCGCCAGCGTCTCGCCCTGCAGCAGTTCCATCACCAGATAATTGGGCCCGACATCGTAAAGCGAACAGATGTGCCTGTGATTGAGCGAGGCTATGACGCGAGCTTCTCTTTGGAACCGTTCGCTAAATTCCTCGCGGCGGATCTTGAGCGCAACCGCCCGGCCTAAGCGCGTATCGGTGGCTCGGAAGACCGTTCCCATCCCGCCCTCGCCGATTTGCAATTCGATATTGTATGGGCCCAGTTGTGTTCCGGGCGTCACAACGTTTGCTGACCGGAGTAGACTTGCGTGGCGCTCCCAGGCCGGGTGCTCCAGGGCAGATCCCTGCTGCATGAAGATTGCCTCTACTGCTAAACGAAGCTCCGAGTCAACATCTTTCAGACGCAAGCCGCGTTCTGCGGGAGACAGGTCCTGCAGTGTGTCGTACAGTTCCTCCAGACGGCGCCAGCGCTCGGGAGTCATGTCCACTGGCTTATTCTACTTGAGTACTTTCGAATCTAACTCTCAAGCACGCCAACCGGTCGCTCACGCTCTCGGCTCAGTTACGGTGGGGCGCTACATTCGATCTATGATCGCGTTCAGTGTGGTGCTGGGCCGCATCGCTGCGACACACTTATCGTCGTCCGGAAAATAGTACCCCCCGACGTCCACCGGTTTGCCCTGCGCCGCCAACAACTCCTCCGTGATCTTGCTCTCGGCCTCGGCCTCGGCCAGCGCGGCGGCTATCGGAATGAAGCGTTGCTTCAAATCCCCGTCCTCGTCCTGCGCGGCGAGCGCCTTCGCCCATGCCATTGCGAGGTAGTATGTCGAACCGCGGTTGTCGATCTCACCCACCTTCTGCGATGGGTAGCGGGCGTCTTCGAGGTACTGGCCGACGGCCTCGTCCAGCGTTTTCGAAAGGATGCCCGCGCGCGCGTTGCCGCCTTTTGTCGCCATCAATTCCAGCGATGGAACCAGCGCACAGTACTCGCCGAGCGAGTCCCAGCGCAGATGCCCTTCCTTCAGAAACTGCTGCACGTGCTTGGGCGCCGAACCGCCGGCTCCGGTTTCGAACAACTGGCCGCCCTTGAGCAGAGGCACGATCGAGAGCATGCGGGCGCTTGTCCCCAATTCGAGAATCGGGAACAGGTCGGTGAGATAGTCACGAAGCACGTTACCTGTGACGGAGATGGTGTCCTCGCCGCGCCGAATTCGTTCGAGCGAGAATTTCATCGCGTCTACGGGCTTTAGGATCTTGATTTCCAGGCCGGAGACGTCTTGGCCGGCCTGGTAGGTTTTCACCTTCTGAATGATTTGCGCATCGTGGGCGCGATCCGGGTCGAGCCAGAACACCGCGGGTGTGCCGGTTGCCCGCGCCCGTGTCACGCCCAGTTTCACCCAGTCGCGGACGGGCTCGTCTTTCGTCGTGCAGGCGCGGAAGATATCGCCAGGCTCAACGCTCTGTTCGAGCAGGGTCTTGCCGCCTTCATCGCCGCCCTCCACAACAACGCGAATCGTTCCGTTGCCCGGCGCGATAAAGGTCTTGTCGTGCGAACCGTACTCTTCGGCCTTCTGAGCCATGAGCCCGACGTTGGAGACGCTGCCCAGGGTAGCAGGATCGAACTGTCCGTTCTGCTTGCAGTCCTCGATCACGACCTGATAGATCGTGGCGTAGCAGCGGTCCGGGATCACTGCAACAGTGTCTTGCAGCGCATCCTCTTTGTTCCACATCTTGCCGCCATCACGGATCACCACCGGCATGGAGGCGTCGATGATCACATCACTGGGAACATGCAGGTTGGTCTTGCCCGCACGCGAATCCACCATCGCCAAAGCGGGACGCTCTTCGTAACAAGCTGCGATATCGGCTTCGATCTCAGCCTTTTTTCCGGCTGGAAGCCGGTCGAGTTTGCTGAGCACGTCGGCCAGTCCGTTGTTTACATCGGCGCCGATCTCTGCGAGGACGCCGGCATGTTTCTCGAGGGCAGGGCCGAAATACACTGCCACACAGTGCCCGAACATAACCGGGTCGGAGACCTTCATCATCGTGCACTTCAGATGCAGCGAGAACAGCGCATTGTCAGCTTTCGCGGCAGCGATCTGCTCCGCATAGAATCTACGCAGCGCCGTCACGTTCATGACCGCGCAATCGACAACTTCGCCCTCGGTCAGGGGGATTCTCTGCTTCAGGACTTTCACCGCACCGGCGGAATCCACAAACTCGATACGCGCCGTGGTGGCGGAACTCATCGTGACGGATTTCTCGCTGCCGTAGAAGTCCTTTCCGCTCATGTGCGCGACACGGGTTACCGAGCCGGAATTCGGCCACGGCTTCATCTTAGAAGGATGCTTGCGCGCGAACGCTTTCACCGCCCCGGCAGCGCGCCGGTCGGAATTGCCTTCGCGCAACACGGGATTCACGGCCGAGCCCAAAACCCCGGCAAAGCGGGCCTGCAACGCACGCTCCTCCTCCGTAGAGGGGGCGTCCGGATAGTCGGGGATGTTGTAGCCCTTCCCTTGCAGTTCCGCAATCGCGTCCCGGAGCTGCGGAATCGAGGCGCTGATATTGGGCAGCTTGACGATGTTAGCCCCCGGTTTCTTCGCCAGTTCCCCCAGGCGCGTCAGCTCGTCGGGGATTTTTTGGTCTTGCTTCAGATACTCAGGGAAGGCCGCCACAATACGGCCGGCGAGCGAAATGTCAGCCGTTTCGATCTCCACCCCTGTCCCTTTGAAGTATGCTCGCAGAATGGGCAGCAGCGAGTACGACGCGAGGGCTGGCGCCTCGTCGGTCTTAGTCCACGTAAGCTTCATATATATGAGTGAATGCAGAGAGAACGCGGTTTGCAAAAGCGGTCTCAAACTGCAAGCGTAGGATAGCATGAGTAAACGCTGAACCTACGGTAAAGCATTGATTCTCTTCGTCGACTTGACTCGGATTTGGGCGTCTATCGCGGTGGTGTGTGGTGCTGGGCTACTTATTTCCCGGGCGCAAGAGCTTGGTCAAGTGGCGCGGTTGCAGCGGCCCGATGGCGATCTGTCGAGGGTCTCCGGAGCGAGTCCTTATCCAAGCGGTTGCCAGGGCCAGCAGACAGGCACTGACTTTCTCGACTATGCGGTTGAGGTTACGAGTTCGCTTGATCCGGCGGGAATGCTCGTCAGCCGCTCGACGGATGGAGGCTTCACTTGGGGCGCGCCGGTCGCTGTGGCAAGCGACTCCGATGGAGACGATAAGGAAACCATTACCGCCGACACGGCGAATTCTAATTACGTCTACGCGGTTTGGGACAACAACAACGCGGGCGCAGTGCTTACGCGGACCAGTGACGGAGGCGCTACCTGGTCGCATCCGAAAGCGATTTATAACGCTGCTTGCTGCAATCAAATCGTGGTTTTGCCGAACGGCCATGCGCAAAGCTTGTCTTCAGAAAGCGGCTCGGCGAAGGAACGATAGAGATCGACCATCATCTCGGCGATTCCTTGTTCCGCCGGATTGATCTTTCTGGTATGGGTCGTCGTTCATTGCGTAGTGATTCAGTCCGAAGATGGCCGCGGCCAGTTAGGCGCTTCAATGCCGAACTGCCTGGCGTATTCCGCGTTGAGCCGCTGCCAGCCGCCGAACTTGATCGCGTCGCCGCCAACCATGCGGCCGAGGGGAGTCCCGCCGATAAAACGATCCAGCACATCGAGACAAATGTGCCACCCGGCAGCACCCATTGAGATGAAGCGGCGATCGATGTTATGCCATAGCGTCAGGCGCGTGCCGCCACCGAGGGCTTCGAGTTCCCAGCGGATGTCGTTGCCGCCCCAGTTGTACATAAGCAGCTTGGGAGCGTCAGCGCGGCTTACTTTTGTTTCGGAAACGCGCGTCGCAGGCGCTGCCACTGTGGTGAGTTTCACCGTGGTTCCAGCCGTACCCATGCTTCCATCGGCTTCAAAGGGAGCCCACTCGCGCAGATGGTCCGGGTCAGTAAGCGCCTGCCAGACACTTTCCGGCGAGTGGCGCAGTTCTCTGACGAGAATGAGCGTCCAGTTCTCACCGTCCTTTCGTATCTGCGCCCCACTGGCCGGACCCGGTGCGTATTCGCCGCGATCGATCACCTTCTTCACCTTAGCCCGAATAGCGCATTAGCTGGGTGATCTGAATGAGGTTGCCGCAGGTGTCGTTCAGCCTCGCTATGGTGGAGCCGGGCACACTGGTGGGGGGCATCGTGAATTCTGCGCCGCTAGCCTTGATCCGCTCGAAATCGGCGTTGACGTCATCGGTGAAGAACATGAAGGCGGGCTGGCCCTGCTGAAAGATCGCCTCTTGGTAGGTTTTGGCCGCGGGGTTATTGTTTAGCGCGAGTTGCAGTTCGGGGCCGTCCGGCTCCTCGGGTGAGGCCACGGTGAGCCAGCGAAAGGGTCCCTGGCTGAAATCGGCTTTCTTGACGAAGCCTAGTATGTCTGTATAGAAGCGCAGGGCCTTCCCCTGGTCGTCTACGTATAAGCTGGTGACTTTGATTTTCATTGCGTTTCTCCTTATGTATGTCAAGTTCGCGGTTTGGGCCGCGTGGGTTTCTTTGCTGTCCTTTTTTTTGTTGGTGTTGACGGATCGATGCGGTCCAGGTGGCGTTCGAGGGCGTCCACGTGAACGGACCAGAACCGGCGGAACTGAGCCAGCCAGGCATCGACCTCTTGAAACGGTTCCGGCTTCAGGCGATAGAGACGGCGTTGAGCATCCACCGTGGATTCCACGAAACCGGCCTCTCGCAATACGCGCAGGTGCTTCGATACGGCCGGTTGCGGCATACGAAGCCGGCGCTCGATATCTCCGACAGAATGTTGGGATGAGACGAGGAGGCTCAGGATCGCGCGGCGGTTCGGCTCGGCAATGATTTCGAACACAGATTCCACTCTTCTGGTATACTCCGCAGAGTATATGTCTGTCAAGGCATATATCCGAGCGGGGGTTCTGATGCGCCGATTGGGAACCAAGTTTTTTGTTCAAGGAAGATGGTGACCCGGGCGGGGCTCGAACCCGCGACCACATGCTTAAAAGGCACGTGCTCTACCAACTGAGCTACCGGATCACTAGTGTTTACGGCGGGATTGGAACTCTTTCAGGGTAACATACCGCGTTGCTATACTCACTGTGTAGCTTGACGTGCGAGCGTGGCGAAACTGGCAGACGCACCAGCCTTAGGAGCTGGCTCCCGCGAGGGAATGGAGGTTCAAGTCCTCTCGCTCGCACCAAAAGTAGTGGTGATTGGTGAGTGGTCCGTCGTTAAACACCATCAAAACTTATGCGCCCTCGTGATGGCTTCTTTCTTCTCGTGGGCTTACGACGGAAAAGGGATGAGAATTCCATTTGTGTGTCTAGTGGGATGTTGCCTGGTAGAAGGCCTTTAGGACCCCGAGAGTGCGGGATTACAATCCCGCGCCGGGTAACATCCTGGATAACAGTCGGCCCCATATAGCGGCAAAGTCGCAACCAAAAGGGGGGCTTCTTCTGTCAAGGATCGATGCTGTGTGGATGAAAAAGGTGGCTGTCGTTGATTAGTTAATGCGCCTTGGTGAGGAGTACAGCACCACACTCCCTTACGGTCGCGGCTCGGCTTGGGGCTCTGGGGTACAGAGGAATTTGGGACTGTCGCAAGCAGCCAAGAAGGAGATTGGCCCGCTAGCTGGTTACTTCATTCTTGGGAAACGTCACGCCGGATTCTGCTTCCTTTTTCAGTCGCAACATGTGGCCATGCGCCTCGCGAATCTGTTTGCCTTGGCGCTCGATAATGGCGCGGGTTTCTCCGGGTATATCGGTGTGCGCCGCGTTTTCGAATGCGGCGGCTGCGGAATCTTCACCTGTTTCGCACGCTGCAATTACGGCGCCCGCGCTTGATCCGGTGAGGGCGGATTTTACGTTCATCCAGCCTCGGAAGATGAGGCCGGAGACTGTGCCGTGATCCACTGCGCTGCCGCAGAGGCGATCCACTTCGCTGGTTAATTCTTTCGCGAATTTTGCTCGCTGCTCGGCGTAATGCTGGAATATGCTGGCTAGTTCGGAATTCTCAACGTCCTTGGCCGCGGTCAGGTAGCCTTGTTCACCGTCCTGGCAAACCTCGATCAGACTGTTCAATAATGCGGGGACGCTGGATACTTCTTGCGTCATTCCTCCAGCTTCGTGTTTCATATCCCTGGCTGTTGCACGTAGGCCGCCAATGCGACAATACGAGTTTCATGCGTCGAGAAATTATGGCCGAAGCTTTGCATATGGCCACTGAAAATGTGCTTGCGGGCAGGGGTGGTCCGTTTGCCGCGATCGTGTCGCGGGGGGCTGACATTATTGCGCGCGGCACCAATCTTGTGACGTCTTCGAACGATCCGACGGCGCATGCGGAAGTCACCGCCATTCGCTGGGCTTGCACTGCGGTGAACAACTTTCAACTTAACGGGTGCGAGATTTACACTACCTGCGAACCTTGCCCCATGTGTCTGGGTGCGATTTATTGGGCTCGGCTTGACCGTATTTATTTCGCTGCAACACGAGAGGATGCGGCGGCCGCGGGTTTCGACGATTCGATGATCTATCAGGAAGTGGCCGCGCCGATGGATCGCCGCGGTATTCCGATCATTAATCTGATGCGGGAAGAGGGACGCGAACCCATGCGCGTCTGGAATTCGTTCGAGAAGAAAGTTTCTTATTGATGACTAGCCAGTTGATGACGCGCCAGCCGGTGCATACGGTTTACGGCGGCGCTCATCTTTTCACTCCGGGCGTTTGTGCCAAGTTGGGGAAGCTTGCATTGCGGTCGCTGGATGAGAATAGTCCTTTT
>Ga0302326_10024844_pt1 | contig 12159 bp, 16 predicted proteins | sample Palsa_T0_3_FD_202264 | JGI IMG/M metagenome (GOLD analysis project Ga0302326, IMG submission 202264) | Peat permafrost microbial communities from Stordalen Mire near Abisko, Sweden - Palsa_T0_3 | ecosystem: Environmental > Terrestrial > Soil > Palsa > Peat permafrost | place: Sweden: Abisko...
CCAGCCGGTGGCTTCCATCAATTCCTTGGCTGTTACGCCCCCGGTGCGCTTCAGCAAGGCGAGGATCGTCTCGGTCTTGCTACCCTCGCGCACCCCCTTCTCTTTGACGGCTTTGTCAGGGCGGGCGACCTTCGCTTTCTTAGCGGCTTTGGGCGCTTTCTTAGCCGGGGTCGCCTTCTTAGCCGACTTCCCCTTCTTCGGCGCAACGTGGGCGCCCTGTGGCGCGACACGCGCCTTCTTGGTGGCTTTTGGCTTCTCGCCCGTTGCCTGGGCTTGGGCGCTGCTGGTCTCTTCTGCAATCTGTGTGTTCATGTGTTTTCCTTTGGCGGTAGCTACCGCGATCACATGGATCACTCCGGTGCGCCGGGAATGCAAGTGGATTCTGGGAAAGGCGACGGAACGGCGATGAACACGGCGGTCGCCGAGCGCACCCAGATGCCCGCAGGTGCCCTCAGATGACCGGACATGGAGCCAAATTCGAGCGTAAGAAGGAAGAAGCGATCGTCGCGCTACTGACGCATCGGACGATCGAAGAAGCTGCACGCTCAATCGGTGTCGATCCCAAAACGCTGTTTCGTTGGATGAAAGAGCCGGAGTTCGACGCAGGGTACAGGGCAGCGAAGCGGGGAGCGTATAGTCAGTCGATCGCGCGACTCCATCACCTGTCCAGTGCGGCGGTTTCGATGCTGGGCAAGGTCATGCTTGATCCGTCTACACCCCCGGCCACCAAAGTTAGGGCTGCGGACAGTATTTTGGACCACACCGCGAAGGCAATTGAAATTGAGGAAATCGAGGCGCGGGTGGCAGCGCTAGAACAAGCCGCGAGCGGCAAACCAACGCGATGAGAGCGGTCTCTCGGCGGCTTAACAAACTGGATCATCAGTTTGGCCTCTCGCCCAAACATCCGCGGCTGCTCATGATAGTGACCGGTTATAGAACGCTGGCAATCGACGAGGACGCCTGTGTAAAGATCCTCGACGAAGCCGGATTCCTTCCGATGAGCGGCATCGCGACGGTTGATCTTCTGGATATCCCGCAGGGGCTGAGTGCGCGAGAGACAGAGAGGTTTCTCCGCGACAATAGCGCCAAGATCTGTGGACCGCGCTTCGCTCAAAGTCCTGACGGAGTAGGCTCGTCATGAAGGCGCTCTTCCACAGATTACGGCGGCTGGAGAATACCGCAGCTCCGGCAGAGCGGGAACTATGGGAATCGAACCGCTGGGGATCGGGGAGGGATTGCGTACGTGCGGCAGTTGAGGCCATCATTGAAGCCAGGCGGCGTCGCCTGGGAGCCGACTACGTCGAGCCGATTCCGTTCCCCCCAGGAAGCTTCGACGGCTGTCGCACGAGGGCCGAACGCATCATTCGCACTCGCGAGTTGCTGATGGGCGCGAGAAGCACGGGAGCTACTGCATGAGTGCCGATAATGGCACATAACGGCGACAAAAACCGGCAGATCGGTTGCTCTGAACAGAACTTCAGGCGCCTGCGCATCACGGACAGTGTCCGCCTGGAATTCGAGGGCGTGGTCCGTGAAGCTCGTTCCGCGATGCGCGAAGAGGACACCGTCTTCCGTCCTTACGATGCGAGCAGTAAACCAGACCAGCACGAGGTCGAATACTTAGCTCTCGAAGACGTTCCTTTCATCGAGACGCAGTTCGACCCGCTTGATTCCCCGCTGAATCTTGCCACTTCTTCTGGTTCAGATGAAGAATTCCTGAAGGATCTGCGGTTCTACGTCGTCGTAGTCGAGTTCGCAGGTGAAGAGCCGGTGTATTGGTGCCGCGGATGTTCGCGCCAGAAAGAGCTCGGACATTCACGCATGTTTGGAATCTTGATGAGTAATGGCCAGTTCGACCAAGTGCGCGAGCCGATGTTTCTCTTCGATCAGTACCTAGACTGCGTTGCGTCTGTGGGCGATCATCTGAAAACGTAGTTTTCTGAACTTGCGCCGAGGCAAAGCGACATCATCGCGCCGAAGGCGCAGTCATCGGTCCGATCTTCTGTTGGCATATTCTGTTGAGATGATGGCAGCAGATCAGCCTACCGAAGGCCTTCGGGTGCGGCGGTGCTTTGACCCAACGTGCAACACGCTTTTCACCATCTGTGCGAGTTGTGATCGCGGCCAGCGCTATTGTAGTGACGGTTGCCGGAAGCGAATGCGACAACGGCAAATGCGGGAATCCGGTCACCGATACCAGGCATCGGCGGTAGGCAAGCAAAATCACAGCCAGCGCCAGCGGTCCTATCGGCAACGGCGATGTCGGCCGCGCGTGACGCATCAGGGTCCTGCTTCGATCACAACGCCGCGCCAGCCTCAAACAACCAGCTGCTTCCTGTGCCTCGTTTGCGGTCGCGAGAACCTCTGGATCAACCCATTCGACGACCTGCCGCGCCGTAGACGGATCTCGCGTCAACGTCCCCGCCCGGCGAGGCGTCCAAATTTCTACGTTTTCGGATGATCGCTAACATTGCGTCTGGTAAGTGGATGTTTGTGCTGCGCCAGGATGGGTTCCAGAAAATCTTCCGATACTACGAGATGGTGAGGCAAGCCGCGGCCGAAAGCTTATCGCGTATCGAGGCAACGATTCCCATCTTGAACTTTGCCGGTTTCCGGCAAGACTGCGAGGGTCACCTTAAAAATTGGCCAAACTGCGCAACATTGCGCGGAAGCCCTACCTTGATCGCATAACAATGGCCGACATCAAACGGGTGATCAAGCATTTCGATCTACCGGTAAAGGTAAAGCGGGAACACGGCAAAGAATATCTTGTTTATGATACTGCCGACAGGTGGGCCATTCTGCGCCTGCTCGATGACGATTATCTAGAGTCTGTTAGAGTCTGTCATGACCGAACAGCTGTACGAAGTAACGGGTAAGAGAGTACATAAACCAGGCGCTGCTCTTGCCGCAGGATAAAGACGTGCTCGTCCAAGTGACGGCCCGGGAACCCTGTCCTTGGCCGGATGAGGCGTCCTGATTCTTTTTGGAACGGCGCTTCCGAGCGAGTAGCGAAAGGCAAAGAGCCACTCCGCTGTTTGTAGGCAGATCCGCGCGACGCCGACAAACTGTCAAAGTGCGCGGGCAAGGGCACCGTAGCCAATCCATAGGATTAGTTAGAAGCGCGGACAGATTCAGCAGAATACTCAAAGAGATTTGTCCCAGTCTGCGACCCCAGCCCTCCCAATCGACTCAACGCAGTGACAGCGAGGATGGCGATGACTATTGAATCGATAAAACGCGCCAAGTAGCGGCGGCCGAGAAGTCCCTACGTTGTTAGGCCGCTAGGAACCTGAATTAGTTCATCGGTCATGTTGTGCAGTATTGTACAGACGGGAGTCGGGACCATCGATGGGGTCAGTTGATTTATTTTCCAGGGCACCTCAGCCGGACTATGTGCGCCAGTTCCTCCGAACTTCGCAAGGCTCTAGATCCTTTAGAACTCCGCCACGCAAAGCAACTCCGCCGTTGCTACCCTCTGTGAGTTTCCGGCAAGGGTGCGTGATAGGAGTTTGCGCTAGCTGATAGGGTGTCCCAAGGGCGGGAGGTCCGGCGGCATGGCACAGGAAACAGCGCTTTATCGGGAGGACGTAGAGCAGGTGCGGCGGCGTTTTGCGGAACGGAGAAGCACGCACGCGGTACGATCGCGGCTGCCGGAAGAGCTGTGGGCTGCTGCTGCCGAGTTGGCCCGGCGCGATGGGATCGATGCCACGGCTGGGGCCCTGGATGTGGATAAGCCGAGCTTGCGGAAGTGGGCCGATCGGCTTAGTCCAGCCCCGCAACCAGCTCGGCGAAAGTCCCAGCCCAAGCCGAGAGCGAATGATCTGCCAGCATTCGTGGAGTTGCTCACCTCCAGCTCCGGCGCGGCTATCAGTTGCCTGGTGGAAGTAGAATCGCCGCAAGGTGCGAAGCTGCGGCTGGAGTTGAGGGGCGTTCCAACCAGCGATCTGGCGAAGTTGATTCGAGTGTTTGCGAGCACCTAGGCATACTGCAGATCACGCCGCAGATGCGGATTCTGGTGGCGGTGGAAGCCGTGGACTTCCGCAAGGGCATTGACTCTCTAGCCGAGTTGTGTCGCGCCAAGCTGAATGCCGATCCGTTCTCGGGTTGCTTGTTTGTGTTCCGTAGCCGCCGGGCGACTTCTATAAAAGTGCTGGTCTACGACTCATGTGAAGCGCCGCGTTATGTGGAGTTTGGCCGTCGGGACCGTATTGCAGTCGGGTCGTGGGCGCATCCCCACTCCACATAACATGGTCGTAGTCAGAGGGACTGTAACCAGTCCAGCACAGAGGTATCCGTTCGCCATTTCGTAACGCTGGATTCCGCGGTACCCGCCACGGGCCCTGCGCGCTCCAGGGCTTTGCGCTTGGTTTCGAGGTCCACGGCGGCGTATCGATTTGTCGTCTCTACGCTGGCATGCCCAAGCCAATGGCTGATCGTAACGAGATCGACGCCTGCCCGTAGAAGGTGAACGGCAGCGCTGTGTCGACAAGTATGCGGATGAATACGCTTGGCAATGAGTGTGGGCGCTGCTGTCCGCGCCTGCTCGGCGAAACGCCGCAGGAGATACCGAACACCGAATCTGGTCATCGGTTCGCCTCGGTGATTACGAAAAACTGGGCCGGTATTTACCTCGGCTGGGACACTCAGCAAAGTGCGGAGTGCCTCCGCCGTTTCGGGCCATAGCGGACAAAGGCGTTCCTTGCGTCCCTTGCCGCGGAGGTGAACGGAAGTGGGCCGATCTAGCTGCAGATCGCCCGGGCGGATATCGAGCAGTTCCTGCACGCGAGCGCCGGTGTTGAACAACGTTAGCAACAAAGCCCTGTCGCGGATATGGTCTTGCCGATGAGCCGACACAGCCTCCAGCATCGCGCCGATTTCGTCTCCTTCCAGGTAGTCGACAGCGCGGGTTGGTCCACGCTTGGTGGGTACAGCCAGAAGGCGTTGGCATTCTTCAACGGGCTCAGGCTCTCGCGTCGCCAGGAAGCGCGCAAAGGCATGAATGGCAGCCAGACGGGCGTTGCGAGTGGCGACGCTATTCTTCCGCTCCGTTTCGAGGTGGTCCAGAAAGGCAAGAACATCTCCAACCCGCAGGTGCTGGAGATCGAGATCGACCACGCCACACCCGTGACGTGCGGCCAGAAAGCGCAACAGCAAAACGAACGTGTCGCGGTAGCTCAAAACAGTTCGCGGACTCAGTCCCCGTGTCAGGGGCAGATGCTGCGCGAAGAATGCGCGGAGCGCAGACGCAAACTTGGTGGGGAATGGCGTCATCGACGACCTCCCTGCACAGCACTGGGAGATAGCCAAGCTACTGAGTGGGCGTGGAACCGCTCGCTAGCTGCTTCGGCAGTCGCCTGAAGGAAAGTCAGGTAATACTGTGTGGAAACAACCGATGCGTGCCCAAGGTAGGTAGCCAGAGCGGGCAGTCGAGCTTGCACATCGACGCCTGTACGGTACCAGCGTAAGAGTGCATGGACCGCAAAAGTGAACCGGAGATCGTGGACCCGTGGTGCCCGGGCTCGGGATGTCCGAATGTCAGTCGCCCGTATCACTTTTCGCAATAAGCTGCCGAAAGCCTCAGCGGTGTAACCACCAAACCGTGCCCCGTGATTATGCACCAGCAGGGGCGCATCTCCGCCACAAGGTGCACCTGCCTGACGGCGAGCCGCGAGGTATCGATCGATCTCTCTGGTGGCGTCAGCCGACAGCGGCACGAGACGTGACTTGTCGAATTTCGAGCGGCGCACGTGAAAGACTCGGTCGCCCTGATCGTAGTCGCTTAGGGTGAGGCGTACAAGTTCCCCTCGACGAAGACCAGTCGTATATAAGATGATGATGCCGACTCGGGCAACTTCACAATGCAGTGGCGACCCCTTATGTGGTGTCAGGGCGTCCGCCGTGGTGAGCAGGCGAACAATCTCAGCTTCCGAAAAAATATACGGCAAGGGTCGAGGGTCCCTGGTTGGAAACTGTGTCGGGTCTGGCACAAAACTGTGGGGATGTTCACGCTGGCGAAACAGGCACAGGTGATACACGGCGTGGAGTCGCGCCAAGCGGGTGTTCGACTGCAGCGAAGCCATCGACTCGTTCCAAGCCCTGAAAGTCTCGCGCGTTAGGTCTGCAGCGTGGCGCGACGCCAGGAAGCGATCGATATAGCGGAGAGTATATGCCATCGTGACAGCACTCCGGCCGAGCGCCCGTTTCATGGCGAGATAACGGGTGATGATCGGTCCAATCGGCGACGTGAATACGGCGGGCTCTTTCATAGCCGCGCCCCCGAGCAGGAGTCGCTCTTTGGGAGCGGAAGACCCACGTCGCGTAGGTCCTCAACGTGGAGACGCAGATAAACGCCAGTGCTTTCGACGCTGCGATGGCCGAGGAGATCACCTATGGTCTTGAGTGGCGTGCCCTGCCGGAGAAGATGCATGGCCAATCCATGACGAAGAACGTGCGGACCGCCAAGGCCCGGGGCACGCACACCGGCGCGCACCGCCCAAAAGTCGAACACGTCAAAGACTGCAGTCGGTTGGATAGGACCCCGCGGGGCACGGACGCGCAGGAAAAGACGCCGCTCGCTGGTCTCGCCAGCACGCTGGCGTAGGTACTCGACCAAGGCGGTAGCGACTTCATCAGTTAGCGGCACGACCAACGGCGTGCCTACCTTGGGTCGCGGCACACGAATTATCCGGGCGCGCCACTGGATGTCGTCAATATCCAGACTGGAGACTTCGCTCCGGCGAAGACCATATGTGGCGATGAGGAGCAGCATAGCGTAGTCCCGACACCCCTTCACCGTGGAGCGATCAATGCCACGCAGCAGTGAGAGGATGTCCTCCCAGCAGAGGGCGCGGGTGAGCCGTTCGCCTCGGTGATGGCGCGGCGAGTCGATATGCCGGTCGAGGCTAACCGGGATCTTCCCACTGGCGGCTAAGAAGCTCAGAAAGGACCGCATGATGGCGATGACCTTCTGCATAGTGATGCGACCCACGCGAGCGCTGGCTTGGACTACGAACGTCTCCAGATCACGAGCTTGAACCTGTGGCAGGTGCTGGATGTCATCGTCGTACTTTAGGAGGCGCAGGAAGTCGCCGGCAACGACGGCGTGTCGTGCGATAGTGGAGGCGGCGAATCCTCGAACGTGGTCGAGGTGTTCGCGGTAGCCGCAGATCAGTCGATCCGATGCCTTCGGTGGTGCGGGCACCAGCGCCCCTCTTTCTTGGAGGTACATCAGCAAAGATCGACCGAGGGAGTAGGCGATCTGCGGAGTCCAGCGCGTTTGCCGCGGAAAGCATGCACGCAGACGCTCCTCCGTGCAGCCGGACAGCATCGTGATCTGTTGCTCTTGTAAGCATTTTTCAAGAAACGGGGCGGCTTTCATCCGCCGAGAAATCGCGTTTGGCGGATAGCCGTGCGCTTCCAACCATGAACAAAGATCTTCCAGAAACACACCCAGCACCGGGAGAGACGTGTAGCGTGTATGCGTATTGGGGAACAGTGACGTAAGCATCGAATCCTTCTTTATGAGATGGGCCGCCGTGACGGCCAGGCCTCGATGCTAGCCCCTTTTCGTGCCCCAAATTATGTGGAGTGGGATGAACTCAAAACCGGCGGTAGAGAAGCGCGTGCCGGGGTCAACTCCACATAACGCGGCGCTTCACATGAGTCGTAAGATGTGGAGCTCCACATCTTACGACGGGCAGGGATTTTGGTTGGCGACCAAGCGGCTGTCCAAAGGACGCTTTCGCTGGTGGCCGCAGGTTTCAGAACCAGGAGCCGAGCAAGCTACACGGGCGCTGCGCGTGCACCAGGCGCAGATGCTGTTCGCAGCGGGCAATCCCGACGTCGATGCCGCTCCCGAGTGGCGGCAGATCCAGTAGTAATCATAAAACGCCCTCATTTTTTGCTTGCGTTCTGAAAGTCTTTCTGTCACACTGCTGCCATGACGATCTACCGTGGCCAGCATATCGGCGGCGAAGAGATTGGATTCATCCGGCAGTTGATCCGAGATCGTCCCGAACTAACTAAGCCACTGGAAGCTGTCGCGGCAACTCTGCGAAGCCTGGCAGTGGAAGCAAACCAACGGCGCGTTGCGCGACATGGTGTGTCGCGGCTTGCTGCTGGCACTGCCGGCACTGGATCGGTCTGGAGAGATCCAGTTACCGCCGATACGCCGCAGAGTGCGGAATCGTTTGGCGGAACGCGAGCGGCCCGAACCAGTGATCCCCGATAAGCGTCCAGTTCGCGGACCACTGCACGCCCTAACCCCATTGGAGTTTGTGCCCGTGCGGCGCACCTCGGAAGAGCCGCTGTTCAACAGTCTGCTGGAGCAGTATCACTATCTCGGCTATGAGCAGCCGGTCGGCGAGCATCTGAAGTACCTGCTGAAAAGCAACGGGCAAGCGATCGCGTGTTTAGCCTGGTCGAGCGCCCCGCGGCATCTCGGCTGCCGCGATCGGTTCATCGGCTGGAGCGCGGAAGCGCGGCGACGCAACATTCACTTGCTGGCCTACAACACACGCTTTCTGATTCTGCCGTGGGTTCCCGTAGAACATCTGGCTTCGCACATTCTGGGCCAGATGGCCCAGCGGGTTCCGCGCGACTGGCAGCGGCTATACGCGCGTCCCATTTATTGGCTGGAAACTTTCATCGATCCGGCGCGTTTTCGTGGTACGTGTTATCGAGCGGCCAACTGGCAAGTGCTGGGGCTGACATCCGGCCGCGGCAACAACGCGCCGACGATGCGGCCAACACGGCCAGTGAAACAGATGCTTGGCTTGCCACTGCATCGCAGATTCCGGGAACTGCTCGGCGCATGAAGCGTCCCCGCTTGGATGTGAACCTGGAAGAGCTGGACCGCGTGCTGGATCAGGCGCGCGAAGCTCCGTTGAGCGAACCGGATTACGACAAGCTCAAGAGCGCGCTGCATGCGCTGGCCGGAATGTTGGTGCAACCACGCACGACGGAAAAGACTAAGAATGTTTTGGAACTGCCGGAAACGCCAGCGCCCAAAAATGATTCGGAGCCCCCTTCTGATAAAACGCCGGGCCACGGGCGCAACGGAGCTTCGTCCTATACCGGTGCGAACAATGTTGCCGTTCCACATCCCACGCTGCACCCTGGCGACGCATGTCCGGGCTGCGAAAAAGGCAAGGTTTACAAGCAGAAAGAACCTCGCACGCTGGTGCGCATCGTGGGACAGGCCCCGCTTCAGGCCACCGTCTACGAACTCGACCGGTTGCGCTGCAACCTGTGCGGCGAAGTGTTTACCGCGCAAGAACCGGAAGGCGTCGGACCCGAAAAATACGACGAAACCACGGCGGCAATGATCGCGTTGCTGAAGTACGGCAGCGGAATGCCTTTTTATCGTTTGGAAAAGCTGGAACATTTATTGGGGATTCCGTTACCGGCTTCCACGCAATGGGAGATCGTGGAAGAAGCCGCGGAGGTAATCAAAGCCGCGCGTGACGAACTCATCCGGCAAGCGGCGCAGGGCGAAGTGCTGCACAACGACGACACCTCAATGCGCGTGCTGCGCCTGGCGCGCGAGCCGGCCGATGATCGTACCGGTGTGTTTACTTCCGGCATTGTTTCCACAAAGGATGGGCAAAAGATCGCGCTGTACTTCACCGGCCGTCAGCACGCTGGGGAAAATCTGCGCGACGTATTGCAACACCGCGTAGCGGAGCTGGACGCGCCCATTCAGATGTGTGATGCGCTATCGCGCAACACGCCGAAACTAAGTGATGGCGCCGAGATCCTGCTGGCCAACTGTCTCGCGCATTATCTTGGGTCTGCCGTTATCCAGAGCGAATGCGCGGAGGGGCCGTACAGCGCGCCGAATCGTCCGCGAAGAACGTGATAATACCTCAACGCCGCTACTGATCGATCCGTCAGACGGTTCGTGAGAAAACGAGTGACAGCAACTGATGACCGCGAACGCGCGGTTCTTGCGTGGTGGCCAAAAAACAATCTTAGTTCCGGAACGATGGTGGTTTACCTTCAGTGGGTCCGGCGATTCAGAACGTATTGCAACAGACGCAGGCTACCGGAGACCGAACACCTGACCGCGGTTGGGGTGCGTCGATTCACTCGCGCCTATGCCGGTCCTCGACTCAAGGGTAGATCAAGCTCCGGGAATAGCTGCAATCTCGCAAACAATGCGCTTCACGCATGGGCGTGCGCGTTGGCTGCGTTGGGAACACCGATGCCGCCCTGGCGCGATAGACGTCCGTTGCTGCTGTCGCCATTGCTCAAAGAATATTGCCATTACCCGGCGTGTTCACAATGGAGTCTCGGAGAGGACTCTGGTTCGCGATGTTGAAACCGCGCGTGGCTTCCTCGGGCAGTTGAGTCGGGGAAGGAAGTCTATTCGGAGTGCAGCCTTGACGGACGTGGATGCGTTTGTGCAAAGGCTGGCCACCCGCTTCTCAGCACGCACCGTGGCGGATGTTTGCAGTTCGCTCCGGGCGTTTCTCCGATTCCTGCAGATGACGGGCAGACTCGTGACTGATCTAGCCAGCGGAGTTATCGCACCGCGATATCGAACCGACGAGCGGCCCCCACGCACTCTGCCCTGGAAGGACGTACAGAGGATTCTGCACTCGATCTCTCGATCGAAAGCTCCCGGCAAGCGTGATTTCGCGATCGTGTTGCTGCTGGCGGCGTATGGCCTGGGCGCAGCCGAAGTGCTTGCGATTCGATTGGAGGACCTGGACTGGCATGCCGGCGTACTGAGGGTCCGCAGGCCAAAGACCAAGGTGCCGATTGAGCTCCCTCTGTTGCCAGCAGTTGCAAAAGCGCTGACGGCCTACCTGCAATGGGAACGACCGCCTGTCAGATCAATCCAGGCCCTCTTCCTGCGCAAAAACATGCCCTACGAGCCCATAACCAGTGCGGCCATACGATACCGTATCAGGTACTATGCCCGGCTGGCTGGCATTCCAGCCAAAGTCATTGGCGCGCACGTGTTTCGGCACAGTCACGCAAGCAGGCAGATCGATTCTGGAGCCAATGTCGAAGTCGTAAGCGATATCCTCGGTCACCGCAGTTCGTCTTCGACATCTGTCTACGTGCGAGTAGCGTTGAAACGCCTCCGAGCCGTTGCCCTCCCGGTGCCGCGATGAACAAGATCTTCTACAGTTTCTGCGGCCGCCGAGTTACGGTCCTTCCTTCAGTTCAAGCGGAGTCTCGGTTATGGATACAAGCGCGCGGAGTTTTCACTCCGGGAGTTCGATCGATTTCTCGTCGACTACGCTGGCAACAATCACGATTGGCAGCTTGATCGAGCGGCGCTTGCCTGGTTGGCCAGCAAACCCGGCCGCAAGCCAGTCAGCGTCTCCGGCGATGCCGCTGTTCTCAGGCAGTTCTACCGCTACCTGCACCGATCGTCGAAGCCTGGGAGTGTAGCTGAACCGATCTGGCCGCGCCTGCCCACCGAGTCTTCGTTCGTTCCATACTTTCTTTCCGAAAAGGACATCCTCAACCTTTTGTCACTCTGTGCTGATCTCAAGCGCCCGCTCTTCCGAGCCGCACTCTACCGGGCTTTGATTCTGGTCCTGTACTGCACGGGCATTCGTTTTGGAGAAGCACTTCGACTGCGAATGCAAGACGTGGACACTCGAGGAGCCGTTCTCTTTGTCAACACCTTCAAGGGGCGGGCTCGATGGATTCCGTTTCATCGTTCGCTATCCCGAGAACTGGATCGATACCTTACTGCTCGGGTGGCGTATGCGGCCTCGGACCAGGATGCACGCTTTTTCGTCGGCGTGAATCAATGCAGGCTGCCAGTCGAGACCGCAGCTCGTACCTTCCGTCTTCTGTTTAAGCTGGCCGCATTGAAGCCTGAAAAAGGTCGGATCGGACCGCGGCCCTATGACCTGCGTCATGCTTTCGCCGTTCACCGTCTGAGCCGATGGTATCGCCAGGGAGTGGACCTCCACGCCCGCTTGCCCTGGCTATCTGCGTACATGGGGCATGTGGACATCGTCGGGACGGAGACTTATCTAAACGCAACACCTGAACTCCTGGACCTAGTCCTTAATTGCATAAATTCACAATAGTATTTCGGAGCTGACTACCCTTGACATCGCGCTTGCGCCATCGGAAGGGCTTGGCCTTTTGGTTGTGCCTTTTTATGAACGCTGCAATAGCGTCGCA
>Ga0302326_10024847_pt1 | contig 12159 bp, 8 predicted proteins | sample Palsa_T0_3_FD_202264 | JGI IMG/M metagenome (GOLD analysis project Ga0302326, IMG submission 202264) | Peat permafrost microbial communities from Stordalen Mire near Abisko, Sweden - Palsa_T0_3 | ecosystem: Environmental > Terrestrial > Soil > Palsa > Peat permafrost | place: Sweden: Abisko...
TGCAGCTAGCGTAATGTTTACCACCTTCGGCAGCAAATCGAGCGCAAGGGAAATTGAGCCTGCGATGCTTGACAAGACAGCGGCGAAGCCAAGGCAATAAACTAAAGCAGTGTTTAGTGAGGCGACTCGTCGCGCTTGTTTGGTGCGCACTTCGAGTTCGGCCTTTAGAGTCTCTCGTTCACCATACATAGTCCGCGCAAAAATTGCTCCAAAATCACAAGCTGTCAACGAGAAACAGGTATTCGTGTGAGTTGCTTGTTTCCTCCACTGTGCGAAGCATATCAAGATCAGTCTTTCCAAATTCGCGGCTCTATGTCGTGCAAGTTGGAGCAATGTACCTGCCTCGCCAACAGTGGTTGGATAAATCTCAGGAGCGCCGAGCAAAAGCTCAAGGTAGTAGTGCCGTTCATCCTGCTGATTATCTTCGTCCGCATTTATTTGAACACCAAATCGCCAGTAAAGACGGCCATCTTCCTGCTAACGGTTCCGTTTTTCCCTCGTCGGCGCATTAGCACAAGGACCTGAGATTTCCCTCAAAATCTCTCCATCGGTTCAACCGGGCCGATTCATCGTTTTCGTCAAAATTGCTTCCTTTGACGGCTTAGAGAAAAAAAGGAAGGAGGCAGCAGTCGTGTGTTTCGACTTTCTTCGTTGGAATCCTGCCTAGCGGAGGCCGCCCGCGAGGTCGTTGTCCGGGGCGAACAGGGCGGCGACCATTGGCCCGGCATGACGCCGCCTTGAGGGCGCTGGGCGCTTCCTTGATGCCGCGTTTGCCACCACCGAGAGTAACGGCAGCCGGATTCTTCCATGGTTGGACCTGATGCTCACGTATGGCACGCCCACCTTTCTTGCGCATTGCTCTTGCGTAAGACCCCGTCGCCAACGGAGAACGCGGACATTCTCACCGAACGCCCTATGGACCTGTAGGCGATTCCTTTTTGGCACCCTCAAGCATTAGCTAAATCAATGATTTCCACAATTCCCCAGTTTCCGAAACGTGTGGGCCAACGCCTCTGAACACTTTCGCAGATGGTCCTTCGCCCGCGATTGCTGCCCCAAAAAGCCCGCACCGCCCGCAAAGTGGGCGATGACAGTTTTTCGATCAGACTCTGAGATGGTGTTGAACTTGTCTTCCATCACCAAAAGCAGTTTTGGAAAATGCCTCCCAAAAGCGAAATTGATCACCTTTTGGTCGTGGAATGGTCCGGTCAAGAATCGAGGCTGCCGCGAAAGTCGGAGCACCTTGGCAAAGAAAGGAAGAGAAGTCGCCGCCGCGAAGATAACGCCGGAATTCACATAGGGGGAGCGCTCGTTTGGCGCTAAATACCAAGGGGATTTCGCATCCTGGAAGTGACGATCAACTATATCCGGGACCATGCCAACGCGGCCCCGCAGAATTTGCTTTCTGGCAGTCGGTGAGAGCTGAATTGGCTTGAGGCAACACGTGTCTGCATCCGCCAATAAAGCGATTTCTTCAGGGGCGAGTTGGGCCAGCTTCCAAACGAAGGCCTGGCACTTCAAGTGCAGCGTGAGATTGGTTTGCGTTCCTGGGGCAAAAGGAAACGACTCAAGTCCAAAGCCATAGGTCTGTGATCGGCTTTCCAGATTCCTCGAAATTGGCTCATTTTCCGGCAACAGCACGCAAACCGAGCTATTGTCCGCCGCTTGAACCATGAATGTGCTGGCTGCAGCAGCAGCCGCCTCTTGGTAGTCGGCACCCGAAGCCATGATAACAATTCGCAACGAAGGCGCTCCTGGCGAACTGTTATTTTTCGGTCTTTTTTGGGGCATATGGCATCCTTGCCAGCGGATTCCTGTTGGCGTGCTCCAAGCTTTTGAGTTGGCCAAGGTGGAACGCGGCGGAAATCGAGTCCCCGTTGGTTTGACTTTCCTCAACGGCAAATTCGTGCCATCGGGTGATTTCAAGGAGGTCAGATTTGAACAAGGACGGGTACCGAATAAGAAGTTTTTCCCACAATATCTCCGCTGGCCAGACATTAGTGGAGAGCGGATCGCCAGACGTAGGCCCTTGTCCTCCAGTGAGCAAAGTCACATGGTCCAACACATCGGCCACCGGGCGATCATCCGATTCCAATGGCCAGATCCGCTTCACGTCTCCATCGCTAATGGTTAAAACGCGGTTCGTAGACAAAAAGGTGGCATACGTTAGCTTGTCAAGAGTTCGTAAAGGAGGTGATAGCGGATCGCCCGTTTCCGGGTTCCAAATGCGAGCGGTGCAATCTCTACTAGCCGTAACACCCAATTTTCCGTCCGAGCTAAACTTAAAGGTTTCGACCTTATTGCCATGCCTCATGAGCGGTGTTATGTGCGCCCCGCGCATATCCCAAACAGCGGCCGTGTAATCTTCGCTCGCTGTTCCTACGCGTAACCCATCTGGACGATAGGTGCACCAAAGCACGCCGTCCGATTGTAGCATTCTCGGCCCGATCGCTTTTCCCGTGCGAAAGTCCCATCTCTGCGCGTAACACGGTGTCCATTGATCGTTCCAGCAACTGCCCAGCAATTGTGCTTCGTCTGGGCTTAATTCCACATGTATTACCGGTTGGGAAAATTCGAGCGGTGGAAAACACCGATCGCCGTTAGTAGCGTTGAGCACTTCAATTTCATTGCCTGCCCAAACGACCAATTCCTTCCCGGTGGAGTTAAAAAACGCTCCGGTAATTTCGTTGGACAAAAGCTGCCTAAAATAGACGGACGAGAGACCGGTGGTGCGGACTACCTCAAGAACATTGCTCCCAAATACGGCCAGATTTGAGCCATTTTCGCTGAGGACGAAGCTTGGCGCCGGAAACTTGAAATCCAGAGTCTCTGTCCATTGCCTACCCGTTGAGACCTCCAAGATTTGCAATCGCTGCTTTATACCAGAGTCGACGATCACAGCAAAGTGGCCATTCGCATTCAACTGCACTTCAGAAATGGGGTGGTCGATCTTAAGCGGCGGCCCAAGGGGAGAATGCGTCGCGGCATCTTCGATCATGGCCGCCCCATTGGTTGAAACCAGAATCCGGGTTCCATCTCCGCTGAGGGTGCAGGCGATCCGGGCGGGCGGCGGCGCGATACCGCTCAAGTCCCAGACTTCGATCGCTCCATTTGCGCCACCCAGCAGAATGCGCCGGGAATCCGGCGCAAAAGCCGCATGCGTCACATGCTCACCCAGGCGCAAGATCGGATTGATTTCCACGTGTTGCAAAGTGTCGCGACGCCATAATTGTGCCGTGCCATCCAGACATGCAGTTAATATAAGCCTGCCATCTTGCGAAAACTCCGCGGTGAAGACGACGTCGGCATGCACCATGACGGGAAAGCGTTGGGCGCCGTCGATGATTTCCCAAACCCGAGCTTTATGATCGTTGCACACGGTGACAACTTCCTTGTCGTCTGGACTAAAACTGACGTGGTATACCCATCCTGGGTGCGGCAGACGCTGCAGCAAGGAGCCGCTCTTTGCATCCCAAATGCAGGCTGTGCCATCCTCACTCGCGGTTGCGATCATCGTTCCGTCGTGGCTCAGCTCTGCGAATCGCACCCGCGCGTTGTGGGAGACTTGTTGTTCCATCGCCCCGGTGCCGACGTTAAACACTCTGGCGCGTCCATCGCTGCAGGCGGTGACAATCCGCATGTCATCGGGGCCAAAGCGTGCGCTCCTCACTCGATTTGTGTGAGGGAAGTTTCGAATAACTTCGAATGTCTTCGCGTCGCGCAGGCAGGCGACGCAATCGTCACTTGCCGTCAGGATAAATTTCCCGTCGTGACTATAAATAGCCGTCTCAACCCGCTCTAATTGTCTCAAGGCATTCGTACCCCTGACGTCTGGTGGCAGCGGGTAAACGATGGCCTCATCAGATTCACAAGCGATAACGACGCGCCGTCCGTCCGGGCTGAACTCCGCGTCATTTATCTCCGATGGCGCCCTCCACACGGCGGTGAGCTTCGGGCATTGCGCCAAAATCATTCCCAAACGCAGACGATCCGTCGTCTCGTCCTCCTTGGAGGCGTGATGCAATCGCAATGCGTCGGAAAAGTAGGGCAGCGATCCAAGCAAATCCCCCGTATCCAAGGAGCGATTGCCGTAGGCAATGGCGGAACCGATTTGCCGTTGCTTCGCCTGCTCCCGTTCCAGAATCGTCTTATACCAGGGAAAACCAATGGCACTGGCGATTCCAACCGAGGCAGCCAAGGCCAATCCGATCCGCCGGATTCGAGATAGCCGAAGTTCCAATTGGCGCAGCCTTCGGACTGATTTTCCGTTCGCTAGCACCACAAGGTCCTGATGCATTTCCTCGACGGATTTGTAACGATTGGCCAAGGAGGGCGCGCACGCTCGCAAAATAACAGCGTTCAGCTCCAGTAATAAAGCTTGGTCTGCTTTCGCCACCAAGCTGTGAGGCATTCCTGGAAATTTGTTTCGATTCCAGCCTGTGCAGGCCTCGTATAGAACCTTGCCGAGGCTATAGAGATCCGCTTGCCGTGTTCCTGGGCCTTCTGGAGGAATGAATCCCTCCGTTCCAACATAGGAGCGGGCGTCATTGATATCGGCGACCAATCCTATATCCGCCAGCTTGGGGACCCCATCTACGAAAATGATGTTCGACGGTTTGACGTCCCGGTGGACCAAGTCATGCTTATGGAGCGCCGCCAAAGCCCGTGTCAATTTAAGCGCGAGGTCCAGGCATTCTGCCAAAGGAAGCTTTCCGCGTGAGGATATGTCGCCCGCCAGTGTTCTTGGAATGTACTTTTCAAGGTCGAAAGCCTGGCCGTCGAGACAATCGTCGCCAATTTCCATCACGTAAAAGAAGTATTCAGCATCTTCTTCTTCAAGGCCGAGGTCCACTTGGAGCACATCGACGAAACCTTCGTGGGAGCGCGAGATCGGCTCGAATTTGCGAATGCCAGACAGCTCACGCTCGAATGGCGTTCGCTCATTGAAGCAACTGCGGTAAACAATCTTGACGGCGCGAAAGGTACCTATTGAGTTTCTCGCCAACCATACCTCGCCGTAGCTACCACTGCCGATTCGCCGCAGCAATGTATGGTGCGGAATGGCCGGAGGGGATGGAAAACGCAAAGGCGCCGATGCTCCACCGGCTTGTGCCGGATTCATCTCGGCTCTGTAGGCGTCGCGGTTCATGATAAGCTTCTCTCCACCGATCCTACAGCAGCGGGCAATTACTCACAGCCAAAAAGGCCGAGCGGAATACTAAGCCCGCCAATCGAGATCGAAGTCAAACGCGGGATCGAACTCGGAGGTCGCATTCATGTCCCCTCGCTGGACCAGTGAAGGGGCGTGAAAAACAACCGGTTGTTTAAGTTTTCTTGCCAGGACAGTCAGGTTAAGATCGTCCGGCTTTTTTATAAAGCCGGCCCGGCTCCGCAGGAATCTCGCGGCCTCTGCGGAAAGTAATATTGCCTCTTTACCCGGTGGTTTGAAACGACGAGTCACTCTGGCGTTGTTCTTAAAGTCGCACGCAAACTCGGCTACATCCGGGTTGTAGAGCGATGATATAGCTGCCTGCCGACTCCGCGTTGGTTTCCAATGCGACAGGTTGTGGAACAAATGCCGGTTGAAAATCAACTCACCTTGCAACAGCAAAAGAAAATCAACCGGGCCAGACAATGCTTCGTCGAAAAGGGCTTTTAGTGGATTTGGGCCGTCCACGGCGCCGCACATGGCATGCACCGGGGACCCATTCCAATCGGTGCAAGCTAAATTCTCCCTTGTCCGTCTAAGTTCAGCCTCGTTTCCGCGGACGATAACCACCGCAATGCGCGGTGGAGGTGATCCATTTCGATCAAAATCAAGGCCCAGACGGCCGTTTGCCGAAAGGTGCCCGTTCCATTGTTCTTTAAGGGATTGCACATAATCCAGGCATTCTTCCTCAAGCCAAAAGCCTCCAATACGCCGATTTTTGACCAAGTCCCATTTGGCGCGATTTCGGTGCTGGAAAAGACGACGACCTTGCGGATCGTGTTGGCACATCGTTCCTTCCAACGGAACGATCGGATGCTGGATCAAATGGTAGGATTTCGCTGCCTTTTGGAAAGCCAGATGGAAAGTCTCTTTGTCGCCATAGATATGCCGGTAATAAAAGTCGGAATGTTCGTTAAACCACATGGTAAGGTTCAGGGCCTGCCAGCAGCGTCTTTTGTCCACCAGCATCTGACCGGTCTCGAACTCCTGCTCGTCAGGGCGGGATAGTCCGCAGCTATGCCACATCTTCGCCGCATCATTTTCGGTCGTTTTGTTGTAGTCCGGCCAGAACATGGCCCCGGTCTCTTTGAACTCGTCGGAATCAAACAGGAATTCCGGATCAATCACCGGCACAATATCAGCGTCCAGAAGCATCACGTCGTGAAAGCGGGAATGAAGGATCGAATAAGCTTTAAGCTCCCATCCTTCGAGAATGCGGACCGGGTTCCTTTTTCGAACCTTGAACGCGTCGACGGTGGTGGCGCTCAGCGGCTCCAGGAGTCTTGTCATGGCCTTGCTCATTTCCGACCTGCCCAGATGCCAGACTTCCACCGGCAGTTTGCACCCGAGTTGGCGGAGCATGTTGATGCAGACCCATGCGCAGGTGAAATAGCGAACCCCGCCGCCACAAATGACAATTCCTCTTCCTTCGCTCGGCGGCATGGCGGGTAGGCTCCGACTGGCGGCGGCGTCGCACGCGGTCCCGGCGCTGGAATAGTTCAAAGGTTCGTCTTCGTACCAGTTCTTCGCCGTGGCCGCGACGCCGGTCGCCGCCGCCGTGCATTCTTCCGCCGAAAGATAATGCAGCGAGCCGCCTTCGAAATAGGTTTGAATGCGCCCGACGACAGCTTCCGCCGTGATCATGTCGAGGCACTTTGGAATCCGGCCAACGACGTTAGTGCAGCGTTTATCAGGCTCATCCCCTGGGTCCCCATCCCGCAGTGGAAATACCCGACCCTTCCAACAGCCACCATCCGCGCAACACGGCAGAGCTCCAATGGTATGCAGATACTGATGGCCGGGATACTGTTCCCAGTGCACCGGCTCTCGGCCTCCCGCGACAACAACGCAGGCCCGCAACGGGGAATTTCCAAGTTTTCCTTCGACGGCGGCGGCAAGGTGCATCAACGCTGTGGGGGCGCAAAGTACGCCTTGCGAATGGTAAACCAACCGAACCAACTCGCGTAGGTTGGTCTGCCCGCGGAAATCGATGACGCCATCCAGCCTCGGATGATGGTCGCCATAGCCCCCAACCTGCACGAACTGCACCTTTCCCTTGAGTCTGTTGACCACCTCCTGATAGCGGGCGGTATCCCACCATTTTACCGTTATATCGTATTTGCCTCCTGCCGCAATAATCCAGAATGGAATGTCTATCTCAGTGACTTCCCTAACCTGCGACCACCACGCCTTGTCTTGTTCTGAAAGGTGAATATCGCCTCGAAACACTGTGGGCCGGATGAAGAGGCCGAATTTAGAATTGAAAAAATCGATAAAACCATGCAAGCAATGATATGGTACCGAGTCGGCCTGATTGATTAACGTCGGTTCGCATTCGACATGCTCCGCGCCGGGCTCATCATCATCGATTTTCGTAATATAGGGGTTGTGCTTCCAAAAATCGGGACAAAAGGTGCGGACATCGGTAATAAAATCGTTCGGGTAATAATAATGAAGGTCGCGGACAGCCGCAGTCATCATTACAATATCACCCGGCGCCAGCCCGCAATGCAGAATGATCTTCCTCATGGCAGACGCTCTGAGGCCGTGCGCTTTTTATTCCTGCAACGCTTTTTTGGAGGTTTGAGTTTTTGGCTCTGGCGAGGTCGTGCCGCAATAGGCCGGAGGCATCGCAGATCGGGCCGGCTTTGGGCTAAAACCTTCTTGGATGTGCTGGCGTTTCCGAGTTCTGGGGCGCCGAAGGGCTGCAGTTTTCGGGGCGAGGAGGGCTGTGTTCATCTTAGTTGTCCTGGGTTAATGGGTTAGGTTCGGGAAATCTCTGAAATAGCTGACCTGGGGCAAGCCCTTGGGCTTGGAGCCTTGCTTCAATTTTCAGTCGCGCTTCAAGCTTTCGCAAAATCTCCCGACGTGCTTTTGGCCAAGTGAGAGACCTCTGGCGATGGACTGACAAATCCAGCCCTTGTGTTTTGTTTGTAGCATTCATGGATGTTTGCTTGGTCGGGGCAAAATTCCTCACAGCGGCTTGTTGCGCAGTTTTTCGTACTCCTTTTTCAGCAACTTGCTCAGGCGATGTTTAATCACGTAGACGCTGGTCGCCGTTACATTGAAGCCTCGCGTCACTTCGAAAATTTCCCAGCCTTGTAGCACGTAAGCGTCATATATTTGATAATGCGCCAAATCAACTTTAAGCTTGAGCTTGTTTAAAGCAGCCTCCCAAAGATTTTGCTCCCATTCAGCCTCCCAAACTTCGGCCACCGTGCGGGCCGCCGGATCGGGAATTGCCTCCAACGCCTCGACGCTGTTCTCGCCGTCTGAGTCCGCAAGACTTACGCGGCATTTTCTCTCGCCTTCGCGCCTCCGAAAATAATCCGCAACCCGTCTCTGCGTCACGCGCAACAACCAGTTCTTAAAAGTTCCCTTCTCTGCATCATATTTGAATTTTGGAAGGCTGCGACACACGGAAATGACCGTCTCCTGGACGACGTCGTGGGCTTCGGAATCCGACAAGCCAGCTCGGGTCACGGCGTTGTAAATCAAAGGTGAATAGGTGTCAAAGAACACCTTCCAGCTTGCGTCATCGCCCCAATTCTTTAGACGGCCGAGTAACGATGCCCGGGTTGCTATCCAGGAATACTGCGTCGGGCGTGATTTCGGGGGCAAAAGAGCTTCCATACCTATAGCTTCGGTCGTTTTTCCAAAGTCTTACAAATTTCTTTGTAAGACTTTGGAAATTCTTACGAAGCTAATAATGAGAGCATGATTTTTTGTGATATATACATTCCACCGGGCACTCGTTGCGCCTTTCGGCGATCAATTTCCGTCCTACTTGCCGGGAATGGGGCGCATGCGGGGAATGGGGCGACAAGAAGACGGGAAATGGGGAGGAGGGCTGTCGTGTATCCGGCAGCCCTTCTCGCGGCCTTCGCAAATGAGATCAAGAAATCTAACTTGAAAATCTCAACGAAAACATTATATGCCATTGTCTTGTACTGAGAAAATTAGTGATTGTCCGGTTGAGAGTCAAGGGGATATTGGCAAAAGGCTCTTTGGCTCCTCAGTCAGAGCCAGGCGCAGCCAATTGAAAATAAACCAAGCGGAACTGGCTCATCGCGCGGGACTTCATCGCACGTACGTATCAGATATTGAACGTGGAGAGCGTAATGTTTCCCTGGAAAACATCCTTCGGCTGGCGGCAGCCCTGCAGATCTCAGTGGCGGCATTATTCGAGGAGGCATTTCCAAGAGAAGCGCCAACCTTTCAAGAACTTGGCCAGCCAGCAACAACCGTTGGAGTTGAATCCTTTAGGTGACAATTTGCGAATTCAACTGATTCGGATTGCATTCTATAAGTGACATTTTTGTGTAGTCTTTAAGTGAATGCGGTTCAGGGCCAATTCCAAAGAAAGATTTTGAGTAGTCAAATCAAGACTGATTTTCTCTGCAATCTTAGAGTCGGGAGGCGGTTTTTATGACGAGGCTGGATTTACAGAATTTCGGCCGCTGGCGTGAGGCGGCCCAACGAGCGGGATGGCGTGTCGCGACTCTGGCGAGAGAGCTGGATGTGTCCCAGCGCCAGCTCCAACGATACACTCATGCGGCGTTTGTCGCAGTCCGCAGAAATGGCTCGACGAACAGCGATTGCTACTCGCTGGCGAACGGTTGACGGAATTACGCTCGGCCAAACGAGTCGCCTATGAATTGGGCTTCAAACAACCATCCCACTTCTCTCGAGAGTTCAAACGCTTCCATGGAATCACTCCCGCGAGGTTCCTTGCTCAGTCAGACCAGAGAGCCCGAGCCTAATACCAATAATTGTAGGCAATGGCCACGCAGGATAATAAATGGCCATGGCAGACAAGTGTTTTGATAGTAACGCATGCTTGATTGCTTAGAGTGGTAGCCATGGCTAGTGATGAGATTTCCGAGCTCTAGACGCAAGGAGACGAGGGACTCTCATCGCAGCGCTTGCTCTTGTATTTAGCTAACAAACTTTAAAACACATTCAAAAAGACAACATAACATATATATGACAAATTCTAGAATTCCCTCGATTCGAATCGGCTCGGATCGAATAACTGCTGGAGAAAATTTATGAGCGATCCAATTGAACACGATGCTAGTATTTCTCTTCCCGACGATTTTGTCTTCGGGGAAGTTGTAGAAAAGCGCGACTTGAAGAGAGCGGAGCTGGCAAGGGCTTCCGCGGGCGCGCCCAGCCTGGGGCCCCTTTCCTTCTTTCGCGGGAAGTGGAAAGGCCACGGTTTCAATACTATCTTTCGACCGGACAATCCGGTGACACCGACGCAGTTTCCCATCGCTCCCCCTCCTCCTCCGCCTCCTCGAGACAACGTCCTCGAACTTAATCTCACTTCCGAAAAACTTGCGTTTTCTCCGAGCTTGGGTTCGGTTCCTAACCGCGGTTCAGATCCGCAGGGAGACATATTTCTTAATGGTGTACCATATCTGCAAACCATTAGCGACATCAGCAACCCCGCAAAGCCCGTTGGCATTCACGTAGAACCAGGAATTTGGATGAGTGTTCCCCCGACAGCGGCGCCTGCGGAAGGGCCAACCCTGGTCAGGATGGGCTCAATTCCGCATGGCACAACCATTGAGGCGCAGGGAACATTTACTCCGGTTGCTAACGGGCCGCCGAACATAGCAGCGGTGGACATCACCCCGTTCCTTACCGCAAATCCCGCCACCAAGATAAGATTTGCCAGCCAGACTGCCGCGACTCCGAATACCCCGCGCATTCCGCAAGACCTTACGCCCTTCATCACTGCGGGCACGATCACGCAAGCTATTCTGGACGATCCTAACACGGTTCTTCGCAACATCATCAGCCATCAAAAAATTACCGCGACCATCACGATAGTCATCGCGACCCAGCCGAAGCTTCCTTTGTTTGGGGGCGGTACCGACAATATCGCTTTCTTGCTGGGAGACAACAGCCAACCCGTCCCTGCAAAACCAAATGCACAAACGGTGCAGATGTCGGCAGTCTTTTGGATCGAAACTGTTGAACAAACTATTACTGTGCCCATTTTTACGCCAGGCCAGCCACCTCTTTTAATCAAAGGGGCCGCAGCGGTTCCTTTGCAACCGGTGCCAACATTTTCCGTGACACCGCCGTTTGAAATTAAGGAGCCGCGCCAGCTAAAGGTCACATCTACCCAGATTCAGTACTCACAGCTGGTCTTTCTGAACTTCGCGACCCTTACCTGGCCTCATTGCTCCGTCGCCACCCTTGTGCCAGCCAGCCCCGTTATCGTGCCTTCCTCTGCCTGGTCCTAAGGCCGAGTCGCTTGCGATTGGCGCGCAAATAGTTGGGAAGATGAGACGAAGCCATGTGGATTGAATGTGAAAGAACTCGATTGCAGAGTTCATGACTCCACAATAGCCGATGGATAAAGCCGCGCACGACGTGAACCTTTGTCGCAAGCGGCAAGTTTTCAACAAAAAGCCGAGATTTATGGTCTCGGCCTTGGTCGAATTTATTAAACCATGAAATTCATTTGGAGGGAATGCCAGAGATTGGGATAACCTTCCATACTGGATCGGTTCGCCCCCCCCAACCCGGACCCCCGAGGCTAAAGCCTCGGCCTGTTTCAGCGGGTAAACGTCAAGTAATGTACCAGGAGCCTCACACCCCCCTTAGTAAGCGCCGATATAAAGGGAAATGACCATGATTGGCCTGATTAGCATATTCTCTGTAGTGGGCATCTTAGCCTTTGGGATTGGGTTTCGCCTCGGACAACAATTCCTCCATCGCACGAATCTGGGCGAAGCATTGGTTGCCAACAGCATTACATCCCAATTCCGTCGGCCTCATGTGCTCCTAAATGATGTAACGCTGAACACGGACGAAGGGACAACGCAAATCGATCATATTTTGGTTGCGGAAACCGGGATTTTCATCATTGAAACGAAGCATTTTACAGGTTGGATTTTCGGCCATCCAGCGGAAGCCCAATGGACTCAAATCAT
>Ga0302326_10024848_pt1 | contig 12159 bp, 9 predicted proteins | sample Palsa_T0_3_FD_202264 | JGI IMG/M metagenome (GOLD analysis project Ga0302326, IMG submission 202264) | Peat permafrost microbial communities from Stordalen Mire near Abisko, Sweden - Palsa_T0_3 | ecosystem: Environmental > Terrestrial > Soil > Palsa > Peat permafrost | place: Sweden: Abisko...
GCCCAAGACCTCCTGTGCGAACAAGGGGACACGACTGACGGGTACCGGTGCAAAGTATTCCTCGATCTCGCGAAGGACGTGCTCCTGGGTCATGTGCCAGTCGTTGAACCAGGCGTCCATGACCTCCGCCGGGAGTACGCGATTGACGATGATGGAATCGACGGTAAGCCCGTGCAGCGAGAAATATACGAATGCGCGTTGCGTCTCGCGCAGCACCATTTTCTCGGGATTGGTGACGAGGCGGACGCTGGTGGTGCGCGGGTCTTCCATGACTTCGTCGATGCCCTGCAATTTTTCGAAGAGATCGCGGACATTCACGAAGTAGTTGTCCGTTGGCAGCTCGAAAGGCGCCACGCGATTGGCGATGGGCCGAACGGCTTTCAGTAGATTGCGCTGAAAGGGAAAAATGTGCTTCATGTACCAATCGAGCGTGGTGGGCATGCTGATGAATCGAAGAGATTCGGCGGTGGGGGCGGCGTCGAGCACAATGACGTCGTAGCGCTGCTCCTGGCGGTACTGATTGATGTACATCATGGCGCTGAGCTCTTCCATGCCGGGGAGAATGGCAAGTTCTTCGGCTTCGACGCCGCTAATGCCAGTGGTTCGCAACACCGAGCTCACGTAAGAGGAGATCTCCTGCCAATGACGCTTGATCTCTTTTTGAATGTTTAATTCGAGAATGGAGAGCCGATCGGCTATCTGCAGCGGATCGGAGGTCTGAGCGTGGAAGAGGTCGTTGTCCAGGTCAAAGCAGTCCGCAAGACTGTGCGCTGGATCAATGCTCATGATCAAGGTGCGGTGGCCAAGTTCGGCGAGTTTCATCCCGGTGGCGGCAGCGAGGCTGGTTTTGCCGACGCCGCCCTTGCCGGTGAACATGAGAATCCTCATGGGAACATTATAGAGCTAAGAGGTTCGTCTCAAAGGGACTAGAATAACGCGGGAGGGTTTTGACAGGAATGTCCATGAGTTTCTTGGCTGGAAGGCTGCACCACAGGCGACGCATTGAGGCGGAAACTTCCTACCGACCCAGAGCCGACTCCCGCAAAGCAGGAGATTGTGTGAGACCGTGTGGTTTTTCACCGAGAATGCCGAATTGAAGAATCTCACCTTCGCGATTTGTTTTTTGGTGATAAGCGCTGTGTCGGGCATTTCAGCCTATTACCACGCCTTTAGCGGATTTGCCATTTGGGACGACGAAGGCACGGGGTTGGTCACGGTCAAGCAGTACCTCGCGGGGATAAAACTCTACAGCCAGCCTTCACTTCCGTATGGGCCGGTATATTACTTCTATAACTGGGCCGTACGGACGGTCTCCGGAACGCCGGAGACGCACGATGTGGTCCGGATGAGTTCATTGCTTCCCTGGTTGCTGACGGCTTTTGTGGCGGCTTGGATCGTTTTTTGGATGACTTCTTCGTTGGCATTTGCGTCGGTGGCGCACCTCTCGACGTTCCTCCTACTTTGGAGTTGTTTCTATGATGAGGCTGGCCATCCTCAGGAACTTTGCATTTTCCTGCTCGTTTCTCTGGTGGCGGCCGGCGTCCTGGCTTCCACTCCGAAGTCGCGCCTCCCTGGTGTGATCTTGCTTGGCATCCTCCCAGCGGCGCTGCTTTTGGTCAAAATTAACATTGGAGTTTTCGCGATACTCGCTACATCGCTCGCCGTCTTGGCGCATTCTCCCAAGACCAAACTGACGCAACTCGCTTTTTATGCGAGCGCAGCCGCGTCGTTCCTTCTGCCCGCCGTACTGATGAAGGCGCATCTGAGCGATTGGCCAACACAGATATTTGCCGCGCTCGTCATCGTTTCGATGATCGCTGCGCTGCTCGTCCTGGTTAGGACGCCTAGAGCTCGCTGCTTCACGTTCTCTGATTCTATCGCTGCATTCGGCGCCCTTGTATTGTCTTTTGTCGTCGTAATCGCAATTTTGGAAATACAGGGCGTTCTTTTAAACAACGCCGTTCACGCGTTATTGCTCGATATCCTTGGTCCGCTTGTGGTCCATTCGGTTTGGTATATTCCCCTCATGCTTGTTGTGGGGCACAGATTGTGGTGCCTCTGGATTATCGCTGGGCTGTTTCTCGCCGGCTATTTCTCACGGAGCCTTTCGGAGCGGCGCAGGGAGAACGGTGTTTCAGCCTTGAAGTTTCTTTTGGTCCTTTTCACGATCGTTGATCTGCTTTACAAGATGTACCCACTCGGATATTACATACATCCATTCGGGCTCGTGCCCGACTTTTTTTTCCTGATTCCTCCGTTTTGCTGGCTGCTTCTATACTGGAATTCCGACGAGAATCGCAGTTCGTATGGTTTTGCGAGAACACTTCTCTGCGTTCTAGCGATTGTGCAGATGCTGTATGCGTACCCGATCGCTGGCGCTCAGGTCAAGTTTGTCGAAGTGTTGCCGTTCCTTGTGCTGCTCGTTTGCGTTTCTGATGTCCAGGCGTGGCGAGGAAAACGGTTGGGCCCACCTTCCGCAATCGTTTTGCGCGCTCTCGGTCCGGTGGCCTTGATTTGCGTCGCGGTCTTTTACCTCGCCATCGCTCGAAGCGAACGCAACGCTTACAATGCGCTGCCTTCCTTGCAGCTGCCTGGTGCCGGCAGAATTCATCTCCAAGACGAGCAGGCCCAGGATTACCGCTGGCTCGTGCGCCAACTCGATAGCCATTGCGATGTGTTCGTCGGGCTGCCGGAGTTGCCGAGCCTGCACATCTGGACAGGAAAAAATCTCTTGAGCGGTATGTACATGGGTGATTGGATGATTGCCATGTCCGACGAACAGCAGCTGGCGGCGTCCGCGCTACTTTCGCAGCAGCCCAGCGCTTGTGCTGTCTACAATCAGCAGCTTGTAGATTTTTGGGACCACCCCCATCACGATGTGAGTTCACTTCCGCTGGTGCTTTACCTCTCGCAGAATTTCAAAGTCGCGGGTAGGGCGGGTCCATTTGCGCTTCTGGTTCACAATGACCGCGACCTCTCTGTAGAGTCAATCCGCTGACTAGGGTAGAAACTACCTACCGACCTAGAGACGATTCCCGTAGGAAGTTTGTATGAGGGCCTGCTCTATCGACAAATTCCTGGTAAGGCCTTAGTATCGATTCGGAAGGCTAAATCCTCCGTTGGCATGGGAACGGGTCTGCGTTGGTGGCGCTCATATGCCTCTGACTACCGAACTGCTGCTAAAAGCTAGACTACGCCTGCTTCAGATGCATTATGAGAGCAGGGTCGGTCACGTTGGCGGAAATCTCTCCAGTCTCGACATCCTGATGGCCCTTTACCACAATGCGCTGGGGCAGCACGACGAATTCGTATTGTCCAAAGGACACTCCGCAGGCGCTCTTTACATTACACTTTGGTCCGCAGGACTTCTCAGCGACGACGATCTTAAGAGCTTTCACAGGGACGGGACCCGCTTGAGCGGCCATCCCCCCGTCCACAGTATTCCCGCGATTCCATTTGCTACCGGTAGTCTTGGGCATGGGTTTGGTCTTGCCGCAGGCCTTGCTCTGGCGAAAAAATTGAAGGGTGAGGAGGGTCGGCTGTTCTGCCTAACCTCTGATGGCGAATGGAACGAGGGCTCGAATTGGGAGGCTCTCATCTTCAGTCATCATCATGGATTGAACATCACGTTGATTGTCGACCTAAACGGCCTTCAGGGATTTGGAAGGACACGCGACATCGCTGATCTGGAGCCTCTTGCCGAGAAGTTTCGAGCATTTGGCTGGCACACTCTCGAGGTGGACGGACATAACGTTGAAGATGTCACGGCGGCCTTCCACCAGCGCGACGATGGTCCCATGGTCATTGTGGCAAGGACGAAAAAGGGCTACGGGGTACCGTCTATGGAAGGACGGCTTGAGTCGCATTACCTGCCGCTTTCACCGGAGTCCTATCAACAGGCCGTCGAGCAATTGACTACTTTATGCGCCAAGCATTCTGCAGCGCTCTCCTAGAATCGGCTCGTAATCCGGCTTTCGTGTTTCTCACCGGCGATCTTGGATTTCAAGCGCTCGAGCCACTTCGTGATGAGATGGGCAAGCGCTTTATCAATGCCGGCGTGGCCGAGCAGAACATGGTTTCCGTAGCGGCCGGTCTCGCAAAGGCAGGTCTGCGCCCCTGGGTTTACAGTATTGCGCCGTTTCTCTATGCGCGCGCACTCGAGCAGATTCGCAACGACGTCTGTTTGCACGGTATGCCCGTGATCCTGGTCGGGAATGGCGGTGGTTACGGGTACGGCGTCATGGGCAGCACTCATCACGCCATCGAAGATTACGGCCTGCTGTTGGCCCTCCCCGCCATGCGTGCTTATCTTCCGGCGTTCGATGGTGATGTACGCGAGGTTATCCAACTTTTGATGTCGGCAAATCATCCTGCATACCTGCGTCTTGGACTTTCAGAACAGCCAAAATGGTTGTCGCCGCCACCGTTTGCTGCTTGGCGTCATCTGCTGGCAGGCGACGGTCCTACCGTCGTCATTGCTGGGCCGCTCGCGGGGGGAATTGTCGATGCGCTCCATAACTCTGAAATAGGCTCTGACGTTTGGCTGGTCTCGGAGCTGCCAGTCGTAGAACTACCTGCGGAGTTTTTGGCCAGCGTTCGCCGCTCGAACTACTTGATGGTAGTGGAAGAGCATGTTTGTTCGGGCGGCGTTGGACAAGTGCTTGCGCATCGGTTGATGCTTGCCGGGACTGCACCTCGGCAGTTCGTCCACCGCACAGCTTTGGGCTATGTCTCTGGACGATATGGATCGCAACGGTTCCATCGCGCAGAGTGCGGTCTCGACCCATCCAGCGTCGTCTCTGAAATCACTCGGGCTGTCTCAGCATGAACGAAGGCCTATCGCTTGAACAAAAAATAGGCCACCTTCAGGGACCAATCCTTGTCCTCGGAGGGAGCGGCTTCATTGGTGGGAATGTTGCGCTGACGCTTTTGCGTTATCGCGATGACGTCTTTGTCACCGCGACGCGTTTGCCCGCTTGGCGCCTGGAAAAGCTCCCAACGAATCGCGTGAAGGTCATCGATTTGCTGATTGATTCCAATCTAGATGATTTGCTTAAGACCGTTCAGCCGCGCACAATCATTGATTGCGTGGCGTACGGCGGATACTCCTTTCAAACCGACGATCAGCTGATCTACCAGACCAACTTTAGTTTGGTCTCGCGCCTTCTCGCACGACTCGAAGCGCGCAAGATCTCGGCTTATCTTCATGCCGGTAGCTCATCGGAATACGGCGACAACGCTTCAGGCCCCAGTGAGCAAGCTACCTTTGCTCCGAATAGCCACTACGCGGTCTCAAAGGTCGCGGCGGCCAATCTTCTCTTCTACTATGGAAAAAAGAGAGGCTTGCCTTGCGTCAATCTCCGTCTTTACTCTGTATACGGACCGCTTGAAGATTCATCCCGGCTCATTCCTAACCTGGTGCGGTGCGGCGTCGAAGGCAAATACCCGGAGTTTGTAGCGCCAAGCATTTCTCGCGATTTTATTTATATCGATGACGTTGTCGAAGCATTTATTGATATCGCTTTGAACTTTACAGCCGATGATTACGGATCTTCATTCAATATTGGCACGGGTCAAAAAACAACGATCAAGGACTGCGCGACCCTGGCCAAGGACATTTTTTCGATTCCGCACGACCCCGACTTTTCCATGGCCAGCCGGCATTGGGACGTGAAGGATTGGTACGCCAATATCGACGAAGTGCGGTCACGGATCGGGTGGGTTCCACGAACACATTTGCGCGAAGGTATCATCAAGACCGCCGAATGGTTTCGAGGGCTCGAAGATAAGGGAAGGTATCTTCAGTCCTCAAAGCAGTTTGGCCTGGATACCAAGCACAGCGTCTCGGCGGTGGTCGCCTGTTACAAGGACAATGAGGCAATCCCCGTGATGTACGAACGGCTCAAAAACACCCTCACGAAACTCAACGTCGATTATGAAATCATTTTTGTGAACGATGGGAGCCCCGACGATTCTGAAGAGATTATCCGTCGGATATCCCGGAACGACAGAAGGGTTTTGGGTATTTCACACTCGCGCAATTTTGGCTCACAAGCAGGGTTTCGCAGCGGGATGGAAATCGCGACCAAGAACTCCTGTGTGTTGCTGGATGGCGATCTGCAAGATCCACCGGAACTGATCGAAGTCATGGTTGCGAAGTGGCGCGAAGGATATGACGTTGTCTATGGGCGTCGCGTGGGGCGTCAGGCGCCGCTGCTCATGCGAATCGGCTACAAAGCCTTTTATAGGATCTTCGATTATTTTTCATACGTTAGGATCCCGCACGATGCGGGCGACTTTTCGCTGATGGATAAGCGTGTCGTTGACGCCGTGCTGACATTCCCAGAGCGAGACTTGTTCTTGCGTGGCGTCCGCGCCTATGCTGGCTTCAAGCAGACCGGAATAGACTACGTGCGACCGAAGCGGCTGTTTGGCGTCACGACAAACAGTTTTCTAAAAAACATTGGCTGGGCCAAAAAGGGAATTTTTTCCTTCACCTATGTGCCCCTGGATATTATGAGTACGGCTGCGGTTATCCTGCTGGGTCTTACCGGTTTTGTGGCGGGTGCGCAGCTGATAACTAGATTACTATTCCCACAGCTGGCTCCGCGCGGCATAACCACCTTACTGGTCGCGGTTCTTTTTTTTGGTTCCTTAAATCTTCTCGCCATCAGCATCGTTGGCGAGTATCTGGGGAAAATTTTCGAAGAGGTCAAGGGAAGGCCCCATTTCATCCGTCGAAGCATCATTAAAGAAGGTGAAATTCGATTTGCCACGCTGAATCGCGAACACGACGCTGAATCCTAACCGCATGGCGGATTCTTCCCAGCACGCGCTTATTCACAGAACGAACATGCTCTATCGAACCGCCGAGACGTGGCGGCCGCCGCTGTTTGCGCAGCCGCGCGGACGCTGGAGCTCCGGAAAGGCTGCACTGCGTCGGTTCCTGGATCTACAGGCTGGCTCGATCTGGCGCGACCTGAAAGATGTCCTTCCGCGCGTAACCGGGACCATCGTGGATGTGGGATGCGGCGCACAACCGTATCGTTCTCTGCTTCCGCCTGGCGCAAAGTATATTGGTATTGACAGCTCCGCTGCCAAAGATCATTTCGGTTACGAGGTTCCAGACACACTTTATTTTGCTGGAGATCGCTGGCCCATCGCGGATGCCTCGGTGGACTTCGTGCTCTGTGCCGAAACGCTGGAGCATGTGCCTGACTCAAGGGAGTTTCTTGGAGAAGCCTTTCGATGCCTGACTCCTGGCGGCACAATCTTAATCACCGTCCCATTTGCGGCACGGTGGCACTTTATTCCGCACGACTATTGGCGCTTCACGCCCTCGGGTCTAGATTGGCTGCTGCAGAATTGCGGTTTCGTGAACACCCGAGTGTACGCGCGCGGGAACGCATTCACAGTCGCTTGTTACAAAGTCATGGCATTACTTCTGCGGCTTGTTTTACCTCAGACAGAAAAGATTCCCCTAAGGTTAACCCTACAAGTGCTGTCCGTTCCATTCCTTCCGCTCCTCGTTTTTTTGGCTATGCTCGCTAACTTTTCGTTAGCCGGTAACGGCGGTGACGACTGCCTTGGCTATACGACCATTTCCGAAAGGAAGCCGTGATGATCGGGAAGTGGGTGGACCGCTCCTGCCCGCTATGCGGTTCTGCGGACCAATCGCGGGTCGTCGCAGAATCGAATATCGATCTCACCAAGTTAGACGAATTCGCGTTCGCATCGAGAAAAAAGCCGGAGTTGATGCATCCCAGACTGATCGAATGTCCCGATTGTGGCCTGCTCTACGGAAGTCCGGTGCTAGCGCCCGAGGTGCTGGCAGAAGGTTATCGCAACGCCTCCTTTGACAGTGGTCTTGAAGCACGATACGCAAGCAATACCTACGCACGGGAAATCCGGAAGATTGTCCCTCGATTGCCCGATCTGAACGGCTCGTTGGATATCGGAACGGGGGACGGTGCATTTCTCGAGCAGTTGATTCATCTCGGATTTGAGAATGTCACCGGCGTCGAGCCATCGGACGCGCCTTACAATGCGGCGAAACCCGAAATTCGCGAAAGAATCCGCAAAGGTTTGTTTCGGCCTGAAGATTACCGGCCCGCTGGATTTTCTTTGGTCACTTGCTTTCAAACCATGGAACATGTTTGGGATCCGCTGGGAATCGCCAGAGCGGTGCTGCCCTTGCTAAAGACGGGCGGCGGTTTCGTAATCGTGGTGCATAACCGTGACGCGTTGTCCGCGAGACTTTTGGGCTTGAAATCGCCGATCTTTGACATCGAACACCTGCAACTGTTCAACCTCAAGACCGCGCGCGGCCTGCTTGAACGTGCGGGCTACCAGGACGTGCAGGTCGGCCCCTTGTGGAATCGCTATCCTCTGCGCTATTGGATGAAACTCTTTCCGTTTCGCGATCGTGTAAGAACCGCTCTTCTGAAGTTGGCCCTAATTTCCCGAATGGACAAGATTCTCGTCTCGCTGCCGGCTGGCAACTTGGTCTGCGTGGGATTTAAGGGCAGGTAGACTACACTTTGCCGGGCGTTCTGGGCCAAGGACGCGTGGGGAGCGCCACAGATGCCCTCGCGAATGAGATCGCTCCATCACTGTAGGGGGCCGTGCTGGCCGGGGGAATGACCGCGCCAAATCAGGTCTTTACTCTGGATACTGGTCGCCGCGAGCTACCCGTTTTTTTCGAAGCGGCAGGTAGACGAAATCACACTGCTGAATGGGAGAGCCATAGGGCGTGTGGAAAGTCGGCTCCTCCACTTCGAAAAGCTGAATTGTACCGATTAGTGCCATCAACCCATCGAGATCGCGGGAATAGCGGCCGCGATCTAAACGACGGATGAACCTAGCTTGCCACTTATCCTTTTGCCGCAGCACCGGGTCTAGAAGATGAATCGTTTTCCCTGGTTTCATGCAGTAGTGCAACTCCCTCAGGATGGTGACGAACGATTCGTCCGTGAGGTGGTGCGCCGTGCCTGCGAAGAGGATCTCGTCGAAGTAGTCCGACGGGTACGGTCGGGAGCAAATGTCGGCGGCGAGAAACTTCGCACTGGGATGCGTCTTGAATTTCTCTTTAGCTGCTTTGATAGCCCCCGGATCAATGTCAATTCCGTAGTAGTCAAATTCTAAAAATGCTTCCGCGATGTGGCCCGTGGCGCAGCCGAAGTCCAGCAGCCGACCCGGCGGCGTGAGAACGGATCTGTACAACTCCCTTTTGAAGTCGGGGCAGCCCAGAACATCCTGAATCACGTTCCACAGCGGTCGTCGCGGTTCCGAGTTCATTCGCTTGTCCCCAACTTAGCCCTATCTCTTTCGACGAGTCACGTGACTTCCCGGATTTCAAGAACGCTTGTAAAGGGCGAGGTTCGTTCCGCAACAAACCTGCCTGACTCCAGGCAGCCACTCGACGACAGGTTCGACTAATTTCAGGAGCCGAGCCGCCGGCGTGGGGCAAAAATACGGGACAATGCAGAAAAACTTCTGGCAGACTACGCGAAATCCCTCCTGCTCGAACCATCGGTTGAGACTGGGCGGCCAGTAAGATTTCTCATCGTGCTCGCGATGGTATGCGGACGTCTTTTCGATGAGCTTCGTGACCGGGTTGTATCCATTTGGTTCTAACGTCAGCACGAATGTGAAGTGCTTTGCCAGTTGTGCGATGGCCGTCCGCGGTCTATCAAGGTGATGGAGCACGCCTCTGGCGATTGCGAGGGCCTCTCCCTGCGAGCGTAGAGTGTAGATGTCTCCGACCTCAAAGCAGACAGAGCAAGAAAGATTGGCCGAGATTCGGCCTTTGGCTGCGGCAATGGCATTCGCGGCGGGTTCGATGCCGCGAATTGCGATAGGCCGGAATCTTTGCGCGATGTCAAGGGTGAAGGTTCCGTCCCCACATCCGATATCGGCAATCCGGATCGACGGGTCTACATGATCGACGAGCATACGGATCATCTCGTCGTTTTGTCTGCCCGACGCATATCGGGAGGACCATCGATCGACAGACGTGTAGATATAGCCCCCATGGGCCTCGGTATCTGCATTGAAAGCGGCAATACTTCGCTCTGGTGGTGCGTCGCGGTTGTTCTTCATCGGGTGCTCTGATTCTCCAACACTCGACTCGGAGGCGTTTCGGGGCGAATCATCAGCTATTTCGACCAAGACCCACGCCTGCCAGTGTACAGCGTTTGAGGGGTTATCGGAAACTAGCCAACCTGCGACGATGTATCTGAATGTGTTTGCGGGTTCACAATACGGCCAGGGCAGTTTCCAATGACCGCTGCTAGGTGTTGCAGTTAAGCCGGACCGTCGAACAAAACAAATGAAGAAACGACAGTCGAAATCTTATCGCGAAAATGTTTCCGTTGTGGCTATACTCTTGTTGTCTCCCAGTGCCCGCTTAGCGGATCCGGCGGGAATCTGAATCGCCAATACCGCTCTGAACACAATATGACCCCGCATTGTTTCGGCGAATTCCTGCTTCATCGAGCTAACGTGGTGGCGCATGAAATCTTTTGACCTGGGCTCGGAAGCACAAGCTTTGGCCAGACCGCGACCGTCCGCCGCATCTTTTGGACGTCGAATCAATGACGCGGCGAACCGTTTCTCGGAGGCCCTAGAGCGTCACAAGCCCGTAGTCTTGGCCGTTTTCTCGATCGCATTCTTTCTCCTCACCATTTACCGAGCCTCCCGAAAGCTCTTTTGGTTCGATGAACTATTCACCGTGTATCTTTCCCGTCTCCCTGACATGAAATCGGTGTGGCAGGCGGTCACGCACGGCGCCGATTTCAACCCGCCGTTTCTCTATCTGATCACGCGAGTTTCGGAGCGCGCTTTTGGCGAAGGACAGATCGCCACGCGGTTGCCAGAGATTCTTGGTTTTTGGGTCTTCTGTTTATGCCTATTTCGCTTTGTCTCATTGCGCTTATCGGTACTGAGTGCGTGTGTGAGCATGCTATTTCCGCTGGTCACGGGAGCGTATTACTATGCATACGAAGCGCGGGCGCATGGACTCGTACTTGGATTCTGCGGGGTCGCGCTCATCAGTTGGCAAGCAGCCGCAGATCGCGAAACACGACGCACATGGTGGCTCTTTGCTCTCGGCGGATCGCTAGCCTGCGCCTTGTTCACGCACAGCTACGCGTTCCTCATATTCGCCCCGATCGTATTGGGCGAGCTCGCGAGGGCCGCGAGCCGTAAGCGTTTGGACTGGCCGGTTTGCGTGACGATAGCAGTGGGTTCCTTGGGTATGCTGGCGACGGTTCCATTGGTACATCGGGCAATTTCGGAGGTGGGATCCCGACCGTATTTCTCCGCGACTCTACGCAGAATAGTCCTTGTGTACGCAGATCTTTTGAAGCCCGCCGCCGGAGTACTTGTTGGCTGGCTGCTTCTAACCTGGATCGTTCGCAGGAGAACAGAACGTGTTGAGCAGGAAGCAGGCTTTCGCGCTTACGAAGTTGTTGCGCTCTGCGCGTTAGTTGCCGTTCCCGTGTTTGAGTACGCAGCGGCAAAACTCATGAGTGCGCCATTTCTCAGTCGCTATGGCATTTCGGCGGTCGCTGGAATTGCCGGCTTGCTGGGAGCCGCGGTGAGGAAAAAGCCCGCGGTCGCGATTGGGACTCTTCTACTGCTCGTCGGACAAATCGGTTTTGCCGCTCTCCGGTTTGCCTCTGGCTCGGTCTTGCGAGAGCCCACGTCCGCGTACGAGATTAGCACCCGCATTCGTGACTTTGACGAACGATACAAATGGGTGGCCGTATATAAAACTCTTCCGATTGTTCTGGTAGACGACCTCGACTTCATGCCAACCGCCTACTACGCGCCCCCGAGTGTAGCTTCACGACTCGTGTATCTCCCGTGGTCCGCGGTCTACGACATAAATGGAGAGGGAACCGCTCGCTTGAGGGCCTGCTGCAATTCGGAGCCTCCGGTTCTTGGGGCTGCGGACTTCCTGGCATCGCATGATGCCTTCCTCGTTTATGGCGGACCACGCTTTGCCTACCTGCTGAGCAATTTTGTCAAGGCAGGAGCCACGATTACGAAGGAGCAGGAAACTCCCGATCACTTCCTGGTCCTCGTGACGTTCCCGAAAAGGATCGCAGAAGAGTCCTCGAGGTGATCGGTTCCAGGCCTCGCAAGGATCTCAGG
>Ga0302326_10024849_pt1 | contig 12159 bp, 11 predicted proteins | sample Palsa_T0_3_FD_202264 | JGI IMG/M metagenome (GOLD analysis project Ga0302326, IMG submission 202264) | Peat permafrost microbial communities from Stordalen Mire near Abisko, Sweden - Palsa_T0_3 | ecosystem: Environmental > Terrestrial > Soil > Palsa > Peat permafrost | place: Sweden: Abisko...
CAGCCCCGATCCGGCGGGAGTCGAAATCGGAGGCGCAGTGAAGAATGTAGTGGCAATCGGCGCTGGGGTATGTCACGGACTGGGATTAGGCAGCAATACACAAGCTGCACTGATTACGAGGGGGTTGGCCGAAATGACGCGTCTGGCGCAGGCGGTGGGTGGACGGGCTCAGACGCTGGCGGGCCTCGCCGGACTCGGCGATTTGGTGCTCACCTGCACCGGAGATCTGAGCCGCAATCGTGCCGTTGGGTTGGAATTGGCGCGGGGAAGAAAGCTGGAAGAGATCGTCGCTTCAATGAAGATGGTCGCGGAGGGTGTGAAAACCACCAATGCTACGGTTGATTTGGCGCGACGGCACGCGGTCGAGATGCCCATCTCGGTCCAGATGTTTGAAATGTTGAACTTTGGTCTGCCTCCACGGGAGGCGGTCCGGAGATTGATGGAGCGCACGCTCAAGGGAGAGTAACTTTTGCTCACTAACGCGCAACCTTATATGTTACCTGGTGTTGAAAATGATATGGCCGTAGCTGCGGCAGCCACCCTGGACTACGATGCCGAGCTAATGCTCCGGGTCAAGGAAGGGGATGATGTAACCTTTGGCGTGTTGCTCGAAAAGCATCGCGTTCCGGTTATTCATTTCGTCTTTCGATTGGTACAGGAGCAGGCTATAGCGGAAGAATTGTCGCAGGAGGTTTTCCTGCGCGTGTACCGTTCGCGTTCGAGCTATGAGCCAACCGCCAAGTTCAAGACATGGCTGTTCCGAATTGCAACGCACTTGGCGCTAAACTGGCTTCGGGACGAAAAGCACGAGCGCGGCCAGGAGCGGCTGGATGATGTCTCGATGGACTTGCCGGCTCTTCAGATTTGTGATCGGCGGCCCTCTGTGGAGCAGGAAATGGTTTCCGAAGTCAAGCTCGATCAGGTCCGGCGTGCAGTGGCCGGACTCCCGGAGAAACAACGGGCGGCCGTGCTTATGCATAAGTACGAAGAGATGGAATATACCCAGATCGCGAGGGTGCTGGGCTGTTCGGAATCCGCTGTGAAGTCGCTGTTATTCCGGGCGTACGAAACGTTGCGCGCCCGTTTGGCGCACATGGGAACATCATGATTTGTCCAATTCAAATTCGCAAGCCGGAGATGTTGCTGGCCTATGCCGCCGGCGACCTGGACCCTGAAAGCGCCCGTTTGTTGGAAGCGCATTTGGCTGGCTGTTCCGCTTGCCGCGAGATCGCGAAGGACCAAGCGACTGTGTGGAAGGCGCTGGACGGTTGGGAAGCGCCCCCTGTCTCGCCGGATTTCAACCGGCGCTTGTATGGCCGGATCGATCAGGGACTGCAGCTTTCGTGGTGGGAACGCCTCACGCGTCCATTTCGTCCTATGCCGCTCCGTCAAGCCCTTCCGTTAACTGCTACCGCCGGCCTGTTGCTAATGGCGGGCCTGCTTCTGCAACATACCCGCCCCCTCGCGCCCGCTGCACCCAGCGGCGAAATCGTGCGTGCAGATCAGGTGGAACGCACACTCGACGATCTCGATTTATTGCATCAGTTTAATGGCACGGCGGCCACCGCGCCGCGCTCCTTCGGCCCGGACAGGTCTTGCTTTTGGTATTCCTAATGGCGGCGGTCGCCACCGCCCGTCCCCAGCAGGCTCAGGACAGACCCGCCGCGCAGCAGCCAGCCGAAAACCCCATAGACCGTTGGAACCGCATGTCCCCCGAGGAGCGCGAACGCGAGTTGGCCAAACTGCCCCCCGCCCGCGCCAAGGAGATCCGCCAGCGTATACGGCGGTACAACCAGATGCACCCCGAGGAACAACAGGCGCTGCGGCAGCGTTATCAGACCTTTAGTCAACTCCCGGCCGAACAACAGCAGATCGTACGGCAGCGCTGGCGGGAGTTTCGCCAACTGTCCCCACCCCGGCGAATCGCAGTCCGGCGCGAGATCGATCAAATCCGTCGCTTGCCGGGAGCGGAACGTCAGGCGCGTTTGAACAGCGAGGAATTTCGCAGCCGTTTTTCGGCCCCGGAGCAGCAGATGATCCGGGATCTTTCGATCTACCTTCCGAAGTGACGAGCCTCGTTACGACACATCTTCTAGTGTGTTGGAATAGAAGGAAGTGAAGAAAGCTCTTTCCCTTTCCTTTAATGTTCTGTGTAACGTAACCCTTCTTTGTTGTGCTGCCTTCGTCGCCGCGCCAGTTTGGGGACAGGTTTCTGCGTCCATTTCCGGACGAGTCGAGGATGCCTCCGGCGGCCCTGTCGCTGCCGCCACCGTTACAGTGAAAAGTCTCGAAACCGGCGCATCCCGCACGGCCGCCACGAATGCCGATGGCAATTACAGAGTTCTCTCCCTGCCTTTGGGAGCGCAGGAAGTGAAAGCGGAGAAGCCGGGCTTCAAGGCTGCGTTGCGTACCGGTATCGATGTCCGGGTCGGCCAGGAAGCCGTGGTGAACCTGCGCCTTGAGGTCGGCGATCTGGCGCAACAGGTCACCGTCTCGGAACAGACGCCAGTGGTCAACACCACTACCGCATCGGTCGCCGGCATGGTTGACGATCGCGAAGTGAAAGACCTGCCGCTGAACGGGCGAAGCTTCGACGACCTGATCGCCCTGAACCCGGGATCCATCAATTACAGCGCCCTGAAGACCGCCCAAACCAGCACCAGCGATGGCAACACTTTTTCGGTCGACGGAAGGCGCACCGCGGAAAACCTCTTCCTGCTCAATGGCATCGAATATACGGGCGCCAGCCAACTCGGCGTTACGCCAGGAGGAGTTAGCGGGGAGTTATTAGGCATCGATGCCATTCGCGAGTTCAATGTCCTGACAGACACGTATGGCGCCGAGTATGGCAAACGCGCCGGCGCGCAGATCGGCGTAGCCACCCAGTCCGGGTCCAATGTGCTGCACGGGTCGGTTTTTGAATTCTTGCGGAACAGCGCGCTCGACGCGCGCAATTTTTTCGACCAGGCCTCCGTTCCCCCATTTCGCAGGAACCAGTTCGGCGGCGCGCTAGGAGGGCCGCTGCGGAAGAACAAGTTGTTCCTTTTCGGCAACTATGAAGGCTTCAGGCAGGCGCTGGCGGTCAGCAATGTCGCTGTGGTCCCCGACGCGCAGGCACGTCTGGGCCTTCTTCCCAATTCCTCGGGCGTATATAAGCCGGTCGCTAACCTGAATCCGGCGATGCTCCCCTACATGGCCTTTTGGCCTGTCCCCAACGGTCCCGAGCGGCTGGTCGGCGGGTTGCCCACCGGCACCGCGCTGGCCTACAACAATCCCCGCCAATCCGTCCGCGAAGATTTCGGCAACACCCGCGCGGACTATAACCTCACCAATCGCGATTGGTTCGCTGGAGTCTACACGGTTGACGATGGCAATACTCTCATCCCACTTTCCGACCCGCTGTTTGCCTCTTACGAGACGTTGCGCTCGCAGGTAGCCAGCGTACAGGAAACCCACGTTTTTTCGCCGCGGATTCTGAATACGTTGGACGCCGGCTTTTCACGCGCGGGCTTCAACCTGGATTCAACGCCGTTGGCTTCGTTTCCGGCGAGCGACTCGTTTGTCAGCGGCTTGGGACCCGGTGGAATCGTAATTGGGGGGGGAGTCACCACCACCGGCAGCGCGGCACTCACTTCAGCCGGTCCGAATAACGCCGCCGGCGCCTGGACCCGGCGCAATCTGTTCACCGCGACCGATAGCATCCACATCGTGAAGGGGATCCAACAGATCGATGCCGGAGTGTGGTTGCAGCGTCTCCAGGATAACGATGACACTGCCTCGCGCCAGTTGGGACAGGCCAGTTTCGCCAGTTTGACGACCTTTTTGCAGGGTAAGACGACCAGCTTTCAGGTGATTCCCACGGCCAGCGAGTTGGGCTGGAGGAGCCTGTTGGGCGCCTGGTATTTCGAGGACACCATCAAACTGCTGCCGAATCTCACTTTCGAGGCGGGCATCCGCGACGAGTTCACTACCGGGTGGAACGAAGAGGCCGGACGGGCGGCCAATTACGTCACCAATGGCGACGGCGTGCTGGAAACCGCACCTATCGTCGGCCATTCCGCGTTCACGCAGAACAACGCGACCCGCTTATTCGGTCTCCGCACCGGGCTGGCCTGGGATGCCTTCGGAAATGGACGCACCGTGCTACGCGCCGGCTTCGGCACTTACTACTCGCTCATCGACGCTCTCAGCTTTCTGCTTAATTCGCTGCCGCCTTACAACGGCGCGCTGTCGTTTTCGAATGTCTCGTTGCCGCCCATTCTGCCGATTCTGCCAAACGTTGCGCCGCCGCCGTCCTGTGGACCTGGAGTCCCGACGCCCTGCACCACTTACGCACCGCAAGGTGTCCAACCCAACGCCAAAACACCGACTGTGGAGGAGTGGCGTCTCACCCTGGAGCGCCAACTCGAGCATAACTCGGTCCTCCGGCTGTCGTATGTGGGGTCGTTCGGATACCACGGCCTTCTTAGCGTGGACCCCAACACAATCCCTACCCAGATCTGCGCCAGCGACAGCGGCTGCAAGGCCGGCGGCACGCCCGGCACCACAACCAGCATCGTGCCCCAAGGCGCACAGTACATCCCCGTGGGAACTCGCCCAAACCCTTACTTAGGCGCGGGATTCTTCTGGTATACGGAAGGCAACACCAGTTATAACGCTCTGCAGTTGGATGTGAGCCGGCGGCTTGCGCGGGGTCTCGAATTCCGCGCCAATTACACCTGGTCGAAGAGCCTCGATATGAATTCCGCATTGACTGGCGCGCAAGCCAATAACCAGGCGCAAATGATTCTGGACCGGAACGACTTGAAGCTGGACTGGGGACCCTCGGCATTGAACGTGGCCAGCCAAGGCAGTATCTCCTGGACCTATGCGCTGCCCTTAGCCCGCGACCAACGCTGGATCGGCGGATGGCGTCTTAACGGAATCACGACGCTGTTGAGCGGCTTCCCGTTCACTCCGCAAATTGGCTCGAACCGCTCCGGCGACGGAGACACGCGCGATCCCGACCGTCCCTCCCTGAATCCGGCATTTAGCGGACCGGTCGTGCTGGGCAACCCTAATCAATGGTTCAATCCGGCCGCGTTTATTCTACCTCCGGCCGGCACTTACGGAGATCTTGGCCGCGGAACTTATACGGGTCCGGGACTGGCCGCGTTGGACCTTTCCTTATTCAAGGATTTTCTCGTTACCGAGCGGATCACCCTCCAGTTCCGGTCGGAGTTCTTCAATATACTCAATCACACAAACTTCGGAACCCCAAACGCTATCGTGTTTTCCGGCGCCGCAATCAGCCCGTCCGCGGGACTAATCACCACAACGGCTACCACGTCGCGCCAGATCCAGTTCGGTTTAAAACTGCTTTTCTGACGTTCTGTAGAAAGCCGTTCAGAAGGCCCTCGCGCGCCAGGCTGCCGTTGCCTTAACCGGCCCCCGTCAGGTCGCCCTTTGTTTACGGGCCTTACGGCAACGTTGCAAAACTTACCCTTTTTGAGACGAAAACAGAGCGGCGCGTCTTCGCCAAAACCGGAACAGAACCGCATCGTATCGAAAGCGAAATATCTCCAGCCATCTCGGCGCATCATCGTAGTTGATGTACAGGAACCTCTTCGGAAAGTTTCCCGTAGATACCTTTTCTGTCGTCTGGTGCTCACGCTGAACACCGCCCATCTGCTGAAAGCCCTGTCCTGAACCGTAAGGAACACAGCCGCCGCGGTCTCCGCTCTAAAAAAACAATCGTGAGGATCACCGTAAGAGCCGGTGCTTATACGGTCGAAATCCCGGTAAATGCCGTCGATCCGATACGGCTACTCGCCTCGCAAGGAATCATAGCCGCCGGAATTCCATCGACGAAATTCACCGCGTGCCGGAGCCTTTCAACCCTCAGAGGCCTCATCGATCACGGCCGCCGCCACGGGCGCAGAGCTTCCCGGTTCCTGATTCTAGGCTCGGCGTCCATGGATTTATGGAGGCAGTCCAGCGAGTCGCTGGCCGGGCGCATTGCTTATCTCGAGATGGGGCCGCTCGACGCTCGAGACAGCTCTCACGGACGCCACTACTCTCTGGGTCCGCGGCGGATTTCCTGAGAGTTACCTCGCGTCCAACGACCGCGACAGTCTGGAGTGGCGCAAGGATTCATTCGCACTTACCTGGAGCGAGATGTTCCCGTTCTAGGCCCCCGCATTCCCGCCGAGACGCTTAACAGGCTTTGGACCATGCTCGCGCATGAGCAGGGGGCCCTTCTACAACGCCTCGCGGCTAGCCACGTCGCTGATGATCAGTGCGCAAACCGTCACGCGAAACATCGATCTGCTCGTAGATCTTCTGCTGGTCCGGCGCTTGCAGCCCTTCACGTCGATGCCGGCAAGAGACTGGTCCGATGGCCCAAAGTATTCGTTCGGGATACGGATTGCCCATACCCTGCTCGGCGTCGGCGACTACGCTCGAACTGTGCCCAGCTTCTATCGCACCTCTGCGAGAAGGGGTTCCATCTCGCCGTCCAGGACTTGAAGGCGGATCGCCAATCTGTGGTGAATTCCGGCAGTGCGCGCTATCCGATTTCGTCCCGGCTTGACGCAATTGATCTGGCCGAAATGGCTGCGGCCCTTGTCGATCTCTAATCGGGTGTAAGCTAAATGGGAATGACACGTGTTGTTCCCATCACGGGGGTTGTCCTGATCTACTTCGCAATACCGCTTTTGGCGGAGGAGCCGCCATCCTTCGCCAAAGATGTCGCCCCCATATTGGCCGCTAACTGTGCCGGCTGCCATGCCAGCGGTGTCGCCATGGGAACGCTGGATCTGGACACCTTTGCTGGAATTCAAAAAGGCGGTCATAGCGGGCCGGCGATTATTCCCGGCAAGAGCGGCGAGAGCCTCTTGTATTTGCGAATTACTGGCGCGGTGACGCCGGCCATGCCTTTGAGCGGCAAAAAGCTGGCGGACGGTGAAATCGAGATCATCCGTAAGTGGATCGATGCGGGCGCGAAGCCGTCGGCGCCGGGCGAGGTTGTGACGGCTCGCGCGCCGGCGATTCCGGATATCAAACCGCGCACGGCGGTGACACCGCTCATCGGCGCGCTGGCATACCGTCCCGATGGCAAGCTGCTGGCGCTTGGCACCTTCAAAGCAGTCCGGTTGGTGGAACCGGACACGGGCAAGGTCGTCGGCACGCTCGCAGGCGAGGCGGAAGACGTGCGCGCAGTGGCATTTTCGCCGGATGGCAAACGGCTCGCAGCCGCCGGCGGACTGCCTGCGCGCAGCGGCGAGGTCAAGATTTGGGACGTGGAGAAGCGCGCGCTTTTGCAGACGATATCGGGCCATGCCGATTGTATCTACGCTGTGGAGTTCGCTCCGGATGGCAAGTCCGTGGCGACCGCCAGTTACGACAAACTCATCAAGCTGTGGGATGTGGATACCGGCGAAGAGATCCGCACCCTGAAGGATCATATCGACGCGGTTTACGCGCTGGCGTTTACGCCCGATGGCAAGCGGCTGGTCTCCGCATCTGCGGATCGCGGCGTGAAGGTTTGGGATGTGGCGACGGGTGAGCGGTTGTACACGCTCAGCGAGGCGACTGACGGGCTGAATGCGCTGGCGATCGATCCGGCGGGCAAGCGCGTAGCGGCGGGCGGGCTCGACCGCACCATTCGGGTCTGGTCGCTCGACGAGAAGAGCGGTTCGCTGGTGAATTCGCTAATCGCGCACGAGGATGCCATTCTGCAACTAGCTTGGTCGCCAGACGGGAAGTATCTGGTTTCGTCGTCGGCGGATAAGGAAGTGAAATTATTTAAGGCCGGCGATCTTAGCGTGGTGAAGACCTGGAAACAGCCGGACTGGGCACTGTCTGTGAGGTTCGCCCCGGATGGAAAGAGTTTCGCGGTGGGCCGGTTCGACGGATCGTTTGAGGTTTATCGCGGCGGGTGGGGGGTGTTATGAAAGCGCTACTTAGTTTCGTTTGCATTGGGGCGGCCTTTGGAGCCAGCACCACGGCCGACTGGCCGACCGGCAATCGCACCACGCCTCCGACCATCAATTCGGTTTCACCGCGAGGTGTTCCGCGCGGCGCAACGACGGAGCTCACGGTCGAAGGTCTTAACCTTGCCAAAGCCAGCGCGGTATTCTTCAGCGTGCCCGGCATCCAGGCGCGCATCCTCCGCATCAAGGAATTGCCCGATGGGCCGGACGTCCGGCTCGGATCCAACGGCGGCGTTTCCACAGTGGATGTCGGCCCGCTGCCGCCGCGCAACGAAGTCACTTTGGAGTTGGATATCAGCGCGGAGGCGGAGATCGGCCCCGTCGATTTCCGCTTGCAAACGCCGCTGGGCACCAGTCCGGCCGCGCGCTTTTTGATCGAGCCGTACTACGGCGAGAGCGCCGACCGCGAGCCCAACGACACGCCCGAGGATGCCGTGGAAGTTTTCACGCCGGCGATTCTGGTGGGTGCTATTTCCAAACCCGGCGATGTCGATTATTACAAGGTCACAGTGAAGGCAGGCGAACAACTTGTATTTGAGAACGGCGCAGCCATGCTGGGATCGGCCCTGGAGCCTGTGATCGGCATCTACGATGCGGACCAGGCGCTGGTGAAAGAGTATGGGCTGGAGGGCGGCCGTTCGGCGCAGTATTTCGCGCATCGCTTCGAAAAAGCAGGCGCGTACTACGTCAAGATCGCGGATTACGAAGAGGGCGGCAGTTCGCGGCACTTCTATCGCATCAAGGTGGGCAAGTTTCCGCTGGTGCTGGCGGCGTATCCGCTCGGCGTGCGGAAGGGTCAAACTACGCCGATCGCCCTAGCGGGATTCAATCTTGGTGCGGGTAAAGTCGCGGTGCCCGGCGAGCCCACGCCCGAATACGAATCGTCGGTGGTTCTGCGTCCCAAGGCTGGCGCTGGCAAGTCCTTCAATAAGGTAATGCTGGCGCTGGGTGACGAGCCCGAAGTGGAAGCTGCCGCTGGGCAGTTCATTCAAGCTCCAGTCACGCTGAACGGCAGGTTGATGGCTGCGAAGAGCGATTTCCGCTTCAAAGCGCGCAAGGGCGAGAAATTAGTGCTGGAAGTGAATGCCAGCCGCTTGGGGTCGCCTTTGGATTCGGTGCTGGAAATTCTGGATGCGAAAGGCGATCCGGTGGAGCGCGCCACGGTTCGCTGCGAGTTGGCGACGGCTGTCACACTGAACGATCCTAGTTCATCGGGATCGAGTATTCGCATTCTATCCTGGACCGGAATGGCGGTGGGCGACACGCTCATGGTCGGCAGCGAATTGATCAAGGTAAGCGCGATGCCGCGCGGGCCGGATGACGATATCCGGTTTGAATCGTTCGAGGGACAGCGGCTGGGCCTGCTCGATACCACGCCCGAGGCGCACTCCATCGATACGCCAGTATATAAAGTGCAAGTATATCCGCCGGGTAAGACATTTGTGACCAACGGCCTGCCTCTGATCCGCCTGCCGTATCGCAACGACGATGGCGGCCCGGGCTACGGCAAGGATTCCCGATTGCGCTTTACCGCGCCGGCCGATGGCGAATACATCGTGCGCCTGCGCGATGTGCGGGGCTTGCATGGCGACGATTACGCATACCGGCTGACGGTCCGCGCGCCGGCTCCGGATTTCAGGCTAAACGTGGCGCCGCGCAATCCAAATGTACCGGTGAACGGACGGATTCCGGTGACCGTGACGGCGCTGCGGCGCGACGATTTCGACGGGCCAATCGAGGTGTCGGTCACCGATCTGCCAGCCGGGCTTTCCGCTACTAAAGGCGTGATCGAACCGGGCCAAGTGAGCACAACTCTGCTGCTGAGCGCGGACGAGAACGCAAATCTCGACAAGGCCGTGGCGTTGCGCGTCAGCGGCAAAGCGCGGGACGGCGCGCGCGAGCTGGCGCATTGGGCGAATCCCGAAGATGGGCTGAAACTGATCGCGCTGATGCCGAAACCGGATATTACGATGGAGGCCAAGACGCACGAAGTGCTGTTGGAGCCGGGCAAATCGGCAACGGTGGAAGTTGAGATTCACCGCAACAACAATTTCGGCGGTCGGGTGCCGGTGGAAGTGTACAATCTGCCGCCGACGGTGATCGTCGCCAATGTAGGGCTGAACGGCGTTTTGATCCATGAGGGCGACAACCACGTCACCTTCACATTGCAGGCGCTCGCGAACGCGCAGGCCATCGACCAGCCCATTGTGCTATCTGGTAATATCGAAACGCGAGCCGACCAGCAGAACGAATACGCTTCCGAGCGGATCGTGCTGAAGGTGCCCGCCACGAAATAGCCATGAACAAAATCTCGTTAGTACGGGAAGCTCTCGCAGCCGGCGAGGGCATCGTCAGACTTGCGCCCTGTTGGGTACCGCGCTCCTTCCTGATGCCCGGCGGGCGATTGAAGCTCGATCCGCGCGATTTGTATGCGTTGGGCGCGCATCGGGGTGGCATCGACGAACGGTGGTTTTCATCGACGACGCAGGCCGCCAATGGTCCCGGCACGCCGGACGATGAAGGCCTCAGCTATATCGCGATTGGTGCTCGGCGCGTGCTGCTGCGCGAAGCCGTTGCCGAAATCGGCGACGAAATCCTCGGCGCAGACACAATGGCGCGGTATGGCGGTTGGAACGTGCTCTGCAAATTCTTCGACAATCTGGGACCGATTCCGCACCACATGCACCAGATGGAAGAGCATGCCCGGAAGGTCGGGCGGAAGGGCAAGCCGGAAGCGTATTACTTCCCGCCGCAATACAATTTCAAAGACAACAATTTCCCTTACACATTCATGGGGCTGGAGCCGGGCACCAAGCCGGACGACGTGAGGCGATGCCTGCAGCGCTGGAACCAGGGCGATAACGGCATCTTGTACCATTCGAAAGCGTATCGCCTGCAGCCAGGCACCGGCTGGCAGATCGACGCGGGTATCTTACACGCGCCTGGCTCGCTAGTAACTTATGAGCCGCAGGTGAATTCGGACGTGTTCGGCATGTTCCAGTCGCTGGTGGAAGGGCGCGCGGTGCCATGGGACCTGCTGGTGAAGGATGTGCCGCCGGAGCATCATCACGACTTGGATTACATTGTCGGCATGCTGGATTGGGAGGCCAACGTGGATCTGGAATTCGCCACGCATCGGCTGTTCCATCCGAAGCCTGTGCGGGCTGAGGCGGAGATGGCCGAGGGCGGATATTCCGAGAAGTGGGTGTGCTACTCGACGCCGCACTATTCCGCTAAGGAACTGACGGTGTTGCCGGGGCGTTCAGCGGTGATTTGCGATGCCGCGGCTTACGGGCTGATCGTGGTGCAGGGGTGGGGCGCGGTGGGCAAGGTGGACGTGGAGACGCCTTCGTTAATCCGCTACGGCGCGATGACCAAGGACGAATTGTTCGTAAGCGCGGCGGCCGCTGGGCGCGGTGTGATGGTGACCAACCGCAGCGATGAAGAGAACCTGGTGATGCTGAAACATTTCGGCCCAGGCAATCCGGATGCAGGGGGAATCGTGAAATGAAATTCGGCGTGAATACGTTCATTTGGACGGCGAACTTCGACCGCTCCAGTCTACCGTTGCTGCCGTCCATCAAGGCGGCTGGTTTCGATGGCGTGGAAGTGCCCCTCTTCCAGCCTTCACAGTTCGCGGCGGCCGACATCCGGCGGGGTCTCGCGGACAACGGCTTGGAGTGCACAATCTGCTCGATTTTGACGGGCGGCTTGAATATGATTTCCGACGACGCAGCAGTGCGTGAGAAGACGCGCGCCCACATGCAGGATTGCGCGAAGGCCGCGGCGGAAGTGGGCGCGAAGATCATCGCTGGTCCGCTGTATTCACCCGTCGGCCTGATGACTGGGCGGCGCCGCACCGACGACGAGTGGCAGCGCGCGGTGGCTTGCTATCGGGCGATCGGGCCGACACTCAGCGAATACGGCGTGACGATTGCGATCGAGCCGCTGAACCGGTTTGAAACCTACTTTCTGAATACGGCGGCGGACGCGGTCGCGCTGTGCGACGCGATCGGTCACCCGAACGTGGGTATCCTGTTCGATACATTTCACGCCAACATTGAAGAAAAGGATGTGGCAGCCGCGTACCGCGTGGTGGGAAGGCATTTGAAGCACGTACATACTTGCGAAAACGATCGCGGCATTCCGGGCACCGGCCACGTGGATTGGCCTGGGGTGTTCCAGG
>Ga0302326_10024850_pt1 | contig 12159 bp, 14 predicted proteins | sample Palsa_T0_3_FD_202264 | JGI IMG/M metagenome (GOLD analysis project Ga0302326, IMG submission 202264) | Peat permafrost microbial communities from Stordalen Mire near Abisko, Sweden - Palsa_T0_3 | ecosystem: Environmental > Terrestrial > Soil > Palsa > Peat permafrost | place: Sweden: Abisko...
GCCCGCCTCCAACCCCACGGACCTGGAGCGCACTCACCCGCTGCTGCCCCTGCACCCCGCCTACGTCATCTACACCTCCGGCTCCACCGGCAAACCAAAGGGGGTGATGGGCACCTGTTTAGGCACAGCAAATAGATGTTATGCGCAAGATCGAATAAGAGCTCTCACCATGTCGGACATATATAGTCAAAGGACGAACATCGGCTTTGTAGATTCCATTTTTGAAATTCTAGTTCCACTACTTTTCCACCTTAAACTAGTTATAATACCAAACGAATCTGGTCGTAATATAGATGAGATGCTTTCGTTATTGGAGAAGTATAAAGTTACGGGCATAGTCATGGTTCCATCGATGGCATCCGAGATAGCAAATGCGTGTGAAAAATCAGAAAATCTACAAATATCTTGTTGGCATTTGGGTGGCGAAGCATTGCCAATTGAAACTCTACTAAAGCTACGCGATCGTTTCAAAAAGTGCTCTTTCGTAAATATCTATGGATCTACCGAGGTTTCATCTGATGTCTTGACCCATTTGATTGTCGAGAATTACTTAGTGCGTGTACCTATCGGCAAACCCATCGACAATACACAGGCTTATGTGTTGGACGAAAATCTGGAGCCGGTACCGGTTGGTGTGGTTGGTGAGTTGTATATCGGGGGCGCCGGGCTGGCGCGAGGGTACCTGAAAAGGGCGGGGCTGACGGCGAGTCGTTTTGTGGCCAATCCGTACGGGAAGAATGGGAGTCGGATGTACCGGACGGGGGATTTAGTGAAGTGGAGGGCGGATGGGGTTGTGGATTTTCTTGGGAGAGCGGATGATCAAGTGAAGATTCATGGCATAAGAATCGAACTTTCAGAGGTGGAGTCTGTGTTAGCCCGTCAGGACGGGGTGCAGACGGCGGCGGTCGTGGCGAGGGAGGACGAGCCGGGGCAGAAGCGGCTAGTAGGCTACGTGGTGCCAAAAGAGGGCGAACTTCTGGAGGTAATGCGCCTAAGGGAGGCACTTCGCTTAAATCTGCCTAAAACCATGGTGCCAAGTGCGATTGTCGTAATAGATAGATTACCACTTAATTCCAATCGTAAATTGGAAAAGCGGGCACTCCCCAAACCAGCCTTTACCCCAACATCCTACCGTCATCCGCGGAGTCCACAGGAAGAAATCCTATGTGCGCTTTTTGCTGAGGTGCTACATGTCTCACACGTGGGCATCGCAGACAACTTCTTTGATTTAGGGGGCGACTCCTTGCTCGCAATCAGGCTTCTCTCTAAGATCCAGAAAATGTTCCGAATACGCCTCTCTATCCAAACACTCATAAGCTTTCCCACCGTAGCGCACCTATCAGAGTCCCTAAGAATTGAGTCAAATCCAAATGCCTTTTCTGTATTTTTACCATTACGGCTCGGCGTCAATGGCAGTCCGGTCATTTGCGTACATCCGATCGGTGGAACTAGCTGGTGCTATGGCAATCTTAGCTTAAGAAACCACTCAATTTATGGACTTCAATCGCCACGCTTAAGTGATCCACTGTATAATCCTAGCAATATTGCCGAAATAGCTTCGCGTTATATAAAGGAAATCCAGGACCAAGGGCTTCAAGGACCCTACATTCTGCTTGGCTGGTCGAGTGGCGGATTAATTGCCCATGAAATGGCAATACAGATGACTAGGCTCGCTCCTGTAGTGAAAGCCCTTGTCTTGTTGGATACTCATATTCCTTCGCAAGCTGCGGCTGAAATAACATCCAGCGCCTCATTTCAAACGTCTTGCCTAGAACGGAATAGAAGCAGATGGGGGGACTATGTGACTGAGCACGAATTGAACAATATAGTCGCGTCTGAGATCCTCAATTTAAAACTCAATCTACTGCATCATCTAAAGATATTTCAGGGACCCATGCTCTACTTCTCAGCCGCTGAGACTTCCGATAAAATGGTCGGAGAGACATGGAAAGGTTTTATCGCGGGCCCAATTTGCATCCATAAAGTAAATTGCGGTCATCAAGAAATGATGAGGGCCGCTCTTTCTTTGCAAATGTCTTCCATTATCGATAATTATCTAGGAGCCTTAGAGGGCTCTTAACAGGAAGGCCCAAGGATGACCTCAAGAAAGCAATATAGATACGTTATATGATACGCGTATATCTAGACGAAATTATACGACGTTATACACTGGCAAGCACGTTCGACATTTCTATAATGTTGTCATCGCAAGAGTAGACTACCAAATGCCATGAAAGACGTTCACCGCTTTGCAGACCAGCGCCCGTTCGGAGAAGCCTTTTTAAAGTAATGGACTATGGCAAGCGAGCTACTTGAAGTTATTCCTGCTGTCCTTGAACTCAAGTTCCCTCGAAAAACGAGACGCAGGCTCAACCACTTTAGAGGAATTGCGCCCGCAGCGGTGCGCATGCAATCGTTACATCCCCTTGTGACAAACGTATGCGTACACAGTAACAGCGAAGACTACCCGCTCTAATCAATGTTAATATTAGGAATATCAGGCGGTTTCGACACGATATATTCGCTCGCATACAATCTACCTTTTTGGCTTTTACACGACGCAGCGGCAGTTCTCTTAGATAATGGTCGATTGGTCGCCGCGGTTGAACAAGAGCGTTTGGATCGAATTAAACACAGCAATCGGTCGGCACTGTCTGCAGCAAAGGAATGCCTAAAGATCTATGGAGCTGATTTCCATGATGTCCATGGTTTTGCTTTTTCTCATAGCGAAAGCTGGGCCACCGGCTGGTTTGAAAAACTATTCGATCCAGCGGATGGAAAGCCAAAGGATTTTCAATCGTTACTCGGTAGGACCCTCGAATGTGAATTCGGCCAAGGTGCCGAATTCAAACGCCTGCATTACACGGACCACCATTTAGCACATTCTGTGTGCGCCTTCTCCCAATCGGCTTTCGATCATAGTTTGGTGTTGTCAATAGATGGTGCCGGCGACGACAAGTCAGGACTGATTTCAATTGCTAAGGGCAATCTTATGCAACCATTACGCGAGATTTCATTAGAGAACTCGCTGGGCATGCTTTATCTTAATGTTATACGTTATATCGGATTCGGGTTATTCGAGGAATACAAAGTAATGGGACTAGCCCCGTATGGTGATAGTTCCCGATTTAGGGATCTATTTCGGACTTTTTATGAGCTCCGCCCGGAAGGAGAGTTCCACATATTTACCGAGCGAATTGCTGTTCTTCGGAAAGCGATCGAGCCACGAAAAAAAGGTACGGAGATAACCAGCGAGCATAGTGATGTTGCAGCCGCGCTACAGGAGTGCTTAGAAGCCATGGTTATGCACTTACTTAGCTGGTTTCGCCGGAGTGCCGGCGAAAGCAATCTGTGTATGGCTGGCGGCGTAGCTCTCAATGCGACGCTAAATGGTAAAATACTTCGCTCAGGACTATTTGGAAATCTCTTTGTACATCCTGCCGCTCATGATGCCGGCGCAGCGTTGGGAGCTGCCATCGATGCACACCTAAAGTGGAATCCAGGTTTCAAACCATTTAGATTAGAACATTTGTATTTAGGGCGGGATATTCCGGTTAAGAAAGATCTCTTTGCCCAGCTGAAAGCCTGGCATCCACTAGTAAAGGTGGAAATGCTTGAGGATCCCTGCCGAGCCACCGCGGAGTTGTTAGCTGCCGGGAAGGTGGTCGCGTGGATGCAAGGCCGATCGGAGTTCGGCCCTCGGGCCTTGGGGAATCGGAGCATACTTGCCGACCCGCGACCGAGTGCGAACAAGACGCGGATTAACGAAATGGTAAAGAAACGTGAGGAATTTCGCCCTTTTGCACCCTCGGTGACGGAGGACTTTGCAGCGGAGTTTTTTGAGATGCCTTCAAATGCGCGTGATCTTCCATATATGATTGTTGTAGTCTATGTACGGAAAGAGAAACGGAATCTCTTGGGAGCCGTGACACATATAGATGGAACCGCTCGGATTCAAACGGTGTCCCCACGGCAAAACCTTCTTTTCTCGGAATTGCTCAGCCAGTTCAGGGAATTGACCGGTATTCCGATACTATTGAATACCTCGTTCAATAATAACTGCGAGCCTATAGTCGATGGAGTATTTGACGCAATCCAATGCTACCTTACCACGGGATTGGATTACCTTGTGATCGGTCAATATTTAATTAGTCGCAATGATATCAGTGACGCGTCCTATTTGGCCATGTCTGTGACGGTGCCTGACCGCGTGGCGATCCGAGAGATCAACGACTGCCAAGGACGGGGCCAGCGAGGAAATCGTGCGGAAATCTACATGCGACCGCATAATACGAATATGCTTCGAATCGGAAGGAGCACGTGTGATCTGCTTAAGGTGAGTTGCAAAAGCAAAAGTATAGCTGAACTCGCTTCGGTACTCGGTCTGTCGGCACTTGAACGTAATGAACTGTTGGCTGACCTCAAAGCGCTTTGGCAAGCTAGGTATATCTGTATTGCTCCGGTGGAGTGATTTATGGATATAATGCTATATGGTAATTGTTGCTGATGAGATGAATTCTAATACTGCTAATGCCTAGAAGCAGGAGTTTTTGCTAGCGAAAGAGCGGATGCCGCCGTGATCTGCTCCCGTAGCTGGCCTGTCAAAATGGGAGTCCCGGGAGGATTTGGTTGGTTTGAAAGTTCATGTTTGGACTACGAGTGATGGGTTGGTCGGGTCCAAGGGTCCCCCGTTGGGGTCCCGCGCGGTATACGCGGCTGGCGTCATGTCGTCCAGCGGGCTGTGCGGCCGGGTTTGGTTATAATCTTCGCGGAAGGCCTTTATTGTCCCTTGGCGTGCTCGAGTTTGATAAGCTCTTTTTTATTTAGGCATTCGTCGCGGAGCTCGCCGTTGAAGCTTGCTATGTAGCTATTCTGTGAGGGTTTCCTGGGACGATTAAGCGATGCTGCGCCTATTGATCTTGAGCCCAGTGCTCGAGCGCCAGTCCCGTAAACTCGGGTCCATTTTCGGTGAGGATGCTGCTGGGGCGGCCGCGGAGCTCGGTAACGTAGTTGAGCACCCCCGTGACCTGTGGGCCGGACAGGGAGATGTCCGCATCGATCCAGAGGCATTTCCGCGTGTAGTCGTCATGCATGGTGAGGAACCGAAGAGCGCGGCCGTTGGCGAGACGGTCATGGACGAGATTCTGCCTCCAGCGCTCATTTGGCCGTTGTGGCGCCGGCGGACGCTCGGTACCGCGCACGAGGCGCTGCTTGCACCGACGGCGCTTGCGAACCTGTAGCCCTTCCGAGCAATAATGCGGGTAGACCCGCTTGTGGTTGTCCGTGATGCCCTCGCGACGCAACAGTACCAGGAGCTGCCTATGTCCCGAACGGCGCCTCACGGCGCCGTGCCGCCGCAAAGCCTCGCGGATCGGCCTGTCGTCGCGTCGGCCGTGGGGCTGGTAGTAGTGGCTGCTCACGGCCAGACGCATCAGCCAGCAGGCCCTCGCTCCGGTCACTGGATATGTCTCTTGAAGATAAGCCACGGCGGTTCGACGGGCCGCGGGCTCTACCAGTTTCTTGAGTTAACGCCCTCGCCCTTTAGCATCTGGATATCTAGAGCATTTTCGAGTTAGATAGCAGCATATTGGGTATGTCGAAAAAAGCCGTGGCAGTGGTTGGACTCGAAGCGTGCGAGGCTGCGGGCGACGGCAGGCTGAAGGGTCTCAAGGGTGCGTGCGGCTTCGAGGCGCAGGTGGCTCTTTAGCTTGGCGAAGGCCATCTCGATCGGATTTAGGTCGGGGCTGTAGGGTGGCAGGAAGCGCAGCCTGGCTCCGCGGGCCTCGATCAGCCTCGTGACGGCCGGAGTCTTGTGGATGCAGAGGTTGTCCATGATGACGTTGTCGCCTTCCTCGAGCTCAGGACAGAGCACCTGGCCGACGTAGGCTGCAAATACCTCCATGTTGGCCGAGCCCTCGATCAGGAACGGGGCGCTTACCCGGTCGTGGCGCAGGGCCGCGATGAAGGTCGATGTCGCCCAATGGCCATGGGGAACGGCCCCTATGCAGCGCCGACCACGGGCGCTCCAGCCTCGCAGGCGGGCCATCTTGGTGTTGAGCGCGGTCTCGTCGATAAAGACCAGGCGCCGCGGATCCCACCCGGGTTGCTCGCTGCGCCAGAGCGTGCGAGCGGCCGCTACATCAGGCCGGTCCTGCTCGGCGGCGCGCGTCGTTTTTTTTTGAACTCAGCCCCATCCGCCTCAGCTGGTGCCAGAGAGCGTTGATCCCGACCTTTACTCCAAGCTCCTCGGCGCAGCGCTCCCTAAGCTCCGCCAGGGTAACGTCCGACTTCTTGTCGATCCAGCGTCCGAGTATCCTGCCATGCTTCTCGAGCCGCGACTTACGGTATCCTCCCACCTGCTTCGGCTCCACGTGTCCCAGCTTGCAGTGCTGGTTCCAGACGCGCTCCACCGTGCTTCTACTCACCGAAAAGCGCTGGCTCACCTCACCGGTACCAACGCCGCCTTCGCGCGCCGCCACGATCCGGCTGCGCAGATCCTGACTGAAGGGTCTCATGGACCCCTCTTATCAGCGAAAATAGATGTCCCGTCAACGCATACAGCTAACTAACTCGAAAATGCTCTAGCGCCTGATCGGCTACGATTTTCTATAATTGGCCGTTTTCGCGTTCGAGGTCCTTCAGGCGGCGCAGCTGGCTTGGTTCCAGTCCGCGGTATTTTCTCTTCCAGCGATAGTCGGTGTTCTGCGCGATGCCTCGCTGGCGCAACAGGTCCGGCAATGCCTTTTTCGGCCTCTCGCAGGAACCCTAGGAAATGCTCTCCAGTGTGGCGTTTTTCATCTCCGGGTGGGGGTCGATTCCACCCGGGATTCCCACTCAAACCACTTCAGCTGGCGGGGGCAGGTCAATCAAGCACGCCTAAACAAATTCGGAATTGAAGGGACGGAAGAGGCGACAGGTGAGCCAGGTTATCATTTGCCTCCAGAAAATTGTAGGCTCAAACAGCAGAGCGACAACCGAGTACCCAACATCAATTACAAAAATGGGCTAACTATCGAGACGCGTTACTCAATAGAACGATGTAACCCAAATGATAAGGAATCGGAAAATGCCATTTGGGTCACGATGAGTCGCAATACAAATATCGTGTTCAAAGGCCTGTTCAGGCGCTTGAAAACGATGTTTAATAGGTATAGTCAATGATGCGGCCTAGTGATAGTACGATTGCCATCGGATAGAATGATAACCTTTGAATCCCAATGGGTAGCTTCATCAGGAGTGCAAAAAGCAAATGCCATAATGACAAGTAGATCGCCTATACAACCCCTTCTTGCCGTCGGTCCATTTAATGAAATAGTTTTGGACCCATGGGTAGCGGGAATTGCGTAAGTTTCAAATCGCTGCCCGGTGTTAACATTGGAGACCAGAATTTTTTCATAGGGGAGAATGCCCGTTAGCTCTAGAAATTCCGTGTCTATCTCCAAGCTGCCTTCGTAATCCAAAGAAGAGTCGGTAACCGCAGCGCGATGGATCTTAGCTTTGAGGACTTGAATTAACATAAATGTGTGAAGTGAATTAGATGGTGTCCGCCGTTGTCCCGCCTACAGCTGCTTGTGAGGCACGTAATGATCGGTTGAATATTTATCTTGTATCATAGAATGATTGAAATCCGACGTCCTTTCAATATTAGCGGTCTCTTGATTAATTGTGAGAATGAGAGCTGCACGCAGCTTGTATTTGTGTTAAAGATTGCGAGAACGGAGGTCCAAGAGAGGATTTGTAAGAGGTGAAAGCCCTTGCTGTAACCATGCTCGAACAGGTCGTGCGATAACTCCTCCGAGGTGGGTGCGTTAGTGGCAATCTTACGACTATTGAATTGGCTACGCCATTTATTACTATAATTGCGGCAAGGCGACTGCGAATTCCGGCGAGATTGATTAGCGTTCTGCTTTTGCGATTGCTACGGCTTGGCATTGTTCTGAAGTAGGAGGCCGAAGGCCAGATTCGCGTCAATTTCTATCAGCAAGAATGTCAATATGGGTGCGCGCATCGTAACTGCCGACCAGCGCCGAGATGACGCGGAATGAAAGAGAATGGAAGGGATTCAAGGCGCGATTCGATTCTTCGCAAGCGAAAAAGCCCATGAGGCGCCTTGTTGTAAGTCGTCGTCGCTAATAAAAAGTTGCGAGCAGGAAGAGCGACTACTGCGGTCGCATATGAGATTGTCCCGAGCCGATTGAGGGAAGTCATTATGGAGCCGAAAGCAGTTGAACTTCAGGAGGTCGGCAACTCCAATCCCTAGCAATATGTGAAGCTGCGGGTAAAGGGGAAGGCCTTAATGGTCCAGAGCGGCTTTATCACATGGATTTAGTGTATCATCATATAATGTGGGTGTGCTGCGACGAGAAACGATTGCTCTCGAAGTTAGGCGAGAGCGAGTTCTTGGGCAACATATGGGAAATGTTTTTGTGAGGGCTGTGAAAAAGACGGACGATTCTTAAATGTTTCAGGCTTTTTCCGGAGGAAATGAGGGTATCATCGCTGAGCTGTTTGAAGTGCTCTTTTTATGTAGATCGGAAAGTGGATCGTTTGTCCGAGCGCGGGCATTTTACGTCGCCGCGGTGAAGGATCTCCCAGAGACACTCGAGTCCATTCGTAGAACCACAGCAAGACAAGCTACCCTTGCTCAATGCTCAGACTGCCGAGAAGCTGCGTGAAGCCTAACATAAGACCGCGAAGGCCTGGTCGCACTTAGCCTTGCCGTACCGGGGTAGGTGCGGATCAAATCGGCGAAACGACCGAGATTACCCGGTCGTTGGTTTAGTTTTATCGCGGGTGAGAAAGTCCGTGATTTTCTTACTCGATGACTGGAGTATGCGAAGTTATCCCGAGAAGTTCGCATTTGCGTACAGGCCTCTGCTGTCCAACGACTTAATGCTATTTCGGAGTGCGATTCGGCCGTCGGACACTTGAATGACCCTTGGCTCGCTCCTATCCCCACCGGGGATGCACGTATCAAGAGTGCAGGCAACCCTGTGCAACGCGTGTCTTGGGGCTCCCAGGGGTGCTAAAACTGGCAGGAAAGACGGGCCTAGACTGCCGGAGCCTGCGCGCTCTCGGGTACGGGTGCCGGCACGGGCGCGGTGGCTTTCTTGCCTGCCTTCCCTTTGGCTTTGGGCGCCGAAGGCATCTTTTCGCGCGCAGCTTTGACGCGCCGTTTAACTCTTTTGGCCTTCGGGGCATTCGCCTTTGAAGAGGTCTTCCCCCGCACTTTGACGAGACCCAGCGCCTTCTTGATGTTCTGAACGCTCGGCAGCGAGATCACAAGCGCTTTTGCTATCTCGGACCCCGTCTTCCCATCTCCGACTAGTCTTTTAACAAGCGCCCGCGTGGCATCTGAAATTTTCGCGCGCTTCCTTCGGGCAGCGACTTTCTTCGCCTTCGCCGGCCTTTCGCGCTTCTTGCCGGCCGAGTCCTGGAGGGCCCTAATAAACGAGGCGATATCCTCAAAACCATACTTCTCCGGCAGCTTGGCCAACTCCATGGGGAGCTCGGCAGCGACCTGCTTTTCAAGCTGCCCAACACGGGCTTTGGCAGAGACTAGTTCCTTAATCTTGTTGGTGACCATTTGGGCTATATACAGCACTAAAACCCAGAAGTGCAAGCGGACAAGTAGCCTCCTTTCCTAACGCCTCGCTTTTCTTAGGATTAGACGTCGTTCGAGCCCAGTGCCAACTCCTAGACTTTCGGGTACCTCCGGGGCGGCTGCCTTTCGTTTTATTTCGACAGGGGCCCTGCGGTCTCGTGGGGAAGCTCGTCGGGGTTCCTGAGCCTGGTCGGCTGCAGGATGCCCGCAGTCGTCCAGTGCGCGCGTCGGGCCATGGCAAGCAGCTACTCGACGAAGAAAACGCCTACGACCGTGAAATCGATGCTGACACCGCAGCGGGTTGCCAGCGCCTCGCGGGTTTCGGCCAATACATGAAGGTGATTCCAATTCAGGAGGTTGCCCTAATTGCCGGATTCTAGAACTTACGGGTTTCCGAGAATCCATACCACGGCGTATGCCTGTATTCCGCGGTGTCGCAGAAACCCCCGGTCGTTGCAAAGGACGGGGATTGTTGCCTTGCCGGCACATTTTTAGATTTTCTTTCGTTGAGATCGGGCTGTATATGCACGCTCGCATTTGTTCACCGGATCGACAAAGTCATCGCGTCTACTTTTACGAATATGAAAGGCAAGAAGACCAATCTTCGCGAACGTCAAATTGCTTCGATAGAATATTTGAAGCTAAATTTCCCGGACCATGTTCATCTTATTCCAGAATTCCTCCGCGAGCAAAAGATTCACCAGGAGAGTGATCTTTGGCTGCAATACACGGCTGCGGGGCTTGCCAGGTTATTCGAAGGATATTTGGAGCCAGCTAAATCTTTATTGGATCCAGCCGGAAGCGAATCGCTAAAAGATTCTATGCAGCTAGCAGTGATTCAGAAGCACTTAGCCCATCTTCAAACACAGCTTCAGTCCAAGCCAGATATCAAAGTCATGCAACGGATTTTGGAATCCGAAGTCATTGCACAACTTATGCAATTGAACGGAAAATGGACGCGAAATCTTATCCATTGTGATTCGCCAGATAAAGCGGACACGCGTTGAGAGTGTCATAGTGAAGTGACCTACTGAGGTTCTCTCGATTTGCCGAACACACGTTGAGCCTTAAAGGAAATTGGTGCTTAGTCGCTGATATCAATTTGGTCTGTTTCGGTTTCTTGCCGCGAGTGATTTCCACTTTTGACCCTCGTCGGATTGCTTTTTTTGTGGAGTCGTCCGGGGAGTGATCATGCTGGCGTTGGTGCCAATTGGAATTCCCCGGGCGGGCGTTTCAAGGCGCCTATGGGCAAGTATGGGGGAGGAGCGAGTAGGAGCCGGGGCATTACGCTCTGGCTCCGTCAGGTCACGCCAGACCCAAATCTGTGACACTTTTGTGACACCGAGACGCTTACGTATATTAAGCGACTAATTGTTAGGTACTTAAAATTGGAGGCGCGGGTCGGAATCGAACCGACGCATAGAGGTTTTGCAGACCTCGGCCTTACCACTTGGCTACCGCGCCCTCGCCCAATCAGACGGCAAAGAGGGGGTATTACGGTTTGATCAAAATCGGCTGACAAGCAATTTCGCGGCGTTGACCGCCAGCTGCTCGGCCCTGCCGACGATCCACCTGATGTTCCCAACCTGCATCTGCTGCGCCGCCTCGATCGTCTCGGGCTCGAGATCGACGGTCAGTACTTCCCGGAATGAGGAGGCAATCGCCAGGGCCACGCGGCCGGGTCCGTGCGCCAAAGCGAGCAGGCGTCCGTTTCCCGTGACGCCCGATCCTTCAGCCAGGTCCGCCAGGAGCCTCTTGGGATAGGGAATCCGGTACCGAGCATAGAAGGCGGCGGTGCCGGCAAAGGCATCTTTGGCAAGATTCGAATGAACCTCCTCATCACGATTCATGTCTGCGATATTTTTTCCCCGCTGACTTGAGGGAAAGTGCCTGGATCCGGCGCCATTAGTGCGGGAGCGCCTCAATCTTGTCCAGAACCCGGCGGGCCGGCTCGTTTCCCGGCTGAAGGCGCAGGACCTCCCTGAGCTGAGCGGTTGCCTCGTCGGTTCGACCCGGGACCTGGAGAAGCGCGCCGGCAAGATAAAAATGGATGGTCGGATCGTCCGGCTTCAGGCTCGACGCTTCCTCGTAGTGTTCGATCGCTTCCGTGATGCGCCCCATCGCCTTGAGAGCGGTCCCCAGATTGAATTCCGCCTGGTAGAAGCCCGGATTCAGGCGAAGAGCTTCCTCAAATTGGGCCACCGAGTCATTCCCGCGGCCGGGAACATTCTTTAGGGCGACGCCCAGGCCGTTATGCGCCTCAGCATAATCGGGCCTTAGGCGCAGCGCTTCCTCATAGTGTGCAATCGCATCATGCGTGCTGCCCATGGATCCAAGGGCATTCCCGAGGTTGTTATGGGCTTCGGCAAAATCAGGCCTCAGGCGCAGCGCCTCCTCAAAATGGGGCACTGCCTCGTGCGTGCGGCCGATTGATAACAGGGCATTCCCCAGATTGTTTTGGGCCTTCGGATAATCGGGCCTCAGGCGCACCGCCTCCTCGAGTTGGGCGATCGCCTCGTTCATTCGGCCTGGCATTCTCTCCAGGACGGACCCGA
>Ga0302326_10024851_pt1 | contig 12159 bp, 8 predicted proteins | sample Palsa_T0_3_FD_202264 | JGI IMG/M metagenome (GOLD analysis project Ga0302326, IMG submission 202264) | Peat permafrost microbial communities from Stordalen Mire near Abisko, Sweden - Palsa_T0_3 | ecosystem: Environmental > Terrestrial > Soil > Palsa > Peat permafrost | place: Sweden: Abisko...
GTACATCGTCTTCTTGGTGCCGGCCGGATAACTCCAGTGCCCGATGATGTGGAGGTCCGGATGCTCATTCTGCATCACGCGCGATACGTAGAACAATTCCTTCGGCAGGCGCACGCCGTCCATCTTGCCGCCGACGCGAAGGACATAGCTGCCCTGCTGGCGGCCGTCGGCGTCGGAATCGGCGAAGTAGATCGAGCAATAGGCCGACCATCTCGAGTGCGCGGGATCCGGGTTGTCGATCCGGTTGCGGGAGTAGCTCGCGTACCGCGTGGCCGCCGCGAGGCAGAACGTCTCGGAGTTCCAGTGCCAGCTGTCGAGGGGCCGCCCACCGAGCGTGCCCACCTTGGGCTTGAAGCCGAAATGAGGCGGCGAGTAGTCGTCCCAGACTTCGCGCCCGGCTTCGTCGCGAAAATCCTCGGACTCGATCAGAGGCGCCTTGTCGCGGCGCGCGAGGGCGTAGCCGCGGAAGATGTCATCGCCGGCGACCTTGTCGGCCGGCGGCGCCTGGGCGATCATCACCCCGTAATATTCGGATACGGGCGTCAGCAGCTTGTTGAGGTCCGATTGGTCGTTGTCCCGGGTGCCCATCACCCGCCCACCATGGGGGTCCAACTGCTTCCGCAGGGCCACCATCTGCACCATCTGCTCGGCGGTCACGATGGTGTTGCCCGCCTCCCAGAAGAGAATGCTCGGGTTGTTGCGGAAGAATATCATGGAGTCGCGCATCACCTCGGCGCGCTGCTCCCATTGGCGGCCGGTCACGAGGCGCTCCTTGTCGCCCGCCGGACACACCTCGACGATGCCCATCCGGTCGCAGGCCACGACGTCGGCCCGCTCGGGCGACACGTGCATCCAACGCAGGTAGTTGCCGTTGCTCTCCCGCACGAGGGAGAGCGTGTAATCGTGCATCCAATCCGGATACGCGCCTCCCAGGCCAGGCCAGTCGTTTGCCGATCGCATCGCATATCCCGTCAGCCAGACGAAACGATCATTCAGCCAGACTCCGCCCGTGCCGGCGCCGCCCTTGAACTCCGCTTTGCGGAAGCCCGTCTGTGTCTTGCACACGTCGACCACCGCTCCATTCACCGAGAGGATCGAATACACGTCGTAAAGGTAGGGGTCTTTCACGTCCCAGAAGCGCGCGCCGGCCAGCGAGCCCGAGGCGGTGAACGTTTCCGCCTGGCCGCCGACGAGGTCGGAGGTGTTGCCGTCGAACTTCGCGCGCACCACGCCGTCCGCATCCACCACCACGGCCGAGAGAGTAATCGGGGCGTAATCGGCCGTTTCGTTGACGACCTCCGCCTCCACATTCACGTCGGTGGTCTTCTTCTTCACATCAATGCCTTCGGGATAGATATAGACGCCGGTCGTGCGCAGGTTCTCATACAGCGGCAGAGTCTGGTAGATCTTGCCCGTCACGATCAGCTTGGCATCACGGTTGAGACCGCCGAAGTCCGGGTTGAAATCCTTCGCGTTCCACTGGAATGGCGTGCCGGTGGCCTCTTCCTTGTAGTTGGTGCTGTTGTCCACCTTCACCGCCAGGAGATTGTCCTGTCCGCCAAACCTGACGGCCTTGGTGACGTCGAGCCCGACCGCTGTGATGCCATTTTCATATTTTCCGATGGGTTGCCCGTTCAGGAAGAACCGGGCCGCCTGGCGCATGCCGTCGAACTCGATAAAAACCTTCTGTCCATCGGCGCTGGCCGGCAGCCTGAAGTGCTTTCGGTACCAGCCGATCCCGATTCTCTTCTCACTCTGGTCGCCACCGCTGTGGTTGATGTAGGCGCGGTAGGTATCCGTCTCGTTCCAGGTATGCGGGAGGCTGACGCTCTCCCAGGCGGAGTCGTCGAACCCAGATTGGTCTGCGCCGGCGGAGTCGCCGAACGCGAATTTCCAACCGGGGTTGAAGTTCTGAACCGAGCGCGGCGAAGCCGGCTCGGAGAATTTGGAGCCCACGGCGGCGCTGCCTATGCTCGAAGGCGTCTGGGCTCTGACGCAAGGGCCGCTTGCAAGCACACCCGCGCTGACCAGCCGGGCGACAAAAACAGAAAAGGGTTTCATGGGAGTAAAAAGCACTGGAGCTCTAAGCGCGTGGACCGGTAACTCAAGACATGACGATGAGGGCGGACTTCGGTTGCGCCACAATTCTCGGCAAACCGGCGGTCGCCGCCAAACGGACTGTCCGCCGTTGGCGAGACTTTGATTTTCGTCCAATCGGGCCCAAAGTCTTGTAGAAGCGGTACGGTGTCCCCCTCCACCTCCATGCAACCCTGTCTTTTGTTCGGCGCTGTCCGCCGCGCCGGCCGGCTCGCGAGTTGCCTGCTGGCGACCGCCGCCATTCGTCTGGGGGCACAGGATACACTACCTCCTCCGATACCCGCCGCCGCGGCTCAAGAGGAAGCACATCCCCCCTCGGTCGCGCTCTGGGCCGGCGGCGCGCCCGGCTTCGAGTCCAGAAGGGACGAGAAGGAGCGGGTCGATTGGCGCCAGGAGCCCGATGTTGTCTTCCCGGTCACTTTTAACATTCACAATCCCTCGCTCACGCCATTTCTGCCTCCTGCGGATCGCGCGAGCGGCGCTGCGGTCGTCGTCGCTCCCGGGGGCGGCCATATGTTTCTCACCATGGACCGGGAAGGCTACGATGTCGGCCGGTGGCTCGCCGCTCACGGGGTGGCGGCCTTTGTGCTCAAATACCGGCTGGCCAAGGACCGGGCGGGAGGGTCGGTCTACCGCGCCGATGTCGAGGCCCTGGCGGACGCCCAGAGGGCCATTCGCCTGGTTCGCAATCGGGCCGCTGAGTGGGGCGTCGATCCCAAACGAGTGGGAATCCTCGGGTTTTCGGCCGGCGGCGAAGTGGCGGCGCTGACGGGAACACATTACGACGCGGGCGAGGCGGCGGCCGCCGACCCCGTGCAGCGCGAATCCTCGCAGCCCGCGTTCATGGCTTTGATTTATCCGGGTCTGCCAGCGGATTTCAAAGTCGATTCGAGCACACCGCAGGCATTTCTGGCGTGCGCCTACGATGACCGGCCGGCCATGTCGGATTCTCTCGCCACCCTCTACCTTGCCCTTCACCGGGCCGGAGTGAACGCCGAGTTGCACATCTACAACACGGGTGGCCACGGCTTTGGGGTTCGCTCCCGCCCGCTCGCTGTGACTGGCTGGACTTCGCGCCTGATCGAATGGATGGGAGATCGGGGGCTTTTGAAGCGCGGCGAGCCGGCCTCATGATTCTATCGGGGTCACCGGGTCGATCCATATCCAGCACAGTCCCCCCAACACATTGATCGCCGCCGAGAGCACAAACGTGAGGGTCCAGTTGTGATTCAAATATTGGAGGATATACCCGACGACGATAGGTCCCACGGCGCCGCCGACCTGGCCGGCCATGTTCATGGTGCCGGCTACCGTGCCGGCATATTTGCCGCCGACATCCATGGCCGTGCGCCAGCAGACGGGCAGAGTCAGATCCAGCGAGAAGCTGGCGAGGGCCATGGCCAGCATTGCCCAGAGCGGATCGGCGATGCGCGGGGAGAGGAGCAGCATGGCCGCGGCGCCTCCATAGCCCACGAAAGCCAGCCACCGGCGCACTCGGGCGAGGGCAAACCCCTCCCGCACCAGCCGGCCGGCCAGCCAGCCGGAAAGAATGCACGCGAAGCCGCCGAAGAAGAGGGGAAGGCCGGAAATGAGCGCCCCTTTCTGCAAGGTGAGCCCGCGAGCCTCCTTTACGTAGGTCGGCAGCCAGGTGATATAGAAATACCATCCGTATCCGAAGCAAAAATACTGAATAAACAGCAGCCACACTGTGCGCGAACCCAGGAGCTTCGTCCAGGGGACGGGCGCCCGGGGGGCTGCTGGCGGCCGGCCCTCCTGGATGAGCGCGCGTTCCGCGGCGTCGACGCCCGGATGATCGCGCGGCTGGTCGCGGAACCACAGATGGAAGACAATCGCCCATGCAAGGCCGGGGACCGCCAGGACCGCGAAGGCCCACCGCCAGCCCACGAGAGAAATGACCCATACCACCAGCAATGGCGTGACCGCGCCACCCCAGCGCGTGCAGAGCCACATGATGCTGACCGCCCGATTGCGTTCGCTCACGGGAAGCCAGTGGGTGAAGGCCTTGGCCAGATTGGGGAAGGCGCCCGCCTCGCCCGCGCCAAAAAGAAATTGCGTCACGAGCAGCGAGGCCAGATTCCAAACCTGACCCGTTGCCGCGGTGAAGAAGGACCACAGCAGCACCACACGCGTGAGCACCTTGCGCGGACCGATCAGGTCGCCGAGCCAGCCGCCGGGAATCTCGCAGAGGGCATAGGCCGTTGTGAAGGCGGCGAACACGTAGCCCATCTGAACGCTGGTCAGGCCCAGGTCGGCAGCGATCGAAACCTTGGCCTGCGACATGCAGGTGCGGTCCACAAAGGTGATGACGGCCAGCGCTCCGGCTATGGCCACCACCCAATGGCGAGCGTGCGTGGGCGGCCGATGGGAATCATCGGTCACGAGAGGGGGAGGGGGCATTGGGGCGACGGCGATGTGGATGAGAGCGGACCGTGCGTCAGGGCGTGGCGAGCAAAGCGATGTGCGCATCGAAACCAAGTCCTAAGAACGCGGCGCGCTTCCCGCCGGGAATCTTTTTCAGGTTTTTCGGCACCTTGACGCCCGCTCTGCGTCAACCTACCGCAACCAGGACGATCTTATGAACCAAAGCCAATTGTCCCGCCGGGATTTTATCGGAGCCTCCGCGCTCGGCGCTGTGGCGGGAGCTTCCGTCCTGGCAAATCCAGTGCGCGCGGCCGCTGACGCGGTGGGAATCAAACCGTCCGATCTTCCGGACCTGACCATCAAGGAGGTCAAGGTCTACGTGGCGAACCTTGGCGGTCCGGCATTCCGCCGCATCAACAGTCCTGAGAGCGGAGAGATCGTCTCGCTGGTGACGCGCAGCGGCATCGAGGGAAATTACACGCTCGGCAACCGGGTGCCGGGTGCGGGATGGCTGGAATATGCGAAGGGATTCTGCCTCGGGAAGAGTGTTCTCGATCTTTTGCCGGCGTTGGTGGCGGGCGCCAACCAGCGGATCCACCCCACGACCGGATTTGGGCCAGGTTCCGGATTTGTCGGCGGTTTTGGCTACCCCAACGGCATGCGCCTGGGCAGCATCGCAGAAACAAACTACCACGACGCCATCATCGATGTCTGCCTGTGGGACATCCTTGGCAAAGCGGTAAACCGTCCCATCTACCAGCTGCTCGGAGGAACGAAAGAGCGGATGCTCGCTTACGGCAGTTCCCTGCATCTGGCCGCGATCGAGGACTTCGCGCCGCAGGCGCTCCAGGCCAAACAGGAGGGATTCAAGTGCTACAAGATTCATCCCGGCCCGGGCCAGCACGCCTCCGGGGGAGTGATTCCCGCGCACGTCGGCCATATCGAGGAGATCAAGTCGGTCCGCAAAGCGGTGGGCGACGAATTCACCCTCCTGTTCGATCCCGTCCAGCGGTACAATGTATTCGAGGCGTTGCGGGTCGGGCACGCCCTGGAAGAATACAACTATTCCTCCTTTGAGGATCCAATTCCGACCAGCGACATCGAAGGCCTGATCGAGCTGCGCCAAAAATTGACGGTGCCGATTGAAATTGGCGAATTCATCTACTCCATTCAGGGCTACGCCGAATATATCCGCCGCGGTGCGCTCGATATCGTTCGGCTGATCTCCGACAACGTCGGCGGCATTACCGGTTCATTTCGTGTGGGGCAGCTCGCAGACGCTTTCGGCATGCCTTGCACGCCCCATAACTGGGGCAACGGCTTCGACCTGGCGGTGCACTTCCAGTTGGAGCTGGCGCTACCCAACACCTTTTGGTTCGAGATGCCCTATCCCCCGACTCTGACCGATCGGGCCTATCTCAACGAAAAGTTTCGGATCGATCAGGACGGCTATGTCCGGGCGCCGACCGCGCCGGGCTTGGGCGTTTCGCTCAATCGCGATGCGCTCGACAAGATGCTGGTCCGAGTCGATCGCTGAATTTCCCGCCCCTGAACCCCGCCGGTAATAAGCCGGCGCAGAAATCAAACCCCACCATGCAAAAAGTACAGGCAGCCGATCGCCCCGCAGGGCTTCCCCGAAGGGAATTTCTGCAATTTCTGGGAGCGGGCGCCCTGGGCCTTGCGCTGCCGAACCGCGGCGCCGCAGCCGAAAAGAAGGCCGGCGCCGCTGAGGCCAACACTGCGCCGTGGCGTCAGCGTCCCAGAGAACTGCGCGGCCTGTTCCCCATTGGACAGACGCCGTTCACCGAGGACGACAAGCTCGATCTCGAATCCCTGGCGGCGCAGGTCGCCTTCTGCAATCGCGGCGGCGTCCATGGGTTCATCTGGCCCCAAATAGCGAGCGGATGGACCACGCTCACCGAGGCGGAACGGTTGGGGGGTGCTGAAGCGTTGATCGCGGCGGGCCGCGGCGGGGCTGCCGCGATTGTCATTGGGGTCCAGGCGGCGGATATGGGTGAGGTGGCGCGTTACGCTCGTCACGCGGCCAAGCTCGGCGCCGACGCCATCGTTTCCCTTCCGCCGCCAAAAGTAACCGACGAGAAGGTCCTCCTCGACTACTACCAGCAGGTCGGCGGGCTCACTGAGCTCCCGCTCTTCGTCCAGAGCCAGGGCAATATGAGCATCGACCTGATCGTCGAGCTGTTCAAGACGGTCCCCACGGTTCGGCACGTCAAGGACGAGGCGGGCGTTCCACTTGAGCGCGTCACGGAGCTCCGGCATAGGACGAATGACGAACTCGTGGTGTTCTCGGGCCAGGGTGTGAGGACTCTGATCGCCGAGATGGAACTCGGCTTCTGGGGTCACTGCCCCTATACAGCCTTGGCCGACGTCTACGCCGCCGCCTATGACCTTTGGCACGGTGGTCAGCGCCAAGCCGCCTTTGACATGTTCGGCCGCATCCTTGCCTTCAACAGTCTAGGCACGGCCAGCGGAAACAGCGTCTTGATCGCCCGAGGTGTCTTCAAGCCGACGGCCACATTCCGCCCGTTGCCACCCATGGACGGATCGGGCGCCGCAGCGCGTGGCGCGAGACCACTCAGTAATCGGCAGATTCGTGACGCGCTCGATCGCTACCTCAAACCTTTCCTTACAGCATGAACAGTCTCTCACGGCGCGAATTTTTAAGCACCTCCGCGCGGGGCGCGGCCGCGGGAGCGGCGGTTCTGGCCAACCCGGGCGCCGCCGCCGCCCAGGCTGTCGGTGCCAAGTCATCTGATCTGGCCGACCTGACGATCAAGGAGGTCAAGGTCTACGTTCTTGATCGAAAGCGGATGCCCGGCGCGCCGGCGTCGATCGTTCCTGCAAGCACGCGCGGGCAAGGGGCGGTCGCCGCTCTCTACGGGGGACGCACGCAGATTGCCTCCATCGTCACCCACAGCGGCATCGAGGGCAATTACACCCTCGCTGATCGTTACTTTCACCCAAATTGGAGCAATCTTGGCTGGCTGGAATTCGCGAAGGGCGCCTGCGTCGGCAGAAGCGTCCTCGACCTTCCCGCGATCACGTCGCAGTGGGTGCCGGAGAAGCGCCGCGTCGGCCAAAGTTCCTACGCGTCGGCGATCGACAACTGCCTTTGGGACATCCTCGGCAAGGCGGTGGGCCTGCCGATCTATCGGATACTGGGCGCATACCGGAACCGGGTGCTGGCGTATGCGAGCACCCAGCACCACGATACCCTCGAACAGTTCGTCGAGGAGGTGAAGCAGTGCAAGGCGCAGGGATTCAAGGCCTACAAAATTCACCCGCCCTCTCCCAACGGCGGCCACGACTACAAGCTCGATATTGAGGTTTGCCGGGAGGTTCGGCGGGCGGTGGGAAATGACTTCACTTTGCTGATGGACCCGGTGGGCGTTTACACGCGCGAAGAGGCCATCAAGGTTGGCCGCGCAATCCAGGAGCTCGGATATGTGGCCTACGAGGATCCGCTCCCGACGAAGGACATCGAGGGCCTCGTTGAACTGTGCCGCGACCTGGACGTCCCGATCCACATCGGCGAATTTCTTACGTCAATCTACGACTACCCCGAATACCTCCGCCGGGGTGCGACCGATGTGGTCCGTTTTGTCGTGGACAATGTCGGCGGCATCACGGGCGGTCTGAAGCTCGCCCATTTGGCGGAATGCTTTGAGATGGAATGCGCGCCGCACAACTGGGGAGAGGTCTTCGATCACGCGGTGCATTTCCATCTCGAATTGGCGATGCCGAATAATCAATGGTTCGAAATGACCGCCCCGCAAGGGTCTGCGGACCGGCCCTACATGAAGGACAAGTTTCGCATCGAGCCGGACGGCTACGTCTACGCGCCCACCAAGCCCGGCCTTGGCTACGAGCTCGATCGGGACGCGCTCGACCGGATGACCGTGCAGATCGAGCGTTAGCCGAAACCCCGCTGTTGCGCCATGAATCGACGAACATTTCTCGGAGTCGCCGCCGGAGGCTTGCTCCTTGCCGGCAAACGCGCCCTGGCCGAAAGCCCCTTGTCCTCCACAGCGCCGATGCCGGTCATCGACTCCCATATTCATCTGTATGATCCGTTTCGCCCACAGGGCACACCATGGCCCAACAAACAAAACAAGGTTCTGTACAAAACCTCCTTGCCCTCGCGTTACCGTCCCATCGCCCAACCCCTCGGCATCGTCGGCGCGATCGAGATCGAATGCAGCAGCTGGCTCGAGGATAATCAATGGGTGTTGGATGTCGCGGCCAATGACGACATCATGGTGGGCACCGTCGGACACCTCGTGCCCGGCACGCCCGATTTCAGAGCGAATCTAGAGCGCTTCCACCGAAATCCGCTCTTCCGCGGGATCCGGTACGGACTCGGAAGGCAAGGAGGCCGGGAATTTGACCGGCCGGAATTTGTTGCCGACCTCAAGGCTTTGGCCGACGCCGACCTGGTCCTCGACACGGCGAATCCCAGCGTGGCTCTGCTCGCTGACGTCGTGCGCGTGAGCGACCATGTGCCAAACCTGCGGGTGATCGTCGACCACCTGCCGCAAATGAATCCACCGACCGAGCCCCTTGCGCGGAAGTCCTATGACGCCAGCATGGCGGCGTTCCGCGAGCGTCCGCAGATCTACGTGAAAGTGTCGGAAGTGCTGCAGCGTCTCGGTGACGACCGCATTCCAACCGACACCGAATTCTATCGCCCGAGGCTGGACGGGATCCTGGACGTCTTTGGGATCGACCGCGTGCTCTATGGGAGCGACTGGCCGAACGGCGATCAATGGCTGCCCGTCCCCGCCGGATTCAAGATCGTCCAAGAATATTTCACAGGAAAAGGACAGGCAGCGGCCGAGAAGTACTTCTGGCGGAACTCCGTCAAATGCTACAAGTGGGTCAAACGAACCGCCAGCCAGCCCCAAGTCTGAACTCAAAGCTCCGCTCAAGAACACTCCCCCATGGATTCGCTTCCGTTTCACGACCAGACGGCCGTCATCACAGGCGGGGCTTCCGGCATCGGACTGGCGATCGCGCGGCGGCTGCGCTCAGCGGGCGCCTTTGTCGCCCTTCTTGACTCGGACCCCAAGGCCTTTCCTGCGCTGGAGGAGGAATTCGGCGGCAGGGGCAGGGGCCACCGCGCGGATGTCACCGATGAGTCGTCGGTGCGGGCCACCGTCGAGGAGGTCCTGCGTGAGCGCGGGCGGATAGACATTCTCGTCAACAGCGCTGGAGTGACAGGCAAGACCAACATCCCCTCGCACGAGGTGACTGTGGAGGACTTCGACTTCGTATTTCGCGTAAATGTCCGCGGACCCTTCCTCACCTCGAAGCACATCCTTCCTGGAATGCTCAAGCGCAACTATGGCCGCGTTCTGCACATTGCTTCGATTGCGGGCAAGGAGGGCAATGCAGGAATGGTGGCCTACTCCGCCTCCAAGGCGGCGCTGATCGGAATGACAAAAGTACAGGGCAAGGAATGCGCCGCCAGCGATGTCACCGTCAATGCGCTCGCTCCTGCCGTCGTCCGCACGCCGATGGTTGATGCGATGCCCGAAACGCAGGTGAAATATATGACGGACAAAATTCCTATGAAGCGCTGCTGCACGCTCGATGAGGTTGCGGCCATGGCGGCCTTCATCGTCTCGCCGCAGGCCAGTTTCACGACGGGGTTCACATTCGATCTTACCGGTGGCCGGGCTGTGTACTGATCGAAGTCCGCAACCCTTCGTCGCGGGACGCGTCTTGCCGCGTGATGCCCCACATGATCCGCCATTTTGCACTGAGACCGGCGACGGTTCTTTTCGCCCTGATCTTTTCGATAACGCTGGCTTCGGCCCAGAGTGACTCGGCGGTTCCCGCTGAAGCAAAATCCCTCGTCGGCCATCGCTCGCCGTCCGAAAAGAAAGTCGTGATCGATCCGGTGACTGGAACGTCACTCACCTTCCTGACCAGTTCGCCAAGCGGCGACTCGAAGATCTATCAAACTCACCCGGATTGGACTTCGGACGGCAAGTGGCTCATCTTCCGATCCAATCGCGCCCGCGGGCAGGCGTTTGCGGTGAACGAGGAGACAGGCGATATCGTTCAGGTCACCGACAAGGGTTATCTGGGAATGCTGTGCGTGGCGCGCAAATCAATGAAGCTGGTCATCATGAGAGACATGAGCGCTCCGGTCGATGTGGGGCGCGATCCTTATATCGACGCTGCAGCAGCCGCGATGGCGGCGGGCGCACGACCGACCCCCGCGCCCGAGACTTCGGGCGCCACCCCGCCACCGGCGCCGGCCCGCCGAGGATTTCGGCCCCGCGGTCCCTTCCAGGTGATCGAGATCGACCTGGAGCGGCTCTTTGCCGACGCGCTGGCCGGCACCGTCAAGGGAGACTCCGATTATGAACACGTCTGCGGGACCACGCCGGCTGGAATGCACGCGACCGGCAACATGGGTTTGGATGCCAACGAGGATTTTGCCTATTTCGGAATCACCGGGCCGGAACTCGCCTCTCAATTGTCTGCCGGCACCGAGATCGCCAAGCCCTACGGTCCGCGCAATATGGGCGCCGGACCGAGCGGACTTGCCAGCATGAATCTGAAGACGGGCGAGGTGAAGATCATCACCGTGGTGCCCTTCCAGATCGGGCACGTCCAGACGAACCCCTGGGTTCCGGGGGAGATTGTTTTCTGCTGGGAAACCGGTGGCAAGGCTCCCCAGCGCACGTGGACGGTGATGGCCGACGGTTCCGGCCTGCGTCCGTTGTATCCCGAAGCCTCCTACGAGTGGATCACGCACGAAGCCGTCGTCACCAAGGACGAGGTGGCCATCGCCATTCTCTACCTCCACGCGCCGGGCGTCATTCCTCCAAGCCGCGGTCCGGCGAACGCGCCGACGTGGGGCGATGTGGGCGACGACCGGCATCCCACCGGCGTGGGCATCGTCAATCTGCGCACCCGCGAAATGCGGATCGTCGGCCAGGTGCCCGTGGGCAACCCGGGCCGCTCGATCTGGCACGTCAACGGCTCGGCGGATGGCCGCTGGGCCGCCGCGGATGACTTCCGCTACCGGCTCTGGCTCATTGACCGGCATACCGGTGAGATGGCGCTGCTCGCCTCCATGGGCGAGAAGACCACCGCGGCCGATCACATCCATCCGACCTTCAACGCAGACGGCACGGAAATCGAAATTCAATCGGCGATGCTTTCGGCCAACAACCGCTCGTTGAACATTTGCGTCGTTCCCGTCCCGAAAGCCTGGCTCGCGCGGACCTATGACGCCAAGAACCGGCTGCTGGCGCAGTAGAGCGCGGCGTCCGGCCGCCGGCAGCAGGGCAGTCGCCTTGATTGCGATCGGTGCCGGGATGGCGGGGCTGGCAGGCGTGCAGGTGTCCGCGCACACCCTGACGATCACGCAGGTGCTCGTATCATTCGATCGCCCTGGGGCGATCGATGTGAAGATCGATATCGATCTGACGGCGGAGCTTCAGTCCCCCGAGGCCTACTATGCCTTGGCGCTGGCAACCCCCGATCGGCAAAGGAAGGAGATCGACCGCCTCTTGCCGGACGTGCTCGAAGGGCTTCAGCTCTATATTGGAACTGAGCGGCTGCGGCCGGATCTTCGGCGGTTCAGCCTCCCGAGGCTGTCGCAGGCAGAATTCCTTGACCCTGCCACGGATCATTTCACAA
>Ga0302326_10024853_pt1 | contig 12158 bp, 6 predicted proteins | sample Palsa_T0_3_FD_202264 | JGI IMG/M metagenome (GOLD analysis project Ga0302326, IMG submission 202264) | Peat permafrost microbial communities from Stordalen Mire near Abisko, Sweden - Palsa_T0_3 | ecosystem: Environmental > Terrestrial > Soil > Palsa > Peat permafrost | place: Sweden: Abisko...
CGGCCCGTTCCGCAACCTGCCCATCGAGCAATTCGCCCATATCACCCCCGCGCAAGCCCTCAAACACCCCACCTGGGTCATGGGCCAGCGCATCACCATCGACTCCGCCACCATGATGAACAAGGGCTTCGAGGTCATCGAAGCCTGCCGCCTCTTCAACCTTCCTCCTGCACAAGTCCGTGTGACCATCCACCCTCAATCCACGGTTCACTCTCTGGTGGAGTTCGTCGACGGCAGCATTCTCGCGCAGATCTCGGTCACCGACATGCGCCTTCCTATCCTCTACGCCCTCGCCTACCCCGAGCGTGTTGCATCCGAGTTGACCTTCGACCTCACGGCCCTCAGCCAACTCGACTTCTCCGTGCCGGACCTCACCCGCTTCCCATGCCTGCGCCTTGCCTACGAAGCCGCCGAAGCCGGTGGCAAAGCCTGCATTGCGCTCAACGCAGCCGATGAGATCGCCGTTGCCGCCTTCCTCGAAGGCCGCATCCCTTTTTCAGGCATTCCGGGTACAATTGAACAGGTGTTGCAACTTACGTCCGGCCCACGTCCCGCGTCTATCCTTGAGGTGCTCGAAGCAGATCTTGCCGCGCGTCAATGTGCCCGCGAAGTGATTGCCCGTCAAACCACCGGCGTCTTGTTGCAGCCTGCGCCTTCACCGAGCTAAGAGGTCTTCCCCAACTTCATGTCGACAGTCATTCAGCTTCTTATCGTTCTTGGCATCATGGTTCTTGTCCACGAGTTCGGACACTTCGCCGTGGCCAAGCTCTGCGGCATCCGCGTCGAGGTCTTCTCCATCGGCTTCGGCAAGCCCCTCTTCAGCTTCAAGCGCGGTGACACTGAATACCAGATCGCCGCCGTACCTCTGGGCGGCTTTGTCAAAATGGCTGGCGAGACCTTCCCGACCAATGAACCCGGAGAAGACAACCCCAGCGACCCGGGCAACTTCAACGAGCATCCACGCTGGCAGCGCATGCTCGTCGCCCTCGCCGGTCCCTTCGCTAACTTCGTGCTCGCCCTGGGTCTTATGACCGGCGTCTCCATGCTCCACAACGAAGTCGAGGAGTTCCTCTCCGGCCCCGCAGTCACCGACTACATCCAGCCCAGCACACCAGCCGCCACCAGCGGGGTACGCTCCGGCGATCTCATCGTTCACTACGACACCATCGAAGATCCCACATGGGAAGATGTCGCCAACCGCTCTCTGCTGAATCTCAACCAGACCGTTCCCTTCTCCTTCGTCCACAACGGCCAGCGTACCGACACTAAGCTCTTCATTCAATCCAAAGGCCAGCCCGACGACTTCACCCTCGACAGCCTCGGACTCGTCCCGAAGATGCAGGACACACCCGTCCAGGTCAACGCTCTCGAGCCCAACATGCCAGCCTCCCGCGCCGGCCTCAAGCCCAACGATAAGATCCTCAGCATCGACGGCGTCCAACTCCATTCTGTCCAGGCTCTGCTCGCTTATTTGCAGGACCAGGCGGGCAAACCAGCATCCTTGATAATCCAGCGGCCCGCAGCAGATGGTGCAATCCAGACCCTCCCCATCCAGATCACCCCTGAACTCGCTGACACCCCCGGCGGCCCCAAAGACTATCGCCTCGGCTTCGTCCCGGTTCAGCCTCCAGTCAAGGTCAAGCGCCTGCCCCTCGGCGAAGCCATGGCCGCCTCCTGGCAGTTCAACAAAAAAGGCTCGCTTCTCATCGTCGAAGTCCTAAAGCGCCTCTTCACCCGCCAGGTCTCGGTCAAGAGCCTGCAGAGCCCCATCGGCATCGGTCAGCAGATTCATCAAGCAGCACAGATGCCCGGCTGGATGCCGCTCATCGGCCTGATGTCCCTCATCTCTCTGAACCTGGCCATCTTCAACTTGCTACCAATTCCCATCCTCGACGGCGGGATGATTCTCTTCCTCATCATCGAGACCATCATGCGCCGCGATGTGAATCAGCAGCTCAAGGAGCGCGTCTACCAGGTGGCTCTGGTCTTCATCCTTGCGTTCTTCGCCTTCGTCATCTTCAACGACATCACCAAGCTCAACCTCTTCACCAAGCTCAAGCCCTGACCCTCATCTCATCTTGCTGAACTGCACAAGTTAGCGTGTGCAGTTCGCAGGACAGGGTGCAGGAATATGTCGCTCCGATGTGAAGGTAGAAGCTGGCAGCCCTGCGCTGTTATATAAATTCGCCGTCAGTGGCGCATTGGCCCACGCGTATCGCACATACTGCGGACGAACGACATCGGATGAGCGCGCGACCACAGTATCACCCTCCACCCGCGCCACCGCCGCATGAAAATGTCGGTCCTCACCAGCAACTTCAAAGCCCTCCAGCGCACCGCTCTTAGCAACAAGGCCATGTGCATGGGTAAAGTACACGCGCATATCGACACCATTGGTCGTCGCCTCGCGGAAGAGTGGGCCGCTGAACTCAACAGCCTCGCCGTATGCTACCGCCTCTGCCGCCAGCGCCAACCGCGCACCCACGGTCTGCTTATCCGGCGGGTGTACATTGTCCGCCTGGCCCACATCCAGAGACACCGCCATCGCAGTATCCGTCAGCATCAGCGTCCTACGCTGCGCCTCACGAATGACGCCCCATGTTTCAGCAGGCGTCGAGGTAAAGCTTGAGATCTGCACAAACAGAAACGGGAAGTTACCTTCAGCCCATCTCGTCCGCCAGTCGTTGATCATCGCCGGAAACGTCCGCTCATACATCGGTCCACGCATCGCCGAACTATCCGTCTCCCCCTGATACCAGAGGACACCCTTGATGGTGAAGTCGATCGCCGGCGCTACCATTCCATTAAACAATCCAGCCGGCGCCCACGACTGGGGATCCGGATGCCACTCATGCTTTGACAGAGCCTGGCCCGATGCCAGTGCCCTTTCATCCTCTCGCAGTTCTGCGGCACTCATCGCAGGCTCATCCTCATGGCTCTCCACCATCGAGACACGCTCCGCAAACTGCGGTATCAGGCCGGCGTCGCTGCTCAATGCATCCAGACTGAGCCACGACGACACTGGCGTTCCGCCCCACGTCGAATCGATCAACCCGATCGGAACATGCTCCCGCTTCACCAGATCGCGGCCGAAAAAATAAGCCACGGCTGAAAATTCAGCCGCAGTCTCCGGCATGCACAGCGTCCAGTTCGCGCTCTGGTCACGCTGTTCATACTCAGAACCCTTGCGCGGAAATCGCAGCAGCCGAATCTGCGGTTGCGTCGCCGCGGCAATCTCCTGCGGCCCGTTCTTCAGCACAGCCGACCCGGGAAAGCCATTTAACGGAAACTCCATGTTCGACTGTCCCGCGGCGAACCACACATCCCCCACCAGAATGTCCTCGAGTGTGATTGTGTTGGTTCCCTCCACAGTCAACACATACGGCCCTCCAGCCTGCTCGGGCCGCAAAAATACGCTCCACCTGCCTGCCTCATCCGCGGCAGTTGCCTGCGTCTGACCGTGGAATGACACCGTCACCTTTTCACCTGCGTCAGCCCAGCCCCAAATATGCACCGGCATCTGGCGCTGCAGCACCGCATGGTCGCTCAACATGTGCGGCAGTCTCACCTCCGCCCGCGCCAAGCCTAACGATGCAAGCAAAGATCCAACCATCAATAAACGGAAGCCGAAGAGAGACATTCGAAGAGCACATCCTTCACGGTAGAGTAGGGCGCTATCGCGCACCGGGCAATCATACCTGCCAGGCGCTGCTAGGCCGATGCCGTACCACGCAGCTCCGCGACAATCTCCTGCGCAGCCTTTCTCGCCTCATCTTCACGATCCGGTGGGAAACTGATCGCCCCCACCCGCGCATGGCCGCCCCCTCCATACCGTTCGCAGATCGCAGCCAGATTTACCAACTCCGAAGCAGCCAACCGCGTCCAAGGATTGGTCCCCACCGACACCTTCGCCCGAAAACTCGACTTGCTCAATCCCACGTTGTACGTCGCCTCGGGATGCAGATAATACGGAATAAATTTGTTGTATCCCTCAGTCGGCTGGTCCGTAATATCAAACGTAATCACACCCTTATCCACCATCGCCCGCTGCTTGATCAGCTCCAGCACAGCCCAGTGCCGATCCATCAACGGCCCCAGCAGCTCCTGCACAAAATCCTGGTCCAGCACATGCTGCAGACTCACCTCGGTCAACAGCGGGATCAGCCGTGGCACTAAATTATTGTCAGACGAGCTCTCGATCACCATCGTCAGCTTCATCGCCGGCTCAGCCATCTCTACGGCAGCCTTCGCGCTCTCATACCGCGCTCCGTCCACAATGTCGGCCCACTTGATCAGCTCCTTCAGCGGAGCCGTATCGAACCCAAAATCAATTCGCCCTGTATCCGCAATCAGGCTCGTGCACGAGACATAATTCGGATCGAAAAACTTTCGCATCCTCTGCGATCCATTCGTCTGTCCCGCTTCGAAATCCCTCTGATCCTCCGCTGTCAAGAACGCACTCTGATGATGATCGAACCACCACGTCACCTTGGGCGAAGGCGAGTATTTAAAATCGACAATCGCATTCTCTCCATCCACGAAGTCCCGCTCGTCAAACAGTGCTCCCGCGCGATGCACCAGCCCGTGATACGAAAACCTATCCACCGTCCGAACGCACTCCCGGTGAAAACGCGTGAACAGAGAAGCCGAACAAGCTCCATCGAAACACTTATCGTGATAAAAGATCTTGCAATCCACGTGCACACCCCCTCAACTAAGCCCGTATCGCCACGGCGCAAACTCCAAGCATAGCGCACCTCACCAGCGTAAAATGGTCGTCAGGCTTCAGCGGAACGGCCAGCCTCCTGCCTGCGTATCCGCTTCAAGCACACGAGGAACGTCCCTTGACCGAACTGCACGAAGACTTTACCCCACACAACAACGAAGCTACACCGCCAGCAGACCAGATCCCCGCCAAACCCTCTACCCTTCGTTGGGTCTTCGTAGGCGCAGACGGCCTTCGCGCTGGCTGGAGCCTCCTCATCTTCATCGCGTTAATGTACGCATTGCTTAAGGGCGTCAATGCCCTCAGCCACCTCATGCATCTCAGCCCCCAGGGGAACGCCAACAACACGAATATCACTCCAATCTTCGCCGTCATCGGCGAGTTGCCGCCCTTCCTCGTGACTCTCTTCGCCGCCTGGATCATGTCGAAGATCGAGCGCCGCCCCAACTCCGTCTACGGCCTCGGTGGCACACGCAAACTGCCCCACTTCTTCGCCGGCCTCGCATGGGGAATCACCTGCCTCTCGCTCCTCGTCCTCACCCTCTGGAAGACCGGCCTTCTCGTCATCGACAACCGCCTGCTCTTCGGCAGTGACGCCCTCCGTTACGGTGCCATCTGGCTCTTCAGCTTCTTTCTGGTTGGCCTGTTAGAGGAGTACCTCACCCGCGGCTACCTGCAGTACACCCTTACCCGCGGCCTCGCCGGCATCTACAAATTGGCCTTCAAGACCCCCCACAGCACAGCCCTGGGCTTCTGGACCACAGCTCTCATCTTCTCTATCCTCTTTGGCCTCGGCCATGGCAAAAATCCCGGCGAATCCCCCATCGGCCTTCTCTCCGCCGGTCTCGCCGCCATGGTCTTCTGCCTCAGCCTCTGGCGCACCGGCTCTCTCTGGTGGGCCATCGGCTTTCACACTTCATGGGATTGGGCCCAGTCCTTCCTCTACGGTGTCGCCGACAGCGGCCTTATGGTTCAGCACCATCTCCTCGCCACACACCCCGTAGGCAAGCCCCTCTTCAGCGGCGGAGCCACAGGCCCCGAAGGCAGCCTCTTCATCATCGCTATCCTTGCCTTCGTCAGCCTCATCATTCTCTTCACCCTGCCGCGCACCAACCACGGCGACTCACAGAACTTCGCACCTGAGCCGCAAGCGGTTAAAGCCTGAGGCCACTCTCAAGAAACGCTGGGCCACCTCGCATCAGGTGATCGGCATCACCTGATACCGGCTCTCCGCCAAGTCCAGCTCGCGCTCCATCGTTCTCAGTACATCGTCGCTGATGCGTGCCCGCTCCCGCAGGCCGATCAGCATCTGCCGCTCCGACCGCAGCGCTCCCGACGCAATACTTTGCAACCGAGCGTACGACTCCCCATCCAGACCATCCACGCTCCCCTCCGTACCGCTGGTCACCGCAGCCAGCCGATGCCGGTATCGATGCAGCAGGTCGTCGTACAGATGTTCGGCGCTCTCTCCGTCGGCCTTGCGCCCTTCTTCCAGATGGCGAATCGCCGCCCCGAGCACAATCCTTCTTGCGTCCCGCTCCTCCCGCTCCATCCCTCTCGGCCTCGACAGCCCCAGCTTGCGGATCAGCACAGGCAGCGTCAACCCCTGCAGCACCAGCGTCACCAGGATCACGCAGAACGCCAGAAACACAATCAGGTTTCGCACCTCGAACGGCCTCCCGTCGTTCAGAACCTCCGGCACTGAGATCGCCGCCGCCAGCGCCAACACTCCACGCATCCCTGTCCATCCAACGACGAAGACCTCTCGCGTCGCCAGCGGCTCCTCTTTGTGTCCCATCCAGCGGCGCTCAACATACGACGCAAACTTCATCGCGGGAAACACCCACACCATCCGCAGCAAGATCAACACGCCGCTGAATACGACTCCATACAACACGAGCGTTCCCGTTCCGTACCTCCCATGAATTCCCGCCAGCACATACGGCAACTGCAGCCCGATCAGCACAAACACCAGGCCGTTCAGCATAAACGTCAGCGCGTCCCATGCCCCCAGCACCTGCAGCCGCGCCGCTGCGGAGAAGAATGTCGCACTCTTTCTGCTCATATATAACCCACAGGCCACCACTGCCAGCACACCCGAGGCCTTCGCCCGCTCCCCTGCCAGATACGCCGCATAAGGGACCACCAGGCTCACCACGAGCTCCACCGGCCCGTCGTCGATAAACCGCTCCATCCACCCCACCACCACTCCAATGAGCAGCCCAATCCCCAGCCCACCGACCACCAGATAAATCAGCCGAATTAGGCCACTCGTTACCGTCGGCGTCTCGCCGCGTATGATGATTGCCAACCCAATCTCCAGCGCCAGCAAGCCCGTCGCATCGTTCAACAGGCTCTCGCCCTCCAGTATGTCGACGATCCTTCTGGGCAACCCCAGCGTCTTCGCGATCGAGGTCGCCGCAATTGCATCGGTCGTCGCCACCACCGCTCCCAGCAAAAACCCCGCCTTCCAATCCAGCGCGGTAATAAACCGATCCGAAAACTCCGCCACCCCCCACACCGTGAAGCCCACCAGCCCCACCGCCAGCAGACCGATCACGATCCCGTTCCGCCGAAACTCTCGCCACGACATCGACCAGGCCGACGCATACAACAGCGGCGGCAGAAAGATGACGAACACAATATTCGGGTCTAACGGAACCCGCGGAATATGTGGAATAAAGCTGATCCCCAATCCCGCCAGTACCAGCACAATCGGATACGGCACCTTCAGCCGATGCGCCATCACAGCAAACCCCGCCACCAGAACCAGCAGCAGCAGAATCACTGTCTCAACAGCATGCAAACTCTCGCCCGCTCCCATTGTCAGACCTCCGTCTCTTATTCCTTATTGGCGATGCGCCAGGCCACGATCTCTTGCCGTCAAACACTATGCCTCAGCCGATAAAACAAATCTAACTCTTCTGCATAGTGAATCTTTCACCGAATACTCTCCCGAGCATCAGTACCCACCGTCAACTCGATCAACCCAGCCTCCATTTAGACTTTGGATTGTCTATGAACGAGCCCACGCGCCACAACCCACCTCACGACCCACCCTTGCTCACCCATCGCACCCCCGGCAACGACGCGCCTACCCGAGCCAGCTCTCCCACGCCCCTGCAGGCCCTCCGACGCCGTATCTTCTTCCGCACCGTCCTCATCCTCACCGCACTCGTCCTCATTGTTGCCGCAACCGCCTTCCTCTACGGCCGCCACTGGGTGCACCAGGCCATGCGCGATTCGCTCCCTCAGCTTGACGGCACCTTAACCATCCCCGGTCTCTCCGCCCCTGTCACCGTACTACGCGACAACCAGGGCGTTCCCCACCTCCGTGCCGCCTCGCTCGACGACCTCGTCCTCGCCCAGGGTTACATCACCGCGCAGGACCGCCTCTGGCAGATGGAAACCCTCCGCCGCCACGCCGCCGGCGAGCTCGCCGAGATCCTCGGCCCCAGCCTTATCCCCCATGACCGCGCCCAGCGCATCATGCAGATCCGCGCCGCCGCCGACCGCGCCATCGCGGTCCTCCCGCCCGATCAGCTCCATTGGCTCACCCTCTACGCCCGCGGCGTCAACGCATCCCTCGAAGCCCAGCGTGCCCATCTCCCTCTTGAGTTCCGTCTCCTCCGCTACCAACCCGTTGCCTGGACACCCCGCGACACCCTCCTCGTCTCACTCGCCATGTTTCAGGACCTCACCAACAGCTTTCCCGACGAGCTGGACCGCGAAGCTCTCAGCACCCGTCTCCCCCTCACCCTGCTTGCCGACCTCTACCCCGTAGGCTCCTGGCGCGACCATCCCCCCGCGCAACCAGCCATCGACCTCACCGCGCCCCAGCCCGATATTCCCAACGTTCCCCTCGACGAATCCCAAAGCAGCCTTACCACACCGCAGCACATTCACGATCTCCTCGCCGCCCGCCAATTCCTGGCTCCTGTCCTCTCGTGCGAAGGATGCAAGGCCGGCTCCAACAACTGGGTCGTCTCCGGCGCCCACACTGCGTCCGGCAAACCTCTCCTCTCAAACGATATGCATCTCAACCACGGCGTCCCCGGCATCTGGTACGAGGCCGACCTGGAAGCTCCGACCCCCGCCGGCGAATTCCATGTCTCCGGCGTCTCTCTTCCTGGAACCCCCTTCATCATCGTCGGCCACAACGCACACATTGCCTGGGGCTTCACCAACCTCGGCGCCACCGTGCAGGACATCGCAATCGAGCACACCCGCGGCACCGGTCCCACCGCCGAGTACCAGACCTCCACCGGCGCCTGGCAACCCCTCCTCCATCGACTGGAGGTCATCCACGTCAAAGGCGACAAAGACGTCCTCCTCGACGTCCCCGCTACCCAGCACGGCAATCTGATCACGCCCATCATCTCCGGCATCTACCCGTCGGAAAAACGTGCGCTCTCTCTCAACTGGACCATCTACGATCCTGCCAACATCACTGCCCCGTTCTTCGCCGTCAACTCCGCCACGGACTGGGCCAGCCTTCACGCAGCCTTCTTCAACTGGGGCGGCCCGGCGCAAAACATGGTCTTTGCCGATGACCAGGGCCACATCGGCTATCACGCCGTCGGCAGAGTTCCCATTCGCGGCAGCCTCACCCAGCCCACCCCCATCAGTCCCGTCCCCACCGACGCGCTCGACACCACGCAGCAGTGGGCCGGCTACATTCCCTTCGACCAGCTTCCCCAGTCCTTCGACCCGTCCAACGGCATTCTCGCCACAGCCAACGCCCGCGTCACCCCCGACAACTATCCCTACCCCATCACGCTCGACTGGTCCGCGCCCTACCGCAACGAGCGCATCTGGAAGGTCCTCATCGACAAAGCTCTCTCCACCAAGGACCGCCTTACCTCCGCCGACATGCTCGCGCTCCAGACCGATGTCTACTCCGACGTCGACCACGTCATCGCCCAGCGGCTCGCCTACGCCATCGACCACGCCACCACGCCAGCCTTCGCACACGACAAGCGCCTCCACCAGGCCGCCGACATCCTCCGCGACTGGAACGGCAACGTAGACGCCGACGCCGCTGCCCCAGCCATCGTCAACGCTGCAAACACCGTCCTCTGGCCTCTCCTGCTCAACCCCCAACTCAGCCCGGCACCTGAATCGCAATTAAAATCAAAGGCCGCATCCCACACCGACGATGCCGCCCAACTCTACATCTGGGGAGAAAAGTCCTACGCCGAGGAGTGGCTCATCATGCACACTCCCGCCCGCTGGCTTCCCGCCAAATACGCCACATGGGACGACCTCCTGACGACCGCCGTAGCCGAAGGTCTCCGCGGCGCCCGCGCGCCATTGGACATCAGTAAATGGCGCTACGGAAACGCCTATCCCATCGACATCGAACACCCCATCTTCAGCCAATCCCCTATCCTTCAGCTCCTCATAGGCCAACCCATCGGCACCGGCCCTCAACCGCAGAGCGGCGACCACACCACCGTCAAGCAGGTCTCCCGCAGCTTCGGTCCCTCCGAGCGCTTCACCGCCGACCTCGCCAACCTCGACCACAGCACCTTGAACATCGTCCTCGGCCAATCCGGCGACCCCGCCAGCCCCTGGTTCATGAACCAATGGCCCGTCTGGTATCACGGCACCACGCTTCCCATGCCCTTCACTAACTCCGCCGTCGACCCCACCATCACCCATACCCTCACCCTTACGCCACGGTAGCGCCTGCTGTCGCGGCTCAGTCGTCGCTGCGATCAAACATCTTCGATTGTTAACCATCGAATCCGCTCCCCAGATTCGCGATACCCTCGAATCATGCGGCGCGATCGAATTCCCTACATCCTCATCCCGGTCGTCGCGCTCATCGCTGTCCTTCCGCTCATCCTCCAGGGCTGCTCCTGCGGCCACGACTTCGACTTCCACATCCTCAACTGGTTTGAAGCTGCCAACCAGTTCACCCACGGCAACCTCCACCCCCACTGGGCCTACACACCCGCTTGGAACGCCGGGGAGCCCCGCTTCGTCTTCTATCCACCCATCTCCTGGATCATCGGAGCCATCCTCGGCCTCGTGTTCCCCTGGACATGGACCCCCATCGTCTACACCTGGCTGGCGCTCACCGCCAGCGGCCTCGCCCTGCACCGCCTCGCGCGCGACTACGCTCCTCCCACCGCCGCCCTGCTCGCCGCGACCTTCTACACCCTGAACCCCTACATGCTCTTCACCGCCTACGAGCGCACCGCCTACGCCGAACTCCTCGCCGCCGCCTGGATTCCTCTCCTGCTCCACGCCATCCTGCGCAAACAAATCTCCATCCCCCGCATCGCCATTCCCGTCGCCCTCCTCTGGCTCACCAACGCACCTGCCGCCGTCATGTCCTGCTACGCGCTGGCCCTGCTCACCTTGGTTCGACTCTTACGCAAAGCCATCCATGTTCGGAAAGTTTTAACTACCGCGCCGATCCAAAACCTCTCCGCAGAGCAGTTCGAAGATCGAGTCGAGGACATACCCTTACTCACAGCGACATCTCGCACACTGAGACCGAACCCGGCCCCAACGCCTTCGCAGAGAGTGCTTCGCGCCATCCTGCCCGATGCTTTGAAGACCATGGCTGGAACCATCCTCGGCCTCGGTCTCGCCGCCTTCTACATCGTCCCCGCCGCCTACCAACGCCGCTACGTACAGATTGCCAAGGCCATCATCCCGGGCATGCGCATCCAGGACAACTCCCTCTTCCACCACACCGGCGAGCCGTTCCACGACGATGTTCTCCACACCGCCTCCATCATCGCTCTGATACTCCTGATCCTCACCGCCGTTGTCCTGTTGATTGCGTACCTTCGCCAACAAACTTCTACCTCTCAAGCTGTCCTCATCGAGCAATCAACCGAACCAGCAGAGAAGACGTCATCACGACTGAAGTGCAGTGAAGTGGAGAGGCCCCTGCATCTCGCAAACCCCAGCACGGCGCTGGACCGGAGCCATCCTCCGCGCTCTCTCCTACCCTCTCTTGCAATCCTCGCCATCGCCATCACCCTCCTGCTGACCCCAGTCACCGCATTCCTCTGGAACCACGCCCCCGAACTAGCCTTCCTGCAATTCCCCTGGCGTCTCCTTGCCATTCTCGCTGCCGTTCTGAGCCTCACCGCTGCCCTCGCGTTGCGTCCTCTGAAGCTAAAACCAATCCCCGCAGCTGCGATCACCATCGCACTAGCGGTCGCCCTCACCTATCCTGCCTACAAGGGGTTCCGTCAAAGCTGCGACGAGGACGACACCGTTCAGGCGCGCGAAGCCCTCTTCCATTCCAACGCGGGCACCGACCCGACTGACGAATACACCCCAACCACAGGGGACACCGACTCCCTCGCCCACACTAACCCCGCCTTCTGGCTCTCACCTGACCCCAACGCGAAGGCCCCCAGCAACACAAATCCCGCGCCCGCCCCCACACAGCTCACGCTAAACT
>Ga0302326_10024854_pt1 | contig 12157 bp, 8 predicted proteins | sample Palsa_T0_3_FD_202264 | JGI IMG/M metagenome (GOLD analysis project Ga0302326, IMG submission 202264) | Peat permafrost microbial communities from Stordalen Mire near Abisko, Sweden - Palsa_T0_3 | ecosystem: Environmental > Terrestrial > Soil > Palsa > Peat permafrost | place: Sweden: Abisko...
AGCGTGCATCTCACTCCAAAGAGGTTACCAGAAACGTTCCCGGAACAGCAGTACACGGTCGCCAGTTCGCCGGCGTCGACTGCGATCCGGGCGCGGTATAATCCATCTCCCGTTGTATCCAAGCCTCCGCCAGCCGGAGCCGTCGGCGCACCGCGTTGATTTCCAGGTTCAGCGCAATGCCGGATTTCTCGGCTGTCAGTCCACCGAAATACCGCATCTCCAACAACCGGGCAAGCAGAGGATCCTTTACTCGAGCGCGGCGAGTGCGTCGTCCAGCGTCATCAGGATGGAGGGGCGTTCCGCGCAGCCGTCACGTTGTTCATCGACGACCAACTTTTCGAGACTTCCGCCGCGCTTGGCGGCGTTGTGTCCACGGGCGTGATCGATCAGGATCCTGCGCGTGGCGTCGGCCGCGATGGCCAGAAAATGGGCTCGATCTCGATAATCGTCCTGCTCATGGCTCGCCCATCCGCACGTAGACTTCGTGGACTAGCGCCGTGGGCTGCCTTGCGCCCGGCTTGGCTTCCGGGATAGGACTACGGCAGCCGTGCTGGAGCGAGGCCCAGCATCCACCTCGTCCGCTGCGCCGCTGCGCCAGTTGCGGACCGATCCTCCGTGAGCCCCCTGCCTGCAAAGCGCCGGTAGCTACTCATCTCTTCCGCGGCCGCCACCTGCAGGAACTCCACGGACTGCGGCACGGTGGGGATGCGTGCTCCGAACCAGTGCGGGTCGTCGCGCTGCACCCAGGTGACGAGGGCCAGCACCGCACCCGCCGGATATGCAGGATCCTTTGCCCCGGCGACCGTAGCGGCATTACGGGCCTGCACCGTCGGCATGGCTACATCGTTGCCGTAGAGCGTCGCCATCGTTTGGGTTTTGGGATCGACGTACATGGTGACCGCGCTCCAGCCGAGCGGCTGATAGGGCAGGCCGGCCGGCAGTGCGGCGGCGTTGTTCACCACGTCATCGCCCCTGACTTTTGCCGTTGTGATCGGCAGCGTATAAACATAGTCGTTGCCGTGCAGCGGCTGATGGCATCCAGTACACTCGTTCACGAAACCAGCGTCCATACCGTAGGGCTTCAGATCCAGGCCACGCCAGCGACCCCAGCCCCAGCCATCGGTGTTCTTGTAGCGCCGGGAGTCCTTCACCATCAACTCTACCTGTACGAAGTCGCCGGGTTGTATCAGGCCATCAGGACCGGGTTCCTTTTGCCAGGCAATCTTGGCGAAGCGCGCACCATCCGGCCATGGCGAGACGTTGCCCGAGTAAGCCGCCTTCACCGCGACCTCATTGCCAAGCACGAACCGGAAGGTGTTGTTGTCGCCGCGATCGGTCGTGCTCATCGGTTTCCAGGTCTCGAAAGTCGGGTCAAACGGGAATCCATCGAACTCTGGCTGCACGGCCGACAGAGGGGGAGCCGCGGGAACTTCACTGGGAACTGCCGGCAACGCAGTCGCGGGCCGGAACGGTGAGGGTGCCCACGGGGCTAGATACGCCTTCAGCGCCGCCAGTTCCTCGGGCGTCACCTTTGCCTCCGGATGCAGGAAAACGAAACTCGGCAGCGGCATCGCTCCAAGCTGGATCATGTTGACAGCCTCGTAGAGCGTCGCTTTCTGCACGGCGGCGGTCTTGGAGCCCAGGGTCGAGAAGTTCAGGTGCCCGCGCGCGATCAGGATATCGTGCCGCACCAGCCAGTATCCGGGCACGATCTGGTCGAACCACGAGAGCCGCCGCTGGTCCGAGTGGCAGCTATAGCAGTTCTTCTCGAGGATCTGCCTGACCTCGGGCGGCGCCTGTAGCTCGGCCGTCGCAGGTTTAACAGGAATGCCGGGCCGCACCACCTGTAAGATCGCAAACGCCACTGCTCCGGCAACGACCAGTTTGCCAAACGTCCTCATCTATCTCTCCTCTCCTGTTCGCCACAGAGGCGGAAAGAACCAATCCGCTGATCTTAGTTGAGTTTCGCTTAATTTGGTGACAGACCCGGCAATCGCGTGTCTGGCCGTAGGCTGAAGCCCACGGCAGCACGCTGAAGCGTGCGCTACATTATGCGAGCCCCAATAGCTACACAACCCGATCACGCCCGCCCGCCAAACCCGCGGCTTTCCGTCGACACCTTCACCCTTTCACCCTCTTTGATAAACAGGGGAACGCGGATCTCAAGACCGGTCTCCAGCGTGGCTGGCTTGGTCACGCTGCCGCTCGATGAATCGCCCCTCACACCCGGTTCCGTGGAAGCAACTTCCAGTTCAACGAAGGCCGGCAATTCCAACCCGATGGGATTGCCGTTGTACTTGAGCAACTCGACCAAAGCGCCCGCGATCAGGAAGTCCAAAGCGTTGCCGATTACTTCATCGGCAAGAGTGAGAGTTTCATAGCTTCCCTGGTCCAGAAAGTGAGAACCACTGCTGTCGCTATACAGATAAGAGGCCGGAACCAACTGGAGATCCGGCTCCCTGAACTTGTCACCGGCCTTGAAGGTCTTCTCAAAGACCGCGTTGGTGAGAAGGTTGCGAATCTTCAGGCGCACCAGGGTCTGTCCGCCCCGAGCGGTGGGCGTGTTCACTTCCACTTCCAGGCAAGAGAATGGAGTGTTATCAATCTCAAACAAAGTCTTTCGCTTGACGTCAATCGCATCAATCAATACGGCCATGAACTCCTCAAGCACGGAAAGCCAATCAATTCCCAGGTCCGGCGATAGGGTATCCCTGCCACACATATTCCAGAGCCTCGGGCAGGGTTTGTTGTTTCACGGCACGATCGGTGTGCCCGGCGTTACGCGCAAATACAAACTGATAATGATAGCCCTTGGCGGCCAGCACTCTGGCCATGTTCTCATTAGCGACGACCCAATCGTGCATATTGTCGCGCATGACATTCGCATTGAAATTGTCCCTGTCGCCAACTTCCATCCAGATGCGGATAGGCTTGGCGGGAGTCTTGGGAATGAGGTGTTCATGGAACTCCCATGCGCCGTGGGGGGTCTCGGGATTCGAAGGCCACTGCTGGTTCACATAGGTACCTGAGTAAGTCAGAACGCGGTGGTATAGCTCCGGGTGGTACCACGCCATAATCAAAGCGCAAGAGCCGCCGGAACTACCACCCATGGTCGCCCGGCCCTCGGGATCTTTGGTCAGTTTCACGTTGTATTGCTTCTCTACGAGCGGCAGCACTTCTTTCTCGACGAACTCCGCGTACAGGCCTGACATGGTGTCGTACTCCAGCCCGCGTTCGCTTCCCTGGGCGTCGCCTGAGCCGTTGCCCAGCGAAATGGCAATCATCACCGGCACGAGATGCTGGGCGATCAAATTATCCAAGGCCGTGAACAACATCAGGTCGGGTCCGTCCGCCCCGACGATGAAGGGCGCGGCCGTGCCGGGGACGTATTGTTTGGGGACATACACGGCCACCCGGCGAGTGTAGGGAGCGGGGTGGCTGGTGGTGACGATCATCTTGGCGGGGTCGCTGGGATCCGCTTTGCCAAAAGTGTTGGCGTCTCGCGCGATGCCCGGATAGATCTTGCTGGAGGTCGATTCCATGATGAAGCTGAAGACCGTTCCGTGCGGCACGCCTTCCTGCGCGGTTATCTCCGGTGCGGGATTGTGCGTGGGGCCGAGGATAAAGTTTCCGTCGGCCTTTGCCGGAGCGTTGGCGCCGTCGGGTAAGTCTTGCGCTTTGACATAACCGGGAGTGTTGGGATCCCTTGTCGGCGGCGTCGGGCGTGCCGGGCGTGGGGCCTCGCCCGGAGGTTGGGCCATTGCCGGATTTAAGCCAGCGATCAGACTAAGCGGCAGCGCGACGATTAGAAGACGGAACATCAGCGACTCCTCTCTCGGTAATGTCAATTCCCGCGCCTCGGGAAAATCAATCACCAATCTTAACGCATGTGCCGTTCTTAAGCGTCGCAGAGCCGCGGCTTGCCTGCCTACTGAATCGTCATCAGGGGTTGGAGCCGCTGTGCATTCTCAGAACTGCGCAACCGATCCAGCGCCTTTACTTCGATCTGCCTGATGCGCTCACGAGTGAGACCGAAGTCACGAGCGATTTCCTCCAAAGTGTGCTCGCGGTCACAGCCCACTCCGAAGCGCATGCGGATCACTTTCTCTTCGGTCGGCGAGAGCGCTTGCAGTACGCCTGCAGTCTGATGCCGCACCTCGTGTGCTATCAGGGGGCCGAGGATCGAATCGGCGGAGTCGTCCTCTAACAGGTCCCCTAGAACGGATTCTCCGTCCTTTCCAACCGGGAGATCGAGGGAGACCGGATCGCGTGACATTGCCCGCAACTGCTGGACCTTCTCCGCCGTAGTCGCCATCCGTTCAGCGACCTCCTCGTTTTTGGGAATACGGCTGAGTTCCTTTTCCAGTTCTCGCGATATGTGCAAGTACTTGGTTAAAGTCTCGTTCATATGAACCGGGACCCGGATCGTCCGGGACTGATCGGCAATAGCACGCGACACGGCCTGCCGAATCCACCAGGTGGCATACGTTGAAAACTTATAGCCGAGATGGTAGTCGAACTTATCCGCCGCGCGCATCAGCCCGATGTTGCCTTCCTGGATAAGATCGAGCAGGTGGAGGCCCCGGTTTACGTACTTCTTGGCAACCGAGACAACCAGGCGAAGGTTTGCCTCCACCAGCGCGGATTTGGCTGCTTCGGCCTCCATTTCACCCTGTCGTGCAGCCCTCACCCAATGCCGCATCTGGGAAGCACGGGCGCCGGCTGCCGTTTCATGCTCTCGAATTCGCCGCTTGAGGCTTTGGATTGCCGAGCGCTCAGTTCGTGGGTCGTTCAACTCCCGCTCGAGGCAGTTGATCTCTTCGACGACGTGCTCGAGAGACGTGCGAAACTGATTCCACTGTGCCGCACGAAAGAAAATGCTGCGAATCTCCTGGGAACACTCGACGTGCAAACGGGGGAGCCTGGCGATCAGCTTTGCCCGCAGGTTTACATGCCGAATTGGGGTGGAGACAATGCTCTCCTGCAGTTCCAGGAGGCTTTTGTGCAGCATGGACAACTTGGCGAAGTTTCTGGCGACTTGGATGCGCGCATGCTCGCGGGCGCCGTCGTCGGGCGTCCCAAGTTCGACGAAATCCTCGAGGCGAACCACGCCCTTTCGTACGTTCTCATATAGTGCCAACGCATTACGCCACACCAGTGGTGAGCGGGAAAGCGCCTTCCGCAGCCGCAGTTTTCCGCGTTCCATCCGGAGGGCCAGATCGACCTCACCCTGCCGGTTGAGCAAACGCACAGATCCCATTTCTCTCAGGTACACACGTACCGGATCGTCCGTGTATACAGAATCGCCGACGTGTGCATGCTCTGGTGATTCCCCCTCAAGAAATTCCGGGGATTCATCCACGGCGGTTGCAAGCGCTGTTGCTGGACCCACTTCGTATTCTTCCGATTGTTCCATTTTGAGATTCCGTAGCCTCTCTGACCAGTGCTCGCCCTATGATGCCTCGCTTGTCCTGATTTGTCTCAAGGGGGCTTTGGACGACCTTTAGGGCAAGGCCGCGTAGAAGAGTGCCAATGAATTGGATGCAAAATGGGCGGCTCAGGTTTCTCACAAGGTGGGATGGAGGCCTGCCGCAGGCTCGAATTGCGATGATCCCGGATACGTTGCCTGCTAGTACGAACGCAGTAGGCGGCTCGCCGCCGGGGCATGGAGTGGGCCGCTCCAGGTGGCCCAATTTGGAGGAGGCCACGGAGACTTGCGATCCCCGCAACGCCGCCGCAAATGACAAACTCCATAAAATCAATCATATACGCTCTACGACGCGAGCCGCCGAGAGTAGCAGGATGGCGATGAGTTGTGCGCATGTGGACGTACTGGGCGCTCTACCAGGTTCCGAGCAACCGGATATCCGCGGCGGTTGCCGGTTGACAGGCGCCCCACAGATTTTGGCTGCCGACCTTCTCGAATGCGGCTATGATGGCTGCGGGACTCTTGAATTACTCCATGATCGGCGAAATCCTCGACGCCAAATACCGCATCGACAAGCAACTCGGCGCGGGCGGCATGGGCAATGTTTATCTGGCAACGCACCTCGGAACGACTCGTGTCGTCGCAGTCAAAGTGATCGCTCCGAGGTGGGCGGCGGAGCCGCAGTTTATCGCCCGTTTCCAGCGTGAAGCCCAGGCGTGCGGGCGCCTGCGCCATCCGAACATCGTCAATGTCACGGACTTCGGAATCGCCAAAGCCGCGCGCGGTGACATGCCGTACCTGGTGATGGAGTTTCTCGACGGACAGACGCTCTCGGATTTCCAGAAGGCTAATACGCAGGTCGCCCTGCCGCTGATCGCGGACCTTCTGGACCAGATTGGATTGGCGCTGGCGGAGGCACACCGGCATGGAATCGTGCATCGCGATCTGAAGCCTGACAACATCTGGCTGGAACCGAACGGCCGCGGCGGGTACACGGTGAAAGTGCTCGACTTCGGAGTGGCCAAAGTGAATCTGCTCGGCGAGTGGACTCCGCGCTTGAAAGAGATGTCGGAGGTGAGCGCCGCGACGACGGTCATTCCTCGGCCCACGATACCCGTCGACGAATTGGAAACGGCCACCATCGACATGAGGGAGGCGCCCCAGTCATCGAAAGTAAGCACGGCAGCCGGGGAGACCGAGACTCTCGCTATCGTACCTACTCCGTCAGGCCCATCCTCAGGATCGTTCGACAGCGGCGCAGGCGCGCATACCATGCCGGGCAGCTTGATCGGAACCCCCGCGTACATGTCGCCGGAGCAGGCCTTGGGAAAGGAGATCGATTTCCGTTCTGACATCTATAGTTTGGCGGTGGTGGCCTACTCTCTGGTTTGCGGCGAATTGCCCTTTACCGGAAAGACCAGCGAGTTGTTCGAATTTCACCAGACAGGTAATCCTCTCCCGCCCGTGAGCATCCGCAAGATTCCGCGCGACGTATCGGACGCGATTCTCGCCGGACTCGCGCGCAATCCCGCGGACCGCCCGGCTTCCGCAATCGAATTTACACGGCGGTTCCATAACGCAGTGGATGCCGAATTCTTCGCGCTACGGAGATCGAAAGCGTTCCTGCTGCAACATCTCACGGCATACGCTCTTTTGCTATTGCCCATCTACACCGTCATCTTGTCGCTGACCGCCCTGCTGGTTTCATTCAGCAAAAAGCTGCTGCCGGTTGCCGCGGCGCGAATCGTGCTGGTCCCACTGGCGGCAGCCATACTTTTCATCTTTTCCGACAACCTGCTTCGCGCTGCCGCCGCACTCATGGCGATGGACGAACAAACCCGCGTCAGGAAGTTCCTATCGTTCCGAGTCTTCTGGAAGCTTATTAGAACGCTGCCGGTTCTGGTGGTAACGCAGGCCCGATCGCTGTGGTTCTTCGGGCCCGGCTGGGTGATCGGCGATAGCCTGTGGCCAGTGATTTGCGTGGTTGAAAAGCTCTCGGGGAAAGCCGCCATTCAGCGCTCGCGCGATCTGATGACCGGCTTGCGGTCCGCCGGACGTGCCCTCGCGATCCGACACTTGGCGCTCGCCGCATTCGCGATTGCAGAGGTGATCAAATCGGTTGGCTTCCTTTGGCAGCATGGCCAGATCGAGCAGCCGAATGTAGTCATTACCGCAACGTGGTTCCCCGTGTTTGCGCTCTTTGCCGGAGCTCCGCTGTTTCTGTACGACCGGACGGCTGCCAATGAAAGTGGCCCGCTGCTGCAGTTAGACCGCACGCCAGAAGTGCGAATCACCGCGCGAGCGTTCTCCACCAGCTCGATCATATGGCTGGCGGCTGGGGCGATCTACTTGATATATCAGCCGATCAAGCTATGGCTGTTCGGTGCGCGCTGACCGCCGGGAAAAAGTGCTCACTTGAGCAGCCGCCGCCGCGCAAGTCCTGTATTTTCAGCACCAGCATCTCGAAAAACTGCTCAACTTGAGCAGTTTTGACCCGGTACGCCGGCTCAGCAAAGCAGTGGTGATACGGTTGTGGCTCCCCCTTCACTCTAATGATGCGAGGGCGGTGCAGAGCTCCTATCCCCCACGCCAAGATTCTCCCGAGGAAAACAAATTGACACTTATCAAACGAACATCACTATTGCTGTCACTATCGCTGTGGCTCCTGGCCTCAAGCGCTTTTGGCATAACGAGTAAACCATCTGAAATTGCCTATGTCGATGCGGCTGGCAACCAGCGCATATATAGCTTCGCAGGCGGGAACAACGGCCACCTTGTGGTCAACTACTGGGATGGCTTTTCCTGGCATTGGGCCGATCAGGGGTTGCCTGCCGGTTCTCCCGCCGTGACCAATCCGTCCGCGATCACTTATGTGAGCGGTGGGAATCAAATGATCTATGCCTTTGCCCAAGGCAGTATGGGCCATCTGGTGGTCAACTATTGGGATGGCTTTAACTGGCATTGGGCGGATCAAGGTCTGCCAGCGGGTGTTTCAGAGGTAACCAATCCGACCGCTATAACCTACGTGAGCGGCGGTCATCAACTGATCTATGTCTTTGCCGCCGCGAACAATGGCCATCTGGTGGTGAACTACTGGGACGGCTTTGCCTGGCATTGGGCCGATCAGGGGATTCCGGCCGGCACTCCCGGCATATCGAATCCGAGCGCTATCACCTACCTCAGCGGCGGGTCGCAACGGATCTATATCTTTGCCGCGGCGCTTAGCGGCCATCTGGTGGTGAACTACTGGGATGGCTCCGCCTGGCATTGGGCCGATCAAGGAGTAAGTGCCGGCAGTACCATGGTGTACGATCCCTCCGTAATCACTTATACAAGCGGCGGGCTGCAGCGAATCTATGCCTTCGCCCAGGGCAGCAATGGCCATCTGGTAGTGAACTACTGGGATGGATCCGCGTGGCATTGGGCCGACCAGGGAGTAAGTGCGGGCAGTACCATCGTGTCCTATCCGTCCGCTATCACTTACGTAAGTGCCGGCGTGCAACGAATCTACGCCTTTGCCCAGGCGAGCGATGGTCATCTGGTGGTGAACTACTGGAATGGCTCCGCCTGGTATTGGGCCGATCAGGGCCTCGCCGACGGTTACCTTTTCAGCTATCCGAGCGCAATCACTTATCTAAGTGCCGGCGTTCAATTTATTTACGTCTTCGGTGAAGCGAGTAACAACAATCTGGTAGTAAATTACTGGAATGGCTACGGCTGGTATTGGGCAGACCAGGGAACCATGTAGGCAAGCCGGGCGCGGTCGGGCCGGCTCAAGGCGGCTCGACGCGCCGTACCGTTGTACAATCCCCTTGATGAGAATTACCGCTATCGATACCTACATTGCCGGCAACCCCTGGAAGAACTGGGTGTTCACCAAAGTGTCCACCGACGAAGGCATTCATGGGGTGGGCGAAGGCACTCTGAACGGCTTCGGCAAGACAGTCGAGGCCGCCATCCACGAATTGAAGCCGCTGGCCATCGGCATGGATCCGTTCCAGGTGGAAACCATTTCACAGCGCCTGGTGCGCGATGTCTATTCGGAAGGCGCGCAGATCCACATGTGCGCCGTGGCAGCCATCGAGATCGCCCTTTGGGACATCATCGGCAAAGCCTGCAATCAGCCGATTTACAACCTGTGGGGCGGGCAGTGCCACGAAAAACTGCGGGTCTACGCCAACGGCTGGTATCGCGGCCCGCGCACTCCGGAGAGCTTCGGCGCAAAGGCCAAACAAGTCGCGGCGCGCGGCTATACGGCCCTCAAGTTCGATCCCTTCGGCACCAGTTGGCGCTTCCTTTCGCGCCACGATTTCGACCTCTCCGTGGACATCATACGCGCGGTGCGCGATGCCGTGGGGCCGGCCGTCGATCTGTTAATTGAAGCGCATTGCCGCTTCAACGTGGCCACCGCGGTGGAGTTCGCCGAAGCGATCCACCAGTTCCGGCCGGCATGGTTCGAAGAGCCGGTGCCGCATACCAATATCCAGGCGATGGTAGAAGTGGCGCGGCGCAGTCCGGTACCCGTCGCCACCGGAGAAAGCCTGTCGAGCAAGCAGCAATTCGCGGAGCTGTTGAAGCACAACGTGGTGAGTATTCTGCAGCCGGAGCCGCTGAACCTGGGCGGACTCTTCGCCGCGCGCAAAATCGCGGACATGGTGGACGCGCATTTCGGCATGATCGCGCCGCACAGCGCGCAGGGGCCGGTTTGTTCGGCGGCCTGCGTACAACTGAATGCCTCGATCCCGAATTTTTTCATCCATGAGCTGTTCGACGAATTCAACGAGCCTTGGGAGCGGGAGATCGTGACTGACGCCGTGCACCAGGTGAATGGCTATCTCGAAATACCCAATCGGCCGGGCCTGGGCATCGATCTGAACATCGAGGAGATTCTGAAGCACCCTTATCAGCAGGAGAATTATCTGCCTCTGTTCAAGCCCGGTTGGGAAAAGCGGGAGCGGCAAACCGTGCCGCATTGATTAAACCGCATTGATTAAACCGCATTGATTAAACCGCATTGATTAAACATAGACGCGCCGCACGCGCGCGCTGATGCTGGACAGAATGTTGTAGGAAATCGTTCCCGCCACGCGGGCGATCTGTTGCGCGTCGAGGGTCACATCTCCCTCGGTTCCCAGCAGCGTCACCGCATCGCCCGGCTCTAGGTTCATGGCGTGGCTCACGTCGATGGTGGTCAGGTCCATCGAAACAGTCCCCAGAATGGGCGTGAGCTGGCCGGCAGCGATGACCTTGCCGCGATTCGAGAGCCGGTGGAACACGCCATCCGCATAGCCCGCGGCCAGAATGGCGATGCGCATGGCATGCGGTGCGCGGAAGGTGCCGCCGTAGCCCACCAGCGTCCCTTCCGGAATATCTTTCACGGCCAGAATTTTCGCTTTCCAGGCCAGCGCCGGCTGCACGTCCAGGATCTGCTTTCGCGCGGCGCCCCTCGCGGGAGAAACGTAACCGTACAGCGCATGCCCCGCCCGCACCATGTTGTACCACGCATCCGTACGCGCGTACCCGATGGCGTTGGTGCTCGATAAATGCGCGTAGTCGATCGCTATACCGGCTTCGCGCAGCGCGGCGTAGCATGCATTGAAGCGGGCCACCTGCTGGTCCGTCTGCGGCGAAGTGAAATCCGCCGCCGAGGCAAAATGGGTCATCAGGCCTTCCATACGGGCGAAGCGCAATGCGTGCAGCGCCGCCACGATCTCCCCCGGCCGCGCCCGCGTGCCGAGCCGCCCCATGCCGCTATCGATCTTCAAATGGAACGCCAGCGGATGGCCCGACCGCTGCGCCATGCGGTCGAGTTCCGCCAGGTCGTCGAGCGAATGCGCGGTGGGCGTGAGATTGTACTCGACCAGAGCCTCCCGCTCCGACGGCAGGAAGCCTGCCATTACCAGCATGCGTGCGGCGATCCCGGCGCATCGAAGCGCCACGCCTTCATCCACCGAGCTTACCGCCAGCCATTTGGCGCCCTCGCGGATCAGGGTGCGCGAAACCTCCAGCGCACCGTGCCCGTAAGCGTCCGCTTTCACCACCGCCATCACCTCCACGCCCGGCCCCACCGCCGCGCGCACACTGCGATAGTTGCGGGCGATCTGATCGAGCGAAACCAGGACGTAGGAGCGATAGGGCGGTGACATCATTTCATTATCGACGTGAATAAACTCTCATATTCGGAAGCCACCGCATCCCAGCAATAATGCTGCCGCACCCGTTCGAGCGCACGCCGGCGCAGCTCGTTACGCTCTTCCTCGCGCATGGCCAGCGTCATCTCGATCTTGCCCTGAAGATCGTCCAGATCGTTCTCAAACGGGATGCCGGCATCGCCCGCGGCATTGCCCATAACTTCGGCGTTTTCCGCATTATTCCGGTAGAGCACCAGCGCTCCCCGGCCCATGGCCTCGATCAAAGCAGGATGCGTGCCGCCCACCTCTGTAGCGTGAATATAGGCGAAACAATGCGAACCCAGTTCATGGTATCCCTGCCCATAAATGGCGCCGGGCATCACCACGCGCGGATCTCTCGTATCGCGGACCTGCTGGATGTAATCCCGCGCGTATGGCGCATCGCCGATCAACGCCAGCCGCATGTCCGTGTGCACGCGCTCGAACGCCTGCCGGACTTCCAGTGGATGGTTTTCCGGCTCCATGCGGCTCACATAGAGGAAATAGCGGCCCGGCTCCAGCCCTAAGCGGATCAGGGCCCCGGTGGATTCCACTTTGC
>Ga0302326_10024857_pt1 | contig 12156 bp, 28 predicted proteins | sample Palsa_T0_3_FD_202264 | JGI IMG/M metagenome (GOLD analysis project Ga0302326, IMG submission 202264) | Peat permafrost microbial communities from Stordalen Mire near Abisko, Sweden - Palsa_T0_3 | ecosystem: Environmental > Terrestrial > Soil > Palsa > Peat permafrost | place: Sweden: Abisko...
AAAATTTGCCAGATACGTATCAAGCCCAGAAGCATCATATTATTTACTATGAAGCAAAGAATGAGCATTGCTTTTACGTAAATGGAAACTCTGCTGTATCCAGTGTACATGAGACGTTGCATAGAGCTTTCACTCAAATCAATGGAGCAATATGGAACGAGTATGCACGAACAGGCTGCGAACTTTACTCTGTAACGTTGGATAAGTCTTTCAGTGAATGGGTAGACGGCGGTAAAGGGAAACTTGTTGCTACTGTTACTACCTCAGTTCTTAAGCCCGAAACTAGTGAGCCTGAAGAGACTCCTATGCCTCCTAAGAATAAAGCCAAGATGCCTTTTCATATCCTTTTTGATGAATTAGAAGGTTATGTTCTTAAAAACTCTCGTGACACTTTTGTAAGTCGTCTAATCAAAACTTTGAAAGACCATGGCTATGATATTGTTAAACGAGAACAAGAAAAACAGATAGAGGAAGACAGAGTAAAACATGATACCTTGAAGGTGTATCACGGTTTTGAATCCAGAGGCAAGAGAGAGTACTTTGTTTTTATTCCTGGACGTAATCCAATTATTCAGTACAGAGCTTATAGCGCTGAACAAGCATTCAAACAATTGCGTGATAAGATATACGAAGCATATAAGGACGATGTAAGCACTACTCCGGCCAGTATCCATTTAGATACGGGATACGAACAGTGGTTGAATAATGGTAAACCAATCATAACGGCAACTGTATACTATACATAAGGATTAGTCATGACACCCTATCAGGTAATTCTTTCTCAGTTGAGACAGGGAGATAGCGATCTAGAAAGATTAGCTAGAAATATAATGACTAATTTAGGATCGCAAGGTTTTCATATTGTCCAGAGCTCTGAAGCAACAATTAGATACTTGGAGCCTAAACGCGATGAACTCGGTGTATACTATTACACCTTTGGCTTTCCTTCCACAAAAAGGAAACCTATCGCTCTAGAATCTGGTGTGAAGCTGGAAGGTAACTCAATCTACAAATTCCAGGACATGGAAGTTGGAGATTCATTTCCTTTCTTAGCAGAGAAGCATGGTAGTGTAAGAGCATCTGCTTCAAAGTTTAAAAAGAAATTCCCTAACCGTAAATTTCGTGTTCATTGTAAATCTGGTGATGCTGTTGGCCGAGCTTGGAGACTAGAGTAATGTTAGAAACGTTTGATAATGTAGTACAAGGTACTTGGTTCAAGATTACCAACCCTGCTGTTAATAACGCAAATTGTATGTGCGGAGACCTAGTAGAGTTCGTAGGTCTACTAAATGGAGATCGTACTGTAGCTACGTTCTTGGTAGACCGTACTAAAGGTGCTGTCATCCTTACCAGTGTAGACGTTACTATCGTGGAAGACGAGGAAGAGTTTGAAGAGTTTGAAGAGGAAGAAGATTGGGATGAAGAGACTGATACCACACCAGTCTATGACAGAGCTTACCTCATTACGAGAAAAATTTGCAACACGATATTGTGGTTAGCTATAATAGCGGCCATTGCTTACGTTAATCGTCACTAATAGGAGTTAGCCATGCTAAATAGTATGCTTGAAAGATTCAAGAAAGGCATAGAGGCAATGGCAATGTTCTCTGATAGTCCTGAAGTAATGCGTGCTATGGGCAAATACGTTTCGTATCTAGGAAGCTATTGGTTCTCTAAAAATATAGAAAGAATGCAGCACAGCTACGCTACACTGTACGACCTTGAGCATATAATGAATTCCGAATTGCCAGAGTTACTCCACAATAAGCTTTCGGCTATTCTAGATATTAGAGCTGTAGGAGGAAACATTGTCAATACTCCTGATATGATGAATAACGGCAATGTAAGAATGGAAATCTACTTTAGAACACTCCATAAATTACATACGATTATGATCTATCGTCTCGATGACGCTGATCTCGAATCTGACTACACAGAATATCTATCAATTGGTATGTACAACAAATAAGGTGAAATATGGCTGAGTTTGATTTCGAATCTGCTCTCGATGCTAAGTACGGTAAAGGTGAATGGCATTGCGATGACATTTACAGCAATAAATCCTATCCAACATGCGTAATTGATTATCTTCATGTAGCTAGAGCTCCTGCGCATGGCCTAGGAATGGAAAACGTTGCTCTTTATGCTACTTACAAAGGAAAGAGAGTACGAGTAACTATGACTAGCAGGCTTGGAGATGTAGGTATCATGTACAAACTTGCTAAAGATAGAGGCTATGACGTGCGAGTATTTCTTCCTGACCTAACAGATTTCTCAAGTACACCTGTGTATCCTTTGCCCGAGGTATCAGAGTTTTTGACTGCGTTTAAAGACGACATAGAATGAGCTACCATTCTAAATTCGGAGATACTATTTGTGCAAACGGTTATCTCTGGGAGTTAACGTATTCTGAAATGGGCCCACCTAACTCTAGGCAGAACACAGGACTGAAATGTCCTATTTGCTCTGGACAAACTATTTCAAGTCAGCTTTCCGATAGTAAAAGTGAAAAATACGAGGACGATGTAGAATGAAGAAGGTTAAAGACATACTTTTATGGTCTGGAGTATTCGTCGCCCTTACAGCTGGTGATCTAGTAGCAGACATTATCAAAAAACTTTGGTGAATTAAAATGGGCTGTGAACTTTATATCGAACACTCAAATGGAACGTTGCGTTGTGGTGCCTCTCAAGCTAGTAGGTTCATTCTAGCTTTTATGAATACCGAACTTATTCCTAAAGAGGCAGAAGATAATTGTTACTGTTCTTGCGTTGGTTGGATGTTGATTCCTAATGCTCTAATTCAAGAGTTAGATAAGACTCTAGGCTATAATCTAGGTGAATGTAATTACTATCAACAGAAATGGTGGAAAGAATATCACCGTAGACCGGACACTGAAGAAGAAGATCTTTGGCTATTCAGCTATATGAGAAAGTTCATAAGTGACGTAGCTGAAACTAATTATGACGTTAAGGTTATTTAGGAAAGTGTAATGGAGAAGCCACTAGGTCTTGATCGTATCTCAGTAAAGAATGCTACAGCTTGGAGAAAGGCTTTTGAAGCTAAAATTCATGATGAGGGTTTTCAAGGATGGAAACCTGGAGCTCATGGAGATATTTGGGAAGCTATGTCCAGTAAAGAACGTCGTAGTGCATGGCTATGGGACTTAATAATTGGCATCGGTGGTGCCATAATCCTTTGGAAGGTACTGTAATGTCTCATAAAGCTATATTAGTAGTTCTCATATTAATTCCTACTATAGCAATGCTTTGTGGAGCCTGCTTTCTATACGTATTAGACAAACATTTAAGGAATAATAATGGCTACTGAACACCACTGGACATTGAAAACTTTGGACGGGAAGAAATCAGTAGCTGTCTGCGTAAAGTGCGGTTTCATTGCTAGAAAGAGTATTGAAGAAAAACTCTGCACAGGTTTTATTGACGAACAAATGTAGGATAGAATTGATGGACTATATTATCAAGCGTAAGCTAAGCGAAATTGAAAACAAACACCAGTTACGAATTCTCTTCGCGGTAGAATCAGGAAGTAGAGCTTGGGGCTTTTCCAGCTCAGATTCAGACTATGACGTTCGGTTTGTGTATGCTCTACCTGAGAGAGAGTATATGAGACTAGAACAACCTAAAGATAATTTTGAGCTGATGGACGGCGATCTCGATATCAGTGGATGGGAGATCAGAAAAGCTCTTAACCTTATGTTCAAAGGTAACTTCACTATTCGTGAATGGTTACAGTCTCCAATTGTGTACGCAGATAGATGGGCTATTGATACGTTAACAAAGTTGGCTAATGAGACACCTTGCCAAGAACGGCTATTCTATTCGTATCGTTCGCTTCTCAAGAAGGTACTAAAGGACTATCTTGATCCTTCAAAACCTGAGGTTCTCTTAAAGAAATATTTCTACGCACTGCGTTCTGCCTTTGCAATGCGCTATGTAAAAGACTCATATGCCAATGTTCCTCCCATGTCTTTAGTAGACCTGATGAATAACCTGGTTGTGAGTTCGCAGTACAATGAAGAACTGTACGAAGAAATCCTAAAGTTAATAGCGCTAAAAAAGACAACACCTGAACTAGGGTGGGGGCTAAGGATTCCAGCTATTGATGACTTTATATTCGAGCATCAAGACGTAGAATTTGAAAAGCCTATGAAAGCGCACACAGAAGAACTCGTTAAAAAATACGATAAGCTATTGTACAACATTATACTTGGAGATGAGATGTAAGACTGGTAAAATACCATTAGTGTTTAATGGAATTCTAAAATGAGTGATCTTACAATCGATAGGTCTGATAAACTATTCTCAGACCACCTGGATATAATGTTGTTGGAGTTGAAAGCTAGACTGAAAAAGAAGCCTATTCCAGGCCAACCTTTTTCAGTCAAAATTGTTTGTGGCGAGACAAACGTTGCCTTCACTCGAACACCTTCTTTGGACAAAAAGAAAACTGAACCCGTCGAGAAGAAAAAGAAGAAGAAAAAGAAATGACAGACATACCTAACGTTGAGGTAGTTCCTCCATATAAGTGGCCGGAACAAATGATCTATGAGCTTTGGTCTCACATAACAGGTGGCGATGGAACTACCTATGCTATTGCAGAGGCTCTCTATCTTTGTGAGTCTTACTTCAAAGCTCGATTCGTGGCTGAGGAATCAGAAGAGAACATCGTAATGAGAAAGAAGCTCGAAATAGTTGGCGGTGCTTTGAATCAGCTAAAGGACTTATTAGATGTTTAAGTTTCCACGTTTGGAAGTAGATACTATAGTTCACATCTTTAAAGGTAATCATAAAGGTGAGACTACAGAAGGTAGAATTGTGCATGTGTTTGACTTGCCTAATAATCTTGCCAATCCTTACTATGTAATTGCTATTGATATACCCAGTATAGGTGAAGAAGATTATGAGGTTCGTACCAGACTTGGCATTCGTTTGCAGCCTATCCTTGTAGAAGATCCTAACACCGTATATGATGATGAGGATGATGAAGACTAGTTCAAGAAAGAGAGACTAATGAAAAATCCAATCAAGGTTTACTTGATAACTGTCTTACTGGCTATTGTAATCATTCTAGCAATAGTATTTTCATATCTGTACTATAAAACAGATGTAAGTTACCTGTATCATTCTTTTGTAGAAAACGTCTAAATAATCCAATGGGGAGACACAAGATGGATACATTGATTTCGGTAGCAACCGGAACAGTAGGTATGGTTTTTATATCTGTACTAGCTGTGATGCTGATTTTTCTATCAGCAGCTTTAGTAATTGTATCTGTTATCTATACAGTACTAGATCTCTCATCTAGAGAGATGGCTAATATTTATATTCCAAAAGGAGACCAATAATGACATAGAACTAAAATTAAACCCAACCTAAACTTAAAATAATATATTATATGTAACACAGCATCAATTACAATCTATGACTTGGAGTGACTAGACTTGGACTTGAATATGCTAGAAGGTATGAGTGAGGAAGGCAAACGCCTCCTCAAGATACGTAGTCGCGTTATAACAGACGATACCTGTTGTTTTAATTGTCAGTTTTGGGATAGAGATAACGTTGACGAACTAGATTATGGCATAAAAAGTGCCCCTTGTAATTGGTCTAAATTAGCTAACAGGATGCGGGAAAGATTTCCAGATGAAATTCCTCTCAAACTATTTTCTACAAGGGCGATGAAGTCCACAGAATATTTTTATTGTGTAGCTTTCCTGTCAAAAGATAAGGGTACACAGCTTCAACAAATACAAGGATAATATCATGAAGGTGATAAAGCAAACTCTCTCCAAGAACGCTATTGTAGAAATCGATAAGGAAGAGTGCTTTGTCAGTCTTCACGCAAATCGTAAAGTTGAAATCTTTATACCTCTTCCAGACGCAGATTTCCTGGAAAGTACGCTAGTTCCAAGACCATTCTTAGCGATGGCGGAACTAGCGTACCTACTTAAAAATGATCCTCGGTTGATGGAGAATCTAGCGGATCAATACGTCAGAAGAATTCGTGGTAAACAAATTGCTAATGCAACCGTAGGATTATTAAACGATGAAGATAATAGATTTAGGAACGTATAAGAGATACGGTAGAAATAAAACTAACGCTATCGGAAAGAGAAAGCGTAAAATAAAAGTAAAAGTAGATAAATGGGATTCTTGGAATGCTCAACATACTTTGGCTTTGATTATTCTTCCCGTATTAAAACAATTAAAAGCTACACAACATGGCGCGACCAATACAGATGATGAGGATGTCCCTCTAGAACTAAAATCTACTTCATGCGCGCCTGTAGAGAACACTTGGGACATAGATGAGAATTGGTTCAAACGCTGGGATTGGATACTAGATCAAATGATCTTTTCATTCGATACATTGGTGAATGAAGATGACGAAGCTACCCTTAAGCTGAGTACAGAAGATATGTTGGAAAGAGAAAAAAGAATTAATACTGGGTTAAGCCTATTCGGGAAATACTATAGAGGTTTATGGGATTAAACAATGAAAATTGGTAAGCATAAAATTGGTTTTGGTAATCGCTATAAAACAATTAACCCACTAGTGCTATTAGCAAGAGTAGTAGCTGCAAAGTTCGCAGCTAAAGACCAATTCTCTTCAGGTGATGATAGTAATGACTATTGGATTAGAGAAATGGCATCCTTTGGATCTTCTAGTTCTCATTTGATGGGCTTTCCTATTTATGGGGCTGATTACAAAGGTGAGAAGATTGTAGATTTTATCTACGGTGCCTTGAGACCTATCCATTACTGGAAACGTAGCCAATATTATCGTTTCAAGAAGAAACATCATATTCTTAAAATTAGAAACATTGAGCCTACTACTTGGACAGATGTAGATACTCGTATGTTCAACGCAATGTTCACTATACTAGGAAGTTTCGTTGAAGAAGAGCTAGGTAAGATTTCTGAAGAGTACAAGAAAGAATATCCTGATTGCGATTATAAAGGATATCGACTGCACTCTGCCGGTGGTACTGATGAACAAGCTATTGATCTTTGGCTCTGGTATACTGTAGAGCTACCCAAAGAAGAGAAAGCCTATGTAGATTACGTGCATAGAAAATTTGGCAAGAAAAGAATGATTAGTACTCCTGAAGGTAATGGTCTTTCTTCTCTTAGTTTCGAAGGTCCTGATGAATCTACAGAAGAAGATGAGAAAAAGTATGGTGGCGTTTATGAACCCATCGAAGAATTAAAAGACAAAAAGTTTAGGGAACTGGTAGAACTAAGAAGAACGCTATGGACATGACTATTTCCTAGGTAATTCCTACCGTATATGCAGGCACACGGTAGGATGTCTTATGCCTGCAAAGCACAAAGGACAGACATATGTCAGCCGATAGGGTAGAAGTAAACCAGAACGTTAATCAACAACAACAGCAACAGCAACAGCAGCAACAGTCTCCAGTATTGTTTCCAGGACCTTTCTTTGGTCCTTTTGGATTCCATCCAGGGCCGCTCTTTGGATTTCCTCACGCGCAGGCTCAGCATCAGACTCAAGGTCAAGCCAATGCTGTAACTCCAAGACCTATAGCCTCCGGTCAGGCTGAGTCTGAGACCGAATAATATAGGTTAATTTAGTCAAGCGTGTGATACCGAGCGCACTATATCGGTATACTAAATATATGGACATAAAATATGCAAGAAATAAAAGTCTATACTAATCTAGGGCTAATCGGAGATGCAATTTGCGGGATGCCCTTTTTACATGATCTTTCTAAGACGTATAATGTAATAGCAGGTCCTAATATAAGCAAATGGGTACTAGAAGGGGTAGACTTTCCAGTAGCCTTTGATCCTAATCTAAATCTTGAAGATGCCGACTACCATCTAGATTCTTCTCTAACCTGGCAGGCTTGCAGTAGAGGTGGAAACATTCATCACATGGCTCAAGGCCACTACTTAGTGAATGGCTTAACAATTCCTAGAATGCCTCTGTCAATTCCTTTGAAATTTCAACAGTGCAATCTAGAGCCGGGTATTGTAATATCTCCATTCTCAAGATCAGATCACCAAGGAAATAAATTCTGGGATTTGAAGAATTGGTTAGAGCTAATCAACCACTTTCCTGATCCTGTTTATGTAGTAGGTTCTTCACAGTATAATAATGATAAACTGAAATACGGAGAAGACTCTTGGGACTGGATAACCGCAACAAAAATCAGACCCGTAATTAATAAACCTATGTCCTACATTTCTTCGTTGCTGAAGTCTTGTAAGATGCTAGTGTCTATTGATACGGGTACATCTCATTTGGCGCACATGCTAGGCATGTCTAATCATGCTTTGCTATATTCACCGGCAGTTCCTCCTAACTTTGTTAGGAACCCTCATGCTATTACGCTGGTGAATTGGCCTAAAAGAGTTACAGTGCAAGACATGCTACATCTTTGTAAACGAACACCAGGTTGGTAAAAGGAAATATAAATGACTAAACAGAAGCCGTTGTCTCATATGGAGACTATAAAAGTTCTTGATGACTGCGCTTCAACAGTCACTATCCTTTCATATCAAGAAGCTATAGAAGGTTATTTTAAACTTCGTGGACTAGAGATTCCTCCGGATGAAATTACAACTGAAAGACAACCAGAATGAGACATTATCTAGAAGCGCCTTACGCCAGTATGGAGATGAGGTTTGATCCTCTACAGCATACGTTGCTAGTAGATACGATCAATAAATATAACATTGACATCTGCATCGAAACTGGAACCTATCTTGGCCTTGGTTCTACAACAAACTTGGCAAAGGCTTTCATTGAGAGCAATGTGAACACTGCTAAGATCTTTACGTTCGAAGCTAATCACGAAAACTTTTACAAGGCTCGTGACAACCTTAGCAAGTACCCTTTCGTTGTGCCTTTGATGGGCTCTTCTCTAAGCAAAGAAGACATTGAAGAGTTCATTACCAACGATGACGCTCTATTGCATCCTGAGAAATATCCAAACGTATACAGCGACTATAAGCAGGGTGAGGACGCTCGTCCAGGCTATATTTCTGAGAGCATTGGGGCAGGTAGCGTAAAGCCTCCTGAATGGAATGACTTTCCACTTCTCACTAACTACCTTGGAACATACAGTGAGGTTAATCCTCTAATCGTTCTAGATTCAGCTGGTGGACTTGGTTGGGCAGAATACCAGGTCATGATGGAGATCCTGCAGCATAGCCCATTTGTTTTACTACTAGACGATGTAGAGCATGTTAAGCATTTCCGTAGCTTAGATGCTATCAAGAATGATCCTAACTTTGAGCTTCTAGCTACTCGTAACGGTTGGGCTCTAGCCATTCATAACGGTGACTAATGGAAGACGGTATTCCTATCTTTAAAGATATGAGTCCATATGATGCAATGGGGAACAAGAAGACATTCCCTAATGCACGCCTTTTAATAAACGATAGACGTTCTCTAAATACTTTCTTGGACTCTATGGAGGCCAAAGGAGTTTTAACTTATCCTTTCAACATAGAATATCAATTGAAGGATGAAACTGAAGGAGATAAAGAGCGTAGAACATATGCTCTTTATCTTAGAATTGCTAAGACAGTAAACGTCTTTAAACAACTACCTAGAAAGCTATAAAATGTTATACGAATTTATAATGCTAGACACTATTTGGTTTTGGGGTGCTCTAGCTATCCCAACCATTCTTTTGTTGCTCTTTGCTTTCAACGAGAAAGGTACACCTTCTACTATCATCGTAGTATTGACGATAGCGGCTATCGTCTCTTGCAGCAATTTCCCAACCAGAGAGTTTGTTCATGCTCTGACAGTTGGACATATCATAAAGTACGCTGGTGGATACGTACTACTTGGTCTTATCTACATGTCTCTCAAGTGGATTTACACTGCGTATGAGCTAAAAGTAAAATACGTTGACTATAAAGAAGCTTGGCTTGAGCGAATTGGCCTTAAATCACTACCTGAGACTCATACTGACGAGTTCGCAAACTTTAAGAGGGCCCTTCTTGGGGCAACAGGAATTAACATTGCAGATCTTCCACCGAAGATTAGAAGGCACAAAGCTCGTCTAGTATTTTGGGCGTGCTATTGGCCGTTCTCTTTTATTAGCACAATGCTAGGTAATCCTCTAAAGCATTTGGTCAACTTCATTATTTCACTTCTCAGCAAGCCTTTGAACTACGTTTCAAGCTCGCTATTCAGTGAGTTTAAAGAGCTAAACAAGTAAGGATCTCGAATGATCGAAGTATCGGTAGACGGCGGTAAGTATACAGTTATTCTTCCAGACGGCGGCGATACAGAGTTTCGAGCTCTACGCTATGGAGAAGAATGGCGTAACTTGTGCGGAGACAATCTTGTCTTTAACTTAGCTCATGAATTACATGAAGCTAGAGAAAAGTTAAAAGAATTAGAAAAGTAGGAGAGTACCATGAGAAACCTGCTCATTAAAAAGCCTAGACTAAACAAAAAGTACAAACATGCTCTTAATCAAATGAGAGGCTTTAAACTAATAGAGACTTCTAAAAGAAAAGAGTGTGGCGGTGTTCTTAGTCGTGAAGGGGATGGGCAGGCTTGGTATTCTTACTCTTTTATAAATGCTAGTTGCTGGGTGAGAGACATCAAAGCTGGACAATGGGCTGGCTATTGGCGTTTAGAAAACCCATAAGAGGATAACATGGATTACAAACCACTAATTCAACAAGTTACTAAGACCTATTGCTCAATCTATAAGCTGTATTATCTCACGCATAGTTGTCATTGGTGCGTTGAGGGAAAAGACTTTTATGAAATGCACAAGCTGCTAGAGAAGCAGTATGAAAGCATTTGGGAGTCTGTAGACGATACAGCTGAAAAGATTAGACAACTAGACGCCTACCCACCATCTTCTTTGACCTTCGTTTATAATACTGGAGAGCAGTTTGAAGATTGCTCTAAATTTCCAGTACATGAGATGGCAAAGTCTCTTGTTACTGCGCATGATAAAATGATCTCAAGCTTGAATGACTCTATTCAAGATTCTAAAAAAGTAGGCCGAGAAGACCTTACTAGCTATTTCGGAGAGCTTTGGGAAGAGCATAGTAAGATGCGTTGGATGCTTAGAGCTACTTCTAAACGATATAATAATGAACAGGACACAACTACTACGGAGGATTGATGCTACTTATACATAGCCCAGCTACCTTACTAATTCTACTAATCATGGCTCACTTCGTCGCTGACTATCCGCTGCAAGGTGAGTTTCTAGCAATTCAAAAGAATCCTTGGCTACCTGAAGATAAACAGTTCGCACCGTGGTATCAAGCTATGGCTGCGCATTGCTTCATTCATGCAGGGTTTGTATTCATTATAACAAATAATATTTGGATTGGGCTAGTAGAGCTAATAGCGCACTTTATTACGGACTCTGCAAAGTGCAAAGGTCGTATCAATTATAATCAAGAGCAATTTATACATATCGCCTGGAAGATATTGTATGTAATTATACTAATGGAGAATATTAAATGCTGAAGTATTCAATTGATATGGGCTATGTAGGTAACAATAGGTCAGGCATTCATATGCCAATTAAAGGTGAGCGTATGTCCACCTACGCTGAAGATGAACACAAAGGTCTAAAGTATCTACAAAAGTCCTATCCTGAGATAACACTCACTATGCACATGGTGCAATTTTGGAACGGGAAAATCTGGGAATACGTTAGAAACTAGTATAGATACATCCTACGGGTTATTGATAATATAACCTGGTAAATGACAGTCACAACCAAACTTATATGGAGACTAAGATGACTCAACCTTTTTCAGTTGCAGCTTTGTTTGATGAGGATCCCAGCGTTCCACAGATAGCTAAGTCGGTTGCACAAGTGAGTATGGCTGATGCAATGATTAAAATCAGAGCGAATCTTCCTACCCGAGAAGATATTGATAGTTTAGGAAAAGAACATCGCGACGATTATTCAAAGATTACGGATCAATTACTAGATCAGCACAAGACAGCGGATCTCGGTGAGATGGGTGCTAAGATCAATGAGCTGGTTGTTGCTTCTAAAGGCTTCGATCCTAAGCAGCATAAGTCCGGCGGGCTACTTAATAAGGTCATGAATACGTTTAGAAATGAACGTGAAGGCATGTTATCTCATATGCAGAGCGTTAAAACTCG
>Ga0302326_10024858_pt1 | contig 12156 bp, 6 predicted proteins | sample Palsa_T0_3_FD_202264 | JGI IMG/M metagenome (GOLD analysis project Ga0302326, IMG submission 202264) | Peat permafrost microbial communities from Stordalen Mire near Abisko, Sweden - Palsa_T0_3 | ecosystem: Environmental > Terrestrial > Soil > Palsa > Peat permafrost | place: Sweden: Abisko...
CGCCAGCTAAGCGGTTTCGAGCTAATTCTTTCGATAATGCGAAACCCCTACGACCTCGAAGTCTCGTACTATCATTACAAGAGACTCGGTCACCCATGGGATGCCGGAAAGGCTCAACGTCTGGCGATGGCCGGGGATTTCGCCAAGTTCGCACAGAAGGCACCGTTCTACGGGCGACTGCCGGCCGGAATTGAGGATTGGTACGAGATCGACGGCAAGATCCCGGCGAACTTGAAGATCGTGCGGTTTGAATCTCTGGAGTCCGATCTCACCCATCTGCTGGCAGACGTGTACCCCATTAAGTGTCGCCTTGAAAAGGTGAATACGACCAAGCACGACGCGTACAGAGAATATTTATCACACGACTCAGAGGAGGCGATTTACAGCAAATACCGCTGGCTCTTCGACAAAGGCTTTTATCAGAGGGAGCGTGTGACCAGGGCAGGGAAGCGAATGAGTTATTTTCGGTTACCCGGCGCCCTGCCGCCGGATGACGCAGGACAATCGCCAGACACCGAGGAACTTCTGTCGCGACTGCAAGATTTTCGTCGAGGCGGTTCGGAGAAGCTGCGCGGCAGGCTCGCACCAGTTACGTTCGAGGTTCTGACTGCGAGCGCCCGTTCACTTGACGCTTGTGGAATTCGGGGCTCCATCTACGAGATTGGTGTTTTCGATGGCAAGTTTTTTCTGGCTATGGATCAGCTTCGACGTCCGGGTGAAGCGGCCGTCGCAATAGATGCTTTCGATGAGGCGACACGGGACCCGGATGCGGTGGATGCACGAGACACGGATCTCTTTTATGCGAATGTGAAGGCGCATTCATCGGACCGCGACTCAGTGACAATGGTTGATGCGGATTCGATGGATATTACGCCTTCCGGCATCGCGCTCTTGCTGCAGAAATTCGGTCCGGCGAAGATGATTTCAGTGGACGGCAAACGAACCGTCGAACACGTAGCTAACGATTTGCGGATCGCGGAGCAACTCCTGCAGCGTGGCGGCCTCGCGTTTGTGGCCAACTTTTTTACCATGAACTACCCGGAAGTGACGGAAGCGGTTGCCCGTTACATGCTTTCCGGGGTTGCCAGACTCAGCCCCATCCTTTTCGCGGACGGCAGACTCGTTCTTACCACGGTTGAACAGCGCGAGCACACGCAGACATCGATGCAGGACAAGCTTTTGCAGCAAGATATTCACACGCGGCAGCGCGCACTTTTTGGGAAAGATGTTCTGGTGGCTCGATAGAGCAGGTCTCTGGTGTCGGCATCTTGCGGGGAATTCATTGGAAGTACCGGGCTTTCAAGCGGGCCCTTGTTCGGCCAAGACCTGTTCAACTAGCCAGAGCCATGACCCATGCTTGACCCAGGCAGCGCCAAATTGGAGCGCAATTGCCCAAAAGCCCGTCAAATGCCGTAGCGCAAGGGGCGCACGTGACGGTAGACCAAGGCTCGGTCTCTGTGCCCGGTAACACCAATTCTTGCAAGGGCTGTCTGAAACTCGTCGATGCCTGTTTGGAACGCATATTTTTTCGCGGCCAGCTTTAGGGCGTTGAGGCTTATTTCAGTCCAAAGCGCCTCTTCCGTGTAAAGCTTCAGGACGCAGTCGACCCATTTCGCCGGCGTATCGGCTATCAAGCAACTGATCCCGTCGACCAGACCGGTGCCCTCGGCGGCGATGGATGAGAGCACACATGGAACTCCGCGCGAAATTGCTTCCACCACCTTGCCCTTGATGCCAGCGCCTGCAAGCAGGGGCGCTACGAATATTCTGGCTGCCGCCATGACATCGTCCAGTTCTGCAACGTGGCCGACGATGCGGAGGGACGTGGACGACAACTTTCGAAGCGCGTCTTCCGCGCCCTTTCCCACGACGTTGAAGTGAATGTCGGGTAGGCGCTCCGCGACCGCGGGCATGACCTCGCGAGTGAAGAACTCTACCGCTTGGGCATTTGGTGGATGTGAAAAGCCACCAAGGAACAGGATGTCCTTCGTGTCTGCAAACGTGCGGGCGAGCGGCTTGCTTTCGACGACCCAGGGCAGTCTTGCGGTCTCGGCAGGCTGCTTGAGGTGGCTTTGCAAAACGGCAAGTTCGACATCGGTGTAACTGAAGGTCAGATCGCACGACTGCACGACGGCCAATTCTGCCGCTCTGGTCGCCTCGTATCTTTGCTTCGCGTGACCGTCGGTCTGGGCAGCCGCTTCCCTCAGCTGCCTCAGAAAGTGGAGGTCTGCGAGATTGAAAATGATTTTTGTCGAGGGCGCGGACGAGCGTATGAGCGGAATGACGTGTTCCGCAATCTGATGCCTGCAAACGAATATCGCGTCAAAATCACCGGCATGAGAGACGACGAAGTTTGAATAGTTCATGACGAAAGGCGCGTAAAGACACTCCACGCCAATTCGTTGCAGCGCCTGCGTGTGCCGATCCATCCAGGCGAGATTGCGCGGCAGAAAAGAGACTTTTGCGCCAAGGCTTTGGAAAAGCCGAATTTCCTGAAAGGCCGCGTAGCTGCCTGCGTCCCCGTCGACATTTGGAAATTGATGGTCGAGAAAAAGGATGCGAAGCGCTGCCGCACGATCCTTCTCGCGGTCGGGATTCTCGCCCTCGCGGCCGTTTCCCGATACGGTCGTACCCCACTTTTGCTTGAATATCGGTCTATTAATTTCCTGAAAGCGCTTCATGCCCGTCGTCGTATCGGTTCCGGCAGATTTTCCCTCGGAATGGAAAATCGTAGAGGTGGGGACATAGACGACCAGATGTCCGGCTTGGCGCACTTTCATGGCGAGGTCCGTGTCCTCGAAATACCCGGGTGCAAACTCGACGCTAAATCCTCCGACTTTTGTCCACACGTCTCGAGGCAACATCATCGCCGCGCCCGACACATAGTCGACCTGGCGCAAATAGTTGTAACGAGGATCCGATGAGTTTCCGCCTCGCCCGACGTTCCAGGGGTTTCCCGAGCCCCAGATTATGCCGCCGGCCTCCTGGAGGCGGCCATCAGGATAAACGAGCTTCGATCCCAGCAGACCTATGTTGTCGAAACTTCGGTAGGTCTGAACCAGTTCATCCAGCCAGCGTGACGTTGCCTCGGTGTCGTTGTTGAGAAACGCGATGAATTCGCCTCGTGCCAACGCCGCTCCATCGTTGCAGGAACCGACGAAACCCCGGGCGTCGTCTGTTCGGACAATGCGGATGCCAGTAACGAACTGTGCAATGTCGACCGTCTCGTCGGACGATCCGTCATCGACCACTATCACCTCGAACGGTGTGTCGTTATACGCAAACAGAAGCGAGCACAGGCACAGATACGTCACTTCGAATTTATTGTGGACCGGGATAATTACCGACGCCGCCGGGTGTTCGAGGGTGGGAAAGTTGAGTGCCGGGTATCGCCTCCGCTTCCTAGGCCCATGAAGAATCTCCGCATAAAGGCGCGTGACGGGTGGAATGCTTTCGGCACGGTCGGCACCCTTCTCCAACCACAACTGGAACGCCCGAAAGTGGTGACGTGCAGCCGGCGACAAAGTGCCGTCCAGCGGCGCCTGGGCGTAGGTCTGAAGCGCTTCCCAGGGCGTGACATAGAGTTGCAGATGCTCGTACATTGAGATCAGCACAGTCATCTCCGGCAATTCGCGCAATTCGAGATAGTGCGCTGCACCGTCCAGATGTCTGGGATCGATCAGGATTGCGCCCGAAAAGCTTCGTCCGGCCAAACGAAGCGTCGTTGAGGCGGAAAGTTCTCCGTCTACAAAGAGGCCCAAACGCAAGCTGGCGACGGAGCCGCCATCGGCGATTCCGGAAAACATGATCACATTGTTCTCGATGGAAGCCGTTGCCACGACGGTCGTCGATGAATTCTCAAGCTTGATATCGTCGAATACCCATTGGCCGGCTGCGTCACACATGTGAACGCTCACTTCGGCCGGCATACTTTCGAGGAGTTCCGGGGGCGCTTGAAAGATTATCTGAACGGCATCATCCGTCGAGCTCCCGTTGTCCGCTCCACTTGTCGTGAATTGTGAGGGAAGCTTTTTTTCAACCGCGCCGTTACGCTCGATACGTTCGATCTGCCGGACGGGGTGTATCACGCCGAAGCGGTCGCGCAGCGTGACGCTCAGGTCCGAATGCCCGAGGTTCGACAAAGTGATCGCCAGCATGCCACCACCCAGAGCGCGACATTCAGGGACAATCGCCGCGGGGGTGATATGATCCGAAATACGCGCGCCAACTATCGTATGCTGTTGTGCCGTAGCGATCGCCGCGCGATGAATCACCCTCTCACGCGCTCGCCATGCGAGGCGTCGTATTTCCTTCAGCTTTTCCCTGATCCCCTTTGCCGCGTCGATCCGCTGGAGGGCGTAACGGATGAGAGGCCTGAACGAGCGCCACCGGCCGTGGGCGTGGGCAACTTGCCGGCGAAGCCTGCCGATCCAGCCGGGGGGCTTGGCTGTGGATGGATCGACTGTGCTTAACTCGCCTGACATATGCTGTTCTGGGCCCGCCTAGGAATAGTGCCAGATACTGGTCCGGGCGGCGGTGCCCTGTTAAATTTCAGACCCTCATTCCGACACCTGACCCGTCCGTGTCGGACGGCCAAAGTGTTGGACAGGTCGGCAACCGCCATCACGGGTTGCGTTCGAAGTTCATCCCTGCGCCATCGTTCACTTTGAGCGAACTCGTTGTTTGGCGAATCCGCTGCGAATGCGGTAATCTGACTGCGCGGATTCCAAACGCCCGATCACGCGATTGGAACCTAGGAGAACCCCAGCTTGGGATCAAGCTAGTGGGTACCGTGATAGCCTGGTCCAAGAGTACGCTGGACCATGACGGGTTTGGAGTGGTCGGACAGGTTTTGCGTCTCGTTACTGAGCTAGGACAATGTTGGCAGAGTACGTGCCTGTATTGCTAACTGTCGCCATTTGCCTGTTCGCCAGGCCGATCGGCGAGAAGCTGGGGGTTGTCGATCACCCCGATAGCACGAGGAAAACGCACCCCGATCCGACCCCTTTAGTCGGCGGCATCGCAATCATGGCTTCGGTCGCAGTCTGGTCGGTTACCAAACTCTCCTGGGACACCGGTCCAGCGGCGGATCTGGAACTTGCGATTCTGCTCTGCGGCGGCGGCGTGGCGGTCCTCGGGTTTATGGACGATCAACGAATGATTTCGCCGACCGGTCGGCTGATCTTGCTCGCCATTTTTTCCCTTGTCGCCCTCAAGCTCGATCCGCAGCTTTACGTAAGTCGCATTTACACTGCCACTTGGGGGCAACTGCCGATTTCGCCGGCAGTGGCAATACCTTTGCTGGTGCTCGCTCTTATGGGGTTCTCGAGCGCCGTTAACATGGTCGACGGCGTCAATGGTTTGGTTTTGTCGCTGATTTGCATCTGGTCAGTGTGTTTGGCGCTGAAGGGCGGGACTGGCGCCGAAGCTGCCGAGCTGCTTGGCGCCGCCTCGTTTGTGGCCCTGCTGTTCAATGCCAGTGGGCGCCTTTTCCTTGGCGATTGCGGGGCCTTCTCGGTTGCTTTTACGCTGGGACTGATTGCCATCGCAGCGCACAATGAGGGGCGGTTGCCGTTGGAAACGGTGGTAGTTTGTTTCCTGTTGCCCGTGGCCGATTGCCTGAGACTAATTCCAGCCCGAATTTTGGCAGGGCGTTCCCCGTTTCGGCCCGATCGCTTGCATTTCCACCACCTGCTGGCCGATCGAATCGGGGAGACCAAGGCGATAGTGAGCTACGTCGGGCTCGTTGCGGTCACATCCTTGACGGCCACATTGAAGCCGGAGCTTTCTGTTTTCTGCGTCAGCGCCGATGCGATCTTTTATGTCGGTTTCTTGCTCGCGGATGCATTTTCGCCGTCAGTGGCAGCCGACGTCTCGTCCCCCGGCATACCCCCAAACGTTGTGAGCCTTTCAGGTAAGCAGCGCCCGGGCGGCTGACACGAGATGGTATCGAGCTTCCATTTCGAGCTCGTGCGAGCGTGCCATGCGGACTTGGACAGGTTATTACATGCATGATGAGTTTCGCAGTCCATATGGTGTAGGTTCTGCTCGGGCGATGGCTGCCCGTTTGAACGGGAGAGTTCTGAAGGATGAAGAATATTCGTAATCGCTATCTGTTGGTAGGCCTGTCACTCATCGCGGTCTGTGTCGTGATCTACGTCGTGGGCGTGCTCTACCAGAATTTCGTCAACAATCCGCTCGATTTTTGCGCGCTGGTTTTCATTGTCGCGATCTATGCGGGGGCACTCTATCATCACCTGCAAAGGTCTGAGGGTTGAGTTCCGAAACGGAGGCATTGGACCCGGCGCCGACGGAGCGAAACCAGGGAACCCGGTCGAAGCGCCCGACGGATCAGCGCCGGTCAATGCGCGGCGAAATTGAAGGCGGGAGCACCAGCTTGCGTCATACCGTCCACATGGCTTTGGAAGCTGGTCGTGGTTCCGGCGTTGTTGGGTTGGCATTCGAAATATTCCTCATCGCATTGATCGTGTCTAATGCAGTTGTCGTAAGCCTGGACAGCGTGGCCGGCCTTGCTGCCGCGTATGGACGATATTTCCAGATATTCGAAGCAGTGTCCGTCGCCGTGTTTACGCTCGAGTATGGGCTCAGGTTGTGGTCGGCGCCGGAAGATCCACGCTATTCCGCAAGACCGCTTCTGGATCGGTTGCGCTATATGCTTCAGCCTTACATGCTGATCGATTTGATCGCTATCGCACCTGCCTACATCGCCTTGTTCGTGCCGGTCGCCGATCTGCGAATTCTCAGACTTTTCCGGCTTTTTCGACTTCTGAAGATTGCGCGATATTCCCCCGCTGTCACCACCCTCATCCATGTGCTCTCGCTTGAGCGTCGCGCCCTATTTGGCACTCTGCTTCTGCTGATTTGCATGATGAGCTTATCTGCCGAGGGCATGTACATCATCGAGGGGACAGTGCAGCCGAAGGTGTTTGGCGATCTTCCCACCTGCATGTATTGGGCGATCATAACGCTTACGACGGTTGGTTATGGTGATATCACACCGATAACCGCTCTTGGGCGAGCGTGGGCGGGCGTGACTGCAATCCTCGGACTTGGCATTTTTGCCTTGCCGGTCGGAATCATAGCATCGGCATTCATGACAGAAATACACAGACGCGATTTTGTCGTAACGTCCGGGATGCTGGCGCGCATTCCATTCTTCGCTGGGTTGGATATCGAGACAATGAGCGAAGTGATGGCCGCCCTAAGGTCCCAAATGGTTGCCCCGCACACGCCGATCATCGTTGCCGGTGAGGCCGCATCAAGCATGTATTTCGTTGTTTCAGGGCTGGCGAAATCCGAGCGTGCCACAACCACCGACGGCGTTAGAAGAAAAGCAACGTTGGGACCAGGCGAAGTTATCGCGGCCGATGCCGTACTGGCCGGTCGCGCGCACGACGCCAACGTTTTTGCGCACACGCCCATGCGGCTCCTGGCGCTATCGTATCAGGATCTCGCAATGCTTTTGCGCAAGTATCCGAAGTTACGCCGAAGGATTGGCAAAACCGCTGCCAGGGCCGAGCAGAAATTCTACCGGCACCGTTCCAGAAGTGAAGAAGAATCTAGCGTAGACTCGAATTAGAAATAGACCGTGGCCCGGTCTCGACGATTCGAACAAGTTCTTTGGCAGACAATCGGCTAAGCAGTCGGAGACTTGCCTTTTCGCGATTTTCACGACCGAAAGGTCGGGAACCGTTTCCGAATGGTCTATTCTTCGCTAGGGCAGGCCGAATTGTGCCCCGGGCTGCCAATTGGACCAGGTTCACACACGCCGGGCGTATAGTTAAGTATGCCTCATGTACTAAGGTGGTGCGTCCGGAGTTTGTGTTGCGCGGTGAAGATCGGGCCACTATGTAGGGCGGTCACGCGCCAGATTACCGACGCGGCCCGCGGTCGGCCGGGTGACTGTTGATTGGGGTTTATATCATGCAGCTCGCAGTTTCGTCAGTATCGCCGGAGCGCCGGTCGTCTCACCTCGCGCGCCTGGAATCGGAAAGCATTCATATTATTCGTGAGGTTGCCGCGGAATTTCGCAATCCTGTCATGCTTTACTCCATAGGCAAGGATTCGTCGGTGATGTTGCATCTGGCCATCAAGGCCTTTTACCCCTCGCTGCCCCCTTTTCCGCTGCTGCACGTCGATACGACCTGGAAGTTCAGGGAGATGATAGAGTTCCGGGATGCGACCGCGAAGCGCTTGGGACTAAAGCTTCTCGTTCACATCAATGAAGAGGGCGTTAGGCGAGGAATTAATCCATTTGACTCGGGGTCATCTCTACATACGCGGGTGATGAAGACTGAGTCGCTCAAGCAGGCGCTGGACAAATTTGGCTTCGACGCGGCGTTCGGCGGGGCGCGACGCGATGAGGAAAAGTCGCGGGCCAAAGAGCGTATATTTTCCTTCCGAACCGCAAGCCATGCGTGGGATCCAAAAAACCAGCGCCCCGAACTCTGGCGCGTATACAACACGCGAGTGCAGCCAGGCGAGTCGATCCGCGTCTTTCCACTGTCCAATTGGACGGAGCTGGACATCTGGCAATACATCATGATGCAGAATATTCCGATAGTCCCGCTGTACTTCGCCGGCAAGCGCCCCGTCGTCGAGCGAGACGGTTCCCTGATCATGGTCGACGACGACCGCATGAAGCTGAAGCCGGGCGAAGAGCCTCAAATGCGACTTGTGCGATTCCGCACCCTTGGTTGCTATCCGCTGACGGGTGCGATTGAGTCTCCTGCAGACACTTTGGAGGGGATTGTCGCCGAAATGCTTACCGCGCGGACTTCGGAGCGCCAGGGCAGGGTCATCGATCGCGACGAAAGCGCTTCGATGGAGAGAAAGAAAAAAGAGGGTTACTTTTGATGACCGGCCCCGTTGGTTCCCTCACGGAATACCTTGCGCAGCAGGAGAGGAAGACTCTTCTGCGCTTTCTGACATGCGGAAGTGTCGACGACGGCAAATCCACGCTGATCGGTCGTCTTCTGTTCGATTCCAAACTGTTGTTCGAAGACCATTTGGCCGCGCTTGAGAAGGACTCGGTAAAGCACGGAACCACGGGCGCAGATATCGACCTGGCGTTATTGGTGGATGGTCTCGAAGCTGAGCGTCAGCAGGGTATCACGATAGATGTTGCCTACAGGTTCTTTGCAACTGACAGGCGGAAGTTCATTGTCGCGGATACACCGGGTCACGAGCAATATACACGAAATATGGCCACCGGAGCTTCCAATTCGGAGTTGGCCGTGATCCTTGTCGATGCGAGAAAAGGAATCCTTACGCAAACTCGCAGGCACGCCTATATTGTGTCGCTCCTCGGCATTCGGCACGTCGTTCTTGCAATCAACAAAATCGACCTGGTCGATTTCTCCGAACCTATCTTCGACGCGATCCTGGCGGAATTTTCGACATTTGCGGAAAAACTGAACTTTGCCACAATCACGCCGATCCCTATCTCAGCTCGGTTCGGCGATAATGTCATTTCCAGAAGCCCGCATACGCCTTGGTATAGTGGGCGACTGCTTCTTGAGCACTTAGAAACGATCGACGTCGAAACGGAGTTGTATGCGAAGGCCTTCCGCATGCCGATTCAGTGGGTGAATCGACCCAACCTCGACTTTCGAGGGTTCTCTGGAACTGTGGTAACCGGACGAATTTGCCCAGGCGATGCCGTCCTAGTCTCCGGATCTGGACGCAAAACGAACATCAGCCGCATTGTCGCGATGGGGGGCGACCTCGCGGAGGCTTTACCCGGCGATGCTGTCACGCTCACGCTTGCCGATGAAGTCGACGTCTCAAGAGGCGATATCCTCGCCGCCCCCTCGGCTCGTCCGGAGGTATCAGATCAATTCTCGGCACGTTTGCTGTGGATGTCCGAGGAGGAACTTCTCCCGGGCCGTCAGTATCTGCTGAAGGTTGCTGCCCGAACGGTTCCAGCCTCCGTGACCGAACTGAAGTACAAGGTCGAGGTTAACACGCTTGAGCACATGGCTGGAAAAACGCTCGCTCTCAACGAAGTCGGTTACTGCAATATTTCCACCGCCCAACCAATTGCGTTTGATCCTTACGAAGAGAACCGGGATACAGGTGGGTTCATCCTAATCGACCGATACACAAACGCGACGGTTGCCGCGGGGATGATCGACTTCGGCCTCCGACGCGCCACTAACGTTCATTGGCAGGCGTTGGATGTGAATAGGATATCGCGTGCAGAGGCAAAGGGCCAAAAGCCGGCCGTTCTGTGGTTTACCGGGCTTTCCGGTTCGGGCAAGTCGACGATTGCCAATCTGGTCGAGAGAACGCTTTTCGCGCATGGTCGCCACACCTACCTTCTTGACGGCGACAATATCCGACACGGTCTCAATCGCGATCTGGGCTTTACCGATGCCGACCGCGTCGAAAACATTCGCCGCGTAGCGGAAGCGGCAAAATTGTTCGTGGACGCAGGATTGATCGCGCTCGTATCATTCATTTCGCCGTTTCGCTCCGAACGGAGGATGGCGCGGGAACTGTTTGGTCCGGGAGAGTTCATCGAGGTTTTCGTCGACACGCCCATCGACGTTTGCATGACGCGGGATCCCAAGGGTCTTTACCGCAAAGCCATGGACGGTGAGATCAAGCATTTTACCGGTATAGATAGCCCGTACGAACTCCCGGACCATGCAGAAATCACGCTCAAAACTGTCGGCACGGATCCGGCGGAGTTGGCGGTTGAAGTCGTCAACTTTCTTCGGGCAGCATCGATAGTTCCATAAACGATTAATGGACTCGTCGGACTCGCCCGGAGGCCGACGTGTCTTGACGTCAATTTAGGCGCCGGGCCTCGCGCCCACACGGCCGCCCAATCGCATCGGCAGGCCTTTGGCGGACTCGACAAAGCGCCAGACTGCATAATCGCTGATCTTTCGCGCGGTGGCACAAACAAATTGGCGCGTGTCGATATCGCCGGAGGGGTCGACGATGAGTGCTCCAATCAGGCCGTCGTGCTGTGACCATCGCTGGACCGAGCCGAATCCCGCGTCGCGCAGGCGCTGCGGAAGATGCATTTGTCCAAGAGGTGCATTCAGGTCGCCGTCGCTCGAGTCCGGTGCCCATGTTTCAATGCAGATACTGCCGTCATGGCAAACCGCCGCGTTCAGACGCCTCATGAGCAGTTCTGCAAGAGCCTCCGGCATTTCCGCCGGCACGATGGCGAGGGCTAAAGTAAATGAGGCCGCCGGCAGAGGACAACCGTCGGAACCATGGACCTGTTCGGCGAGAAATTCCTCCGGTTTCATTGCCACAACAGCTTCGGGCTTCCAGCCGAAAATCTGCGATAGAAGCGCAGCCGTTCCCTGATCTTCATTCGCTACAACGAGCGCAGTGTGCTCCTGATTGATACCCAACGGCACGCCCGGTACGCTCCACCATATCTGGCCACCGGCAGATTCAACTAATGTGTGGCGACTTTCGCCGAACTGGCGCAGCGTTCGAGCAATGGCCACTGGATGTGGAAAGTTCAGCTTCAGGGGAGTAATTTCCGCTGTCACCGTCGACGCCGACTCGTGCAGGATACGGCCATATTGCCTCACAATGCCGATGATATTGTGATTGCGGCGGACATACGCAGCAGCGCGTGCCCCCAATTCCGAGCGCTCCAAATCGTTCGTCATCAATCCGCGCAACGCCTCGGTTAGGGCGACTTTGGATCCTTCGCCCCAAGCGATCTTTCTCACCACCGTGTCGGGCAATTCTCCCATTGGACCGTGGTCGAGCACGATGGTCGGGACGCCCAGTCCAAGCGCGCGCACCAAAGTGCCCGACATTTCGCCTCCGCTCGGATAGCGGAGATTTACGACGATATCCGTAGCGGCCAAGTGTCGGAAAAACGTCTCCTCATCGAGGTAGTCGGTGCAGGTCACGCGATCGGAAAGGCCCGAACGGGCGATGTCGGCGTCCACATCATATTCCAAAGGTTGCCGCTCGCCCGCCAAAACGAAGCGGAAATTATCTACCTGACCTCGAAGCGAGGAAAGTGCTGCGAGTGTCATCGGGATTTGCTTGGCACGCTTGACGAAGCCGACAGCCGTTACGACGATTTCGTCCTGAGCCAAGCCGAGTTGACTTCGTGCCTCTTGCTTGGTGAGCGAGAAAAAACCTCCCGCG
>Ga0302326_10024861_pt1 | contig 12155 bp, 12 predicted proteins | sample Palsa_T0_3_FD_202264 | JGI IMG/M metagenome (GOLD analysis project Ga0302326, IMG submission 202264) | Peat permafrost microbial communities from Stordalen Mire near Abisko, Sweden - Palsa_T0_3 | ecosystem: Environmental > Terrestrial > Soil > Palsa > Peat permafrost | place: Sweden: Abisko...
CGGACATCGGCGCGGATTCGTCACAAGCGCCGCGGAAGCGGGCTAGAGCGGTGACGCCCTTGTCACACGGTAGGCCCAGCAGTCGTACGGCGGCCCGACTGACGTTGGTCCCGGTCGCCACCGCGTGGGTCGCGCCTCGGCCAGGGGCGCGTTATGAAAAGCCACGACAGGAGGATGTCGCACACGCGGTCGAGCTTTCGTTGGTTAGCGGAATGTGACAACGGCTCAGCGAGCGCGCGAGGGCGAGACCCGCCATCGCGAGGGCATGATCGGTACGGAGCGGGGCTGGCGCCGGGGGCCGTGCCGAGAAACGTGACCACCAGAGGGTGTCGCGTAAACGCGCGGTTGTGAGGATGTGACAACGGCTCAGGAGATCCACGCATCATTCCCTTCGAATAGCGGAGGTGTTGATGCGTTCATCCCGCAAACCGGGCGGATCCGGGCAGAACGCGCGGGGGAGTCACAGTCAGCCGCACGCGCGAACCCCGTCGCGCCAGGACACACCACCGACGCTTATCGACGGCGTCGTCGCTCCGTGACGGTTATCACTTCTGTACTAGGCCGATACCGCAGGCCCGCGCCCCGCCCCGCCCCGCGCCCTCACCGCCGCGGACGCGTGAACGCCTGGTCGTCGATGCGCCGGAGCGTGGCGAGGTCGGGATCGGCGCGGAGGCGGGTGCGGAAGTCGTCTTCGCGCCAGGGATCCCATTGGGCGCTCAGCAGGCGCCCGGTGATGCCGGCCGCCGCGTCCGAGAGGAGGAAGCACACGAGCGCCGCCGCGTCTGCGGCGGGAACGCCGCCCTCGGCGAGGGAGGCGAGGGTACGCTCGTGGTACGCGGTTCCGGCGGCGGCTGGGCCGGCGCGAAGGGTTCCGTCGTGAATCCGGGTGGCGACGAATCCGGGCGCGACACAGTTGATCTCGACCTCGGATGCAGCGGCTACGTTCTCGGTCAGCCGCACAACGCCGGCCTTCGAGACCGCGTACGCGTCGTAGCGTGGCAAGGGCGAGGTTGCGCCACCACCGGAGAACGTGACGGCGCGCCCGCCGGAGCGCTTCAGGCGCGGCAGCGCATGATGCAGCGCCAGCATCGTGCCGGTCAGGTTGACTGCGATCGTGTGCGCCAGCGCTGCTGGGGCCAGATCTTCGAGCAGGCCGATTGGGCCGAGCTCGCCGGCGGCCGTCACGAGCCCGTGTAGCGGGCCGCCGGCGTCGATCGCTTCGAGCGCGTTCCGCCAGCCACCATCATCGGAGACATCGAGTGCGAGTCCCTCGTGACCGTCGCCGTCGAGTCCGCTGACCGCGGAGTGCACCGCACCGAGATCCCGGGAGGCGATCACCACCCTGGCGCCGCGCCGCGCCAGCTCACGGCTGACTTCGAGGCCGATGCCCGCCGACCCTCCGGTGACCAGGACGCGGCCCCCGTCGAGCCGGGGCTGAGACGCTATACCGGGATCCCCCACAGCGGGAACCAGCGCTCGAGCTCAGCCTCGACGGGGAGCTCGCGCCCGATCTGTGCTCTGAGCTGCAGTTCACGCTCGTTGTCGCGCTGCTGGTCCCCGGATCCCGGCACGAACGGATAGAAGCTGCCGCGCTTGTAGTTGTAGATCCAGTACAGCTGTCGGTGCTTCGCGTCCTCGAACGCAAATACCGCGCACAGCACGCGGTCACCGTAACCGCCGGTCTCGAGTGCGCCGCTGACGGCGTTGATACCGACGACGAGGTCATCGAAGTCGCCGCCGCGCAGGACGAGCCAGCGGAATCCGAACGCATCGTCGGTGCTGCTGACCTTCGTCCCGCTGTCCGCCGCTGTGCTCTGTACGACCTCCTCCATCTCCTTCACGATCGATTCGAAGTCCGCCGTCGCGAGCGGCTGGAAGACGATTGCGGCGGCACCCCGGGAGGTGATGTCGAGCTGAGTCTGGAGGGTGACGTACGCCGTGGACATCGCAAACAGTCGGTCCGGCGCCGGCCCGGCAAGCTTGCGCTTGCCCGTGATCACATCAAAGACGCCCATCAGCTGGTCGGTCTCCGTTTCCCCTTCGACGGGAGTGCACGCCGATCCGTGGGGTGGCGGCGCGGCCTATCTTGGCAGACCCGCAACCCGGTCCGGCTCGACCGTGGATGCGGGCTCGACCCGCCGTGAGCGCTCGAGACCATGCGCGCGGAGGGCCGCCATCACCGTGGCCGCGCACTCCGGCACCGTCTGCAGAAGCGTCCACAGCCGCACGTCGGGATCCTCTGGCACCTCGTAGGGATCGTCGATGCCGGTGACACCGGTTACCTGGCCCGCACGCGCGCGGGCGTAAAGGCCGCGGGGGTCACGGCGCATGCATTCGCGCAGCGGGGTATCGACGAACACCTCGATGAAGCCGACGCCGACCTGTGCGTGAATGTCACGTGCCCGAGCGCGCCCCTCGGCATACGGGCTGATCAGCGAGGCGACCACCACCACGCCGGTCTCGGCCAGCATGCAGGCGACATGCGCGGCGCGCCGGATGCTCTCGTGGCGGCTGGCCTCGTCGAACCCGAGATCGGACGACAGACCACGGCGAAGAACGTCGCCGTCGAGGCGGTAGGTGGCGTAACCGGCATCCTGGAGCCGCACTCCGACGGCGTCGCCGATCGTCGTCTTGCCGGACGCGGGAAGCCCGGTCAGCCAGACCGTCGCTCCGGTCCACTCGCGGCGCATCACGCAGATATATCGCATTCGCAGGGCCAGCACCAGCGGCTGCGGCGCCGCTAGGCCGTCCCCTGCAGCTGGGACTCGAGCCGCTGCAGGGCTGCGATCCGCTGTTCGAGCGACGGGTGGGTCGCGAACATCGTGCCGAACGCGGACTTCACGTTCGGGGGAAAGATGTAGAAGGCGGCGAGGTTGCTGCTGGCGCGCAGGTCTCGTTGCGGGATGCGCTGCATGTTGCCGCTGATCTTCATCAGCGCCGAGATCAGCGCGCTCGGCCGGCCGGTGATGATCGCCGAGCCTCGATCGGCCGCGAACTCGCGGTACCTCGACAGCGCGCGTAGCAGCACGAATGAGATCGCATAGACCGCCGCCGACACCAGCAGCACGACGATGAAGCCGGGACCGTTGTTGTCCTCGTCGAACATTCCGCCGAACCAGAAGCCCATCTGGACGATGAACGATGCGATCGAGGCGAAGAAGCTGGCCAGCGTCATCACCATCACATCGCGGTTCTGCACGTGGGTGAGCTCGTGGCCGAGCACGGCCTCGAGCTCCGCCGGTTCGAGCAGGCGGAGCAGGCCGGTTGTCACGCATACGGTCGCCGTCTTCGGTGAGCGACCGACAGCGAAAGCGTTCGGCATCGGTGTGTCGGCGATCGCGACGTGCGGCTTGGGCAGGTTCGCGGTCACGCACAGGCGGTCGATGATCGAGTGCAGCTGGGGTGCCTGCTCCGGCGTCACCTCGCGCGCGCCCATCGACAGCAGCGCGATCTTGTCCGAGCTGAAGTACTGGACGAGGAACAGGGCGCCGGCGATGACCGCGATCGTCACGGCGCCCGCGCCCGCGGCGAACAGAACGCCGATCAGGACGGCGTAGACGAGCCCGAGCAGGAAGAGGGTGAAAACCATCCGGGTCTGGAGGCCGCGGTCGCGGCCGAAGTTCGTCGGTCGAGCCATAACGTGATTCTGGCAAACGGCGATCGCCGGGTTGGGCCCTTGTCGACAGCGCCGACCACTGCCGGCGGGGCGAATCGTTCCGGGGACGTAGACTGCCCGACCCTGGCGCGGGTCCCGTGCCTGAAGTCCGCCCTGGAGGATCTACCAATGTACGCCACGGTGCGTCGAATGAAATGCAAGTCCGGGAAGGTCGACGAAGTCGCCGATCTGATCGAGTCCCAGTACATCCCAAAGCTCGCCGAGCTCGACGGCGTCGTCTCCTACACCGTCGTTCAGTGCGGCGCGGAGGAGATAACGTGCATCGGCATCTTCACCACAGAGACAGGCGCGATCGCCGCGGGTGGCCTGGCCGGGCTGTTCGTCGATGAGCGGCTCTCGCGCCTCGGGGCGTCGCTGGGAGATCTTGACGGTCCGATCCTGGTGCACGCGGGCGTGGCCGCGTAGCGGCCGCTTACACCCCTCCGGTTCGCAGGAACTCGCTCGCCTCGGCGAGCGCGGCGGGCGTTCCGATCTCGTAGAACCGGTTGGTGGCGGCGAAGCCGAACAGCGACCGGCGCCGAGCCAGCTCGCTGTACAGCGCGGCGATGTCCGTCAGCTCAGGCCCCACCGCGTCGAGAGCCGGCGCCTCGAATGCGCCGAGGCCGTAGTCGATCCAGTGCATCGATTCGCTGGGCGAAGACTTGCTGTACTCGGTCACCAGCGCCCCTTCGAAGCGCACGTTCGAAGTGTCCCAGCGGCCCTCGTTGCGGAGCACGGTCATCATCGCCGGCAGGCCGCTGGCCGCCCAGGCGGCGACCGCGGCCCTGTAGTCGATGCGCAGGTAGGTGTCGCCATACAGGACGAGGAAGCGCGGGCCGAGCAGCTCTGCCGCCTGCCTCACGGCGCCGAGCGTCCCGAGCAGGCTCGGTCCATCGTGGCTGTAGGCAATCCTGATCCCGAACCGCTCGCTGCCTGCATGCTCGGCGATCCGCTCGCCGAGATAGCCGACGCATAGCACGACGTCGCGCGCCACGTGCCGTGCGAGCAGGCGTAACTGATGGTCGATGAACGGCTCGCCCGCGACCTCGATCAGCGCCTTGGGCGTGTCGGCGACTCGCTCGCCGAGTCGCGTGGCGAGCCCGCCGGCGAGGATGCAGACGGGGGGGAGTGGGCCTGACGCGGTCACCGGTGCCGCTCCAGCGTGGCGCGACGCGAGAGCCCGATCCGGTGCAGCCGCACCCATCCGTGCATCCTCGCCCGCCGGTACTCGAACCGTTCGGGGTCGCGGCGGGCGCGGACGCTCAACACCGCCGCCCTGGCGGCTGCGCCGGTCAGGTTCATGATCGCGATCGCGCGGACCATCGCGAGCCCGCGACGTCGCAGCATCCAGGCGTACGTGCTCCACATCCACTGCTCCGTGCGCTCCTCGCCCCATGCCTGGGAGGTGGCGGTGGCGCCCGCGTGGCGAACGACCGCCGTGGGCTCGAACCATGTGCTCCATCCGGCTACTCTCAGCCTCCAGCTGAGGTCGAGGTCCTCGGCGTACATCCACTGTTGCTCGTCGAATCCGCCCACCGCGTCGAACGCTGCGCGTCGCACCAGGATGAACGCCCCCAGAGCCCAGTCGACGTTCCTCGGACGCGTCGAATCCCATCGGCCCTCGAGCGTCATCCGGTCGCCGAGCGCCGGGATCGCCTGTGCCAGCCCCAGGTTGAACAGAAGCGTCATCGCGACGGTCGGGAACGGATGCACGGAATGCTGGACCTGACCGTCGCGCAGAACGAGCCGTGGAGCGATCACCGCCGCGAGCGGATGTTCGGCCCCGGCCCGCATCATCGCCGCGAGGGCGCCGTCGGTGAGCTCGACGTCGGCGTTCGCGGCGACGATCCAGGGAGTGTCGGTGACGTTGGCGACACGATTGACTGCGGCCCCGAAGCCAACGTTGCCGCCCTCGAGCAGGTTTACCCACGGATGGCACTCACGGACGAGTCCCGCGGAGCCGTCGGTAGATCCGTTATCTACCACCCAGACCTCCGCGCGGCCGGTGTCGACCTCGCGCTCGAGCGACCGCAGGCAGGCGTCGAGCAGGTCGCGGGTGTTCCAGGAGACGACGGCGATCGCAACCTCGGCCATGGTGGGCGAGGCTATCTCCGGCGCGCGTGGGGTGCTCGCGCCCGCCTGCCGTCTCTCACTCAGTTTTTCGGTGTATCCTGTTGTGACGGGGTATCAGGAGCCTTAGCGGGCGGCGAAAAAATTTTCCCTCGAGGGCTAAAGTCGCCGCCGGGAGCTGCCGATAAACCCGTGGCAGAGATGCGGGTGACTCGTGCATATATCGCAGGATTCGGGACGGCCGGTTCGCTTCTCGCGGGCGCGTCTGTCCTGTTCGTGCTGGCAACCGCCCTGGTCTCCTATCGCGGATGGCCTCAGGTCACCTACGCCGGGGCCACTCCGGCGCTTGTGCTGCCGCACAAGACGTTCTATGGCATGCCGCCGGCGTCGACGAATCCCGTGATCACCGCGCAGGCGCCGCCCACCGCCGCGCCGAAAGCGACGTCGCATGTCGTCGCGAGCCGGACGGTCACGGCGGCCACCTCGCACCATCGGACCCAGCCTTCAGTCGCGCTCACGGCCTCGAACGCCCCCTCGACGAGCGTCGGCACCAAGCTCCCGCCGCCCCCGCCGCCGGCCCAGACGGTGACCACGGGCAAGCCCTCCTCGTGCTCAGGGTCAGCATGCGCCCGCCCGGCCGGAGGCGGTCTCGCGACCGCGACCGCCGGCGTCACCAGTGCTGTCGGCGCCGGTGTCGCCGCCACGGGCAAGAACCTCGGAACTACGGTCTCGGCCGTCGGTGGGGCGCTCGCGAACACACTTTCAGGTGTAAATCCGACAGTCGGCGCGATCGTCGGGGGCGCGAGCAAGGCGCTCGGCGGCGCCGTCACGAACGCCACCGGAGCTGTTGGGGGCGCCGTCGCAGGCACCGGCAAGGTGCTCAGTGGCGTCCTCGGCGGGCTCCTGCACTAACTAGCGGGCGGCCGGGCGCTGCGGGCGGCCGGGCGGCGCGGGCGGCCGGGCGGCGCAGGCGGGCCGCTATTTCAGCGACCTCTGGATGAACCTGAGGCTGACGGCCTGCATCTCCTCATCGTGCTGGATCGAGCGGTGGTGCCCACCGGGCAGGGCGATCAGCCGGCTGGTGGGGGAGCTCGCGCTGGCGGCGAGCTCGCGGGAGTGCTCGACCGGGACCTGCTCGTCGCCCTCCGCGTGCAACAGCAGGATCGGCACCCGCAGGGCCTTGACGGCCTCGAACAGGTCGTGTGAGGTGAGGAACGCCTCGAACATGTCCGTGTCGACGTCGAAGTCGTACGTGCCGGCCCGGACGCCGCGAACGAGGCCCTCGCCGGGCGCTGGGCAGATCGCAACGACGGCCCGCGCCCCGGCATCGCGAGCGGCGATGATGGCCATGTAGCCGCCCATGCTCGATCCGCGTAGCGCGACCGGAAGCTTCGGGTCGCCGGCGGCGGAGCGCAGCAGCGACGTGATTTCGACGACGTCGGTCAGCGCGCGAGCGTCCATCGGTCCATCGCTTTCGCCGTGGCCGCGCTGATCGAATGTGACGGCGGCGAAGCCGGCGGCGAGCACCACCCGGGCGAAGTCGTGGTGGCTCTCCTTGCAAGAGCCCGCACCGTGCAGGATCACGACACCACCGTGGGGAGGCGACTCGGGGAGCCAGAGGCAGTAGGCCAGACCCGCGTGGCGACCGACGCGGGCCGGCAGTGCGGCGGTGACGATCCGCGAACGCGGCACCGCGCGATCATGTCATCGCTCGCGCACGCACTCAACATTTGGCCGGTTCTGTCCACTCGAGCTAAAGATCGGTCAACTTTGGTCGAGACGAACTCCACGGATGGAGCGTGGAGAGGCGGCAGGGTTGAACTCAGATCAACTTGGATCTCATGCGATTGGCGCGCCGGTGAGGACTTACCTGGTGACCGGTGGTGCGGGCTTCATCGGCTCTCACGTAGCCGACCGGCTGGTTGCGGGCGGCGACCGGGTGATCGTCCTCGACGATCTCAGCGGCGGGTCGCGACGTAACCTCGACCGCAGCGCCGTCGCGGCCGGCCGGGTGCGGTTCGTGGAGGGCAGCGTCCTCGACGCTGAACTGGTGGACAGATGCATGGGGGAGGCCGACGCATGCGTGCACCTGGCCGCCGCGCTCGGGGTCAAGCGAATCGTCGATCACCCGCTGGAGACGCTGCTGGCCAACGTACGCGGCACCGACATCGTGATGGAGGCGGCCCACCGCCGTCGCCGCCGGCTGGTGTTCGCGTCGAGCTCGGAGGTCTACGGCAAGCGCGCGGGGGAGGGGTTGACGGAGGACGCGGACTGCACGGTCGGGGCACCGAACCGGTCGCGCTGGAGCTACGCGATCGCCAAGCAATTCGGTGAGTCGCTCGCGAACGCATACAGGCAGGACGCCAACGCCGACATCGTCACCGTGCGGTTCTTCAACGTTGTCGGTTCCCGCCAGAGCAAGGCATACGGCATGGTCCTGCCGCGCTTCGTCGCGCAAGCGCTTGCGGGCCAGCAGCTGACGATCTACGGCGACGGCAGCCAGTCGCGCTGCTTTACCAGCGTCCACGATGCCGTCAGTGCCGTTGAGGGGCTGCTGCACTGCGAGGGACCAGGCGGTGCCACATATAACGTCGGCGTCTCTGAGCCGGTCCGCGTTGACGAGCTCGCTCGGCGTGTGATCGAGCGGGTCGGCTCGCGTTCGAGCATCGTCCACATCCCGTACGCCGAGGCGTACGGCTCGGGCTACGAGGAGCTCGGCCGGCGCGTTCCTGACACGAGTGCACTGCGGGCGCGCATCGGGTGGGAACCGCTGATCACCGTCGATGAGATGATCGACGAGGTGGTCGCCTTCCAGACGCGATCCAGGCGACAGGCGGCGCGCCGCGTTCCGGCCCGCCGGCGACAGCGCAGAGCACCGATCGGCGTCGCTCGCTGATGTTCCCGCGCGACGCGGTCGCGCCGCGCGCGATTGGCGGCGCGGGCGAAGCAGGAGGTCCAGGCCGGCGCCGTGGATCACGGTTGCGCGGGCCCGCGATGGTGTTTCCTTACGTCGGGATCCTGGCCGGCGCCTTCGTCCTCGCGCGCGTGCCGGAAACCTCTTTCGAGCGATTCTGGTGGCTGGCTCCCGCGGCGGTGATCGCGTACCTGGGGTTCCTGTCGCTGACGGTCGGATCGCTGGCGCGCCGCCAGCGAACGGCCGAGCACGAGCGTGATGCGCGCGCCGCGCTCGAGGTGATGCTGATCAACTCTCTTCGGCTCGGGCCCGCCGAGCGCCGCGCGGAGCTCGAGCCACTGCTCACGCGGCTCCGGGACGTCCGCAACGTCAGCGGCAGGCTGTCCGACGGCGAGCGGGCGGTCCTGCGTGCGACGCTCGCCGAGATCGGCGCGAGCGCCAGCGTCGGCGCGGAGCTGACGCACACGCGCCGCAAGTGGCGGCGTGCCGAAGCACTGTTCACGCTCGGGTGGCTAACCGACGAGCGATCGATCCCGGCCCTTCGCGAAGCGCTGAACGGCCCCGATCCCGACCTCGCGTACGTCGCCGGTCAGTCGCTGGCCGGGTACGACTCGGCTGGAGCGTGCGGATGCCTCCTCGACGCGCTGCTGACAGAGGCGATCCCCCGCCCGTTGGCAGCGACGCTGCTCGAGGGCTCTCGCTACGCGAACGCGCCGGCGCTGATCGCACAGGCGCGTGAGGCCCGCGACCCGGAGGCGAGGAGCTGGGTCGCGTACCTCGTCGGCCGCAGTCGCGATCCGCGAGCAGAGAGGTGGCTGTCCTCGCTCGCCCGCGACTCCGACGCCAGAGTCCGCGCCAGCGCAGCCGAGGCGCTCGCCGGCTTCGCCGACGCGGGGACGCTCGGGCGGCTGCTCGACGACGCTGACTGGCTGGTCCGCGCCAACGCCGCGCGGTCGGTCGGCCGGGCCGGTCTCAGCGAGCTCGCCGGCCGGCTCCCGCCGCTCCTCCACGACCGCGTCTGGTGGGTGCGCCAGAGCGCGACGCTCGCACTCAAGCAGCTCGGCACGCCCTCGGTCACCGTCGTGCGGCCGCTGCTGGAGGACGAGGATCGCTTCGCCCGTAACAAGGCGGCCGAGGTGCTCGTCGAGGTCGGCTACGTCGCCGAGCAGATCGCCGCGCTCGCGGGGAGCGAGTCCGACATCGCCGGTGCGAGACGATCGCTCGCGGCGCTTGTCCGCGCCGAGGCGAGATCGTCGATCGAAGCCGAGGCCGAGACCCTCGACGCTCTGACCCGCGAGCGCGTTCTTGAGCTGCTCGAAGAAGTCGACGAGGAACCGTGAGCGAAGCGATCCAGATCATCTACGCGGTGCTGCTCAGCTACTTCCTGGTGCTCAACCTGGGAACCGTCGGCTTCGTCGTGATGGCGATCGGCGAGAACCGCTCACGCCAGCGCCAGGCGCAGTACACCGACCTCGAGCGGTTGACGCACTCCGAGGCGACGATCGCGCTCAGTGTGATCGTCCCGGCATACAACGAGGAGGCCGTCATCCGCGACACGGTGCTTTCGGTGCTGGCCTCACAGCATCCGCAGTTCGAGGTGATCGTCGTCAACGACGGCTCGATCGACTCCACCATGGACGTGTTGCACGACAACTTCGAGCTCGAGCTGCGCGACGTGTTCTATCCCGAGCCGATCTATACCCAGCGTGTCCGCGGCGTCTACAGGTCGCTGCGCCACCGGAACCTGTGGGTGGTCGACAAGGAGAACGGCGGCGAGGCGGACGCTTGCAATGCGGGCGTGAACATCGCCTACTACCCCCACATCCTGCATACCGACGCTGACTGCGTGTTCGAGCCTGACACACTCGTGCGGGTCGTCCGGGCGATCAACTTCGACCCGCGAGGAATCATCGGGATCGGCGGCCAGCTGCGCCCGAGCAACGGCCTGCGGATCCGTGACGGACGGATCATCGGCTCAGAGCTTCCACGCTCGCTGGTGGCGCGGTTCCAGATCGTGGAGTACATGAGCGCGTTCATGACGCATCGGCTTGCGTGGAGTCGCCTCAACGCGGTCACGGTCGTGGCGGGTGGATTCGGAGTCTGGCGCCGGGATGTCGTGATCGACCTCGGGGGTTACGCGACCGATGTGACGCACGAGGACATCGAGCTGACGATCAACGCGCACCGCCAGTTCCGCCGCGGCCGGGTGCCCTACCGGATCGTGATCGTGCCGGACGCGACGATCTGGACCCAGGTTCCGTCCACGTGGAACGCGATCCGGACCCAGCGCAAGCGGTGGCAGCGAATCGTGATCGAGGTGCTGTGGAAATACCGGACGATGCTGTTCAACCCGCGCTACGGCCTCGTCGGCGTGCTCACGATGCCCTACCTGCTGCTGTACGAGGGCCTCGGGCCGTTCGTCGAGGCGTTCGCGTATCTGTTCATCCTCGCGCTTGCCGTGTTCGGCATTCTCAACGTCAAGTTCCTGCTGCTGTTCCTGGCGTTCTCGATCGGCCTGAGCGCGGCGATCAGGCTTGCCGCGCTACTGATCGACGTCGCCTTCTTCGCAACCTATGACCGCCACAGCGTGATGCACCTCGCGCTGCTCGCGCTGCTCGAACCGCTGGTCTACAGGCCGGCGCTGCTCGGTCCCCGGCTGTACGCGTTCGTCGAGTTCCTGAGCGGGCACAAGGTGCACGAGCAGAGCGTGCGGGAGCCGAGCTCGCTCCTCAGCGGCGCAGCGCCCGCGCCGGATTGACGCGAGCGCAGCCGGCTCGCCGACCATGCTACGGGGGCGCGCATGGCATGATCGACCACCTCGTGCAGCTCACCGGCTCACAGCTTTCGCAGGTCTACCCACTCGGCGCGCGCGTGAACGACAGCGGCCATCTCGAGATCGGCGGCTGCGACGTGGTCGTGCTGGCGCATCAGCTCGGCACGCCGTCGTATGTCGTCGCCGAGGACGATCTGCGCGCTCGTGCCCGATCGTTCGTCGATGCAGTCGCCGCGCGGCACGCCGACTTCGACGTCCTGTTCGCGTCGAAGGCCTTCCCATGCACGGCCGTGTACCGGGTCCTGGCCGAGGAGGGACTTGCCTGCGACGTGGCTTCAGGTGGGGAGCTTGCGCTCGCGCTGCGCGGCGGGTTCGACGCCGGCCGGATCTATCTGCACGGCAACGCGAAGTCCGAGACCGAGCTGCGCGAGGCGATCGGGGCCGGCGTCGGTCACGTCGTCCTCGACTCGCTCGACGACTGCGCTCGCGTGGAGCGGATCGCGGCCGAGCTCGGGCGCGTCCAAGAGGTGCTGATCCGCGTCACGCCCGACGTCGCGGGCGCCACCCACGCGGCGATCTCGACCGGGCAGGCCGACTCCAAGTTCGGCTTCTCGATCGCGGAGGCCAGCGAGGCGATCGAGCGTCTGCGCCCGGCCACCCACCTGAAGCTCGTCGGCCTGCATTTCCACATCGGTTCGCAGCTGCTCGAGCTCGAGCCATTCCGTGCCGCGGTGCGCGCGATC
>Ga0302326_10024863_pt1 | contig 12155 bp, 10 predicted proteins | sample Palsa_T0_3_FD_202264 | JGI IMG/M metagenome (GOLD analysis project Ga0302326, IMG submission 202264) | Peat permafrost microbial communities from Stordalen Mire near Abisko, Sweden - Palsa_T0_3 | ecosystem: Environmental > Terrestrial > Soil > Palsa > Peat permafrost | place: Sweden: Abisko...
TAGATCCAGCGCCACCTGATCATTGCGGCTCCTTCCCGTGTGCAGCTTCCGCCCCGGCTCGCCGATCCGCTCGATCAGCGCCGCTTCGACGACCATGTGGATGTCTTCCATCGCTTCGTCGAAGACGAACGTGCCGGCTTCGATGTCGCGCTCGATGCTCTTCAGCCCTTCGATGATCGCATCCCGCTCGGCGTTGGTGATCAGGCCGACTTTGGCCAGCATGGTGGCATGGGCGATCGACCCCGCGATGTCCTGCTTGTAGATCCGGCGGTCGTAGCTGATTGATTCGACGAACTTCTGGGCGATCGCATCGGTGGATTCGGAGATGCGGGCCTGCCAGGATTTTTTGGGGGGATCCATGGGGGGAGTGTAGTGTGGGAATCTCCGGTTGTTTAGAGGTCCGTTTTGCTGGCGCGACGCGGAAGCGAATCAGACCGCTGGAGACACCGAAAGCGGCTCGGTAGCTACCGACGCCGCCGCTGTAGGCATCCGCCGATGGCTAATTGCCGACAGCAATTTCCTCACATGCGACTCCAGTGCCGAACGTCCAGCCGGCGTCAGCAGAAAGGTGGTGACCGGCTTCCCATCGCGAAATTGCTTGTCGATCTGCAGCAATCCCGCCGACTGAAGACGGCGGGCGTGGGAGCTGAGATTGCCGTCGGTGAGTTGCGTGACGCCGCGGAGTTGCACGAAGTCCTGGCGTTCCTCCACTGCCAGGGCCGTGAGGATCTGGAGGCGCCCGGGATTCGTCACGACGGCATCGAATGACATACCGCCATTATCGGACATGCCAGGCGATCGGCTTGAGCCGGGTTAGGCCGTCTTCTGATGAACGTTGAACCAGGTATGACAGAAGGGGCATTTCGCATCGCCCATGGGGGAGACCTCGGCCCTTTCGGGCAGCGGTGCACCGCAATGGGGGCAGCTGTAGCTTGCGGGGAATGTGACGGTAGCCATGGACTGCAACTCGGCCCGCATGGAAGAGACTTTAGCCGTGCCGGTATCCGTCGCCGTGCGGCCGCGGATGGAACTGACCAACACCCCACCACCCGCCGCGACGAACACTACAGCGATGAAACTTCCCATGAACCGAAAGAACAGCGGCGGTGAGTCAAATTGATCGAAGGGGAATGCCCAGAGATAAATCAGAAGGGTCAACCCGACGCCTGCAAACGCAAAACCGAAAATTCCCCCGATAAAGCGGCCGGCGCTGGGAGTCATTGGATTGTCGTTCGGGAGCGGCATCAAACAATGAAATAGCTTCAGCGAGAATAAGTGTCAAAGGTTCAATACGTTCAGAAACTGACGCCGTGGAGACTTTGCCGCGGCACGGGCGTCCCGCCCGATTAAACCGCGTGAAGTGTAAGAAAGACGTTCAATCGTGCGGTTTTTTGCCTCTAAAATGTCAACACGGGCGGGACGCGCGGGCCACAATCTGCTTGTCCAGCTGCAAAGTCGGGTGCAATAATCTCGCGTTGTGGAGCGTTACACGTTCACCCGGGCCATGATCAATTGCTCTTCGAGACTTCGAAGCCCACGCTGTCTTCTCGGAATCGGGTTGGCACTGGCTCTCTTGGGATGCGAAGCGGGACATGATCCACGTCCGCCCGCCGCATCTGCTGAGCCAGCGAGTGCCGGCATCACCCTGCCCGACGTAAATGGTCGAAAGCTGCAGCCGCTGGTGATCGAAGCACAAGAGCGGGCGATCGTCCTGATCTTCGTCACCGTCGACTGCCCGATCTGTAATGCGTATGTCGGCGAAATGAATCGGCTGAGCCAGGCGTACGCAAATCGCGGCGTGCGGTTCTTTCTGGTGGATGTCGATGTGAATCTGCCGGCGGCCGACGTGCTTCAGCATGCCCGCGAATATGCCCTGACCCCGACGGTTCTGCTCGATCCGAATCGGCTTCTTGCCAGGAAATACGCGGCGACGACGACGCCGGAGGTGATTTTGATCAATCAAGCCGGCACAATTTCGTACCGCGGCCGCATTGATGATTTGTATATTAGCCTCGGCCAGCGGCGCTACGAGGCACACGAACACAATCTGCGGGACGCGCTCGACGCCGTTGTCGCCGGTCGGCCGGTGCCGGTTGCGGTGACGCGGGCGGTGGGCTGTGCAATCTGAGAGATGAGATTATGCGAATGATGCCCCGGACTCCTCCACTGCGTTCGATCGGATTTGTCTTGGCACTGCTGCTCGCGGCTGGCTCAGTATTCCTGTTGATCGCGCGCTGCTCGCCTGCGGCAACGCTGGCTGACCATCCTTCCATGCCGATGCCGGGTGTTGGCGAGGTGACCTTCTCGAAGAATGTCGCGCCGATCGTGTTTTCCAACTGTGTGACATGCCATCGCCCCGGGCAGGTGGCACCGTTCTCCCTGATGACGTATCGGGACGTCAGCAAACACGCCGACGACATCGCGTCCGTCACAGATGACCGCCTGATGCCGCCGTGGAAGGCGGCGGCCAACTTCGGCGACTTTGTGGGTGTTCGGCATCTATCCGATGACCAGATCGCGACGATCGACGCCTGGGTCAAGGCCGGGAAGCCCGAGGGAAATCCCGCGGATCTTCCGCCGATGCCGACGTTTGCCTCCGGCTGGCAACTCGGGGAGCCAGATCTGGTTGTGAAAGTACCCCAGCCGTTTACGGTTCCCGCGGAAGGTCGCGATGTCTATCGCTGCTTTGTCATTCCGCTGAACCTCGATGCCGAGAAGTACGTGGCGGCCGTCGATTTTCGGCCCAGCAATCCGCGGGTGGTGCATCATGCCCTCTTCTTTCTGGACAATAACGGCGCCGGCCGGCGGCTGGAGGCGCAGGCGGGCGATGGGCAGCCGGGGTATTGGCACTCGGGCGGCCCGGGCTTTATGCCGTCGGGCGGATTAGGCGGATGGGCGCCGGGATATCAGCCGCTTTTCCTGCCGCAGGACGTTGGCCGCCCGATTCGTGCCGGAGCCGACCTGGTGATTCAGACGCATTTCCATCCGACTGGAAAGCCGGAAGTGGAGCAATCCACGATCGGGATTTATTTCAGGAAGAGCGTGCCGAGCAAACTGCTGGTGAGCTTTCCGCGCAGCGTGCGGCGAATCGACATCCCGGCCGGTGACAACGATTATCGCATTCACGATCAGTTCACGGTTCCCAAAAATATTACGCTCGAGGGGATCACGCCACACGCGCATCTGCTCTGTCAGGAGATCAAGGCGGTCGCAACGTTGCCCGATGGGAGCACCCAACCGCTGATCTGGGTCCCCAAATGGGACTGGGGCTGGCAGGAGCAGTATCAGTACCGCCAGCCGCTGAAGATTCCCGCCGGCACTCGGGTGGACATCGACTATCGGTACGACAACTCCGCCGACAATCCCAAGAACCCGCACGATCCTCCGCAGCGCGTCCGTTACGGCGAGCAGACCGGCGACGAAATGGGGATTGTCTTCTTCCAGATGGAAGTCACACGCGCCGACATGGCTGCGTTCATCGCCCAGGCGATTCGTCGGCGAATACAGCAACAGCAGCAGCCGACCACCGCGCCGGCGGAGAGATAACAAGCGATTTCAGAACCGCAGCTCTGCCGACCACGCCGAGCCAGAGGTACTCCGACGGCTCGGATTTCCGCCGGCAGATCCGAGCCTTCGGAGTACCTCAGACTCGACGTGGAAAGCGTGCTGCAGCTAGCTTTCGGGCTGTCATCCCCTTAGCTCCAGCCTTCTGATTCTGGCTTCTTGCTTCTGACTACTTCTCGCTTCAAACTCCTGTCTTCTCAATCGACTTGGTATACTCCGCTTTGTTAACTTTGCGCGAGGAAGCGGATCATGCCCACCTATTCAACTGCGGATATTCGCAACGTTCTGCTCACCGGCCAGGGGAATTCGGGAAAGACGGCCCTGATCGATTCGCTGCTGTTCAAAAGCGGCTCGGTCAACCGGCTCGGTTTGGTTGCCGATAGCTCAAGCTTCAGCGACTTCGAGAAAGAGGAGAAGGAACACAAGCATTCCATCTTTTCGGCGATACTCCATGCCGATCATGCCGGCAAACGGATCAACCTGATCGACACGCCGGGCGCGCCGGATCTGATCGGCACCGCGATGGCCTGCCTTCCCGCAGTGGAGACGGTGCTCGTGGTGATCAACGCGCAGAACGGAATTGAGGTTGTCACCCGCCGCATGATGGAGGCGGCCAGGCAGCGTAATCTGCCGCGCGCGATTGTCATCAATAAGATCGATCTGCCCCAACTCGATCTGGCAAAACTCGTGACGCAGATCCAGGAGACGTTTGGCCACGAATGCCTGCCGATCAATCTGCCGGCCGGTGGCGGTAAGGCAATCATCGAATGTCTGCTCAACAAAGAAGGGAAAAGCGATTTTGGATCAGTCGAGGCAGCACACACGGCGATTCTCGATCAGATCGTCGAGCTCGATGAAGGGCTCATGGAGAAATACCTTGGCGGCGAAGAGCCGAACTACGATGCGCTGCACGCTCCGTTCGAGCGGGCGATGGACGAAGCGCACGTGGTACCGATCCTGTTCACCGATGCAAAAAATGGCGTGGGGATCGGCGAGTTGCTCGACGCGATCGCCCGCCACTTCCCCAGCCCGATCGAGGGCAACCCGCGGCCGTTTCTCATCGGGACCGGTAATGATGAGAAGCCCTTCCCATATCAGCCCGACGCGGGTAAATCGCTGCTGGCGCACGTGTTCAAGGTGACGACCGATCCGTTCGTCGGGAAGCTGGCGATCTTCCGCGTGCATCAGGGGAAAGCAGCCGGCAATACCCAGGCGTACATCGGTCACTCAAAGAAGTCGATCAAGCTCGGCCACGTGTTTCATCTGCAGGGCAAGGAGCACCGTGAGGCGGACGCGATCATCGCCGGCGACGTCGGCGCCGTGGCGAAGATCGAGGAGGTGCATGTCGGCGACGTGCTCCACGACGATCACGCGCTCGATCTGGTGCATCTGCGCCCGCTGGTGTATCCCACACCGATGTTCGGTCTGGCGGTCACGCCCCAGGCCCGCGGCGACGAGCAGAAGATCTCCGGCGCGCTCTCGAAGCTGGCCGAGGAAGATCCCACGTTCAAGTGGGGACATGATCGTCAAACCCATGAGGTGGTCATCAGCGGGATCGGCGAACTGCACCTGCGCCTGATCCTCGAACGGCTCAGAAACCGCGGGCTGCATGTCGACGTCAAGCCGCCGAAAATCGCCTATCGTGAAACCATTCTGAACAGCGCCGACGGGCACCATCGCCACAAAAAACAGAGTGGCGGGGCGGGCCAGTTCGGCGAGGTGTTTCTGCGCGTCGAGCCGATGGAACGCGGCAAGGGCTTTGAGTTTGCCGACGAGGTTTTCGGCGGGACCATCCCGGGTCAGTACATCCCCGCCGTCGAGAAGGGCGTCCGCGAGCTGATCGAGCAGGGGGTCATCGCCGGCTATCCCGTGCAGGATGTGAAGGTGATCGTCACCGACGGGAAGCATCACCCGGTGGACAGCAAGGAAATAGCCTTCAAGACAGCGGGAAAATACGCGTTCAAGGATGCGTTTCTCAAGGCAAAGCCGGTGCTGCTGGAGCCGATCGTCAACATGGAAGTGACCGTGCCGGAACAGAATGTCGGCAGCATCACCGGCGATCTCTCCGGAAAGCGCGGCCGCATCCAGGGGACCGACATCGTCGCCGGCGGCATGGCGCAAGTGAAGGCGCAGGTCCCGCTGTCCGAAGTGATGCAGTATCACTCCCAACTCAAGAGTGTCACTGGAGGCCAGGGGTCGTTCGTGATGGAACTGAGCCATTACGAGCCCGTCCCCCCGCAGGTGCAGCAGCAGGTTATGAATCAGTATAAGCCGAAAGTCGAGGAAGAATAGCGTCTCATTTCCCCTGTGCCGCCAGACGATTGGCCAGATCGTTGCGTAGGTAAGTTTTGAACGTCGGCAAGCCCTGCTCCGCCCAGGCTGCCTCGATGGCTTCAGCCAGCTTCTGATTCTTCTCCATCAGAACCACAAACGAAGCATATTCCGGCGAATTTTCAGGAGGACAGACATGACGATCATGCGTGTTGGCGCGGAAAAGCCAGCTCTGATCGTCCGGCGCCAACTCAATCGTGAGCTTCATGTGCGGGTAATACCGGTTTCCCAGTCGAATTGAATATCGCGTCGGGGGAACCGCAAGATCGCGCGTGACCACCGCCGATTTATACAGATTGTCGCCCGCCGATCGCATCATCCGCAACTGGGACTGCACGACCAGCGGGGGTAAGGCCTCGTAGGCTATCCCCAGGTAAGTTTCCACTGCTTTGACGACAACGGCCGGGGCCGGTTCAGCGTTCCGCATGAGGAGCCACTCCCTGAACGATTGCCTTGTAGTGTAACGCGCCGATCTGGAAAAGCTGCGCTTATCTTTTTGAAGATGTGCGCCACATACCCGGAAAAAATGGCCCCCTGCTTGGCCGCGCGATGACAGAACTCCGCCCCGGAATCCTTCGCAGCACCGCTGAGGTCATAAATTCTCAGGCAATAGAGCAGAGATTGCGGCGCAGGCATCGCGATTGCAAGTGACCGGCTCTGCGTTTTTCCGTTGTTGGAGAAACACGAAACCACGGGCAACCTGCACAGGAGTCGAATCATGGAAATGGAAGAACTTCGCGATCTGTACGTCGATCAACTGCGCGACTTGTACAGTGCGGAAAATCAGTTGGTGAAGGCATTGCCGAAAATGGCCAAGGCCGCAACCGACGAGCAGTTGAAGAGCGCGTTTCTCGAACATCTGGAGGAGACCAAGGGGCATGTAGAGCGACTGACCAAGATCTTCGACAAGCTTGGCGCCAAGCCCGGCGGTAAGAAGTGCAAGGCGATGGAAGGTTTGGTTGAAGAAGGGAAAGAGATGATCGAGGAGGACGCGGAACCCGAAGTGATGGACGCGGGGCTGATCGCCGCCGGCCAGCGGGTTGAACACTATGAAATAGCCGGCTACGGCACTGTCCGCGCTTATGCCAAGCTTCTCGGCGACGACTCGGCAGCCAAGCTGCTTGACGAAACCCTGCAAGAGGAAGGCTCTGCCGACAAAAAGCTCACCAAGCTGGCCGAGAGCGTGATCAATCTCCAAGCGGCCGGCCACAGCTCGTAGCCGACGGCATCGATCGCGGTTTTAGCACATTCGAGCTTCGAAGAGCCTCACGCCGCGTCAGCATAAGGCCTGACGCGGCGGTGTTGTTCCGCCTCCTGCCACAATGGCAACAGGATCATGGCCACCTGACCGCTTCTGCCAGCCTGACAGTTGCCGGTAATCTGCCCGCCCGCTTACATACTTGCGCAAGTACAATTGGCCACGCGATTTACAATGCGAATCCCCCGCGCACAGCCGCGGCATTCTCTTTGTTATGGACAGTCTACGGTGGTGCGCCGCCGAGGGACGAATGCCCGGAGACTTCGTCTCGTCCCATTCAGACAATCGCTGACACACGATCAACCAAGGAGACGTGGCATGGCCGCAAAGATGTTGGCCTTCGACGCCGAAGCTCGTAAATCGCTACTTGCAGGGGTAACCAAACTCGCCCGCGCCGTGAAGGCGACGCTGGGGCCGCGCGGCCGAAACGCGGTCATTGATAAGGGTTGGGGCGCGCCGACTATTACCAAGGACGGCGTCACTGTCGCCGAGGAAGTGGAGTTATCCGACAAGTACGAAAACATCGGCGCCAAACTCGTGAAGGAAGCCGCCAGCAAGACCAGTGATGTCGCCGGCGACGGCACAACCACCGCCACCGTGCTGGCCGAGGCAATCTTCCGCGAGGGGTATCGCAATCTCACCGCCGGCGCAGACGCAATGGCCCTGGCTCGGGGCGTGCGAGCGGCAGTGGCCGCGGTTGTCGAGAACCTCAAGAAACAATCCAAGCCCATCGATGTCACTCGCAAGGACGACATCGCAAACGTCGCATCCCTCAGCGCCAACAACGATCGCGAGATCGGCAACATCATGGCGGACGCGTTCCTTCGCGTCGGCAAAGACGGCGTCATCACCGTCGAAGAGGGCAAGAGCCTGGAGACATACGTCGATTTCGTCGAGGGCATGCAGTTCGACCGGGGCTACATGTCGCCGAACTTCATCACCAACAACGACGAAATGACCGTCGAACTCGAAAAAGCATTTGTTCTCGTCTACGAAGACAAGATTTCCGCCGCCACCAAGCTCATTCCGTTGCTCGAGAAGATTCAGAAGGCCAAGAAGCCGCTGCTGATCATCGCTGAGGATATCGAAGGCGAAGCGCTTGCAACCCTGGTCGTGAACAAGTTGCGCGGCATTCTCAACGTGGCGGCCGTCAAGGCGCCGGGCTACGGTGATCGCCGCAAGGCAATGTTGGAGGACATCGCCGTTCTCACTGGCGGTCAGGCGATCATGAAAGACCTGGGCATCGAGCTCGACAAAATCGAGATCGAGCAGCTCGGCCAAGCCAAGCACATCCGCATCGACAACGACAACACCACGATCATCGAAGGCGCCGGTGAGAGTAAGGCGATCCAAGGCCGAATCGAGCAGATCCGCCGCGAGATCGAAGTCACCACCAGCGACTACGACCGCGAAAAGCTTCAGGAGCGCCTGGCCAAGCTTGCCGGCGGCGTGGCCCAGATCAACGTCGGTGCTGCCACCGAGGCCGAGCTGAAGGAGAAGAAGGCACGCATCGAAGATGCGCTGCACGCCACCCGCGCGGCCGTCGAGGAAGGCGTTGTCGCCGGCGGCGGCGTCGCGCTCATCCGGGCGATGAAAGCGCTCAACGGCGGAAAGAATCTGGATTTTGATGGCGATGAAGCCGCCGGGGTCAAGATTGTCCGCCAGGCACTGACCGCGCCGCTCCGCCAGATCGCGGAAAATGCGGGCGTCAGCGGCTCTGTCGTCGTCCGCCGTGTGATGGAAAGCAAGGACAACCAGGGCTTTAACGCTCTTACAGGCGAATACGTGGACGTCGTTCAAGCTGGCATCATTACGCCAACCAAAGTCGATCGCACCGCTCTGCAAAACGCCGCGGAAGTTGCCATACTTCTGCTCACCACCGACTGCATCGTCGTCGACAAGCCCAAGTCAAAGGGCGAAGGTGGCGGCGGCGATGACCATCACGGCGGAGGTGGCATGGGTGGAATGGGCGGTGGGATGGGCGGCATGGGAGGCATGGGCGGAATGGACATGATGTGAGCTAGCGATGACGCTGCAAGATTTTGAAAAGCTTCTCAAGGCTCGGCCTTTCCAGCCGTTCCGAGTGCATCTGTCGAGCGGCGTAACCCATGAAGTCCGACACCCGGAGATGGCGTTTCTAATGCGGACGAAGTTGATGCTCGGACTGGACCCCGACAAAACGGGCTATCCGGATGACTGGACGATGATTTCGCTGTTGCACGTGACGTCGATTGAGCCGGTGCAGCCAAAGAATCGCAGGTCCGCATGAGCGGTTTTTCCATCGCTTGATTTGATCGGTATCCACGAGAGAAAGTACGCCGTGGGAACTTTTCGAGTGGCTTGCAAGATCGAAAACGTAGGAGATCGTCATCGATCGGTGCGGGTTGAGAAGCTGCTTGTCGACACCGGTGGTGAGGCTTGAATACTTTGGTGGATGAAAACCGCCTCGTGATGCGGGCCAGTGCGGTGCACGTCACCGACGATGCGCTGGTCGTTGATCTGGAAGATGGCCGGCAGGTGTCGGCTCCGCTTGTGTGGTATCCGAGACTGCTGCATGGAACCCCGGCTGAGCGGGCAAAATATGAAATCGGACATTATGGAATCCATTGGCCAGCGCTGGACGAGGACATCAGCGTAAAAGGACTCTTGCTGGGCAATAAATCCGGTGAGTCCCAAGCAGCGCTGAACCGCTGGATCTTGTCGCGGCAACACGGCAAGCGAATCCCGGTGAAGACCGCACCTTTGCCCGAGTGGGCTAAATCGGATCGGAAACGGAATCAGAAAAGTAGTTCAAAGAGAAAGTGACTGAGGAGACCCATTTATGAAACTTCGACCTCTTGCAGATCGTGTAATCGTGAAACAGTCGGAAGCCGAAACGAAGACCGCCAGCGGAATCGTTCTCCCCGACAGTGCCAAGGAAAAGCCAACCAAGGGAAAAGTCGTTTCCGTCGGCCCTGGCAAGCTCGATGACCACGGCAAGCCGATGGAAATCGGCGTGCGCGCCGGCGACACCGTCTACTACGGCAAGTACTCCGGCACCGACATCGAAGTAAACAGCGAAAAGTTCGTCATCCTCCGGGAGACAGACATCCTTGGGGTGCTGGAGTAAGCGACCGTTCCGGTAAGAAGGTGATTGGTGATTGGAACGTGAGAGAATACATCAAGACGTGCAGGATCTGTCGTGTTTTGTTTCCCGTCACGTTCCACGTTCCAATCACCAGGTGACGATTGACAGATTAATTCCTGGATGACGGCGAACGACGCCTCCTCCGACAGTTTGGAGCTATACCATGGCAGTGAAACAAATGATGTTTGAATCAGGCGCGCGGGCGGAAATTGCCGCCGGGCTTTCACAGTTGGCTCGGGCCGTCAAGGCGACGCTTGGGCCGCGCGGACGCAACGTGGTGTTGCAGAAGTCTTTCGGAAGTCCGCGCATCACGAAGGACGGCGTCACCGTCTCCAAGGAAATCGAGCTGCCGCAGCCATTCGAGAATATGGGCGCGAAGCTCGTGAACATGGTCGCCAGCAAGACCAGCGACGTTGCCGGCGATGGCACCACGACCGCGGTCGTGCTGGCCGAGGCGATTTACATCAATGGCCTCAAGTACGTCGCGGCTGGCGGGGCAAATCCCGTCGTCATTCAGCGCGGCATTCTCAAGGCCGCGGAAATCGCGGCTGAGTCGATCACGGCGCTCTCGAAGAAGGTCAAGGGACGCGAGGACTACAAGCGCGTTGCCACCATCAGCGCCAACGGCGATGAAAAGATCGGCGACCTGATGGCCGACGCCATGGAAAAGGTCGGCAAGGAGGGCGTCATCACCGTCGACGAGGGGAAGAGCACCGACTCGACGCTCGAGTACACGGAAGGCATGCAGTTCGACAAGGGATACATGTCTCCCTACTTCCTCACCAACCCGACAACGCTCGAAGCGGTGCTGGAAAACGCCTATATCCTCCTCCACGAAAAGAAGATCTCCAATCTTGCGGAACTGCTCCCGCTGCTCAACAAGATCGTCACCTCCAGCCGGCCGCTGCTGATCATCGCGGAAGACGTTGAATCAGAGGCGCTGGCCGCCCTGGTAGTCAACAAGCTTCGCGGCGTGCTGAACATCTGCGCCGTGAAGGCCCCCGGATTCGGCGACCGCCGCAAGGCCATCATGGCCGATCTGGCCGTCGTCACCGGCGGAAAGTTCATCAGCGAAGACATCGGCCTCAAACTCGAAAATATCGAACTCGAAGACCTAGGGCAGGCCAAGCGCATCACCGTCGACAAGGACAACACGCTGATCGTCGAAGGTGCCGGCAAGCGCAAGGAGATCGAAGCGCGGGCCGACCAGATTCGCTCGCAGATCGACAAGACCACCAGCGACTATGACCGTGAGAAACTGCAGGAACGCCTCGCCAAGCTCACTGGCGGCGTCGCCGTCATTCGCGCCGGCGCGGCAACGGAACTCGAGATGAAAGAACGCAAGGACCTCATCGACGATGCGCTGCATGCCACCCGGGCCGCGGCGGAAGAAGGTATCGTGCCCGGCGGCGGCGTTGCGTTCCTCCGTGCCATCGAAGCAGTGGAAAATGGCAAATCCAAAGCACGCGGCGATGAGAAGATCGGATTCGACATCATCATCGAGGCCCTGCGTGCCCCGACCCGCCAGATCGCGGATAACGCCGGTGAAGATGGCGAGGTGATCGTCGACGAGATCCTCTCCCACAAAAATCCCAGCTGGGGTTACAACGCGGGCACCGGCGAATTTGTCGATATGTGGAAGGCCGGGATTATTGACCCCGCCAAAGTCGCCCGCAGCGCGCTGCTCAATGCCGCCAGTGTCAGTGCCCTGGCCCTCACGACCGAGGTGCTTTTGACCGAGCTAAAGGAAGGCGAAGATGCACCGGCCGCCATCGCCGGTGCCGTGAGCTGATGATGCCGGGCATCCCCGTGTAGCCGGCGAGCAATGCTCGCCGGGTCCTGGTGTGGTGCGCCCAAAAAGCGACTAATCGCTCA
>Ga0302326_10024866_pt1 | contig 12154 bp, 13 predicted proteins | sample Palsa_T0_3_FD_202264 | JGI IMG/M metagenome (GOLD analysis project Ga0302326, IMG submission 202264) | Peat permafrost microbial communities from Stordalen Mire near Abisko, Sweden - Palsa_T0_3 | ecosystem: Environmental > Terrestrial > Soil > Palsa > Peat permafrost | place: Sweden: Abisko...
TTCGTCCCGTGCGCCTGGCAGCGGGTGAGTCACTCGAAGTGACCGCGTACGAGTCAGATGGCAGTGTCCAGCGCCTCATCTGGATCCGCAACTGGCGCCCGCAATGGGAGCGCACTTACTACTTTTTGCATCCCATGCGGTTGCCGAAAGGGACGCGCATCGCGGCGTACTCAGGCAAGGCGGCGGAAGTGGCTGTTGCGCTGTCGAGGTGACTTCAACATCTTCCCCGGAGCACGCGCCCGTTATGGCGGAGCACGCGCGCCAGTTCGCCGAGTTCGTGGCTCGCTTCCGAAATGTGGCTGAGGACCTGGTGCACAGAACCCAATCCAATTGTCCGCTACGGAAGGGCCTTTGTTGGAGATCGGCCGAACCGGTTTGGGCAGGGGCGCCGATGCTCTTGCTTCGCAGCACTTTCAGCATCGATAAACCGATGTCAATGGCCCCGGATCGATGCCCAGCCGCCGCGATCTCTTGGCTATAACATCCGGTTCCGCTGCCAGCCGTCAAGGCCAAGCCCGGCAGGAATGGATCCGATCCAGCGTTCAACGCAGGGCGCCTCGTTGTGACGCCAAAAAGCCGAAGGAGGGGGTTTACTTGCGGACCTGCTCGTCCTTCTCCACTTTGCCATCCCGTATATGGATCACGCGATGGGCGTGCAGGGCGATATCGTGCTCGTGGGTGACCAGCACGATGGTGTTGCCCTGCTGGTAGAGCCGCTCGAACAGGGCCATGATCTCGTTGCCGGTGGCGCTGTCCAGATTGCCGGTGGGCTCGTCGGCCAGCAGGATGGACGGGTCGTTCACCAAGGCGCGCGCCACGGCCACGCGCTGGCGCTGGCCGCCCGAAAGCTCGTTGGGCTTGTGGTACATGCGCGCTTCCAGGTCCACCTGGCGCAAGGCAGCCTTGGCGCGCTCGATGCGCTTGTCCGAGGGCGTGCCGCTATAGATCAACGGCAGCTCCACGTTGTGCAGCGAGGTGGCGCGCGGCAGCAGGTTGAAGGTCTGAAAGACGAAGCCGATTTCTTTGTTGCGAATGCGCGCCAGCTCGTCGTCGGTCATCTCGCTGACCAGCCGGCCGTTGATGTAATACTGCCCCCTGGTGGGCGTATCCAGGCAGCCAATCAGGTTCATGAGCGTGGACTTGCCGGAGCCGGAGGGGCCCATAATGGCCACGTACTCGCCGCGCTTGATGGTGATATCGACGCCCGAAACCGCGTGGATTTCCTGGTCGCCCATGATGTAGGTCTTCCACAAATCGTAGGTGCGGATGACGATGCCGTCGCGCTTCAGTTGTTCGCCGCGCTCGATCAGCTCTTTTTCTGCGAGTGCCTGTGCCATAAGGGAAAAGTCTCCGGCCTACGCCTTCTGCGGCATCGGCGATTTGTTATCCACCTTCACCTGGGCTTGGTTGCGCAGCGTCCGGATTACCTGGTAGCTGCCGGTGACAATTTCGTCGCCTTCCTTCAGGCCGGTCAGGACTTCGATGTCGGTGGCGCCGGTGATGCCGGTCTCCACCTTGTGGAATTCGGCCTTGCCGCCGGAGATGACGAATACGCCCTGGACCTCTTCCTTCTTGGCCTTCTCTTCGGCCGGGGTGAGCTTAACCGGGGTAATCGGCGCGGAACCCTTCTTGGACTGGACCTCCAGATCGCCCTTCTGGCGGATGGTCAGCGCCTGAATCGGGATGGTGAGCGCTTTCTGGCGCGTGGCAGTGGTGATCTTGGCGGTGCAGGAAAGGCCCGGACGGATCTCGTCGGGCGGGTCGTCCATGGCCACCACCACCTTGAAATCCTTGGCTTCCTGGCTGGAGACGGCGCTCTGCGACGCGGCCAGGCCGGTGGAACGCAGGATGGCGGTGTCGCCAATCTCGATCACGTGACCCTTGAAGGTTTTGTTCGGTATGGCGTCGATGGTGATGTCCGCCTTTTGGTCGAGCGACACGCTCACGATGTCGGTTTCGTCCACCTTCACCTCGGCGGTGATCAGGGACATGTCGGCGATGGTCATGATGTTGCTGCCCGCCAGATTGGTCACGCCGGGCACCACGGTTTCACCTACGCGCACGGGAAGGTTGGTGACCACGCCATCGATCGGCGAGTAGGAATCGTACTTATGCAGCATGTCGGCGTACTGGGCCAACACGGCGTTGGCCTGCGCCACGTGGCGCTGGGCGGATGCCAGTTGCGCGGCCTGCTGCTCGCGTTGCGAGCGGGCTTGAGCCAGGCGCGTTTGCTGCTCGAGCAAGGCTGCCACCGCCGCGTCATAAGTGGCCTTGCGGGCGTCGAAATCCTGCTTGGAGAGAAGTTGGTCTTTGAACAGTTGCTGGGCGCGGTCGTAATCCAGCTTGGCGTGTTCCAGATCGGCCTGGGAATGGTCGATCATGGCCTGCTGGGTGCGCAGGTTTTCGTCCGCCACCTTGAGGCCGGCCTCGGAGGCATTGGAATCCGCTTCCGCCGAGCTGACCGCGGCTTTCTGGGAATTCACCTGTGCCTCGGGCTGGATATTCTCGACGCGTGCCACCATTTGACCCTTATGCACGCGGTCGCCCTCCTTGACCAGGATCTGGGTGAGCGTACCGATGGCGTTGGCGCCTATGTTGATGTAATTCTTGGGCTTAATCTCGCCCGAGGCGGTGACCAGAGCGGTCAGGTCGCCACGCGTGACCTTGCTCGTTTGAACAGCTACGACGCCGCGCTTACTGTAAACGGTGCTGGCGTAAACCCCGATTCCCAGCGTAAGCACAACCAGGACGATGACGATAATTTTCCATTTGCGCTTCACGAATGCAGACTCCTACTTGGCCGACGATATTTAGACGCAATTCTTAACCGGAGAGTTCAATACATATCTTAGCATCCGATAAGGCGAGGCCAGCCGGCGTGCGACAGTATTGAAATCTCTGAAAAGCATCGCATTGTGTCGCATTCTGTCGCTTTTTCGCTTTTGGAGGGCGGCTGCGCGAAGTCGTCTTCCAGACCCAAGATAGCACGGTGAAACGTGGCGGCACGGCCGGAAGCCAGGGGGACCAGATTTGTTTACAAGGAGTTACGGGGCCGGAGCCGACGCGCTAACCCGCGTCGGCGGCCTGAGAGGCCGCCCCAGCCCGAGGGCCTGCCCCACGGATGCGATACGGCTAAATGCTTATTTTACATGTGTTTGCGGCAACGTGGGGGCTGGCGTCACGCTGCGCAGATGCATGCTCCACCGAGGGTGTTGGTTGTCCAGAAAAAGCACCAGGTTCCTGGCTCCCCGGACACCAGCCGAAGGGACCAGCAGCCCCTCCAGGCCGCTTTCCCAGGCCCTCAGGCCGAACTCCTGACAGACTGCGTAACTGCTTCCGGCTAAGTCCATCCGGCGGAGGCCTAGGTGCCGGATCGACTTGGGATTGGTCAGATCGACTATCCGGGAGAGATGTACCGACGCAACTGCGGAGACGAAGCCGCAGTCGGGCGGGATGGTGAAGTAACGGCGCATTTCCGCCCGGGCCGTTTCCAATTCCAGGGAGGTGTATAACGCACCGAAATAATTACGAATGTTATAGCGGGCACCCCGCGTCCAGGCTCCGCGCATGGACAGCGTGCCATGGCGATAAACCGAAATGCAAATGCGGTGAACCAATCCGCGAAATTCCAGTACGGGAGCCTGCTGTAAAAAGGCGCGCAGATCGGTCATCTACGCCGGGATGCCCCAGCTCATCCGAACCACCGTATCGAGCACGCGGTCCAGGCCGCCGTCCTCCGCCATGATATCCAGCGGATGGCGGCCATCCAGGGCCGGCACGGAACTGTGCAGCCACTGCAACGCATGCTCCGGTGTGTAAAGGTCGAGAAGAAGTTGCCAAATGCGGTGCAGCTTCTCTCGCCGCTGCGCTTCCAAGGGCGTGGGCTTCCGGGCGGCCGTGCGGCGACGTTGCACGGTGCGTGCGTGAACTCCCAGGATATGGCCGACCTGGGCTGCTCCCAGCACCGCTTCGACATCTGTCCGGGAGATTGGGACGCTGGCCATACCTCTTCAACGTATCATGCGACATCTGTCATGACAACTGCCGTCAGGCATGGCCGCTGCGGTGAACGGAGAATCTCGGGCCGTTACCATCATGATCGACCGACAGGCGTCCAGATGCGGCAAAGATCCTCGAGCCGGTTCGATCTGGCGCGAATGATCAAAATCGCGATGACGCGGCCAACCAGATTCTGTTGGTACTGGAGGCCCCTATCCATGGTCAAGAACACATCAAAGCCGGCCGCCTCGGCGAGCGAAAGCAGAAGTCCATTCTTCTGGCTGGCCACCAGCCTCGGGTACGCGCTGGCATCTCGATTGTTGCACGATGGCCGTTGGTTCCATTCTACCGCACGCGATGACATGCGGCCGGCGCTGTGCCGATGGCCGCGTGTAGCATAGCCTATTTCGTCAAGTTGATCAACACCCTCACGCCGCCGGAATAGTCCGGGACGACGATGTCAGGCACACCCGCGGATGGCGGCTGGCCGTGGAGGGTTTCGGCGAGGAGGCTGCCTGGCACGGGGCCGGTGCCTATGGCGAAGGGGGAGGCGTACGTAGCGCTTCCTTGCCCGAGATACACTTCGATCGTATCGGACCCTAACACGAGCACGTCCGGAATGCCGTCGCCGTTTACGTCGGCCACGAGGTTGATGCAACCAAATGCGCCGAGGGCTCCCGCGAGCGAGGGTCCAGCAGTGAACGCCCCAGTGCCGTCGCCGAGGTAGATATCAGCGTTGGGGGCGTCGACCGACCCGAGGACCAAGTCCAGGTTCCCGTCCCCATTCAGATCAACAAGGACCGAGCAGCGGTTTCTCTGGCATCGCTACCGGCGACATCAACAACGATGGCTGGCCGGACCTGGTGCTGACGAACAGTGACCCCTTTCTTCCCGTCACTGACGTCTACGTCCCGCTGAATAACCAGCAAGGTGGATTCAACGAGGTGCCAACGAGTTTTGGCGCAGTTAGGCAACAACCCAATTTCGAGGCCATGATCGATATCGCCACATTGGCGGTCCTCCAGGGTCAACTGCCGCGGCGGGCTTTGAACCTGGTCCTGGAATGGGCGATGATACATAGAGCGGAATTGTTTGAAGGCTGGCGGCTATGCCGCGAGAACACACGGCCGAAAAGGTCGAGCCGCTGCAATGAATTGAGTATCTTCCAATGTATTGGGATGTAGTTGAAGTGCGATCGGAGCCGGACCACTGCTTATTCGTCCGATTCAAGGACGGACTAGCTGGACGTGTGCGTTTGCGGCCGGAAGAACTGACTGGTGTCCTGGCGCCGTTGCGTGACGCCCAGATCTTCGAGCAGGTTTTCATCGATTGCGGCGCGGTAGCGTGGCCAGGGGAGATCGACCTGGCGCCGGACGCCATGTACGCCCAAATCGCCGGTGAGCGTTCCGGATTGCAGCAAGCCGGCTAAGAAAGGCCTACTTCGTCAGGTTGAGCAGCACCCTCACGCCGCCGGAGTAATCGGGGACGACGATGTCGGGCAGACCCGCGGATGGCGATTGGCCGTGGAGGTTTTCGGCGAGGAGGCTGCTTGGCATCGTTCATTTCTACAGTCTTCATAAATCGAGTTTTTCGCCGCCGATTTGGACGGCGTTCCCTTTGCCGTCACCTCATAGTATACGAGCGGCTGGTGCGCCAACTGCTCGTCTACCGCATCAACCACGATGTATTCGATTCGGTGCGGACCCGTTTGGTCCTCAATGACAGCCAGAGCGAAGGGCGGTCCTTTAAGGCGCCGGCGGCCTGGGAGGCCTCCGCAGGCCGAGGGCCTGCCCCACAAATGGCAGACTAGGCATGCAAGAGCCTTACGGCCAGCGCACGCTATCCGGCGGGGTATTGTGGCACTGGTTGGAATCGGTCACGCCTGAGGATAGCAGGGCGCAGGCATTCTCGGTGGCTGTGCGCAGGGCCAGGTCGCGGGTGCTGGCGGAGGCTGTCCGGCAGGCCTGCTGGCCGCGGTAAGTGATGCAAACTTCGCAGCGGATGCGGCCGGTGTTGATGGTGGAATAGACCACGAAGGCCACCACCAGAGCAAAGAACAGGATGCCCAGCCAGACGCTGTTTTTCACGCGAAGAAACTGCCCATGTGGCGGAACTTGGTGTAGCGTTGTTCCACCAGTTGCTCGGGGCCCAGTTTCGAGAGACCGTCCAGCACGGCCAGCAGGCTGTCGCTGAGGGCGCGCGCCGCAGCGTCGGTATCTTCCTGGGCACCGCCGGCGGGTTCGGCGATCACGCCGTCGATCAAGCCTAGCTTCAGCAACTCTTCGGCGGTGAGCTTCAGGGCCGCGGCCGCCAGTTCCGCCTTGGTGGAATCGCGCCAGATGATGGCTGCGCAGCTCTCCGGCGAGATCACGCTATAGATGGCGTTTTCCAGCATGAGCACCCGGTTGCCGACGCCCAAGGCCAGCGCGCCGCCGCTACCGCCCTCGCCGATCACCACCACGATGACAGGCACTTTCAGGCGGGCCATTTCCCGCAGATTGCGGGCGATGGCTTCGGCTTGGCCGCGCTCCTCGGCGTCGATGCCGGGATAGGCGCCGGGCGTATCCAGCAGGGTCACGATGGGGCGGCCGAATTTGGATGCCATTTGCATCACGCGCAACGCCTTGCGATAGCCTTCCGGCTTGGGCATGCCGAAATTGCGATACAGCTTCTGCTTGGTGTCGCGGCCCTTTTGCTCGGCCACCACCATCACCGGGCGGCCGTTCAGGAAGCCGGAGCCGCAGACGATGGCCGGATCGTCGCCGAACAGGCGGTCGCCGTGAATTTCACGAAAATCGGTGAAGATGCGCTCGATGTAATCGAGCGAGTGGGGGCGCTTGGGATGGCGCGCCAACTGCACGCGCCGCCAGGCGTCCGCGCGCGCTTGGTCCGATGCGGGCATCTGGTGGGGTCCTGAGGGGCCAGTGAGTTCAGGTGACACGTCTCCTTATAGTAGCAGAGGAGGGCCTACTGGCAATGCCTTGGTGGGGCAGGCGGTTTTGCCTGCCATTCCCGCGAGTGAAGCTCGCGGCGTGCGGCGGCCATAGGGCCGCCGTGACAGGCGAAACCGCCTGTCCCACCAAGACGTGCCTGATCCATCTGTCAGCGGAGGCTGTTGGTGGGCATGGAGACGTCGCCCGCGGGAGGCTTGCGGCTGGCCAAAATGACCCTGGCGCGATCTTCCAGGCGCAGGGCTTCGCGTTCGCGCTGCAGCTTGCGCAACAAGGCGGCATAGTTGAGCAGGGCGGTGGCCATGGCAGGATCGACGTCGCCAGACCGTTGCTCCGAGATCGCCAGGCTGCGCTGGTAACAGGTCTCCGCCTGGGGGAGGCGGCCATCGTCGCGATAGGTGTCGCCGAGCGCGCTCAGCGCGGAGGCCAGCGCCACATCCTGAAAGCCGGGGGTCTTTTCCTCGATTGCGATCAGGCGCTGCAGCAAACCTTCAGCTTCGGTGAAACGGCCTTGTTCGCGGAGCGCCAGCGCCAGGTATTTGAGGGCGGGCAACAATTGGGTGCTGTCGGGCCCCAGCGATTTCTCGCCGATGGCCAACGCGCGCCGCCATTCGACTTCGGCAGCCTGAGTGCGCGCTTGGCGCCAAAATGCCTCGCCCAGATTGAGGAGGACGGGGATAAGCTTGGGATCGTCCGCTCCCAGCACCCGCTCGTCAATAGCACGCGCGCGGCGGGTGGCGGCCTCCGCGTCGGCCGGCCTGCCGGTCTGGAGATAGATGGTGGCCAAGGCGTTGAGGCTGTCCGCCAGTGAGCGGTTCTCCGGGCCGGGACCAAGGTGGCTGGTCCAGATATCGGACGCGCGGCGATAGCAGGCTTCCGCTTCCGCGTATTGCTTCCGCTTCAGGTACAGGTCGCCGAGGTTGTTCCAGGCGACAGCCGTGGCGGCGCTACCGGCGCCAAAAGCCTTCTCCCAGACCTCGAGGGCGCGGCGGTAGACGCTCTCGGCTTCGTCGAATGCGCCTCGGGCGGTCAGCGCGCCGCCGAGATTATTCAGGCTGGTGGCGAAATCGGGATGCGCCGGCCCGAGCTGCTTCTCGCCGATGGCAAGCGCGCGCCGCAACAGCGGAATAGCTTCGGCGTCGCGGCCTTGCGAATGGTACAGATCGGCCAGGTTGTTCAATCCCGCGACGATCTTGGGATGCTGTGCGCCGAGTAACTCCTCATGGATGCGCAGTGCCCGCAGATAGTATGACTCCGCTTCGACGTAACGCCCTTCCGCTTTGCAAACTGCCGCCAGATTGTTGAGCGCCAGCGCCAAGGTCGCGCTCTCCGGTTGGGCGTCCCAATAGGTCAGTAATTGGCGCAACAGCGGCTCCGCTTCGCTGGTCCGGCCTTGTTTGAGATACAACTCCGCCAGATTGTTGGTGAACGAACTGCGCTGGCGGGCGGACTCGGGGTCAGTCCCAGGCGTGAGTTCCATGGCTTTGCGAAAGAGCGGCTCGGCCTCGGTGCGTCGGCCGGTGGCCACATACAAGGCGGCCAGATTGTTCTCCAGATGGGCAAGTTCGCGATCGGCGTCCGGGGATGGATTTGCTTGCAAGAGATCCAGCGCGCGGCGGTAGTAACCTTCGGCGTCGGCATAGTGCCCGCCGTCGTAGCACGCGGCGGCTACGTTGTTCAGTGCGCGGGCCACCCGGATATCCGCGCTTCCTAACGCCAAGGCCGCCTGCAGCGCTCGCTCATAGGTTTGCCGCGCGTTCTCATATTTGCCCTGTTCCCGGAGGCGCGCGCCTTCCGCTTGCAGCCTGGTCCATAGCTCTTCCGGCGTCTCCGCGCGCACGGCGCAGGCGCAGAGGAGCAACAACACCAGCCACGGGAATACACCAAACTTCATGGGACCTCCTGGTGTATCCCCTGTTACTGCGATTACTGCTATCGACGTGGGTTGCTGGAAGGCGTTAGGTCAGGAAGATGTAAATCGGGGTTACTTCTTCTTGCGCAGATAGATCTTGCCGTTAAAGGTTGTGAACTGCATTTCGGGGCCGCCGCCGTTAATGGAACCGTAGGTGACCTTGTCGAATTGTACGCGGAAGTGGCCATCTTTTCCGTGGGTTTCGCTGACTTTGGGGTTGGCCGGATTGGGCTCCTGTTTGATGTCGAAATCGCTGTAGATTTCGCCGTTGTCGGACTTCATCTTGACGCGCGCCTTCACGTCGGCCGGCAGCGTCACGTCCACGTCGCCGTTCATGGTGCTGAACGACATCGATTTGCCGGGAGTCACCTGATCGAGCGTGACGACCACGTCTTCGTTCAGCGAATGCGCCACCACCGCGCCCGAGATGTTCAACAGCTTCACGCCGCCGTTCAAATCGTCTACGTCTACCTCGCCGCTCACCCGCTCCACTTTGATATCGCCGTCGTTGACGCAGCGCAATTTGAGAGAGCTATTGAACGGCACTTGAATCGTGAGATCGACGGTGCGATTGATGGCCCGCACGCCGATGTTGACCTCGTTATCCTGCTCTTCCACGCTCAGGCCGGTGCCGCGGCTATCGAGGCGGCGCATACCTTCGGCTTTGCGGTCCGGCTTGCCTTCCTTCCCGGATTCGCCGCCCCGCGGGCGGGCTTCCACAATTACTTCCTTGCCGTTATACCCGGTCACCGTGATGCCGCCGTTCAGGAGGGAGGCATGCACCACTGCCGGCCGCGACGGGTCGCTCAGTGGCACGTTGACTTTGTCCGGCTCCTGCGCGAGGCCCGTCAGACCCGCCGCCAACAGAGACGCACATACATAGATTGGTGTCCGCATAATTACTGTCCTCGATTTAGAATTCGGATATTGCCGTTGAATGCGTCGAAGCTAAGTTCCGGTCCGCCGCGGCCCACGCGCACCGCGGACCACTCATTGCTCTTGTAGACGAACTTACCGTTATGCCGCTCGCCCGTGGAGACCGGTTGCGGCAGGTAACTGACCGGATAGTCGGTGAAGACACCGCCGTTGAAGGTCTTGAAGCGCAGGTCGGCGTTCAGGTCGGGCTGGAATGTCACCCGGACTTCGCCGTTCAGCGAGCCGAAGGAACTCTTGTCGCGCGGGTTTTCGCGGAACAGCACCTTCACCTTGCCGTTGAGCGCGTAGACCTTGCCCGATCCCGACACTTCGGTCATTTCAATGCCGCCATTGATGTTATTCACCTTGTAATCGCCCGCCACGTTTTCCATTTTGATCTCGCCGTCGTTGATGGTTTTCAAATCCGTGGCGGTGTCGTGCGGCACTTGCAGCTCGAAGTCGTATTTCACCTCGTAACCGCGGTCGCCACGATCGCGGATGCCGCCATCGCGGCAGCGGAAGGGTCCGTCGACGTAGAAGCGCACGGTGTTGTCAGTCTGGGATATGTCGAGGATCACTTCGCGGCGGGCCTGTTCGGCGTCAGCCTGGGAGTCGGCGCGCAGGCGCTTGTGCGCTATCAGGCGGACTTCGCTGCCTGCGTAACCAGTGACATGGATCGATCCATTGACGTTATCCACGATTATCTTTTTTGGCGCGGAGGCTGAAAGGGCGTAGGACTTTTGGATGGTTTCGTTTTGCTCCACCTCGGCTGCCATTAATGGGCTTAGCAGGAGGAGGATGAGAGCCAGTTGGAGGGCGGGCAATTCTGCCCGCAGCCGGCTTTCAGCCGGCTCTGGCCGCCTAAAAGGCGGCTGCGGCCAGGATTGGCCGCCCTCCGGTGCGTCTTCGACGGTGCCCCACAACAATTGCCTTCGATTCGGATTTTGCATGGCGTCTCCTTGTTAGTTACTGCAACTGTGAAAGCCCCCACTGGGCTTTCTCTTTGACGTTCTTGTCGGTACTGGACGCGCTCTCAAGGCTCGCGAGCGTGGGGGCCGCGGCCTTGTCGCGCATGTCCACGATGAGGTCTATCAGGGCGAGCTGTACCATCGGCGAATCCTGCTTCACCAGCGACTGATCGAGGCTGCCCCTGACCGCGGGGCTCGCCGCGAACTTACGCAAGGCGTCGACCGCCGCCAGACGCACGTTGACGTTCGGATCGTAATTCACGGCATGCAACAAGGCCGAAAGCACCTGCGTATCGGATTGATCGGCGCGGAAGGAGTAATCCACGCCGCGCAACCGCTCGCTGGCGGATTGCTGCTGCAATAGCGACAGAGTGACTAACTGGCGCATGTTGTGCACTTCGTCCTGCAGGCTGGCCAGGTCGCGCTGGCTGCGATCGCGCCCGCCCAACCATTGGCCGGCGCCCAGACCGAAAACAAGCAGGGCCGCCGACCAGGCCCAGCCTTGCCATCCCCAATCGAAAAACCTGCGCCGGGCGGGGGCGGGCGCGACCGACTCCAGACCCTGGCGGTACGCTTCCAACGATTGATAGAACCGCGGGCGCAGCGCGGCGCTGGGCTGCTCCTGCTCCAAGAGTCCGAGCATTTCCCAGGTTTCGGACAGAGCGGCGGCTTCCTGTTTGCACGCGGCGCACTGGACGAAGTGTGCATTTAGTTCATCAGCCTCGGCCGGGCCGAGCGTGCCCGCCAAGTAATCGGCGATATGTTCGTTTACCCGATCGCAATTCATGACGCCTTCTCTCCAGCCAACTCGAAAAAAATCTGGCTGAGCGCCTTGATGGCGCGATATACCCTCACCTTCACCGTCCCCACGTCGCACGCCAGGATCTCGGCGACCTGATCGTATTTCAGGTTCTGAAACCGGCTGAGCACCAGCACCTCGCGTTTTTCCACGGGCAAGGCCGCCAGCGCCCGCCGCAGCAGGCTCAGATCCTGCTTGCGGGACAGGATCTGGCTGGGGTCGGGGTCGGCGTTGACCGGCTCCTCCATGCGCTCCTCGATCATGGGCGCTTCGATCCTGTGCTTCTGCGTGCTATCGAGGTGCGCGTTGCGCGCCACCTGATACATCCAGGCCGTGAACGGGCTGCCGTCGCGATACGTGTGCCGGTATTTCAGCATGCGAAAATACACGTCCTGCACCAGGTCTTCACTGCGCTCGCGATTGCCGGTGAGGCGCAGGAAATAGCGGAACAGCGCGCGATGATGGCGTTCGAAGAGCACGGCCATTTTCGGCAAATCTCCGTCCCGGACCTTCTGCATCAGGATGTTGTCCGCCCTGGCTTCCGGCATTCACTCGATAATACCGGGTGGGCGGGGGAAGGTTACACGGGGTGCGGCTGAGGGGGCGAGGG
>Ga0302326_10024867_pt1 | contig 12154 bp, 9 predicted proteins | sample Palsa_T0_3_FD_202264 | JGI IMG/M metagenome (GOLD analysis project Ga0302326, IMG submission 202264) | Peat permafrost microbial communities from Stordalen Mire near Abisko, Sweden - Palsa_T0_3 | ecosystem: Environmental > Terrestrial > Soil > Palsa > Peat permafrost | place: Sweden: Abisko...
CCGATAGGTCGGGCACGTCGGCGACGACAGCCGCGAGCGCCGCTACCTCCGCTTCGCCCGCCTCGCAGAACCACGCATGATCAAGGACCTCAGCCACGCGCACAGGGTACCGTCGCCCGGCGGCCACCCTTACCCGCGCAGGCGGGCCCTGACGCGTTAACCCGCGTCCTCAGCCGTAGAGCCGGGTCAGCGACTCGAGCACGCAGACCGGCTTGTCCGAGCCCTCCCGCTCGACCACGCCGCCCACCACGAGTTGCACCGCGCCCCCCTTGACCTCCTCGATGTCGACCAGCGTGGCGGTCAGCCGGATCTTCGAACCGACCGGCACCGGGGCCGGGAAGCGGACCTTGTTCAGCCCGTAGTTCACGCCCATGGTGACGTCGGTGACGACGAGGATCTGCGACCACATCGGCACGAAGAGCGAGAGGGTAAGGAAGCCGTGCCCGATCGGGCCGCCGAACGGCGACTCCGCGACCGCGCGCTCCGGGTCCACGTGGATCCACTGGTGATCGTCGGTGGCGTCGGCGAACGTGTTCACCCGGTCCTGGGTGACCTCGAACCACTCGCTGGTGCCGAGCACCTGCCCCTTCAGCGCGGGCAGTTCGGCCAGGGTGGTCGTGGTGGTGCTGCTCATGCGGCTGTCTCCTTGGTCAACATCGCGTCCGGCTCAGGCGACATCCGGCCCGCGGCACCCGGCCGCGACCCGAGACCCGCGCTGCGCATGGCCAGACCGTATCAGCCGGGGAAATTCCTGCCTACCCGCGAGTAACGCGGCCTCCAGATAACAGCAAGAAGCCCCGCAGTCAACGGATGACGATGCGGCGACCGGGTATGACGCGGAGTACGGGGGGCGGGTGGGACGCTTTACCGGAGTGTTACTCCATTTCCGGAATACGTCCACAGCGCAGACGGTTCGCCCGGATGGGTACCTGGACCATACGTACCCGGATGACATATGCGCACGGATCTTCCCGCCGAGGGGTTCCTTCGGCACCGAGGGCTGATCCTCGTCGCGGTCGGCGGCGCCGTGGCCGAGGGTGGCTTGCTCACGCTCCTCGCGCCGGCCGCCCGGCCGGTCGCGCCGCAGGTGACCTCGGTGCCTTCGCTCGCCGCGTATCACCACCTGCGCTGGCTGTTCACCGACACTCAGTCCTGGTTCTGGTTCGCCGGGCTGGTCGCGGTGGTGCTGATCCTGCGGTCGGCGCTGGACGTGGCGCTGCTGCGGCTGGCCTGGCCGGGCGAGCTCCCGGCGCCGCGGCCGGGCCGCTCGTTCGCGTCCTGCGCGGCGCTGACCGGGCTGGCCTGGCTGCTGCTGACGCCCGCGGCCACGCTGGCGTTCGGCGTCGCCGTGCTGCCGTTCTCGTGGCCGTTCCTGGCCGCGTTCCCGATCATGCTCTGGATCGTTGTCGCGCTCAGCCACGGCGGGACGGTCGAAGCCTGGTGGCGCCGGCTGCCGCCGCTGCGGGCGGTGGCCTGGCTGCTCGGCAGCTTTGTCGCGCTGACGGCGGCGGGCGCGGTGATCGCGCACCTGCCGACCTGGGAGGCGCCCCCGGTCATCGCGGCGGCCGGCCTGTTGAACGCCAGGGCCTGGTACGGGCTCGCGCTGATCGCGGCCCAGCTACGGCCGCGCGCGCGCGAGTCGGTGCCGGCCAGGCTGGTGTTCAGCCTGCCGTTCGCGCCGATCGCGGCGGTGCTGGTGATCGCCCTCGTCGTCGGCGTGGCGCGGCTGATGTTCACTGGCACGATCGTGCTGCCCGCCAGCGTGACCGGCGGCTCGTCGGCCGCCGCCGCCACCGTCGTCGACGGCGCCGGGAACAGCGCCGTCGGCCGTGCGGCCCTGTCAACCGTGGCCAACAGCACCGCGGCGGGGGCCGGAGTGGCCGCCGCGGCCGGTGGCAGGCCCGCCTCGGTCGCGGTGCTGGTCATCGGCGGCTGGGGCTCGTCGTGCTGCAACGATGTCGACGGGCTGCGGGCCGAACTGCCCGGTTTCGCGATCCGCCAGTTCTCCTACCGGGGGCTGGGCCCGAACGGCAGCCCGTTGCCGAGCGGCCCGGACGCGGACGACCTGCCCCTGCCGGAACTCGGGGACCGGTTGGCCAGCCAGGTGGAGGCGCTGCACGCGGCGACGCGCAAACCAGTCGACGTCGTGGCCGAGAGCGAGGGCAGCCTGGGCGTCTACGCGATGCTCGACCGGCATCCGGGCCTGCCGGTCGCCTCGGTCGTCCTGCTCAGCCCGATCGTTGAGCCCGGGCAGCTCAGCTACCCGCCGGGACAGGACGGCTCATCGGTCTCCGAGGAGGCCCTCGACGAGCTGAACTACCTGATCGGCTCCATGTCCCCGTTCGGCCCGGACGGGGCGGCGGAACTGCTGAACTCGGTCAGCGAGTTCGGCGCCAGGTACTTCGCCAGCGCGGCGGCGGTCCTGGGGCCGGGCGGCAAGCTGATCCACTGGCTGGCGGTGGTCCCGATCGCCGACGCGGTGACGCTTCCCGTCTGCGGCCTGCCGTCGGACGTGCTGGTGGTCCCCGCCTTGCACGGCGGCCTGCTCGGCGACCCGAGCGTGCTGCCGGTGGTCGCCCAGTTCGTGTCGGGGCACGACGTCACCGGCACCAGCGACTCCCAGCTCCGCGCCGACGCCGAGCTGATCACCGGCGCCGCCACCGCCTGGCGGATGCCGGACGTCGACGCGTCCTGCCCCGGCTAACGCAGCTCAGCTGTCCCGGCCAGGCCACCTCAGCCCTGTGCTCCGGATAACAGCAAGAAACGTGGTGACGCCCGACCGCACCCACTGCCGCAAAAAATTATCGGGTGGCTTGACCCCCCGCTTCACCGCCCGCCGCCCGGTCAGTACGCCCATTCGTCGTTGGGCGCCCCTGCCTCATCAGATAACAGCAAGAAGTGCAAGGACGGCGATTACCGTGCGACGTTTGTACGCGTTTTCCGAGCCGTTTGGCGCGCAATAACGATGAGCGCCGCCCCGGTGTCAGATAACAGCAAGAAGCAAGGTCGGCCGCCGTTCTGGGGCGAATGGCATGCGAGGCCGTCGCCCGGATGGTAAACTACGCGCAATGAGAACGATCCTTGACCTTCAGTGGTGGCGCCGCCGGTAGGCGGTGTCCGCTTTGTTGTCGTAGCGACCGCCCGGGTAACGGCGGTCGTTTTTCGTTTCTCCCGCCGGAGACTGGGCTAGATCAGATTGAGGAGCCCCACGGTGGACAGCACGACCTTGACGACCGGTGCAGGCGTCACCATTTCCCGCACCGCCGCCGCATTCGACCCGGCCCGGCTGACGGAGCTCGCCGCGCTGGTCGAGCGCCGCCGGGGCGGCGTGCTCAGCTCGGGCATGGAGTATCCCGGCCGCTACACCCGCTGGCACCTGGCCTACGTCAATCCCCCGGTCGAGATCGCCACTCGCGGCCGGCACGTGACCGCCCGGGCGCTCAACGACCGGGGCCGCGTGCTGATGCCGGTGATCGCCGACGCCATGCGCCGGGTCGGCACCGAGGTCGCGCGCGATGACAGCAAGATGCGCACTGCGCCAGTGCCAGCGCCGGACCAACTGACCGTGTATGTGCCCGAGGGCGACGGCGGGTTCACCGAGGAGGAGCGGTCGCGGCAGCCGACCGTGTTCAGCGCGCTGCGCGAGATCGTCGCCGCGTTCGCGTGCGATGACCCGCACCTGGGGCTGTACGGGGCGTTCGGGTACGACCTGGCGTTCCAGTTCGAGCCGGTCCGGCTCACGCAGGACCGCACCGACGGCCAGCGGGACCTGGTGCTGCACCTCCCGGATGAGATCTACGTCGTTGACCTGCGCCGTGAGGAGGCGATCAGGTACTCCTACGAGTTCAGCGTCGGCGGCGTCGAGACGGTCGGCCGGGAGCGGGAGACCGAGTCGACCCCCGAGGCAGGCCCCGCGACCGCCGGGTCGAGCGATTTCGAGCTCCCGGTTCCCGGCCGGTACGCCGCGATCGTGGAGAAGGCGAAGGAGCGGTTCAAGTGCGGCGACCTGTTCGAGGTCGTGCCGAGCCACGTGTTCCACGAGCGGTGCGCGTCGCCCGCCGCCTTCTACGAGCGGCTGCGCGAGCGGAACCCGGCCCCGTTCGAGTTCCTGTTCAACCTCGGGGACGGGGAGTACCTGGTCGGCGCGTCGCCCGAGATGTACGTGCGGGTGCAGGGGGACCGGGTGGAGACCTGCCCGATCTCCGGCACGATCGCCCGCGGCGCGGACCCGCTTGAGGACGCCGCCAACATCGCGATGCTGCTCGGCTCGGCCAAGGAAGAGTCCGAGCTGACCATGTGCACCGACGTCGACCGCAACGACAAGTCCCGGGTCTGCGTCCCCGGCACGGTCACGGTGATCGGGCGGCGGCAGATCGAGATGTACAGCCGGCTGATCCACACCGTCGACCACATCGAGGGGCGGCTGCTGCCTGGCCGGGACGCGCTCGACGCGTTCCTGACCCACATGTGGGCGGTCACCGTGACCGGCGCGCCGAAGGCCTGGGCAATGCAGTTCATCGAGGACAACGAGGGCGCGCCGCGCCGCTGGTACGGCGGGGCGGTCGGCAAGATCGGCTTCGACGGCTCGATGAACACCGGGCTGACGCTGCGCACCGCGCACATCAGGAACGGCGTCGCGACGGTACGGGCCGGGGCGACGCTGCTGTACGACTCGGACCCCCAGGCGGAGGAGCGGGAGACGCACATCAAGGCCCGCGCGCTGCTGGAGACGCTGCGCGAGGTCGACATCGAGCGGGTGGCGGCGCAGTCCGGCTCGGCCGACCCGGTGCTCAGCTCGTCCGGCTCGGCCGACTACCCGGACCTGGCGGCGCCCGTGCGCCCGATCCGGGTCGTGCTTGTCGACCACCAGGACTCGTTCGTGCACACGCTGGCGGACTACTTCCGCCAGCAGGGCGCGGAGGTGACGACGGTGCGGGCCGGGTTTCCGGCGGCGATGCTCGACCGGCTCGCCCCGGACCTCGTCGTGCTATCGCCCGGCCCGGGCCGGCCGTCGGACTTCCGCTGCGACGAGCTGCTCAACGAGCTCGACGCGCGCAACCTCCCTGCCTTCGGCGTCTGCCTGGGGCTGCAGGCGATGGTGGAGCACGCGGGCGGACAGCTGTCCCTGCTTCCGGCGCCGCAGCACGGCAAACCGGGGCGGATCGGGGTCCGGGGCGAAACGGCGCTGTTCGCCGGGGTGCCCGTGGAGTTCACGGCCGCGCGCTACCACTCCCTCTACGCGAGGGAAGAGGACGTCAAGGGCGGCTTCACGGTGACCGCGACCACCCCTGACGGCGTCGTGATGGCGATCGAGGACGACGCGGCGGGCCGCTGGGCGGTCCAGTTCCACCCCGAGTCGATCCTCACCGCCGCCGGCCGCAACGGCCACCAGATCGTCGCCAACGTCCTGTCCGCCTGCCGCGCCCGCACCAGCGCCGACGTCTCAGGGGCATCGTGAGGCCGGGAGGAGCCGCACGGAAGGGCCGCTGATGTAGACGACCTCACGGACCGGACGCCCTCGCCCTGGGGCTCATGATCGAATGTCGGTACTCGGCGTCATGCTTAACCATGCCCAGTATCGAACATGAATCGGCCGTGCAAATTCTGCACGCCAACCCTCAACTGGTCGCAATATTGCTAGGGTCGTGCGGCGTGCGGTTGCCCTCTGGGGCCATCCCGTTGGCCGCCGACAGCAATTTGTCCGATCGCGACCCGACAGACCTGCGGTCGGACAATGTACTGATCTTCGAGGGCATCGGCGGCAAGGTCGCCGTCATCGCCGAGGTGCAGAAGGACAAGCGCGACGCCGGCCGGATGCGTTCCTGGCCCGCCTACGTCTGCAATGCCCGCGCCGAGCACGACTGTGACGCAATCCTGCTCGTGCTCGCCCTCAGCAAGCGCGCGGCGCGGGAGAGCGCCGGGCTCATCCGGACCGGCCATCCCGGCTTTGACCTGGCCCCGCTGGTCCGCGGCCCCGGCACGCTGCCCCATCCTGGCCATCCGCTGTACGGTCCGCAGCTGACCGTGCTCAACATCCTGACCGGCGACCTAGACCTCAGCAACCATGCCGTTCGCATGTTCGCACTGCTTGCCATTGCAGAAGCACCCGTAGAGCTACGCGAGAGCTACACTCGAATTATCCGAGCGGTAGCCTCCGAATCTGCACGGGCAGCCCTGGAGGAACTAATGATGACCCACTTGAAAGATGCATTTGTAGACGGCCTCCTCGATCAGGGCCGCGCCGAAGGCGTGGCTAAAGGCGTGGCCAAAGGCGAAGCGCAGATGTTGCTTCGAATTATGGCCGCGCGCGGTCTCGATATCCCGGAGCACATCCGCGTCCGGGTCGCCGAATGCGCCGACACCGCCACCCTTGAGGCATGGGCCGACCGCGCGGCCACCGCCACCAGCGTGGCTGACATCTTCGAGGTTTAACGGCCCCTGGCTCGAATGCAGGCGTGCTACGACCGCGACGATGCCTCGTGGTCGCGAGAGTGCGGCAGCCCTGCGTCGGCGGTGGCGGCCATCTCCGCCAGTCGCGCGCCGAGGCTGGTCAACTGCCCGGGCGCGATGCTGTAGCAGATCGTGGTGCCGATCCGTTTGCTCGTCACCAGCCCGGCCTGGCGGAGCACCTTCAGGTGCACCGAGATCGTCGGCTGCGACACGTCGAAGAACTCGGTGAAGTCGCACGCGCAGATGCCCGGCTCGGCCGCCAGTCGCTGCAGGATCCCCCACCGCACCGGGTGCGCGAGCGCGCGCAGCACGTCCATCTCGTCCGGAATTTCCTCGCCCATGCGCCTAGCATATCGCGTCCAGACGATATAGTGTTGCTGCTATATAGAGAGGATACGATGATGTATGACGCGTCAGCCAACGAGGTGCTTGATGAGGGTCTGACCAGGCTCGCGGCCACCGGCCCCGAGTTCCGCGGCGGCTTGTCCAACCACGGCCCGATGGCGGCCGAGGCCATGGTGAGGCTCGGCCGCGCCGACGCCGTCGAGGGCTGGCTCGACGGCTACCTCCGGCGGCTGGACGACCCGCCCGCCCCGAGCGACCGCATCACGGACCAGACCTGGCGTGAGTCGCTCGGCGCGATCAACCGGGTAGCCGACTGGGACCGCTACTTCCGCGCCCAGCTGGCCGAAGAGCCCTGGAACGACGTCCTCGCCCGCTGGTGGCCGCGGCTTTTGCCCGGCCTCGCCGCCGCCGCCACCCACGGCGTCATCCGCACCTCGCACGCGGCCCGCAGCCTGGCCGCCGCCGAGCAGGCCGGCGCCGACACCGGCGAGCGGACCGACGAGCTCGGCCGCGGGCTCGCCTACTGGGCGGCGCGCTACCTGGAGCTGCCCGGCCGCGCGCGGACCGACGGTCGGCTGGACCTGGCCGCCGCGGTCAGCGGGCTGCCGGTCGCGGCCGGGCGGCCGGCCGAGGGCCTGATCTTCGAGACCCTCAAAGCGGAGCTGGACGGCCAGCCGCGATTCGCCGCCGCCGTCGGCGCGCTGCGCGCGCCGACCGACGTGCCCGTCGACCTGGCCGCGCTCGCCCGCGAGTTCGCCCGGGTGTTCCTGGTCTACGGACGCACCCGGCCGATCGCGCTGCTGCACTCGGTCACCGCTCCCGTTGCCGCCCGGTCGGTTCTGCCGCTGCTGCCGGCCGAGCTGGCGCGCCCCACCTACGACGCCCTGTGGCAGGTCGGCGCCGCGCTCTACGCCGTCTACACCGGCGGCACGACCCCCGAGCCGCTGCCCGTCGGCCCGCCGCCGTCGGTCGACGAGCTGACCGACCGCGCCGTCGCCACCGGCGACGAGCACGCGATCAAGCTGACCGAGGCGTGCCTGCGACTGGACGCGGCGACGCCCGATTCGCTGCTGCGTCACGCGGCGGCCCGGGCCGCCGAGCTGCTCGGATAGCCTGATTGGCATGGCGAAGGCGGGCGGGCGGCGGCGGCCGACGAGGGCGCGGGACCGCCGGCCGCGGAGCTCTCCACCGCCGGAGCCCGCGTCCCCGCCGGCGCAGCGCACCGGCGCGACACAGCAGGACCTGGTCGCCGCCGCCATCGGGGCGGCCGTGCAGGCGGTCTGCGACGGCAGCCGGGACCCGCACGGCGCTCACCTGGATCCGCTCGCGATCGAGCGGGCGCCGGGCTGGACGGAGGCGGTCAGCCGGGCCATCGTCGAGTACCTGCGCGCGTCGGTGGCGAGCGCCTGGCAGCGCGGCTGGCAGCCGGCCGAGCTGGCCAGGCACGTCGGCCGGGAGCTGTCGCCCGACCACGCGGCGATGGTCGCCGACATGATCACGGCCGAGATGCTCGGCTACGCCGCCGCCACCGTGGACGCCCGCTGGGCCGCTCAGGCGGCCGCCCTCGAGGCCGTCGCGCCCGCGGCCGGCGCCTGGTGGGGAAGCGACGCGGACTACCTCCGGGCCTGGTACGCGCTCGGCCGTGACGCCGAGTTCATCGTCACCGTCGCCACCGCGGTCGAGACGCTGCACGCGTTCCGGCATCTGCCCGCCGTGGAGAGGCTCCTCCCGCTGCCCGGCACGGCCCGGCCGGACGCGCCGGACCGGACGGCCGGCCCCGGCCCCGTCAGCGCCGTCCCGGCCGACGAGCGGATGCTGAGCAGAATCCGCTCGCTGCTGGCGAAGGCGGAGTCGACCGAGTTCCCGGAGGAAGCGGAGGCCCTGTCGGGCCGCGCGCAGGAGCTGATGGCCAAGTACAGCATCGACCACGCGCTGCTGGCGGCCGAGGCGGGGCAGGCGGAGACGCCGGGCGGGCGGCGAATCGCGGTCGACAACCCCTACGAGGCGCCGAAGGCGACGCTGCTGCAGATCGTCGCTCAGTCCAACCGCTGCCGCGTGGCCTGGTCCCGGGAGCTCGGCCTGGTCACGGTCATCGGCTTCCCGGCCGACCTGGACGCGGTCGAGCTGCTGTTCACCTCGCTGCTAGTCCAGGCCAACACCGCGATGCTGCGGACCGGCGGCAAGCGGGACGGCGCGGGCCGGTCCAGGACCAGGGCGTTCCGGCAGTCGTTCCTGCTCGCCTACGCGGTCCGGATCGGGGAGCGGCTGTCCGAGGCGGCCGACCACGCGGAGCGGGAGGCGGTGGCGGAGCAGCGGGCCGTCGGCGGCGCCGCGGACGCTGGCCGCACGGACGGCGCCGCCGCGCGGAAGGGGGCCGACCTGGTGCCCTTTCTCGCGGCGCGCCACCGGGCGGTCGACGAGGCGGTCGACGAGATGTTCGGTGCCACGCTCACCAGGAGCCGGTCGGTCCGGGCGACCGACGCGGACGGCTGGAATTCCGGCCGCGCCGCCGCCGACCTGGCCAGCCTGCATAACCAGGCCAAGGTCACCGGATAAGGCGAAGCCACGGTCCGTTCGAGGAAGGTCTCTTGAATTTCCCCGAGCGGACGGTGGGAATCTCAGCCTTGGTCAGCTAGCTCTGAGGGGGCCGATGACGGGTGCGCGCTTCGGCAGGAAGGGGACGATGCGGTTCCGGCGCGTGGTCGGCGTGGTGCCCACGCTGTTGGAATTGATCCGGATCGCCGTGATCGCCGCGTTGTACGCGTACTGGCCGATGCCGTCACCAGCACATGACTCGGACAGAACGGTGCCGGCCGGCACGGTCGCGACGAGGGTCTCGGCCGCCTGCACATCGATGGCGTTCGCACCCCCGCCATAGTTGGTCACGCCCGCTGCGCCGATTTCGCAGTACGCAGGCTCGTCACCGTTGGTGGAAAGCAGCGCCGTCGCGGACACGTAGTAGGTCCCGGCCGGGAGCGGGCCGGTGCTGGCCATGGGTTCATACGCCTCGGTGAGGGGGATGTCCGCCTCCGCGGCGGTGCTACCGGCGCCGCCGGTCGACTGGAGCTGCGAGGCGCTGTCGCCGCCCACGTACTGGGCGTTGAGGCGGTTGACCTGGGTGCTGTTGGTGACCGAGAGCGGCGACTTGCCGGCCGGCGCGCTCAGCGCCAGCGGTATCCCGGTGGTGTCGCGCAGGATTGTGGTCGCGTTGTCCGTGTTGGTCTTCCCGACGAGGAAGTTCCCGCCGGTCGCCGCGTCGGCGAACCCCGCCGCGCCGATGATCAGCGCCACGGTCACCGCGACGGTGGCCGGGCCGACGGACCTCAGCGCCCGCCCGCCGCGGCGCAGGACACCCGTAACGACGTGAGCCATGTTCTGCTCCTTATGCAGATACTTCTCATGGGTTGCATGAGGGTTAAAAAGCGCACCAGGACATTGTGTCCGGAAGCGTTTACGCATCCCCAGATTGCTCGCTAGAACAGTAAGTCAGCAGGTCATCACGTGTCCGGCGATTAATTGGATTTAATTCCGCAGGAACTTGGCGGCGCATTCGCGGCTTGGTATTTTATGCCTCGATAACCAGCTATACCGCCAATGCGCGCCCGGTAATCGGGAACGCGGTCATGCTACGGTTTCCCGGCCCCTGGCGCAGGAGCCGGGAACGCGACAACCCGTCCCGTCGGCTCCGTCGCCTGCGGGGCGCCCCACTGCTGGCCGACCACGTACAGCTGGGGCTGGTCGCCGCGGCTGAGCGTGCAGGAGAAGGCTCCCCGGTCCAGCTCGACCGTCGCCAGTACCTGGCCGCCCTCGCGTACCCGGACGCAGCGCCCGGTCGCCACGTCGGCATACCAGATCGCGCCCTCGTCATCGAGGCAGATCCCGTCCGGGTGGTCGCCGGCGGTGTCGGCCCACACCCGCCGGCCGTCCAGGCCGCCGCCGGGCCCGATGTCGAAGGCCGTCAGCCGGTTGGCGTGCGACTCCGCGACGACCAGCGTGCCGCCGTCGGCGGTGATCGCCATCCCGTTCGGAAACGCGAGATCCCCGGCGACCACGCGGACGGCGCCGGCCGCGGTGACCAGCACCACGCTGCCCGGCGCGGGCTCGCCGCCAGGGAAGTCGTAGCCGGTGTTGTTGACGTACGCGTTGCCGGCGGCGTCGACCACCACCTCGTTCCACGGCTTGAGCGAGAAGGGGGCGAGGTCGGCATGGGTGAGCATCGATCCGTCGGGCTCGCGCCGCAGCAGGCGCCGCCGGGCCGAGTCCACCACCAGCAGCCGTCCGTCGGGCAGGAAGTCGATGCACATCGGAAACGACGGCACGCTGACGATCACCTCGGACTCGCCCCTGGGGTCGAGCGCGATCACCTGATGAGCGCCCCAGTCGGAGAACCAGACCCTGCCGTCGTGCCAGCGCGGCGACTCGCCGAACACGATCCCTTCCATCAGCACCGTCATACTCAGGCAGACTGAGCGCGCCGCCCGGACTCATCGGCCCGTTGCCGGCGCAGCGCTGCGCGCACGGTGGGTCGCCGTCAGTAGCGTTCGGCCCGGGCGTAGCCGAAGAACCCGCGGCGCTTGATGAGCTCGGCCACCGCCGGCGGGACCATGCCCTCCCAGGAGTCGTCGCCCGCGGCGATCCGGCGCAGCACGTCTCGGCTGAAGATCGACAGGAACTCGGGCCGGTAGTTGTCCAGGTGGACGAAGCTGCCCCGTCCGGCGAGGTAGTCGTAGAGCGGCTGCAGCTCGGCCCCGACCTGGATGTCGTCGACCGTCTTGAGCTCGTCCGCGGGGGAGGGCTGGAGCGGGTAGACGTAGAGCTTGAGGTCGTTCTTGAACAGCCGGCCGAAGCTCTCCAGGATTCCGCCCGGCAGCTGGGCGTGGTTCTTCTCGTCGAACAGGTCGATCAGGCTCGGCACCCCCATCACGATGCCGATCCGCTCGGTCGTCCGCTCGGCGATGTAGGCCGCCAGCCGGAAGTAGTCGAAGTAGTTGCTGATCAGCACGGTCATCCCGCACGCGGCCAGCAGCTCCGCCCGGGCCAGGAAGTCGCGCCGGTCCACGTCGGTGGCCCCGCCCGCGAGCAGGTTGCGCATGGTGATCTCGGTCAGCGCCAGCACCGGCTTGCCCGCGACGGCCGGGTCTTCGCTGAACCGGGCCTTGGCCGTCTCCAGCATGTCCACGTTGACGCACGTGGGCGGGCGGAAGCTGCCCCGTTCGACCAGGACCGCCTTCTTGCGCAGCGCCTCGCTCGGCTGCAGCACCTCGCGGTCGGGGCCGAACATCGCCACCCCGCTGAGCCCGACCTGCACGAGCTTCAGCGCCATGAGCCGGTTGTCGACCTTCCGGAACTCGATGCCGCG
>Ga0302326_10024868_pt1 | contig 12154 bp, 11 predicted proteins | sample Palsa_T0_3_FD_202264 | JGI IMG/M metagenome (GOLD analysis project Ga0302326, IMG submission 202264) | Peat permafrost microbial communities from Stordalen Mire near Abisko, Sweden - Palsa_T0_3 | ecosystem: Environmental > Terrestrial > Soil > Palsa > Peat permafrost | place: Sweden: Abisko...
CACTGAATGGAGGGTTTTCGAGAAGCCTAAAAGCTCGCGAACAAATGCAATGCATCCCCAACAATCCCATCTCAACTCATCAATCATGATGAAAGACAAGGTTGGACAAGTCCAGACGACGCCCCTGAAAAGCCACATAATGCAACCAACCACCCCCCAATTGACCATAAGGAGAGAACGCGGAAAGTTTCATCAAGCCATGCAAATCATTTTCGTTGCCGAACCCGATTGAATGGACGTCTAAGGAACCGTGGAAATTCATGCAAAGGACACCGAATCAAATGCAATCAGCAGCCCATATGATACAAAGTGCGCGAGGCCGAACCAATTATCAAGGAGAATCGGTATACTCCAATGCGTCGGACCCAGCGTGACCGTAAGCTTTTGACCATGTGCGAGAAGCCGATCAATGAAGGATAACAGGTCTAATGTTCATACTTAGGTGCAGGACCACCGTTATCTACCCATCATGTTAGCATCGCTTTGTAAGGGGAAGGAGCTGAGGGTGTAATGACGTTGGCTATACATCTGGTTTGGTGCGCCATATGGCGAAGCTGGGTAGCCCGAGTACGAGATATGATTGTTGCCGTACTCTTGCAGCTGTTGTACACCGCCGGATGGAGCTTGGTATTGACCGGGGACTTGGGCACCGGGTTGGTAGCCGATAGGAGGGAGTTGAACTGACCGGCCTCCTTGCTGGTAGCCAGGGGCAGGGCCATTGTCGGCAGAGCCTTGGCCATCGGCGGGAACAGCAGTGGCTCGGGCACGCTCCTCTTCCGCCTTTCGCTGATTCTCCTCCTCCTTCTTGCGGGCCTTCCACTCCTTTCGAATTTCTTTGAATTCTATAAGCAAGCGTTAGCGCGCTGACGTTACACAAGAAATCCCGAAACTTTGGTAGACCCATGCTAGCTCCCGAACGAATGAGGTTATCCCCAGTCCACGCCTGAACTAGTTTCGACGCCAACGAAAACCATTCCGCGTATTGCGACGAATGTGACTAGGGATGTGTCGATTTCACAAGCGCCACTCTTAAAACAATAAAACAACCGCTAGGTCTTCACAAACGATCTACAAACTAAAATATAGAGCAAGCCTCGGGGGCTCTGGTAATTGCCATTGGGGATGGGGAGGAGACGGAAAAAATCATCGAATGCTAAGCATACCTTCAGGAGTTCGCTTTTGGCCGTGCGACTGCATTGTGACGTGGGCGTTAAGATGGTTTAGTGTGCCATAAGCTTTCTCGCAGCCGTTCCATCCACACTTGTACATGCGTTCAATTTCTTCATATCGTCTTCGGGGACGCTTGTGTTGCTGGGCACCTGGAATCGGGACGAAGGAGTAAACCTGTGACAAAGGATGCTGTTAACAATTAGCAGTCCTCAACAACTCCTGTCACTTGCATTAGCAGCTGGAAGAGGTGCGCTGAGACTTCCCAGCGCAGATCCAGCATTTCAAAGGCTTACGGGTATCGCATGTCCAGACGCAGACACGCCGGGGGACGCATTTGGCGCTCCAGTAGCGACCCAATGGCCTGTCAATTGGGGCGGATTGCCATGTTGAAAAGTGCTTACTTGACCGGGACGCGCTCCAGCTGGAGCTGCGGATGTAGGTGTTTGCGCTCCCGTAACTGCGTATCCACCCTGCATTGGGTGTTGAGGATGTCCGCCGTAGCCTGCCCAGTCGGGCCTTGGTTGCGTATACATGGCGCCACCGGGGTGAGAAGGATAACCGTGTTGCATGTCCTGTTGGGGTGGGTAGGGAGAGTATTGTCCGCCGTGCGGAGGATAAGTTGGGCTCGAGGCAGCAATTGATGGATCTATAGGAACATCCTGGTCAGACTTGATTTGTGTGTTGTGATGGTTTGGGCGCCCATCTTGCAAAGGCATTGACGGACTTGTTGATTGAGCCATACCTCCGCTGCTACCGCTGTGGTTGCTGGCTGGATGGTACTGGCGTTGTATGTGTTCTGGGAAAGAACCTGAACGCGCCGAAGCAGGATAAACACCGTACTCGGATGTGGGCGTTGCAGAAGTAGAATAGTTGTTCGATCGCACTTCCTGTTGCGGAGTGTATTGCGCAGCAGACGCGTGATCTGCGGGAGTTTCTTCAGACTGAGCGTCGATGAACGCGTTTGGATATGGTGTAGGCAAACCTGACTGCGAGTACTCGGTTGCACCTCTGTCCATAGAGCGGTGCTGAGCGTTGGTGAAGGCCCCGAGAAGCGTACTCAAAGTCGCTTCAGTTTCGTCGGGGACGTTCTTGTGGTCGGCTCCAGTGCTTGAAAGTAATGAGTTGGTGAAGGGATGCTGAGGAGAGACCAAGGACATACTACGACTCCGGACACTGGAGGGGTTTGTCGCTAGTACAAGTTCAGCTGTCTGCGCAACGAGGCGATGACGATAGTAGCTCTGCTCCTGTAGCGGGATCTAGAGGGCTAGTGACAGGTACCGTTCTGCCTGGGCTTAATTATTCACTGTTGCCGACGCAGGACACGATCCGTTTCAGACAGTTGCTGCTGCTGCTCAACACTCAAGCGTCGAAGTGATCGTAGCTCGATGCTTGGTAGTGAATAGTAACTTTGTTAAGGGACCGGATGATCGCAGCCAGCCACCAGTGGAGTACTGGAGAATTTAGAGTCGCAAGGATGGGGAGTCTTAGCCTGCGGCAGCCAGATTGGAGGAGGGGCGGCGTGCTTGCTTTTCGTGCTGGAGGTTTAAGTAGAGGAAGGTGCAAGCTGGAGAAGTCGCCCACGCAGCTGCCAAATATATGAAGGATGTGACCGCACAGATTACGACAGAGGCCTTCGCCAACCACAGTCTGCAATACAAAGAGTTGATGATGATGGCCACAACCTCGCCCAGATAAATTCACCCTCAGATCCACAAAGTTGAAAGAATGTTGGATGGGATGATGAGATTTGTGGCCGAGAGAGGATTAACCCCGAGAGCCGTATGAATTTTTAGGCGGCCAGTTCTGCAGCGCTTGCCTCGAACGGGCTCTAGGTGGCGTATGGCGTATGGCCGATGCAAGAACAGCGTAATAGAGTCCCCACTCAGGCCGGGCTAGAAGACTCTTCCGTAAAACGGATAGCGGCAAAGCTGGGTGGAGAGGCGTGCAGGGATGGCACTCTCCGATGGCCCTTGGACTGTAGTGTGGGCAAGGCAGGGCAGCACTAGAGTGAGGGCGAGGACCGCCTGTGCAAAGCCGCAGAGGAGGCCGTGGAAGCTATTTCTTGGAGCCTAGGTGCGAGTGCGAGTCGAGTGGCCTCGACTCGAGTGAGTGAGTGGGCGAGGGCAGCAGTCGTTGTGGCTGCGGACACCACTTGACTGGGCCTTTGGCGGTTAGACAGGGGAGCAAAAGTAAGGCTCCTCGAGACTGGATGACCAATGGCTGCGAGATGTGTGACTTTGCCCTTCGAGGAGATGCCGATCCAGTGATGCTTTAGATCTCCCAGTAGTGTGCCTCTAGTGGCCGTCTAGCAGGGTATGTCAGAGTCCGCGTGTAGATCTACGTCAAGAAGATTCGGCCAGTCCACATCCGGCCAGGTGCAAGAGAGTTTGATTGCAGTCCACTAGCTGCACGATTATCTCCAGCCAACTGCACTCTTCCTGCTACTCTCTCGAGTTCGAGCTTCTGAAGTACCTTGGTATCTTAGGCCGAGGAGATGGCCACTAAGATCTCAAAATTAGGTTCGTGGCTGGTTGATCCTGCACGATCGATTGTTGGCTCCCTTAGGATCAAGTTTGTCGGGGAGAGGCGTTGTATGCAAATTCGGAATGGCACTGGGTTCACGAGATATCGATGATGAGGTAAGAATGGTCGAGAACACAATGCCAGCGAGCAGAGGATAGTCTCAAACTCAAATCACAAAATTCAGTTTCGAGGTGTCCCGCGGCGAGATGAGCAGCGTATTCCGAACAATCGGAGCTGGACAGTAGTGCGTCGAATTACTCTCGCAGATCGATGCTCGCTCTCTAGAACTCTGGCGTGTTAAGAATTCAGTGTTGTAGATGTTCGGATAGAAACAGGAAGTCTTCGACGCAACTTAGCTCCAGTTTTGGTCTCGAAACTGTCGTCTGATGCCTCCCAAGGACCTGCACAAGCGCTGCAGCTCTACCTTCTGCCCCGTCCACAATATCTCGATCTGGCCAAGAGCGTGCTTGAATTGCTGCACGGCCTTCGACGCGGTAGTAGCTCTGGAGACGACCTTGCGGGATGATAGTGGTGGTTAGAAGGTTCGCGCTTCGGGTTGTCTGTGTCGAAGTCCAGCGCGCCGATTTACCAGCGGCGGACAGTAATCTTTCAAGCGCGAGATGAAAGTTCTCCGTTTGGCTTCTGGCTGGCGGACGGGAGGAAGGAGAAGCTTAGACGAGGTCGATACGAATTATCGCGTCTAGAAATAATAAAGGAGCCGACCAGACAGCTGGTCAATAGAAATGATGCCAACACAGTCGAGTCTACACTTTTTGTCGGCAGGAGGACCTCGGGAGCGCCAAACCACGAAGAGCCGTGCTTTTTGGGCGGGCGACTTGCTTTTTTTTTCGACAGACGCCCAAATTTCAGATGCGTGTGGTCGGGCCTGGAATTCTGCACTTCTGCACTTCAGGCAACACGGTCAGCACAGGTCGAGCGTGGAGGAGCGTGGTCGAGCCGCGGGAGCACGAAGTCTGCACTGCACTCCAGATGAATAGTCGTCAACGCAAAAGCTCTGAGTCTAGACGTCAGGCGTCTAGTGAGGTGGTTGGCGATGATGATGTTGGGATGGGATAATGAAGGGGGAGCTAGCGTTTTTACTGCCTAGCGCTGAACTCACTTTGAAGGACCGAAAGGGCAGGGCAGGGCAGGGCGGTGGGCAGGCCTCGGAAGATTCCTGGCAAGCCCTAACACCTTGAAAGAAAATGCGGACCGCACCAGGCCAGATCAGCCCAGACTTTCACTCCCACCGGATGAGACGCGCAGTTGCAGTTGCAGTGCAGTGCTGTGTTGTGCTGTGCTGTGCAGCGATGATTGATGCTTCTACGTGGTGAGCGCGTCTGCGTGGCGGTGCCCGCCGTGCCTGTGCTCGCCGTGCTCTCTTGAACGACTGAGGGTTGTTTACTCGGGGCGGACGGTGTGCCTGCGCCGTTAGAACGATGATGGAGGTGTGCTTTGCCTGGGAGACGCTTGTGTAGGCGACCCAGATGTGCGGGAGGACTATGAGATGGAGGCACAGGAGCCAGGAAGCCAATGGGCGGAGGCGTTTGTTTCCCCCTCCCCGTCGCCGTCCTCGCGCACTCCAGCTCCAGGTTGCCAGTCGTCGCAGTAGCCAGGTACGAAGTAATTTACGAAGTACTACGGGTACTACGGTACTTCGTACAGTACTGTACGGAGCACTCGGGGGGGAGGGGGGTAGCGTTTTGCGGGATAACAGGTGGGAGTTGGCGGCGGCAGTTGGTTAGGCCTGGCGATAGCTGGTGGCCCGGTGGGACTGTACTTCGTACTGTACTTACTGTAAGTGCGATGGGAGGACGAGGGAAACGGGTATCTGGGACTAATCTCACAGTTCGGCTGTCTTAGAATCGGCCGTAGAATCGCCCTGGACGCAAGCCGTGTTCTAGTGAAAAAATCTTTCGGGCTGTGAAGCGTGGATACCCTGAAGCTGCGTGTCTAGTGCCAGGAAAGGTGGGCGAGCGAGCGCGAGATTCGACAGCGACATGACCGGGGGGATTTGCAGCGAGCGGTGGGCGGTGGGCGGTGGCTTGATGCGGGCAATTCATGGTCCTCGAAGCAGGCTGGCAGCACAACACCACACCGCCAGGGCCCAGGGTAGGCATCGTCGAATGGCTGGCGACGATGAGCGAAGCCTTGGTTGGAACCCGGTCACCCAGTGCTGGATGCTGGAGTGGCTGCCCTCAGAAACAGGGAACCACTATCCTCAACCCGCGTCGTGTCAAATCATACCGTACCCACTCTCGTGCTTCTTTCTCCATCCCATGCTCCAAGTTCATGACTTGTTCCTTTGGTCACGAGTCACATTATCAATTCCATGTGTCAGGGGAGAGATGTGCAGATGCAGATGTTGATGAATCACTTTCCGCCCCCGAACTCGCCCACCGCCAACCACGAACCACGAACCACGAACTACAAACTACGAACTACGAACTACGAACTACCGGTACCGCCGTACCTCTGTCAGGAGTCCAGGACAATGAGATGATGGATGGCCATGGCTCATTGTTACTGTACCAGGGTATCTGTCTGCTGGAGAGATTATTGACGTGGGGATATGTGCCATGTGTGTGTTTTGGGTTTCTTGGTCCGGTCGAGAACATGCAAAGAAAAGGAAGGTCTTCGGGGGTTCTGCTGCACGAAGAGCGAGGGGGGTTGGGTTTGGGGTTGGGGTTGAGCTGTCAGCCGAGCAGGAGAGGTGTGGTGGTGGTGAGTGAGTGAGTGAGTGAGTGACGAGACTGGGGAGGGAGAGAGTTCGAGGGGGACCAGTTTTCTGGCGATCTAACCCTCATGTGGACGGGGTGACAATTATTGCAACATGCACAAGTAAAATCTCTGCTTGATGTTCCCGAATTTCCGTGGGCGTTCACAGACCGCTTCCGTTGCTCCCATCCAGCGAATTACCTACCTACCTTCCTACCTACCCTACTTACATTGCAGGCTTTTGCAGCAGCTTTCACTCACGCTTCACCGAGTCGGTGTCCGGTCCGGTTGCCACTTCACTCATACAGTGCACACTTTCCCCTGGCATGTGAATCATGTCCATCCAGTGCAAGCATGTTCGCCATGCCGCCCGGGCGAGTTAACTGTCACCTGTCTGTATCAGTCACAGACAGCTCAGTACGGTACTTACTGTACAGTACTATGCTGACACAGTACCGATACAGTAGCCCTTTCTTGCACCATACGTGCCCGCCCGGGGATAAGATAGAGTCTGGAGACTTTTGAGAAAGCACCGGGGTTAGGGCCTTGGGGTCAAGGGCAAGCCCCTTCTCGTTTGAGGTGCAGGCCTCACGGTATTGGTGAGCCTGTTGTCTTACGCGCATAACTTTGCCTCTTTCAGATGATTCCGCTTTGCTCGTGTTTCTCAAAATGGAAATTGGAGGGTTCAAGAAAATTCCCTCGGTTGTGGCTGAAAAGCTCCAGGACGCTGGACGGGAGAGATCTGGGAGCTGCGTCAGTCACGGACTCACGGACTCACGGAAGGGTTCTCAAGTGCTCAAGTCCTCCAGTTCCCAATGATAACGGTGAATCCAAATTAATGTTGTGCCGCGTCCCACGGCCCTCGCATCCCTTGGCTGCTCCACTCTCCATGCTTCCATGCAAATCCATGGTTTTGATTTTCTGTCGAGGGAAAATTGAAAAAAGACGGCGGCAAGAGGCTTTCTGAACCTGCCACTTCCGCAACACCCGGCTGGCAAGTGGCCCACTGCCAGCCAAGAAACAGTTTCCCCTTTACTGGTACGCGCTGCTGATCAGCCTCTCGTAGCGACTCGCGACTCGCGATCTCGACTTGATTGGGAGTCTTGACCGCACATCGCTCTCGGTACGTGATGCGCTTTGGGAAGGCGGGCAAGAGAAATTGCGAGGCCTGCGGCAGATGTCGTGCACCAGGGTTTTGCAGACTGCTGCTAATAATACGAAATACTCAGTGGCCATGAGCAGACGTTGATATTAAGAATGTTACTGGTATTATTAGGCTTCTGTCTGGATATGCGGACGACGCTAAAATGATATGCTCGATCTGCCTCTCTCGTCGAGGGCTCGTGGCTCCATGGCTCCGTGGCTCCGTGGCCCCACGACTAATCGACCACCCGCAGGACTCTAGTTCCCGCCGCAACGGTTATGGGAACTCGATTAAGTCACTTAAGTGAGCCTGCTAAGTGGCAATGACATGCTCCACGCCCGTGGATGGTGCCAAGCATTTTGCGAACAGGAATCCCATCTCTGAATGCCATGTGTCGAGGGGGCCAGCGCAACAAGGCCGGGCAAATGGATCGAGCTAAGATCGAGCTTAGGGGCGATCACAGATTGTGGGCGACGACTGACGGCCACGCTGCGACAGCGAACTACTACAGTAGTACTGTCTGTACTGTACAGTAGTACTCTTCCACAACCGTAAGTTTGTAACGAGGAGTTCTCATCACAAGTCACGGATGATGATCACCGATGAGGCAGGCCGAGACACCGTAAGGACTCGGTGGATTCTCGTGTAAGCTACCGAATAGCAAAGGGCCTAAGGATAGTAGTACTGTAGCACCCCCTGGCCGGAGAAATCAGTTGCAGCTTCTGAGCCAAGGACAAGGGCAGGGCAGGCGGGGGACTGGTCAGAGGGACGATTCCATGATTCATTCCCTCCCTCAGTTTCGATGGACGACAAGCCGTGTCGTCCAATCGCTCGGCCCCCAAAATGGCTGAATAGTTCAAATTCGCTCCTCCACTTCCTGGATCGCCACAGGGAAGAGGCAGAGGATACACCACGATAAGACCGAGCGAGAGCGAGCCAGCGCCGCCAAAAGGTATTTCGTACACGAAGTGAGCAGGTGCCAGGTGCCAGGAGCTGAAGATGGAGAGCTAAGTTTAAGGTTTACGTTGTACAGTATTGCAGTACTGGTAGTAACTTGTAAAAGACTGGAAATCCTTGGAACGCTGGCGAAGAGACCGGCCTGGATATGTCCCTGTGGACGCCAAACCCTCGTCCTCCTTTTTTGCAGAGCGCATTGCGCGCAGGGTCAGCATTCGAGCCGACGAGCTTATCCTGAGCCAGTCGAGTCAACGCAACTGGCACTGGCTCTTCCCCGCCAAACAGCTAAAAGGATTTTCCACCACCGCGCCCGTCGAAGTTACAGTATCCGCGGAAATGTCCTACAGTACAGTACTGTGCTGTGACGTCGACGCGCGACATCTCTCGAGCCCAAGAACCGATATACCGAGGCCACAGTCGAACAGAGAGGGTGGAAGGGTGTAGGTAGATTCAGTCCTAGGGTGAAACTAGACAAGCTAAATGCACTCTTAGACAACGGCTCACTAAAATCACCTTCGCTTTCGCTAAGACTCACATCAACCACCCCTTTCTCTCTCTCTCTCAGCCAGCAAGCCAGTACGAAGGTACCGTAGGTACAAAGGTACGAAGGTACTATAGCACGTCAACCCAAGTTCGAGAAGAGCTCCTCGGGAAGGGCTCCCCTGGGCCATTGAGCTGCTGTGCCTCACAACAAAATCGCACAATAAAATCTTCGAGAAACACGGCACATCTTGCAGGAAGATCCTGCACTTCTTTCTACTTCGTCCCGGGGGAAACAAACGTTAGCGGCCCCAAAAACAGGGGTTTGGCAAGGGGGTGGCAAGGGGGGTGACAAGGGAATTCTAAGCTTCTGGTTGGCTAAAAAACCTTTACGCATCACAGACTTTTGGCCAGAGACTGACGATTTGCAACAAAAATCTAGGATTTCTAAGGTCATTTTACCACTTTGTACTCCGTACAGTATGCTATCCTTGGGACCCCTGTTGCTGACATCGCACTAACGTTTGTTTCCCCTGGGATGAAGTACTACAGTACAGTATCCCCCCCCCCTAAATAAATGTTAGCGTGCGGATCCGAGAGAATTTCTCCGATTTGCTTTCGAGAAGATTCCAGTTCTCTCATTCGTTAAAACACCCTGGTCTACAATGTCTCACTTGACATTTATTTAGGGGGGGATAGTACGAAGGTACTGTACAGCATCCCTGAAACCCATCAACTTCGATCCCCCAATGTGTGCAAGATCAGCAGCCACCCACCACAAGTCGTACGAAACATGTGCATATTCGAAATAAATAAAGTAACCTGCTAAGTAAAGATTAATCCAGCGAATTACCACCATGATCCCCAGTCATGGCAGGAACCAGTCTGTGCACGAATCGCCCAGTCGCATGGACGCACGGAGTTCCCTATCTCGCCTGCTCTCCCGGTCCAACACTTCTTCCATCCCAGACCCAGGGCTGTCTTAGATCCCTTCTATTCCCGTCATCGAGTTCTACTGTACTGTACTAACTGCACGTCTGCGGGGCGGCGATGAACTCCGAAAAGTGGCCCGTTTACACGTTCCTCTCGGACCTCCTCAGCAATCCTTCAAGTTCCTTGGTTCTCCAGGTTTTCATCGGGAAAGTTGTCGGGGAAATTGCCGGATAGTGTCGTGTGGGAAAAGAGAGTTCCTGTTCGAAACAGAAATTATCCGCCAAAGGTTCTCTGCAATAAAACCCTATCCCTGGTCTCGACTTCTACTACAAGAACCAAGAGACCAAGGACGCAGGAACGCAGGACTTGCTGTAATCCACGCAGAGGCAGACGCCGGACATGTGCACAGTTTCTTAATGCCATACTGTGGAATGAAGTTGTAGCACCGAAAGCAGTGCCCACGCTGAGCGATATCACGAGATCCTTTCAGGAATCTACAACTCAGTGGGCCTGAAGTTCTGTGCTGAGAATCGTTTTCAGTGGCGTCTAGGGAGGTTGATGTCAACTCGTAAACTGAAAGGGAAGTGCAACGTTATCTCACGAACGCTAAACTCAAATTTTTCACTGCGCGGAAAGATATCTAACTTTGGATACCTGCCAATGTGAATTCGTGAGGAGCTGTTTACGCAGACTCTATATGGCTGGTACTTCAGATTAATGTCTCTTTTCGATTTTAACCCACCTAAACTAGCAGTGACTTGGCTGTTACTGCTATCTGAGAGAATTCTTCATGTCATCCAGTGCAGTGATTGCCCGATATCATATCCCTATAGCCATGAGCCGCGGGCTAGAGTCTGGTTCAGCGCTACAAACGTTACATTCACAAATTTGAACCTTCTTGCCCCTGGGGCCATTGAACAACACGGTTCTAGCAGTTCTAACTACTGCAAAACCATTCCCAGCGGAATCTACAGACTTCATGGCTTGTGTGGCATCCAATTGTCTGCAGCATGGCTATCAGGATATCACTCTTTCTGGGCAGTTGCTTCTCTGATCACGAGACTCTAAAATCAAAACCCGCCAACCAAGGGTTGAATACGCCTTCATACAGGAGTAGAAAATGGCGAGAGCGGCCAAGAAATCTCAGCGACTTGAGTTGGGATTCCACCAAAAGCGGAAATCACTCGGCGACTATCCAATATACTTTGACTCTTTCTACGGTTCTTCATACGTTCGTGTTCCACTATATCCACCCATCTCGTTCAACCTGGATATTACCCTTCAAAATCTTAGTCTTTGAGTGGAGATTTTCAGGTGATTCTTTTCAAAGGTCTATATGCCCGTACTAATGCAATTTCAAATTCTCCAAGGCCTCAGATATTTCGCAGGCTCTTTGAGAATCCCCGAACAAGAATTCCATAATTTCTTCGCCTCCAGGGATATTCCCATCTGCATGCGCCATCAGTTTTGGGCTGAACCAGTTATCAACTTGATAACATCTAATAATAGTCTGGGAGGCTTGTGCACTTAAACAGATCATGAGGTTAAGGTAAACGTTAATGGAGGCGTGGAGCTGCGTGAGGAGCGGTGTGATGACTGTGCTTACCATGGACAAGTTGTCTGTTGTACACGTATGGCAAAATAATGTGATGACCACGGTGATTAATATGTTGAGGCTAGTAGGCCTGCTTTGATCTCATTTTCTATCAAACTTGGAGGTCCTGGTATTTTCAAATTTGGATTTATTGGTAACAGATGCCTCACAATTTCCAGGGCTATAAGTTTCATTTTAAGAGCAACAGTTTCCAACAATCTTTAGTACTTTCAAATCATTTTGATCTGAGTCGAGCGGGTTCCAGTGGGATGATCACAGACTGCCAGTTTTGAAAAGAACGCAAAGGCTTCGCCATCTGATACATTCAATTTCGTCTGCCTACTGTAAGTCGAATTTAATGCTCTGGTACCATGAATATTCGGTTTGGATCTAGACAATTATTTCCTATTGATGCCCTAGTCCTTCTTATGTATATTGACACTCTTTTTGTTAGACACTGACTCTCAATATTTGAGGACATCGACGCCTCGAGGTTAGGTTTGCCTCAGTAATTGACTTATGCCTGAAGACAACTTTTTTCGTCTCTTAATTGTTGCAAAAGACTGGATGAAATGGTGCTTTTCACGTATTTCATGTGCATCCCGGCCATGAGATGCCAAATCTAGTCTAAGGAC
>Ga0302326_10024872_pt1 | contig 12153 bp, 10 predicted proteins | sample Palsa_T0_3_FD_202264 | JGI IMG/M metagenome (GOLD analysis project Ga0302326, IMG submission 202264) | Peat permafrost microbial communities from Stordalen Mire near Abisko, Sweden - Palsa_T0_3 | ecosystem: Environmental > Terrestrial > Soil > Palsa > Peat permafrost | place: Sweden: Abisko...
CGCACCCGCAACGATGAGCAGCTTGCTATCGAGCACAAATCCCATGGCAGCCGCCGAGAGACCCGCATAGGAGTTCAATAGCGAAATCACCGTGGGCATGTCCGCGCCGCCGATGGGCATGATCATAAAAATGCCGAAGAGCAGCGGGATCGCCACAATTAGCGGAAACAGTCGCGTGTGGCCGGGATCGAGGACTAACATCACCGCCAGCGCAACGGAAATCGCCAGCAGCGAGAGATTCACCAGGTTCTGACCTTTGTAAGTGATGGGCCGCTGCGGCAGAATCTCCTGTAACTTGCCGGCGGCCATCAGGCTGCCCGTGAAAGTCAGTGCGCCCAGGATAACTTCCATCGAGAGCACCGCCATCATGAAGCCGGGCACGTGCGGCGCGCGCAAATAGTATTCCGCCGTGCCCACCAGCGTTACGCACAGCGCGCCGAAGGCGTGGCTCAGAGCCGTCCGCTGGGGGACCGCGGTCATGGCCACGCGCCCCAGCGGTACGCCGATGATGGTGCCCAGCACCAGGGCGATGGCGATCCAGGTGTAATCGACGATGCCTTTGTGCAGCAAGGTCGCGCAGATCGCCAGCAGCATACCCAACTCTCCGGCGCGTACGCCGCGGCGGGCGGTGGTGGGCGCGCTTAGCCATTTGAGCGCCAGAATGAAGAGCACAGCCGAGATCAGGTAAACGATCTGGATGACCGTGTCGGCGATGGCGGGCGTGGTCATGGCTTCTTGGGTTTGCTGGTTTTGAACATCTTCAGCATGCGGTCGGTGATCAGGAATCCGCCTACCAGGTTACTGGTAGAGGCCACGATAGCGATAGTGCCGAGCACCGTGGCCAGGCCGCTCTTGTGCTCTCCGGCCAGGATGATCGCGCCTACCACGGCGATGGCGTCCAGGGCGTTAGTCAACGACATGAGCGGCGTGTGCAGCAACGGCGAGACGCGCCGGATGACTTCGAATCCGACGAAGGCCGCCAACATGAATATGTAGAGGCTGGCGATGAGATCGGTCATGTTTTTCTCCCGGCGTGGCGCAGGCACTCGTGCCTGCCGCGACTGCACTCTTGCAGTCGCAGACGAGCGAAGGTCGCCTTACCCGCAAACTTTGCTCGCGGGACGAGCCGGCTAAAAGCCGGCTGCGGGCATGATTGCCCGCCCCACGGTGAACTCACGTCCGCCCTCCAGCGAAGAACTCCACCACCCGCGGGTTCACGATTTCGCCGCCTTGCGTCACGCGCGTCTCGCGGGCGATCTCGTCATCCCGATTGGTCTGCAGGTGCAAAAGAAACGTAGTCACGTTGCGCGCGTACAGTTGGCTGGCGTGATAGGGCACGGTGCTGGCGAGGTTGATGGATCCGAGTACGGCGACTCCCTGTTCCTCGACCACTTCGCCGGCGCGCGTGACTTCACAGTTGCCGCCGCGCTCGGAGGCCAGGTCCACGATCACCGATCCGGGCGCCATGCGGTGCACCATTTCGCGTGTGACCAGGACCGGCGACTTCTTTCCCGGCACCACCGCCGCCGTGATCACCACATCGCTCTGCGCCACCTGGTTGCCCAGCAATTCGGCCTGCCGGCGATAAAAGGTATCGTCCTGCGCCTTGGCGTAGCCGCGAGCATCCTGCGCGTCGGCCACTTCAATCGGCAGTTCGACGAACCGGCCGCCCACGCTGAGCACCTGTTCTTTGGCGGCCGCCCGCAGATCGTACGCCGAGGTGACCGCGCCCAGCCGCCGCGCCGTGGCGATGGCTTGCAGCCCAGCCACGCCCGCCCCGATCACGAAAACGCGCGCCGGCGTGATGGTGCCCGCCGCGGTGGTGAGCATGGGAAACATCTTAGGCAGCCGGTCGGCCGCCAGCAGCACCGCTTTGTAGCCGCAGATGGTGGCCATCGACGACAGCGCGTCCATGCTTTGCGCGCGCGTGATGCGCGGCATCATCTCAATCGAATATGCCGTCACGCCGGTCGCCGCGATCTCCTGAATGGTTTCGAGCGCCCCTAGCGGACGCAGGAAGCCCACCAGGACCTGGCCGGAGCGCAGCAGCGGCAGGTCGGCTCTACCGGTGCGGTCGTTTGAGCCATAGCAAAGCACCTGCACCACCACATCGGCGAGCCGGAAAACCTCCGCGCGTTCGGGAACGAGCTTAGCGCCCTTGGCGGCGTATTCGGCGTCCAGATAGCCGGCAGCCAATCCCGCTCCCGCTTCGACGGCGACTTCATAGCCCGCCTTGGCCAAGTTGGGAATGACCGCGGGAACCAGCGCCACGCGCCGCTCGCCGGGGAAACTCTCCCGGGGAACACCGATCACCATACTTATATGTTACTCGCGGAGCCATACCCTAACGCGGGCGGCAGTCGCGCAGTACGGCGCCCCATGCCGGCAGGCCGCGCGCGGCCGCGTAATTGTCGTCTTCGAGCGTAAATGCCACGTCCACGCGCGCGCCGGCGGGCAGCTCACACGCGCGGGCGGCGAAGTTCCAAGCCTTCAGCGAGAGCGTGCGCCCGTTCTGCCGCAACATGATGCGCAGGTGCTTCTCCTTCATCACGGCGGGCGGACCGGCCACCTCCACGTCCAGCGCGGCGAACAGCGGCGCCGGATTGCCGCAGCCGAAAGGCGCCAGGCTGAGCACCTCCGCCACGCTGCGCTCGTCGATCTCGCGGAATTCCAGCAGCGCGTCGATCTCCAGTTCGGGCGCCAGGTCGGCGAGCGACAGGCGCGCGGCCGCGTAGTCGTTGAAGCGCGAGCGGAAAGCGTCGATCTTGTCGGATGCCAGCGTCAGCCCGGCGGCCTGGCGGTGGCCGCCAAAGCGCTCGAACAGATCCGGCATGGCCTCCAGCGCTTCCAGCAAATGAAACGGCCGGATGCTGCGCCCGGAGCCTTGCGCCAGGCCATCGTCCGGATTCCTGCTGAGCACGAACACCGGCCGGTGGAAGCGCTCAACCAGGCGCGACGCGACGATGCCCAAGACGCCGCGATGCCAGTTATCCGCCGCGAACACCAGCGCGCGCTGATCGTCGCCGACCGGCACGCGGGCGCACTCCTCGACAATCTGCTGGGTGACTTCCGCCTCCGCCAACTGGCGCTCGCCATTGAGCGTGTGAAGCTGCTGCGCCAGCACACGTGCGCGCTCCGGATCGCCGGTGAGGAACATTTCGATGACGGCGTTGGCCGTATCCATGCGTCCGGCGGCGTTGATGCGGGGCGCGATGCGGAATGCCACGTCGGTAGAAGAAGGCAGGCGGCCGCCGCTGAAACCGGCCACATCCAGCAAAGCGCGCAGCCCCGGATTGTGCACTTGGCCGAGGCCGCCCAAGCCGTATTTCACAATGATGCGGTTCTCGCCCATCAGGGGCACCACGTCGGCGACCGTGCCGATGGCCACCAGCTTCAGAAACGATTCGGTGACGCGCTGCCGCCGGGCGGGCGGCCAGTCGAGCGAGGCGAATAGGGCCTGCACCAGCTTGAACGCCACCCCCACGCCGCACAGATTTTTATCGGGATAGCCGCAATCCGGCCGGTTGGGATTCAACACGGCCAGAGCCGCGGGCAGTTCGGCTTCCGGCAGATGATGGTCGGTGATGATCACATCGATGGCCAACTCGTTGGCGCGCCGCACCACTTCGGCCGCGCGAATGCCCGTATCCACGCTGATGATCAGCTTCACGCCATCGGCGGCGGCCTTCTCCACCACCTCCGAGCGCATGCCGTAGCCGTCGCGCAGGCGGTGCGGAACGAAGAAAGACGCCGCGCCGCCGGCCATCTCGATGGCTTTGGTCAAGATGACGACAGAGGTGGTGCCATCCACATCGTAATCGCCGTAGATGAGGATGCGCTGACCGAGGGCGATGGCGCTGCGCAGCCGCGCCACGGCCTGCTCAATGCCGCGCAGAGCGCCAGGAGGGTGCAAGTCGGCGAGCGAAGGCCGCAGGAAGCGGCGCGCCGCATCGGGATCGGTCAACTCGCGGGCACACAGCACGCGCGCGGCCGGCAGCCGGATGCCCAGCGCCCGGGACAGCGCCTCGGCTTCCTGCGAGCGCGAGTCCGGAATCAGCCAGCGGGCCGTAATGGGCATGCCGGGCGTCAGTTATTCGAGAAGTAGCCGAAGGAACCGTCGTCTTCCTGTTCGCTCTCGCCGGTGGGAAGGTGCACGGCGATCTCTTCGCCGATGCTCAGGAATTCGTCGTACCAATCGGGGCGGATTTCATACACGTACATGCGGGCGTGATGATCGAAAGCCAATTCCAGCGAGCAGGTGACGCCTTCATGCACGCGCAACTCGCGCAGGCGGGCTTCCAGTTCGCGGCGCTCCTCGCGCGTGAGATCGCACTCGCCGAGTTCCTCGATGGCATCGTCGATTTCGGGGGCTTCGAATTCGCGCGCGGCGAAAACGATCATTTTGGCGCCGGTCTTGCGCGCCGCATCCAGGAACATCTGGTAATCGGGAAAACGTTCGGCGTCCCAGAGCACCATCGGCAGGCCTTCCAGTCCGCCCGGAGCGCCGCGGAAGATGGCAAACTCCGAGTGCTCGAGGTACTCCACGATCTCGTGCTTCAAAGTGTCCAGATTCAGGTCCATAAATCCTCCGCTCAGGCCAACACTAGAATATCATTGGGCGCGGCCAAATCGCGCGCAGAGGGAGTGACGATAGTTTTAGGACCGATGTAAATCTTGCGCGAGTGCTTGATGGCGTTGCGCACATCCTCCTCGCAGACGAAGTCCACAATCTGCGGTTTGGGGGGCGCTGGAGGGGGTTCGGGTGTCGGCGCGTGGGTGGCGCAGGCGCATGCAGGGGCTGGCGCGGGCGGCGGCGGAACCGGTGCGGCGGGCGGGGGTGGCGGCGCGCCGCGGCGGGCCAGGAACTTGTCCACGATTTCGGTCGCGATGCCCGCGGGCTGCGGCGCGCTGGTGCCGAAGGCCTCCGCCGGTGTGCGTACAGCGTAAGCCAGGCGCTTGATATTGAAGAGATGCTGCGGCCCCACGTTGTCGCTGGTGATGTTGCCCGCGGCCGCGCCGCAACCCAGCGTCATGGAGGGGAACACGTTGGTGGTGATGCCGGTGGAACCCTGCGGCGCGGGCGTGTTCACCAGCACGCGGTTGGCCGGCATACGCTGCGCGTACTCGCGGATGCGCGCGTCGTCGCTGGAGTAGATCACGCAGGTGTGGCCCAGCCCGCCGAAACGCAGCAGGCTTTCGCAAATGTTCATGCCCGAGGCGAAATCTTTCACCCAGTAGAGTGCCAGCACCGGCGAAAGCTTCTCCATGGAAAGCGGATGCTGTTTGCCGACGCCATCCAGATCGACCACCAGGATGGAAGTTGCGGCCGGAACGGAGAACCCGGCCATGCCGGCAATCTTCGTCGGCGACTGGCCCACGCAGGCGGGATTGATGGTCCAGTTGGGCGTGACCATCAGACGCCCGAGCGCCTGTTTTTGTTCGGCGCTGCAGAAATGCGCGTGTCCGGCTTTCAATTCGGCCAGCACGCGGTCCTTCAGCACCTCTTCGGCCACGATGGCCTGCTCGCTGGAGCAGACCGTGCCGTAATCGAACGATTTGCCCTCGATCACCTTGGCGATGGCGTCCGGCACATCGGCGGTGCGCTCGATGAGCACGGGCACGTTGCCGGGTCCCACTCCGAACGCGGGTTTGCCGCTGGAGTAGGCGGCGCGCACGATGCCATGGCCGCCGGTGGAAAGAATCACGCCGGTGCGCTCGTGCCGCATGAGGGCGTTGGTGCCGTCGAGACTGGCGTAGCCCAGACACTGCACGATATCTTCGGGGGCGCCGGCTTCCACCGCCGCGCGGTACAGCAGATCGGCCGTGGCGCAGGTGCAGCGCACCGCGCGCGGATGCGGGCTGAGCACAATAGCGTTGCCGGCTTTGAGCGAGATCAGGATCTTGTAGATGGCGGTGGAAGTCGGATTGGTGGTGGGCAGTATCGCCGCCACCACACCCACCGGAACCGCGTATTCCACGATGCGCTCTTCGGGAATCTCGCGCAGGAAGCCGATGGTACGCATGCCCCGCATCTTGCGCGGCAGCAGGTCCGCATTCAGCAGGTTCTTGGCGATCTTGTCTTTGACATTGCCGTAGCCGGTCTCTTCCACCGCCATGGCGGCCAGTTTTTCGGCGGCGGCGCGGCCCGCGGCGGCCATGCGTTCGACGATCGCATCCACCTGCTGCTGGCTAAACGCGCGGTATTTCAGCCAGGCGGCGTAGGCCTTTTCGACCTTGGTACGGACCTCTTGAATGGAAACGAGGTCTTTGTCTTCGAGCATCAGCCGAGAGATTTTTTGACCGGCCCAGCGCCCGGCAGAATCTTTTCGGTTTCCTCATGCGGGCGGGGGATCACGTGCACGGCCACCAGTTCGCCGACGCGGCGGGCGGCCGCGGCGCCCGCATCCGTGGCGGCTTTGACTGCGCCCACGTCACCACGCACACTGACCACCACGTAGCCGGCGCCGATGAATTCCTTGCCGGTGAGCACCACGTTGGCCGTCTTTACCATGGCATCGGCCGCTTCGATCGCTCCGGTCAATCCCTTCGTTTCGATCAGGCCAAGGGCCTCCATCGACATGCTTGCCTCCAGTGCGGAATGAATCTCTACGCTAGCACAGAATGCGGGAGCTAGGGTTACATAGCCGCGATCACCGCATCGGTAAATTCCGCCGTTCCGGCCGTTCCGCCCACATCCCGCGTCAGATGCCGGCCCTCGGCGTATACCCGCTCCACGCCACGCTGCAGTTTCGCCGCGGCATCCCGTTCGCCGATGTGCGCCAGCATCAGCGCGGCCGACTGCATCAGCGCCGTGGGATTAGCCATGCCTTTTCCGGCGATATCGGGCGCGGTCCCGTGGACGGCTTCGAAGATGGCGTGACGGTCGCCCATGTTTGCGCCGGGCACGATGCCCAGTCCGCCCACCAGACCGGCCGCCAGATCGGAGACGATATCGCCGTAGAGGTTCGGCAGCACCAGCACGTCGAAGGTCTCCGGGCGCATCACCAGTTGCATGCAGGCGTTGTCCACGATCAGTTCGGTGTACTGGATATCGCTGTACTCGCCGGCCACCGCCCGGCAGCATTTCAGGAAGAGGCCGTCGCTCATCTTCATGATGTTGGCCTTGTGGATGGCGGTGACTTTGCGGCGGTGCTCGCGGCGCGCCCATGCAAAGGCGGCGTGCGCAATCCTCATGGAGGCGGTCTTGGTGATGATCTTGAGGCTCTCCACCACGTCGGGAATGACTTCGTGCTCCAGGCCGGAGTAGAGGTCCTCGGTATTTTCGCGAAAGATGGCGAGGTCCAGCGCCAGGTCGCTGTAGCGCGTCTTCAAACCGGGCAGCATGCGCACCGGACGGAAATTCACGTACAGGCCTAGCTTCTTGCGGAGCGCCACATTGATGCTCTGGTGGCCGCCGCCGATGGGGGTAGCGGTGGGCCCCTTCAGCCCCACGCGAGTGCACTCGAGGGAGGCAAACACATCGTCGGGGAGCAACTGTCCCAGGTCGACCAGGGCCTTGGCGCCGGCCTCCACGCGCTCCCATTCCAGGTCCACGCCGGTGGCTTCCACGGCCCGCACGGTGGCCTCGGCGACTTCGGGTCCGATACCGTCGCCGGGGATGAGGGTGATGGGGCGCGCCATTCCCGCCATTATAGGGGATGGCGGAGTAAAGCATGGGCCAACATTCTCGATCCAGCCGAGATTACTGGCCTATGTAGACGCGGCATTCTCCGTCGGGGCACTCGAGCTTAACGGTGTAAGTGTTGGTTCCATCCGCGCTCTCGTACTTGATAATCACCTGCCATATGAGCTCGCAAAAGTAGCAGGCCGAAGTTGGATCCCTATAGCGCAAAAGCTGGCTAGGAGAATCGAAGGGGGCCAGCGGTTTAAAAGGACCCAGGAAACCAACACCTACGGGAGTGGAACCTGGATCCATGGGTCCAACATAAATGGTTGTCGACTGCATCGCGGGGCTGATATTGCACCCGGTCTTGAGATTGGGAACCCCTTGCGAGCAAACGAATACGCCGGTTCCGGATCCATTGACGTTGGTACCGTCGGCTTGTCTGGCGTCCAGTTCAACTTGCCAAGGCGCGCTTATTTTCCGCACCCAAGGTCCGGTTGGTACACCTTCCACGTCTATCTCCGACGCGTCGTTCACGGGAGTGGAATAACCTCCGGTTACCGGAGCCCATTGCAGTGCGAAGAAGCTCATGGAGCCGCCCACAATCTTTACAGGGGAATCGCCGGATCCCTTGTTGGAGGAGCTCTTACCGCTTTCAATCAGTTTCTTGACGGCGGCATCCACATCCTTGAAACCCCAGCCAGCCAGAGCGAGCGCCCCTATGATACCAATCACCGCAACGCCTTCCGCCACCGCCCGAAATGTCGCCATTCTCACCCCTCCTATTTTTGAGCAAGCGCCAACAATTCCCGTTTAGCCACTTCAATATCCGGTCGGCCCATGTACGTCCGGCAATTTGAAGTATCCCAATTATGTTCGAAATCGGACAAAATGTCCAGTGCTTCGGATGCAGATTTCCTAGAACATGACGGATCGCCCAGTGCCCGGCAGGCTTTCGACAGGTACAACAAGCTCTGCCACTCGGATTCCCTCTGCTGGGAATTCGAGAAGAACGCCCGCGCGGTCTCTGCTGTTTGCCTGGCCTCCTGTGCTGAGCCTGCCGCTAGATATGCGTTCGCGGCGCAAAGGGAGGACTGCGCGACCATTTCGCCGTTCGCCTCCTTATGGGCTAACGACAGAGCCTCCGCACAGATCTCTTGGGACTTATTGGCCGCGTGAAATTGCGCTTGCGCGAGCCCACTGACAATGTTCGATTCGATTACCACAGTGGGCGGAACCCGCGACGGTGCGCCGACGATATGCCGCGCAAGTCTGCCAGCCTCATCGAACTTCCTCTGACTGAGGGCGCGCCAAGCTCGTATCCGTTCAACTTCCAGTGCAAAGTCGGGCCGGTTTCTGGTCTCCGGCGGAATGGAGTTGATCATCTGCTCCGACTCGCGATAACGTCCCAGCCGCCAGAGAGCGTCTGCGCAATGGAGAGTCTCGTACTCCACATTCTGTGCGATAGCACGGCTGCCGGCAAGCGCGGCCTCAAAGTGACTCAACGCGTCCGGATACTGCTCCAGGCTAAGCAGGACGCTCCCCACCAACTCCTCGACCAGAACAATCAGCGATTGGTTGTTGGACTTCTTTGTAGTCTCGAGTATATCCCGGGCAATGGGAAGCGCTTCTTTGAACTCCGCTTTGTCGCGGTGGCTGCGGACAATCAGTGTCACCGCTCGGACAGACGACTCGAAGAAGCCCGTCTGCTTATAATAATCGAGTGCCTGCTGCGCCAGGGCGATGGTTTCGTCCGGTTTGCCCTGTTGATCGCGGATACTGGCCAGACTTAGCCGCGCGAGCGCTTCCAGGCGCGGACTCCCGTTCTCGTGTGCGAGGTTTAAGGCTGCGGAAATTGACGTTTCAGCTTTTGCATAGTCACGCCGATACACGTAATCGTTTCCGAGACGTATCATCCCCTCGATAGCCCAGTACTCGATGCCCTTCTCCCGCGCGAGTTGGATCGCCTGATTCGCAAGGTCGATGGCCGCATCCGTATGATCCGCCTGATATTCGAGTACGCTCAGACGGGTGAGCGCGCGGATTTCCAGTTGCGCACTGCCAATGTCTCGCGCCGCGTGCAGGGATTTTTCGAAAAAGGCGCGCGCGTTTGGCAGATCGCCGCGCAGGCTGGCCGCGTAGCCTCTCTGGTAGTCGATCTCCGCCAGTCCCTCAGTGTTGCTATCGGCGCGATAAAGCGACTCCGCGCGCGAGAAGTCTGCCTCCGCCTCGGTGTTCTTGGCCTGGCGGCTCTCCAGAATTCCGAGGTGCACAAAAGAGGCCGGATACTCCGGCGCCAGCTTGGCCGCTTGCTGGTAGTTCGCTTGCGCATTGGCAACGTCGCCGGCCTTTTCATCGGCGCGGCCCAGATCGACATAGCCGTAGGGCTTCTCCCTGCCAGGCAGCGTCTTCAGAAGGGCCGCATAGTCCTTTACCGCCTGCGGAAATTGCCGCGTCAAGGTATGGCGCACCGCATCCAGGTACTGTTTGTCCTTTCCGGGCAGCCCACGGCTCACTTCCAGTTCCGAGGCCCGCAGCATCTCTTCTTGCGCCTTACCGGTGAAATCCAACTCAGCCCAGGCATCCGCCAGACGCGCGTGCGCCAGCGCGAAACTGCCGTCCAGTTCCACTGCTTTTGCGAGATCCCCAACCGCCTTCTGGTAAGTTCCCTCCCGAAGAGCCGCCACTCCCCGGTTATACCAGTCCTGTACCTTCGCGGAGGGCGGGGAATATGTGTGCGTGCGATACCAGGCCCACGCCCCCAAGGCGAGCAACAGCAAAACCGAGACAGCCGTCACAATGCGCACGGTGCGCGAGGTGGCGGCGACCGCCTGCTTCACCTTGATCGCTCGCGACGGCCGGTGCCGCAGCGCCGCGGCCACTTCATCCGCCGACTGATAGCGGCGTTCGGCATCATACTCCAGGCACCGCTCGATTACTTCGTCCCAATGACCCGGCAAATCTTTGCGGATGGCGGAGGCGGGCGGGCGGCGTTTGGCTCTGCGGATGGCGGCCGCCAGCGGCGTCGGCGCGTTGAACGGGCGCTCCCGGGTCACCATTTCATACAGCACGACTCCGAGCGCGTAGATATCGGTAGCGGGCGTTGCGGGACGGCCCTCGAACTGCTCCGGCGCCATGTATTCGCTGGTGCCCATGACTGTGCCGGGCGCAGTGATGCCGGATTCCTTCGCGGCCTCGCCGGCGGTCTCGCGCGCCATGCCCAGGTCCATTACTACCGCTTGGGTAACTCCCTTGCGCATCACCAGCATCACGTTGTGACTCTTGAAGTCGCGGTGGATGACGCCGGCATCGTGGATGGCCTGCAGTCCCGCGCATAATTGCAGCGCAATCTCCTCGACCTCGGGGATGGGCAGCGCTCCCTCGCGCGCGATTTGGGCGGCGAGAGTGCAGCCGTCCAGAAACTCCATGGTCAGGAAAGGGGGAGGCTCCGGGTAGAACTCGAAAATCCGGCACACGTAGGGGCTGGTCACCATACGCGCAAGCTGGGCTTCCTGCTTGAACCGGAGCAGTGTCGGCTGACGGTCGGCTATCTCGGGACGAATGATCTTCAGGGCAATGCGCCCCAGTCCGACATCATCGGCTTCGTAGACTTCGCCCATTCCGCCGCGGCCCAGGAAGCGCACAATGCGGAAGCGGTTCCGAACCAGATCGCCGGCGGAAAACGATGGCGGGGTCGTGGGGCGGTCCGAAAACCGGATCAGGGGCTGATCGATGGGGTCTGTCTCCTGATTGTGGGCGTCGATCAGAGACGCCAGCAATCGCCCATCCTCTTCATTCTCGCGGCGGATCTGTTCGACGAACGCCGTGCGCTCTTCTGCGGGCATCTCCAAGGCTTGCTCAAACAGCGGCTTCAGATGCTTCCACTGTTCGGGTGTCATGATGCCTTGGATAGCTCTGTGCGCAGCCAGGCGCGGGCCATCTGCCAGTCGCGCTTCACGGTTCGCGCGGAAACATCCAGCACGAGCGCCATCTCTTCAAATGAGAGCCCGCCGAAAAAATGCAGCTCGATAATGCGGGCCGCGCGGGGGTCGAATTCGCGCAACCGGCCGATCGCCTCATGCAGGGCGAGGGTCTCGATGAGGCCGTCCTGAGCGGCGACAGGCGGCTCTTCGAGCGTGATCGGTTGGTTCGCGCCGCCCCTTTTTCCGGCCAGCCGCCGGCGCGCATGATCCACCAGGATCTCATGCATGATGCGGGAAGCCACCGCGAAAAAGTGCGCGCGATTTTGCCAGTTTGCGTGTGGCTGTTCCACCAGGCGCATCCAGGCCTCGTTGATCAGGGCGGTGGGCTGCAATGTGTGGCTGGCGCGCTCGCGCCGCATGTGGCGGGCGGCGATACGGCGCAGTTCGGCATAGATCTCAGACAGCAGCCGCGCTTCTACTTCGCGATTTCCCTCGCTCCACTGAACAAACAAGGCCGTGATAGATACGCTCGAAGTATTATCGCGGCGCTTAACTGACATTTGGGATTGTGAGTATTATATCGCTTCCTTCTTTGTAAGTGGTGTG
>Ga0302326_10024877_pt1 | contig 12150 bp, 9 predicted proteins | sample Palsa_T0_3_FD_202264 | JGI IMG/M metagenome (GOLD analysis project Ga0302326, IMG submission 202264) | Peat permafrost microbial communities from Stordalen Mire near Abisko, Sweden - Palsa_T0_3 | ecosystem: Environmental > Terrestrial > Soil > Palsa > Peat permafrost | place: Sweden: Abisko...
GGTCGCCCGAAAAATCATCGTCGCCCAGCACCACGATGGCGTCGGCATGCATCAGGGGATCTTCCACCACCCAGAAATTTCCGGCCGCGCGCAACAGTGGATACCGCGCCAGATACACCACTCCCACCAGCGCGATGAACATCAACAGCGCCAGAAACCGGAAAATGATGCCGCCCCGCTCGCCTGGGCTCATTTGCCCGGCCTCATTTACCCGGCCCTCATTTATGGCGTTCGGTTTTCTGATCGCTCTTCGCCGCGGGCTGCGGATCGATTTGCCGGAGCCGCTCGGCGGCGCGCTCGGGCAGGAGGGCGTTGAAATAGACCTCTTTGATGCTGTAGGACTTGCTGCGCTGCTCGACGATGGGCAGGATCTCGATGTGCCAATGAAAATCCTCCGCGATGGTTCGCCAGTAGGAAGGCACCAGCATGCTTTTGGGAGTGATGGTATTGGGCGCGGTGTGCACCACCAGATGATAGGCGTTGGAAATCTGCTCCAGCCGCCGCAGGGAACGCCCCAGCAGCGCCGCGAGGTCGCGGCGGTTGGCTCCCGGCAGGGGCCGCTCAAACAGGTGATTGTGGCGGTGGCTTTGCAGCCACAGCTCAAAGGGAACGCGCGAGGCAAACGGGCAATAGGCCACGTAGTCGCCTTGTGTATCCACCACGCGCGTGCCCTTTCTTTCTTCCTGCCGCACGATATCGCAGAACACGCAGCGTTCCTTATCCTCATACCAGCGCCGCGCCGAGCGCAGCTCGTACAGGATCCGCCGCGGCACAAACATCGTGGCGGTCACCTGGGAGGACGGATGCTCGAACTCCGCGCCCGCCAGCGATCCCTGGTTGCGGAACACGGCGACATATTTGAAGCGCGCGTCGCGCTTCAAATCCGTGATGCGCTGGACGTAGGCGTCCAGAACCAAGGCGATCTGCGCGTCGGTCAGCGTGGAAAGGTTGGCGTCGTGGTCCGGCGATTCGATGATGATCTCATGCGCGCCCACCGGCCGCATGCGGTCGTAGATCCCCTCCGGCAAACGCTCCACTTCCCCCTCCACGCGATAGAGCGGGTGAAAGTGCGGCACCACGCGCACCTGCGCGTGGCGTCCCGCCGGCAGCTCCAGAAGCGCGGGAACATTCATGTTCCCGGGGCAAAGCGGGCAACCGCCGGGCGCCGGGGGCGGTTCCGTCTGCCCCACGCGCACCCAGCTTTGTGTGATGGGATCCTTACGCAGTTCCATGGAGAGGTCCGCTATTTAGCCCAATGTTGAACGCACTACTTAGATTGTGGTGAAGTTTGCGGAAGAGCCCGTTGCGAGTCTTGGATCGCTGGGCGGGCATAGGCAAGCAGCGGGGACAACGGCTAGCGTCAGCGGACGTAGCGTGTCGGCGTGGGACCTTCCTCAAGGCGATGGCGGTCCCAGATGGCGCCCTCCCGCGTGTACGTGGCCATCTCGAAATCCTGCGTCAGCTCCAGGCAATCGGTGGGGCAGGCATCCTCGCACAGTCCGCAGAACATGCAGCGGGAGGTGTCATAGGTAAACGTGGTCAGCACTTTGCGCCGCGTGGCGTCGTCGCGCTGCCAGCCCACCACGATCAGATTCTCCGGGCAGGCCAGCGAACACAGGTTGCAGGCGATGCACAGCGTTTCCCCGGTGTCCGGATTGATGTTCAGACGCGGCGCGCCGCGGTAGCGCTCCGCCACCATGGGCCGCTCCAGCGGATACTGCTCGGTGTAGACGTTCTTGGGGTTCTGCGCCCGGAAGGTAATCTTCATGCCCTTCCAGAAATCCAGCATAAACATGCGGCTAAAAAGTGTGCCCATAACCCAACAAGTTTGTCGCCCCGGGCCCAAATTGTCAAGCCGCCTGGGCCAGACGTAATGGGATATTCTTAAGCGGATTACTCATTCCGCTTGTGCTAGCCAGCCTAGAAGCAAGCCTGCTTTTTCTTTGTCTTGACATCCGTAAGATGTTAAATGTATCTTCGCTCTTCTTTCGCCAGGAGTTTTGCAAATGTCTTCGCGAGTATCATGAGCACTAAAAAGATTCCGGCTGACCCCATCGGCAATGTTCAATATCATGTTTCTCGCAAATGGGCGTCGATAGACCAGGGGCGAGCAAGTGCACTTACAACGGCTCGCAAACTAGAACGAATCACCGAAGGACAGCCCTCGACAGATGCGAATTTCGTTGTTTTCGGCTCCTTGGCTCGGAGAGAGTGGACACCAAAAAGTGACGTAGATTGGACACTTTTGATAGATGGTCAAGCCGATTACCAGCACCTTGCCCTAGCGCAAGAAATTGCGAAGCGATTAGATAAAGCCAAGTTCGCGGAGCCCGGCAGGACTGGGATTTTTGGAAATATGACGTTCAGTCATGATCTTGTTCAAAAGATTGGCGGACAGGACGATACGAACCAGAATACCACGCGACGTATACTCTTACTTCTAGAGTCGCTGGCGATTGGTAGGTCTGAATCACGTGGGAGAGTTCGCAGGCTGATACTGAAGCAATATCTAAATAACGACTACGGGCTCCGCTTTAGCACCTTGCCGTTTAAGGTGCCACGAGTTCTTCTCAATGATATCGTGCGCTATTGGCGGACTGTTACCGTTGATTTTCTCGAAAAACAAAGGATGCAAGCTGGACAAGGTTGGGGATTACGGAATGCGAAACTCCGGATGTCTCGAAAACTTATCTTCGCAACTGGTCTTTTAAGTTGCTTCAGTTGCGATCTGCTTGCCGACGCCTCGGCACGCCAACAACTGATTGGTAGGGCGCATTCGACGATTGCAATGGAAGAACATCTTCGAAACTTCATGGAGAGAACTCCGCTGGAAATCCTAGCGACAGTTGTATCCGAACTCCGAATTAATAAACGTACGTCAATAAAACTATTCTCTGCTTACGATGAATTTCTTGCATTAATGAGTGACTCGAGGAAAAGGGATCGCCTAAAAAGGCTGACGCCTGACAGCGCTCGCGGGGATAAAATCTACGAGGAGATGCGGAAATTCAGCCATTCGTTCCAGGAGGGTTTGACTGCTCTGTTTTTTAAAGATCACAAACGTCTACAAGAGTTAGTTACATTCTATGGGGTCTTCTGATGAGAATACTGGGTTTTTCGACGGGCGCTTTGGCATATGGAGATTTTCGGCGTGCCTTGGACATATTAAAAGCCAAACGAATTAGAGCTGTGGAGCTTTCGGCGCTTAGGGAACATGAGTTGGCACCCCTAGTTGACTCTCTCGATTCCCTGGACCTGTCAGCTTTCGAGTACGTTTCAGTTCACTGTCCCAGCAGTTTTGATAAGGTTCGCGAATCAGACGTTATTGATCTGTTGATGAAGATAGCGCCTCGAAAATGGCCGGTGGTCGTACATCCAAACACCGTCTATACGCCCTCGAAATGGAACAAATTGTCTGGTCTTATGCTGCTAGAGAATATGGATAAGCGCAGTTCGGAGGGGCGCACGGCCGCAGAAATGGCCATCCTTTTTGAGAGATTGCCCTATGCAGGGTTGTGCTTCGATGTCGGCCATTGTAGACAAGTAGACTCTACGATGAACGAGGCGTATGCAATCTTGACCCACTTTCAACCTAGACTTAGGCAGGTCCATTTGAGCGAAGTTAATAGCAAGAGCAAACATGATCCTTTGTCTGGCGCTGCTATTCGCGCAGTTGAACAGATTTCCCATCTGATTCCGGAAGAAATACCTATAATTCTCGAATCGGTTGTAAGCGAAGACGAAGTTGAAACTGAGATCAGCAGAGCGAAACAGGCTCTTTCGCCCGTTAGCTCGAATCGCAAGGTCGAAACGTTCTACATTTCAGTCGGTTAATGCTCTGCGTTGCCTTTTCTGAGCTTTTCCGCCTTGACCGACCTGCTATATCTGACGCCAGAAGAGTTCGCGGCAAGTACCGCTGCGCGACCGGCGGCTCCCTCCACGCCGGTCATCTCTATCGCCCCAACACGCTTCAGCGCCCCGGAACCGGCCGCGGCACGTGCAGTGACATCAGCACCAGCGTCCCATCAATGCTGCTGAACCAGTGCGGCGTGTTTTCCGGAACCAGGATGAAATCGCCCTTGGCAACGGGCCGCGAAGTTCCGCCCTCGATCGCCGTCCCCGACAGGTTTTCCTGGTTCGTTCCCGTCTGGCCCACCAGCTTGCCGCCGGTCACCATGATGGCCGATCCGTCGATCACGTAGAAAACCTCTGCTTCGTGGACGTGCACGGTTGCCGGGCCCACCGACGCGCGGTACTCCACGTTTGCGGTGTACGGAGCCAACTGCAAGATGGGTTGCACCACGTTGTGCTCCCCTTCTTTGCGTATGCTCTTGGCCCTGGCGACCAGTGCGGCAACCTCCGCCGAAGACGTGTACAACTTCGTCGCCTGCGCCTGCGCCCCGCCGTTGGCCGCTTGTCCTGTCGTCTCCTGTGCTTGCGCCTGCCGCGCCATCCCAATTGTCACGGCAAACACCGCCAGTAAACCGATTGCCACTCCTTGTATCGCAGTTCGTATCGCAGTTCGTGTCGCAGTTCGCATTGAAGTTCGCATCGAACCCTCCCCTCGTCTCCCCTGCCTTGCGTCCCCGCTTGGCTCCCCCGCCACTGCGCGCGTGTGAAAAAATCCGCCGCCATCAGCTCCCCGGCTGCATCCCCTTGGCCGTGTACACCGGCGCGGCTTCCGGCGACGCCAGATAGTCCAGCAGCGCCTTGGCCGCCGCGGCGTCCTTCGCATGCGCCGACACGAAGCCGACAAACGCCGTGGGAGTCGAGACGTCGCGCGGCAGCGGCCCCACCACGTCCACGCCGGGATCGTTCATGTCCACAAGGTATGCCAGGGCAATCTCCGCGTCTCCCTTGGCCACCAGCGTCAGCGGAGCCATGGCCAATTTGATCTTGGGCTGCAACTGCTCGGCGATACCCAGCTTCTTGAACGCATCATTGACGCTCACCCCCGAAGCCGCCCCCGCCGGGTCCGGATAGGCAATCGAACTTGCCGCCAGCAGCATCCGCTTCACGGCGTCGGCCGTCGAAATGTCGGGTTTGGCCGCCCCTTTTCGCACCGCAACCCCAATGGAAACGGTAGCCAGCGGCGTGGCGCTCTCGTTCACCACGTTGCCGGAAGCCAGGACCTCCGGATAAGGCGGCTGGAGCACGATCACGTCGAAGGCGTCTCCTTGCGCAGCTTGCTTCTTGGTTCCCGCGCCGCTGCCGAAGGTCACCTTCACCTTCTGGCCCGTTTTTTGCTCGTAGGCCGGAGCCAGTTGCCCCAGGGCTTGCCGGATGCTGCCCGGCGCCAGCACGGTAATCTCATCCTGCGCGCGTGCGCCGTGCGAATTCGCCAAAACCATCGCTGCAACCAAAGCCACCGAAATCAGATATCGCTTCAAGGGTCACCTCTCTCATGTCTCTTATGTCTTACGGATTTGTTGCCGGGGGTTTTGCCGCCGGCGGCGCCGCCGTGCAGCGGCCTGCCATGCCCGTCCGGTTGGAGCGGTACACGTTGTGGCAGGCCATGCACGAATCGCTGAGCGTGCCGGCCGCGTCCACCATGTCGTCGGTGTTCTTCGTCTGCGCCGTCTTGTAGGTCGCCATGGCCGCGTCGCGCAATCCGTTCACATATTTCGCCCAGTCCGCCTCGGTAACTGGGACCGGCTTGCCGTTGGCGCACGTGCGCCCGGGAAGCATCAGAATATTCGCGGTCTCCGCCAGCGCCAGCGAGGAGTTCTCCACCGCCTGCCAGCCGCCAAACACGCTGGTCAGCAGATCCGGCGAGACCGCCGGCTGCGCCGCCGGCGGAATTTTGCTCACGTCGCTCTGCCCGGCAAACACCACGTTGGACTCGGGAAACATCACCCCGCGCATGAGTTGCAGCAGATTGGCTTCCGGCTTGGGCGTGAACGTGGTCGCCTCCCCCGCCGTGGCCGCGCCGTCCGCGCCCTGCGCCGCCGCGGGAACCTTGGCGCTCGCCGCGGCGCCGATCAGGTACGCCGCCACTCCCACGCTCGCGCAGAAAATCAAAACCATTTTGCCGACCCGCCGGATTCTCTGCTGCGGATCGCTGGATGCGCCTCGTGGCGCCACGGCTGCTCTTGTCATTTGAATCGCTCTCCCCTCGGGCATTTTGCATTGCGCGAGCGCAGGCGCGCTGGCCGCGCGGCGCCTTCGCCACGTCTAAAGCATCTACAACCCGAGCTTCTCTATATCACAGAAGACTGCCGGAATCGATTGCGCCGTAGTCCTCGCCTCAGGCACAATCCGCATTTCGCTGGGGAAAATAGAAAAGACATGGACTACGTCAATCTCGGCAAGACCGGCCTAAAAGTTTCCCGCATCTGCCTGGGCTGCATGACCTATGGAGCGCCGGCCACCGGCGAGCTCAAACCCGGCAGCCACGCCTGGGCCCTGGGCGAAGAGGAAAGTCGCCCCTTTCTCCGCCAGGCCCTCGACCTGGGAATCAATTTCTTCGACACCGCCAATGTGTATTCGGCGGGCGAAAGCGAAAATGTCCTCGGCCGCTTCCTGAAGGCCAACGTCCGCCGCGAAACCATTGTGCTTGCTACCAAGCTCAACGGCGTCATGCGCGAGGACCCCAACGGGCGCGGCCTCTCCCGCAAGGAGATCTTCTTCGAACTCGACGAAAGCCTTCGCCGCCTGCAGACCGACTATGTGGACCTCTACCAGATTCATCGCTGGGATTACCAGACGCCCATCGAGGAAACTCTCGACGCCCTCAACGACGTGGTGAAATCCGGCAAGGTGCGCTACATCGGAGCCTCTTCCATGCACGCCTGGCAGTTCACCCAGGCGCTTTACCTGGCCCAGATTCACGGCTGGACCCGCTTCGTCTCCATGCAGAATCACTACAATCTTCTCTATCGCGAAGAGGAACGCGAGATGCTTCCTCTTTGCCAGTCCGAGGGAATCGGCGTGATCCCCTGGAGCCCGCTCGCGCGCGGCCGTCTGGCCCGCCCCTGGCAGGCGGAAAGCACCAAGCGCTACGAAACCGACCAGGTGGCCAAACGAATGTACGCGCAGACCGCGGAAAATGACCGCAAGATCGTCGACGCCGTGGGACAAATCTCCGCGCAGCGCGGCGTCTCCCGCGCGCAGGTAGCGCTGGCCTGGATGCTCGGCAAACCGGCGATCACCGCGCCCATCGTCGGCGCCACCAAACCGCAGCATCTTTCCGACGCCGTCGCGGCGCTCTCGCTGCGCCTTACGCCCGAGGAAATTTCTTCCCTGGAAGAACCCTACCTTCCGCATCCGGTCGTGGGGTTTAAGTAATCCCTGTCCGCAGGTTGATCGTTTCGGTTTGCAAAAGAGGCGTTATCTCGCTGCCGCAAGCACTTTGGATCGTTTCCGCTCGTACATCACCTTATCCGCTTCCGTCAGCAGGTCGTTGATCGAAAGTGGGTGCTCCGAATCCACATGCACGGTTCCCACGCTGATCGATAACTTCCACGGCTGATCGAGATTGTTAACGGCGCGCAGGAGTTTTTCGAAGTGCGCGTTGATTCGTACCAGCCCCGCGCGGGAGCAATCCAGCGCCAGGACGGCGAATTCATCCCCTCCCAGCCGCGCCACCAGGTCTGTATCGCGAAACACCGCGAGGAGCACTTCCGCAGCCTTCTTCAAGGCGCGATCTCCCTCCAGGTGCCCGTATCCGTCGTTGATCGCTTTTAACCCATCCACGTCCGCGAAAACCACCAGAAGTTCCCGCCGCCCCGAGCACGCCAGCTTGATATGTTCCTCCGCGAAAGTCAGAAAGCCCCGGCGATTGTACAAACTCGTCAGTTCATCCTTCAGCGAGGAGTCATACAGAACGTTTTTAGCCTCGCGCACTTCCTCCAGGGCCTCTTCCGACCGATTCAATTGGCGCGCGTTCAACCACACCAGGATCGATAAACTCACCACGTTCAAGGCGACATTCAGGGAAAGGCCCAACTCCGTTCCGAACCAGCCCGCTCGCTGCCCGCGCATGCGAAGCCAAGCCGCAAAAAGCGGTACCACGATCACGGCGGGAAGGAACTTCCGGGCCATCGCGCTTCCCACGTATCTTCCCGTGATGTCCCCGGCAATCCCCGCTCGCGGACGCGCAAAGAAAATCGCCATGCTCATTACCAGCAGCACCATCGCCGTACATACGGCGATTTGCGTATACGAGAAAACCCGGTAGATCGCTGTGGCGTTGTTGATATAACCGCTCAGGGACATCACCGCCACCAGCGCGCCCCACAGGCTCAGCATTTGAGCGGGCCGCCGCCCCGGCCGCGGCTCCCAGTCCAGCAGCAGCAGCGCCAGGCCCAGAGCCATAAAGGTGATGGCCGTGATGGGCGACATCCGCCCGGGAGCGTACGTGGTTAGGGTGCCAACGTCCTCCCGGAAAAAAAGCTGGTCGATGCCCAGGTTCACACCGAAGATGTACTCAATGACCGTGACGGTGCCAATGGACGCTGCCAGCGCGGCCAAAATTAGCCCCACATAGCGGCGCGCCCTGCGCGGGGGATCCGGCAGCAGCAACCACAGCGACGTCCCCAAAAGGATCATGCCGATGGCCGTGTTCGCTTTCACGGTCACGGAGTTCAGAAAGCCCGACTTGATCGAGCCGATGCCCAATATCCAGCCGCACAACACCACGCAGGCCACGGCGATGGTCCCGATGCAGGCCGCGTTGCAATACAGCCGCAGGCGCGCTAATCGCCGCCATCGCGGATCGGTCATGGATGCTCCAGCCATTGAACTGTGCGCCTCTGTATTTCGATTTTGAGGGCAGAAAGCCCCCGGCGATCGGATCAGCCGATAGCTCGGGCAATTTTCAGTCTCGCAGACCAACTTTTAAATGCAAGAATGTTTCCGGCCCATGGCGCACAATTGGCTATTGGTTTTTTCAGCGCTCAATTCGAAACGCAAATCGAGACACTACCGGCAAGCGCAGCAGTTTGGGCGCACTGTCTGGCTATGCTGAACTTCGCCCGACCGTGCGCCCGCAGATGAACCCGCGGCTTCCCGCGAGCATTATTTCAGCGCGAGGGGCTGAATTGCATTCCAGTCCGGCAGGTAGCCGCTGAACGAATTCGAATTCGTCCGCGAGGGCCGGAATTGGAAGCGCATGTAGAATCCAGCGGTTTGAGAGGCATAGTTGAGCGTATTGTTGACGTTCACAAACCCTCCCAGCACCCAATTTTCGCTCAGGTGGTAGCCGCCTTTGAAGACCATGCTGTAGTTGGCGCCCGTGCTGATTTGCGAAGGATAGTAAGAAAAGACCGGCCTGGCGATGACCGGACCATGGGACGAGGGCCCCGGGGCCAGCGGAAAGTACGGCGTGACATCCTCCTGGAAGTGCTGCGATCCAAGGCTGGCGTCCACGGAGTATTCGAAGCGATCTTCATAGGTTCCCCCCCAGTGAATGGGCACGTTGAACAGGAAATAGCTCTGGGGGCTGAAGTATCCGCCCTGGCCGAGGGTGAAGTAGCGCAGGTTCTCGGCGTAGCCCATGCCCGAGAAATTCAAGCCGATGGTGAGAGATCCGGAGGGCCGGGTAAGCACTCTCCAGTAGGAACCCACCGTGCCGTTGAAGCTTCGGTTGGTTTCGACATCCTCACCGGTGATGTACTGATATCCCAAGCCGGCGTAAAAGCCGGAAGATGCCGAGCCCCAAGACCCCAGTCCGGAAATGCCGTTGGAAATCACGCCGCCCCAGACCTGACCAGTGCCTGGGTCGCGAATTCCCGCGTAGGACAGCAGCGTATCCGTCACCGGAGTCCGGCTAGCGGTGATTTGGATCGGGCCGCCGTCGGGCTTATACACAAACGCGCCGGTAAAGTTGCGGATGGGGAAGCCTTGCGGAGTCACGCCGAGACGCACGCCGAAGTCCGGAGTGACCAACTGCATTTCTCCGCCCAGGCCCGTCGCGCCCATCGGTCCAAAGGTGGACCCGGCGGGAAGCGTGCCCAACTGCAGGGTTGACTGGCCGGTCGGCGTGCCGGCGTCCAGAACGACCGGCGACGCGATGACCGTCATGCGAAGCGACTGGCCCAAGGTCGTGCTTGCCTGGATATCCGCCTCCTGAGAGACCAACTGATCGAATCCCGGCTGGCCTGAGCGCCCGTGGAGAATCGCTTCTGTTCCGAAGAACGGACTCAGTTGCGAATCCACTCCGGCGATCTCGTTCTCGACGAGGTCGCGCGGAGAACCGTTATCTGTTTGCTGGGGCTGGGGCGTGCGGACGGTTATGGGGCTTGCCGCGGGACTGTCGACAAAGTTTTCCGTTCCATCCAGCGGCGATTCCTGCGGGACTGAGAACTGTGCCGTTTCGCTTGGCGCCAATTGGCTGGAGGGAGCCGGATCGACAAAGTAGAATTTTCCGCCGGAGGCGTCCGCCTGCTGGGGAGCGGGGTTTGTGACCCGCCGTGGGGGAGCGGTCTGCTGAGCGGGCGGTTGCTTTCCTTGTAAGGTATCCGATAGCGATTGGAGCGGATCGTTGGAGTTGCTTACCGGATCCGGAGTAGCCGGCAGCGCGATCGGATCCACACCGGACGTCTGAGAATGGCTGAGATCTTCCAGGACGGGGTGCGCCGACGAGCTTGGAAACACTAGATCGTTGGCAGGGTTGTCGTTGGCAAGGGCTGGCGCGCCGCCTTGGTTTGCAGCCGACGGCGAAAGATCCGAGAGGAAAGCATCCAGCGCATCGGTGTGGTCCGAGGCCGCCGCTCCGCCGCGATCAGCGGTGTTTGGCGCGCCGCCGGAAGCCAGAAGCGAGGCCAAATGCCGCATGGCGGTAGGCGCGTCCATATTCTGAGCATCCGTGGTTTCGGTGGACTGCGCCACGCCATTCCCGCCAGCCGGTGTTCGAGCAAGGGCCTGCTGATAGTAGCGATTGGCGCGGCCGTAATCCCCGCGCGCAACCGCCAACTTGGCTCCCGCCATGAGCAACTTGGGATCGTTCGGCCACAGGTGCAAGGACGTTGCGAGCCACGATTCGGCGGTCTTGAATTCACGAATGCCGGCCGCCGCGCCGACGGCCGCGACGTAATCCTCCGGCTGCGCACCGGCAAGATTCCAGGCAACGAATTCGTTGTAACCCTGCCGGGAATACCCGGCTCTCACCAGCGTGCTGGCATAAGCGCCGTGGACTTTGGGATCGTCCGGAAAAGCGCGACGCGCGGACGTGAGAATCGTGAGGGATTGGCTGAAGTTGCCGGCGGCGGCATCCGCATCGGCCTTCTTCAAGCTCCAGGCCGACCACAAGTCCGTTAAGGTGTTTCGCTGGGCCGGATTGAGATCGGTGCGGGCAGAGAGCGCTCTAAGCTGGCTGTAAAGGCTGGGAAAGTCCCCGGCATCGAGAAAAATCCAGGAGGCTTGCAGTTCCAGATCGAGCGGCAGGGCCGTGTGCATCACCTGGTAACGCGAAACGGCCTGGCGAACCAATCGCAGAGCAAGATCGTGCTCGCCTTCGGCCGAGTGCGCGAACGCAAGCAGGGAAAGCACATCGGGATCGGTTTCGAGGCTGCGACGCTGCAAATCGGATGCCTGGTCGAACAGTTCAATCGCGCGGCGGTCCTGATGAGATTCGTGGTAGGCGGCCAATTCACCGCGCCACGCTTCGATATTCTCGGGATAACGGCCGAGCAGTTGTCCGAACAGATCGAGAGCTTTCTCGTACTGCTTCTCTCGGAGCCACAAACCGGCAACTTGCAATTGCAATTGAACGGGCGCGCTCTGGCCGTTGGCCGTTCCTTGCTCAATGGCGTCCTCCAGCATGCGGTGAGCAGGTTCCAACTGGTCCTGCGCTTCGTAAATCGAGGACATCATGACGACGAAGTCAGTTCTCAATAGCGCTTTCTCGTACAAATCCGCGGGCATTTTGGCGCCCACGGCGAGGGCATCGGAATCCTTATTGGCCTGGTGCAAGGCGCCGATTAAACCTTCCCAGACGTCGAGTTTTTCGGGATCCTGGTTCAGCAAATTCACGTAAATGTCCGTCGCTCGCTCATAGTTGCCGGTTTCGGCCAGAACGGAGGCAATTTCCGCCTGAGCGCCGGGAGACGCCTTCGCCGTGCCGGCACTCTGCAGGACTTGCTGGAGCAAGCGTTCCGATTCGGCGGGATTGCCGGTTGCGCGATAGGCCTCCGAAAGAGGGAGCAAGAA
>Ga0302326_10024878_pt1 | contig 12149 bp, 10 predicted proteins | sample Palsa_T0_3_FD_202264 | JGI IMG/M metagenome (GOLD analysis project Ga0302326, IMG submission 202264) | Peat permafrost microbial communities from Stordalen Mire near Abisko, Sweden - Palsa_T0_3 | ecosystem: Environmental > Terrestrial > Soil > Palsa > Peat permafrost | place: Sweden: Abisko...
TCGAGTTCGGACCAATCGCCAACATACTCAATGCCCGCCGCCCGCACCGCGGCAGAGCCGGGACTGCCTTCGGGGGGCAGAATCTTCCGGTACAGTGCGCGAGTGGGGAGCAAGAGCCGGCGCACCAGATGAGGGGCGTCGCAGCGAAATCGTTGGCGGCGGCGAGAAGGGCAATTGTGAGAACAAGGAATACGACGGTTGGGTTCATGGATTTCCGCTGATGGCGGTTGATGCTACCACAATGCGACTACTCCCGGAGAACCGAACCCGGAGGTTTGTTTTCGCCGAACCATCCGAAAAGTGGTGGATGAGTGCCCGACGAATCGGAAACAATCCTGCTCTACTCGGACAAGTTGACGAAAAACGGAAAGTTCCGGCGGATGCTTTAGCCTGTTCCATTGGCTTCTTGCCGGCACTTCCGAAGCCTCGGGTTGAACCTATCTTCCGAGGTGCTTGTCAAAGAACTGGGCGATCTCCTGGAACGCCTCCTTGGTTTCGGGTGCGCTTGTGTCGCGCATAAACTGACCGTGAGACTGCGCTTCATAGACCTGTAGCAACGCCGCCACACCAGCTTGACGCATCTTGCGATGCACGCGGACCGTGCTGCTTAAGAGGAGATCGCGCGTCCCAGTGGTGAGAATCGCCGGCGGAAATCCACTCATGTCGCCATAGATCGGCGACAGCATCGGATCCTTAAGATCGTGTGCGTTCGCATAGATGCCCGCGCCCGCGTCGCATAAGGCATGAGGCGCCACCAGGACGTTATCCAGCATCGCGTTGGTGTGGAAGCTGTCACCGGCGTTGGTAAGATCCGACATCGGCGTGCCCGGCGCGATGGCGGCGGGCAGCGGGAGATTGTCCTGCTTGGCCCGCAGAACCATAGACAAGGTCAACGCACCGCCGGCAGAGGAGCCAAAAATCGCCATATTCTTGGGGTTCGCCATTTTCATGGCGGCCTTCCAAACTGTCATGGCGTCATCCAGCGCAGCCGGATAGGGGTGATCCGGTGGCATGCGATAATCGACTGAAATTATCTTAAACCGCCCGAATCCCGCCATAAAGATCGCCTCACGGGTCCCTGCCTCCCCAGGCAAGAACACGTAACAACCGCCATGCACATGGACCAGCAGCCGGTTACGGTTCTCCGGCGGGATATTCTCCGGCGTGACCATGTAGGCCTTCACCCCATCGATCGTCAGCGGTTCCACCTTGACGTGCAGTTCCTGACGTAGCGCTGGCAGCGTTTCGAACGTAGCAGCAGCAGAAGCATTGACTTGAGCTTTCCATTCATCCGCCGTTTTTGGAATCACGTTCCATGTTGGATTCAGCGGCGCTGCGATCAGTTTCTGCATTTGGGGGCTGACCGTGTCAGGAACTGGAATCGTGCGGGCGGGCAGAGCGCGCGGTACTGGTGTTTGGGCTGTAGCCATATTTACCCCATACAGTACACCAATTAGGACTGCGCTCAAAAGCAAAGTAAAACCGCGATATGACATGAAACGATTCCCCATTTCTATACCAGTGTGACCTTGGTCGCAAACAACTACGCCGCCGTAGCCTCCGGAGAGTTCATCAAATACCAACACCGAGTGCTCGGCATGCTTGTCGCTGCTCTCCGTGATCACCTATTTGGACCGCGCGTGCATCGCCGTCGCCTGCCCCGCTCCGCGCGGCCAGGACGGCCAGGGATGACTATTGCACTGCGATCGTGACCGTGTTCGATGCCGCGCCGCCCACTGTGATGGAGACTGTTACGGCGCCACCTGTTGTTACGCCGGCAGGTATCGCGGCGTCCACTTGGTAGAGTCCCGCAAAGCCTGGCGCAAGTCCGGCGAAAGTCGGCGTCACGGTAATTCCGCCGATCGAAACCGTCGCTGCTGCCGCAATGGTCATGTGGTCGCCGGCAGGAGTGCCATCGGGTGGAGGGGCCGATGTCAGCGCTCCGAGTCCCGTCGCAAAAATCGAAATGGATTCGCCGGCGCTGGCCGGTCGGCTCTCAACCGATGGAACAGAACCCACAGGCTGCGCGAAGACACCCGTATTCGAAATCAGAATTGCTCCAGGCCCAGTGCCTTGCGAGTTCAATGCAAAAATCGCCGGCGCGGTTGGAGAGAGCGTTAGAGGAATTGAGATGGAATCCACCTGCAGCGTCACTTGAGAACTTCCGGCAACTTCCCAAGGAATCTGAAAATTGATTTGCGTGGGCGAGGCATACAGGAGCGGCACGGGATATGTCCCCGTGGATCCAGTAACAGTAAGGGTGGCGCCCACAATCGAGATGGGAAGCGGAAACGAATCTGCATTTACACCTGCTGCTACAGTGTCTGTGGCCAACTCCATTCCGAAAACCGACGCCAGGGACCCGGCAACGTTGGCGCCGGAAAAACTTGCCGCGTTCTGCACGCCGCCGTTGAGCGATGGCGCCAGTCCGATGCCGATGAGGCTGATTGAACGGGCGGTTCCGGCGTTACTCGCAATGGTCAACGTTCCGTCGCGCGACCCTTTCCCGCTTGGGTTGAAGACTACGCTAACTGTACAAGTGGATCCGGACGCCAGAACTGTTCCGCAATTATTGGTTTCCGTGAAGTCGCCGCCGGCGATGATACTCGCGACGCTCAGGGGCTGGCTACCGGCCGAGAGCAGAGTAACTGTTTCCGGCATCGAGGGCGTTCCTATGAACGCTTGTGAGAAATCCAGACCCGGTGGTGCGATCGCCAGACCTGCCGCGTCGGCAGGCCCGATCTTGGCCAGAAACGGGGTTCCGAACTCTGGAAACGAGCCTCGAGTGGTTGTTTGGATGGCATTGGCCAATGGGAAGTTAGGACCAGCTCCTCCCGCGAAGTAGGTATTACCCGCGGAATCTAAAGCGAGCGCCGAGGCGGGCGGTACACTTCCGGATGCATTACCGAAGTAGGTGGAATAGACCAAAGCCAATCCCGCGGCGTCCAACTCAGCCACAAACGCGCCTCCTCCGCTGCCGGTTGTGAGCGCCGCTTGAAGGGGTTTAACAATAGGGAAGCCCAAGCCAGCCGCTCCGGCGATGTAGGCATTTCCGGCGGAGTCCACTGCGATGGCCGAAGCGCTCGCACCGCCGACGCCTCCCAAATACGTCGAATAAGTCAGGGCGGAACCGGACGGGCTCAATTTAGCGACGAATGCATTCGCCGGCGGGGAACTAGCGCCGTTCGCCGGTTGGAACGCGTTGACCACGGGAAAATCGATGGTCCGCGTGACGCCTGTTACATAGGCGCTCCCGGCGGAGTCTACAGCGATTCCGGTGCTCGAGTTTCCGCCGCAGGCGTCGGAACCGTAGTCATAGAATAAGGACCCAACGTCACATTGCAACGGCACTCCGCCGCCACCGAGATAAGTTGAGTAGACGAGTGCAGATCCCGATGGAGCGAGTTTGGTGACAAACGCGCTGCAGCCACTTGTGAGATTCGCCTGAATCGGATTCAGGGTAGGGAAACTGATGGAGCATGCATTCCCAGTAACATATGCGCTACCGGTGGAATCCACGGCAATGCCGGTGGCGACGGCTTGCGGCGTGAAGCCGGGTGTAGGGCCGCCTCCGAGGTATGTCGAATAAACCAGCGTGGAACCTGCGGCATTTATTTTGGTTACAAAAGCCACTTGCGGGTTCGGCGTGGTCGTCTGGAACGGCGCTACCAGCGGAAAGTCGGATGATGTTGTGCTGCCGGCAACGTAGGCATTGCCGGCGGAGTCTACAGCAATTGCATTTCCCCTGTCGCCTGTGGCAATACAGCCGCCGCAGTTCGATTTGCCGCTGCCTCCCAGGTACGTTGAATAAACGAGCGCATTTCCAGCCGCATTCAGCTTGGTCACGAATGCCGCGACGGGAGCTAGTAAAATTGGCTGGACCGCGTGGAAGGTAGGGAAATCGGTGGACGACGTAAATCCGGTAATGTAAGCATTGCCCACGGCGTCAACGGCGATTCCAAAGGCGCGGTCGCCTCCGGTAGGTTGGTAGCTTTTGCTACCGCCGATATAGGTGGAATAGATAAGAGCAGTGCCGGCGGCGTTGATCTTGGTGATAAACGCATTGGGGGAAGCCAAGTAGTTACCGCCAAACTTGGACTGCTCCGCGTTCAGGATCGGGATAAGTCCGAATGTCTGTCCCGTCAGATAGACGTTTCCCGCCGGGTCGGTCGCGAGGCCGAATATAGCTTCGTTATCGCCGCCGAAAAGCGTCGAATAGACCAACACCGGGTCGATCACCAATGGCAAGGACGTGTCGTAGCTTGAAACAGTGAATCCAACCCGGCGGCCGCGCAGCGCGTACTGCCCCTTTACCGGCCTCTTCTCGCCGTGGATTTCTTGATAGAGCGTGGGGCTGCGAAAACGCAACCACTGTCCTGCCGCGCGCATCACCAGGTCCCCATTGCGATCCACCTTGAGCTTGCCGGCGCCGTCAAAAACGATCTGGATTTGGCGTGGATCCGCGCCAGGCGCGACCACGAAATCGTACTCGAGTTGTTGCTGATTGCCGTAGTACATCAAGTCAATCCCGCGGTAAATATCGCGATATTTTACTCTTGCAAAACCCGCGACATTAGTGCGCCACGATGATGGATCGTTCCCAACCAGGTAATTAGTCGCGCCCGGGAGCAATCCTTGCGGCGTAATTTCCGGGGATGGATTTGCGCCGGCCATCTGCATTCGTATCGTTGCCGATAGTGTGCTGAGAATAGCTCCGCTCTCTGCCATATACAATGTGTAGCCGTTGCCCCGCGCCACGAGTTCGGCGGGTCTACCGCCGCCGTGTTCGCCTCGAGCCCTTGCGGGCTCGAAGCGCAAAGGCAGCTTGGCCAAATTAGGAAATGCACTTGCGTGTGCAGATAGAGAGAAGCATAGAACACACCAAAGGGTCTTGCGAAGCATCGGTCTCCTTTACCCCTGGCGCGGATTGTCATTACTGTATCATGGCAATCAATTACCGGCTGGTGAAACTCACAGGCCGAAGCTCCGGATTAAGCGGATTGCCGGGTCCTGAACGCCTCAATCTCGGCATCCACGCGAGCTGCATCCCAGCCGCGTTTGCTGCCTAACGCTTGCGCCAAAGGCAGCAACCGCTCGCGGTCCCAGCTGTGTTCATAACCCAAATACGTCGACACGAAAAGATAATCCTCCAGATGCTGTTCCATCTGATCGCCGATTTCGCGCTCCACTGCGGGGAACGGCGTTTTTGCCGTCCGATTCACGGCTTCCAGTTCCGGCGCGATTTCCTTGCACACCAGGTTGCTCGCTTCCTGGCTCATCAACCGGTAGGTTGTGTATTTGCCTCCCGCGATGTGGAGAATCCCGTCCTTTGCGTTCCAGATTCTGTGATCGCGGCTGGCGCGGGCGGCGGATCCGGAAGCGCGCACTAACGGACGCAGAGAACTAAAGGTGGACACCGGTGTGACATCTTTGTGCTGCGGGAAAAGCTTACGCACGACCCCGAGCAAGTAGCCCCTTTCTTCCTCCGAAATGTGTACCTGGTCCGGACTCCCTCGGTGATCCTCATCCGTGGTTCCAACCAGCGTCAATTGATTCCGGCTGCCCCACGGGATCACGAACACAATCTGTCCGTCCGGCTCGAAGTGAGCGATCGCGTGATCGCTCGAGTTCACTCGCGGGATGACGATGTGCGAGCCGCGCACCAGCCGCAAGGAATCGGGATTGCTCCAGGCGCCGCGGGCATCCACCAGCTTGCGCGCTTGGATTTCAAATGATACAGCGCTCAAAGTGTCGGTGCACCGCACGCGCCAGCGCTCATCCACTCCGGCACGCTCCCAACCGTCGGCCCGGACATAGTTGGCTGCCATCGCGCCATGTGCCACTGCGTCCAGCACGTTCTCCACTACGAATCGGGCGGAAGGAACGGCAGCATCGTGAAACACCGCCGCCGCGCTTAATCCTGTATTGGTCAAGCCCGGCTCCAGCACCGCCAACTCGCTCGGGTTGAGCATCCGGTGCGGCGCGATTGCGGCGGAGCCGGCCAGGCGGTCGTAAAGCCACAGGCCCGTTCCGTACATCACTCGCGATTTGACGCCGTACATCGGCAGCAGAAACGCCAGTGGTTTTACAAACTGCGGCGCCAACTGCATAAGCAGCGCGCGCTCGTGCAGGGACTCCCGAACCAGGTGCAGTTCGAGATATTTCAAGTAGCGAAGGCCGCCGTGAATCAATTGCGAGTTTTTGCCGCTGGTGCCGGAGGCAAAGTGATTTTGTTCCACCATGCCAACGCGGAGCCGCAATCCGGAGTGAGCGGCCCGCAACGCCAGATCGCGAATGACGCCCGCGCCATTGATGCCGCCGCCGATTACCAGTACGTCCAAGCCGCCGGCTTTTAGCATCTCGATTTGCTCGCCGCGCAGGTCCGTCACTTAAGTAGAAGCTTAGCAGCCCATCGGCGCGATATAATTCAGGAACTGGCACGAAATCCCTTTTTCTTTCTCTGCGTTGCCCTCTCCCTGCTGTTTACGGGACTCCTGGTTTATTCCGTAACCTGGGCGGTTGCCTGGGACGAAGGCTTTCATCTGCTGGCCGCGCAGTTGATTCACGCAGGCAAGCGTCCTTATCTGGATTTTCTTTTTCCTCAGACACCGCTGAACGCGTATTGGGTGGCGCTGTGGATGGGACTCTTCGGGCCAAGCTGGCGCATGGTTCATTTACTGGCTGCCGCTGCGACGGCAGGCGCCGTTTGGATGACCGGGGATTTTGTGCTGCGAAAATTCCCGCTAAACGATTGGCGGATTCCCCTGGCGTTAGCCGCCGCGCTGGCTACCGGTCTGAACGTGGAGGTCTTTCAATTCGGGACCATCGGCCAAGGGTACGGCCTGGCGCTGTTCCTGACCGTGGCCGCGTTTCGAATCTCAATCCTGACCGTGGAGCGGAACGCCCTGCTGTGGCCCCTGCTGGCTGGTTTGGCAGCCGGCGGCGCCGCTGGTTGCACGCTCTTGACCGCACCAGTGGCCCCGGTGCTGCTCCTTTGGATGCTGGTGCAGAGCCGCACCGGATCTCGCTGGGCAAAAAGCGCCGTCTTCCTGGTGGGCACGCTGGTTCCGTTTCTACCGCTGCTTCAGCTCTTCCTGCAATCGCCCCGCGTGGTGCGCTTCAATATTTTCGATTACCATTTGTTCTTCCGGCAGGTGGAATGGGAAGGCGCCATCCAACACGACGTGGGAGTGCTGATTTCCTGGATCGACTCCGCTCCAGCCACGCTCATCGGGCTGCTGGCGCTGGCCGGTTTGTTCTTCATCGCGCGGCGCAGTAACTGGGATCGCCGGCTGCGCGCCGAGTTTTATCTGTGTGCCTGGCTGTCGCTGGCCTTGAGCGTCCATCTTTCCACCGCCCATCCAACCTTCGAACGCTATTTTCTGTTCACCACGCCTTTTCTGGCGATTCTGGCGTCGGTTGGCTTATACGATATCGGGTCCCGTCTGGATTCGCCGCTGCGTCCCTGGCGGTCCGTAATCTTTCTCGCCTGTCTGCTTTCTCTGGGACTAGCGAAAGCCATTTACGACCGGCGCGACAATATGAATTGGCGCGACTTCCAGCAGGTTGCCCAGAAGGTGCGGGACGTCACGCCCGCCGGGCAACCCCTCCTGGCCGACGAGTTCGTTTATTTTCTGCTGAAGCGAACGCCACCTTCCGGCATGGAGCTGGAGGATTCCCATAAGCTCAACGACATTTCGAAAGATCTTGCAGCCGCTCTGCACGTGGTGACTCGAACCAGCTTGCAGACCCAAGTCGGGCTGGGGAAATTCAGCACGGTTGAGACTTGCGACGATGACGACGAACGGGTGGAGGATTTTCACTTGACGCAACTGTACTCCAGGTGGGAAGACGTGTCCGGTTGCGTTGTCTATTGGGCGAAACGGCCGGTAGAGGGGGCTTCAAAAAAGTAATCGCGCATGGGCCCCAGTGTCGAGAGCCACATGCGCGATTGATCACCGTTCAACGACGAATAATTGCTTAGCTCTTGGTCGTTTTGTCCGTGGTGGTCGGCTTTGCCTTCTTGGCTTTCTTGGCCTTCTTGGTGGTCTTGGTGGTGGTATCGGCCGGCTTATCCTGAGCGAACATCGCCGTAGCGCCTACCAGCAGGGACAGGCCAAGCATCAAACTCATCAGATTTTTCATTTGTGGTCTCCTTAGAATTTCTGAAGCCATGTGCGTGGCTCCATGGTCAGAATGACAGGCTGACATGAACTGGTCCTGAACGCGCTGTTAAATCCACTTCACGGTGGCCCCAAAAAACTTATCGCGCATGCGCCACCTGATTCAGGCGACCCATGCGCGACGAAAGCTCGACGAAATACTAAACCAAGTTAGCTCTTGGTGGTGGTGGTCGGCTTCGGCTTCTTGGCTTTCTTGGCCTTCTTGGTGGTGGTGGCCGTCTTATCCTGGGCAAACATCGCGGTGGCGCCTACCAACATCGACAGGCCAAGCATCAAAGTCATCAGTTTCTTCATTGAGGTCTCCTTAAGGGTTTTGAGAAGTAGATTGCGCTCTACAGTCACGATCATTGCAGTTGCAGATGAACTTCACCTTAAGGTGCTATTAAAATAGTTTCATTCATTACACCAGTCACGCCGCAAGCAAGTTCTCATCCCAGGCTCTATCTAGCTAAGAACAAGTAGTTTGTAGTGTGACCGGACCACTGATCCAGTCTACCAACGCAAGTCAGGCAATATGATTTAACTGGAATGAAGAAGGAACAGGTAGCGCGAAAGCTGGCCAAAGAGTCCCGCATGACGGAAGGCGCCGCAGCCGATCAGGTGGACCGTATACTGAGCCATCTCCACAAACTGATGCGGAAGGGGCAAAGTGCCTCGCTCCCCGGTCTTGGAACCTTTCGATCCGGCCGCCGGCAGGATTTTCCATTCGATCCTCCAAAACCGAAGAAGGAATCGCGGTGAGCAAGCAAGTCTCCAGCCTGCAGCGCCGGGTCGCCCTGATTTTAAGACAGGCATTGGAACACGGTACCGCGGTCGAGATCGATGGACTGGGCACGTTCCTGCCCGGCCGCGGTAAAGGATTTCGGTTCGTGGCGCAGACCAAAGCCCGCGTCTTTATCGCCTATGTCGAGGAGGACATGGCGGCCGCCAAGAAATTGTACGCGGCCTTCGAGCAATGCGGCTTTCGTCCTTGGCTGGACCGCAAGAAGCTGCTGCCGGGACAAAACTGGCCGAGAGCGATTGAAACCGCCATTCAAGCATCCAACTTCTTCGTGGCTTGCTTTTCCCAACGGTCTATTTGCAAGCGTGGCAGCTTCCACAGCGAGCTGCGGTTCGCACTGAGCTGCGCCGCGCAAGTGCCGCTGGACGAGATATTCTTCATCCCAGTTCGCTTGGACGGCTGCGAGGTGCCGCGAAGAATCTCGCGGAACATTCAATACGTGGATCTGTTTCCCAATTGGGGGCGCGGCGTGGCCACCATAGTGGGCGTGATGAAAAAGCAGGAAGAGAACCTGAAACGCAAGCGATTGCCGCTTGCCGGCTAGTGCTTGCCGGCTAGTTTTTTCTTGACGGATTCGGCTTCTTTGCCATCCGGGGAAAGTTCCAGATACTTGGAATAGGCTTCCCGCGCCGCCTGCCGGTCTTTCAGCTTTTCTTCCGTGTCACCCAACCGCAGGAACGCTTCCGCATAGCTCGGATTCCAGCGGGTGGCCTCGCGAAAACGGTTCATCGCGGCCTTGAGGCTGCCTTTTTTGAAATAGTAATTGCCGATCTGCACATCGTGCTCGGCTTCCAGCGGATTGAAGCTGTATTCCTTCGGCTTCAAGCTTTCATCTTCTTCGGGCGGCTGCTGTTCTTCTTTGGGTTGCTGCTCGGGCGGCTTCTTGGGTTCCTGAGCAAGAAGTGCGGTTGCCAGAAATACCGCTCGCAGCGGGAACCGTCGCATGTGTCAATTATAACCGGGATCAGGCTCAGACCCTGATTGGGGTACTGCCTGAAAAGTGCATTGTCGACCTCACGAAAGAGTGCGTGCGCCACGTCGGCGTCTTCATCACCTTTGGTGGGCCAGCCGGCCCATGGTCACTCCCTAGCGGTCGCGGCTCGGGAACGATGCTTCGTTGGTGGTTACTATCTTCAACCATTCGCGAATCGCTGCGCCGCGGCCAGCCTCCATATAGCGCTGTGCTATCTTCAACTTCTTGCCCCCTCCACTTACTGGCGTTCGAGTGCTGGATCTAAGCACTGTTGTGGCTGGACCCACGGCCACCATGATTCTGGCGGATCTGGGGGCGGACGTGATCAAAGTGGAGCGGCTGGACGGTGGCGACGATGCTCGCAACATGGGGCCGCACGGCGGGGAGTGGGGCGCTTATTTTGTGCCGATCAATCGCGGCAAACGGTCCATTGCTGTGGATATCACCCAGCCCGCCGGGCGCGAGATTGTGTTTCGGCTGGCGTCGGGATGCGAGGTTTTTATCGAGAATTTCCGTGGCGGAAAGGCGGCCAAGCTCGGCTTGGATGAGGCGGCCATTCGCGCGCGGAAGCCCGACATCATTTATGCTTCGCTCTCGGCCTATGGACAGCGCGGTCCGGATTATTTGAAACCCGGCTATGACGCGATTCTGCAGGCTCGCACGGGAATCGTCAGCGTCACCGGGCCGAACGCAGACACGCCGATTCGCGCTGGGGTTTCCATTCTCGACATGGGCGCCGGAGTTTGGATGGCGCTCGGGATTATGGCGGCTTTGTTCGAGAAGCAGAGATCGGGCCGTGGGCAACGCGTGGATGCCTCGCTTTTCGAGAGCGGTGTGATGCTGATGTGTTATCACCTGTTGTCGCGTCAATTTACCGGCGTGAGCCCGGGACCTGAGGGGTCCAGGCACAATGCGATGGCTCCTTACGGTGCGTTTGCCACTGCCGATGGCGCGATCATGATAGGCATCTCAAACGATCGTTTGTTCCGGCGTTTATGCGGCGCGCTGGGGCGCGAGGATTGGTTGGAAGATCCCCGTTTTCGGACCAGCCTGGATCGAGTCCGCAATCGAGCGCATCTGGAAGGTCCGATCGCCGATTTGGTCTGTAGCCAGCCGAGCGCGCATTGGCTGGCGCTGTTCAAGCAGCATGATGTCCCGGCCGACGCGGTGCAAAACGCGGAACAGGTGATCGACGATCCGCAGGTTGCGGCGCTTGGTCAGCTTGCCGAAGTGATGTTAGATGGATATGGGCCGGCGGGAATTCCGCGTTTGCCGGTTTCGCTCTCGCTTACGCCGCCCGCGGTAGCAGGGCCGCCGCCCAAACTCGCCCAACACGGGCGCGCGATATTGCAGGAAGCGGGCTACAGCGCGGCGGAAATCGCAGAGCTGGTCCGATCGCAGGTTTGCGCCGCCGGAGATTGAAATGAGCTACGGCCGTTATTTCGAGGAGTTGGAACCGGGGCGGACTTTTCGGCACTGGCCGGGCCGCACCATCACCGAATTCGACGATACGCTCTTCAGCCTGATGAGCATGAACCAGCACCCGCTGCACATCGACGAACATTACGCCGCCGGCACGCAGCATGGCCGGCGCCTGGTAGCCGGGCCGCTGGTGATCAGTCTGGTGATCGGGATGAGCCAGGCCGATATCGGCGGGCGCGCAATCGGGACGCTGGATTATTCGAATGTGCGGCATGTTGGGCCGGTATTTCATGGCGACACGATTTATGCCGAGTCGACGGTTCTGACGAAGCAGAGCGATGGTGGAATCGTGAGGGTGGCGACGCGCGGCGTCAATCAGCGCGAAGAGACGATTGTCTCGCTGGAGCGGAAGATCGTGGTCCCGAAAAGTCCGAGTGGAGGCGCTGGGTGAGAAAGCTGACGTCGGAGCAGGAGATGATGGTGGCGACGGTGCGGCAGTTTGTGGATAAAGAAGTGGTTCCAGCGGCTTCAGCGCTGGAACACAGGAACGAATATCCGCACGCGCTGGTGGAGCAGATGCGAACCATGGGCCTGTTCGGGCTGAATGTCCCCGAAGAATACGGCGGCGCGGGGATTGACTTCACGACACTGGCGATGATCTTCGAGGAACTCTCGCGGGGTTGGCTGGGGTTGGCGGGTATCATCGGCACGCATTCGGTGCTGTGCGATGTGCTGATTCGCTTCGGGACCGCCGAACAGAAGCGGCGATTCTTGCCCGGGTTAGCCTCGG
>Ga0302326_10024879_pt1 | contig 12149 bp, 11 predicted proteins | sample Palsa_T0_3_FD_202264 | JGI IMG/M metagenome (GOLD analysis project Ga0302326, IMG submission 202264) | Peat permafrost microbial communities from Stordalen Mire near Abisko, Sweden - Palsa_T0_3 | ecosystem: Environmental > Terrestrial > Soil > Palsa > Peat permafrost | place: Sweden: Abisko...
GGTTGCGGGCTTCGTCAATTTACGGATGCAGCCCGCATTTTGGCAACAAGTCGTTCGCGAGATTCTCGAGCAAGGCGCAGACTACGGTCGCGGTGCATCGACCGGCACGCGGCTCTCGCTCGAATTCGGCAGCGCGAATCCGACTGGCCCGCTCGTCGTCGTGCAAGGCCGCAGCCTCGCGATCGGGTCGACGCTTGCGAACGCGCTGCGCTTTCTCGGCAGCGAGGTCACGACCGATTGGATCATCAACGACGCAGGCAACCAGCTCGATATTCTGATGCGCTCGCTGTATGCGCGCTGGCGTCAACTGCGCGATCCGGCATTTCCGTTTCCGGAGGACGGCTACCCGAGCGACTACGTCGTCGAGCTTGCGAAAGACCTCGATAGTGTGGCGGGAGCCGATCCCGAAGACCGAGTCTTTCTCGAGGGATTCGCGCACGACAGGATGGTCGACGCGCAGCGCGCGACCGCACGGCGATTCGGCGTCGATTTCATCTTCCAAAGCGAGAAAGTATTTCACGAGGCCGGGCTCGTCGACGCGATTATCACGCTGCTCGAAGACGAAGGGCTGACGGTCCGCGAGGATCAGGCGATCGCGCTTTCACCGGAGCTCGATCCGGACGAAACAAAAGCGCGCATTCTGCGACGCACCGACGGACGGCCGACGTACTTTGGCGCCGACATCGTCTATCATTTCTCGAAATTCCGCCACGCCTCCGAGCTGCTCGACATCTTGGGGCCGGATCATCATGGCTACATCGCACGCGTGCGCGCGATGGCGGAACTGTGGCGCAGGCTCTACGGCAAGCCGTCATTCAAGAGCTTTCTCGAGCGCCTCGACGCACTCAAACTCGAAGGGCCAACGCATTGGGCCGGGCACGACGTTTCGATCGACGTGCTGATCGCGCAACAGGTGAATCTCATGCGCGGCGGCGAGGCCGCATCGATGAGCAAGCGGGCCGGTAATATCATCGAGCTCGATGAGGTACTCGATGAGGTCGGCGTCGACGCCGCGCGTTTCTTCTTCATCATGCTCGCACCGGAATCGCCGCTAACGTTCGATCTCGAGCTCGCGGTCAAGCAGAGCAACGAGAATCCGGTGTACTACGTCCAATACGGCCACGCTCGGATCTCCTCGCTGATCGCGCACGCACGCTCGAATCCCGAGACCTCGCGCTTTGTCGACGATGCCTCACATGCACAACATCTCGAACGCCTCGTTCATCCGACGGAGCTTGCGCTCGCGCGGCGCCTGGCCGAATGGCCGCGCCTGATCGCGCACGCCACGCGCTCACGCGCGCCGCATCTGCTTGCAGCGTACGCGCGTGAAGTCGCGAGCGACTTTCACCAGTTTTACACGTCGTGCACGATCGTCGACGCCGCAGAATCCGAGACGAGCGTAGCGCGCCTGGCACTCTCGACTGCCGCGCGCTCAGTCCTCGCGAACGCGCTCGCAATCTGCGGAGTCACCGCCCCCGACTTCATGGAACGCCGCCCCTCCGCTCAGTAGCCGCCGGGGTTTGCGTAGAGCTGCGCGGCGCGTGCGAGCATCGGCATACGGTCTTCTTCTAACACGTAGCCTTCTTTGATCAGGTGATCGAGTGAGGCGCCGTAGCGCGTGAGAAAGCCGGCGCTGGAAGCGTAACGCTTCGTAAGATCCTCGCCCCAAATCGGCTGCCATTCGCCGAGATTCCCGCACGTGTTGTTGATCGTTGACGTAATGACCGGATTCAGCGATACGGGAACCGGTTTGCCGATCGGGCTCTCGACTTCAGGAAAACGTACGCCGCCTTCCGGCTGTGCATCGGAATCGACGGTCGGAACTTCGAGCGTTGCGCCTTTGAGCGGATTGAAATGTTCGGTATCCGCTGGCGCAGCTCCGAGCTTGAAGAGTGTCGTCGGAGGCAGCTCGGGCGCGGGACCGACTCCGACGTTTAGGCGATGCGCAAGCTCGAGCACGATCGCGCGCATGTACGGATCGTAGGCAATGGGATTGAGCCACACGGGTTTTCCGCCATTGCAGCCCATCTTCGTGAAGGCGTTGTCCGACGTCGTGCGATTGCCGGTCGCGTGTGGGCTCGGCCAGTCATAGCGGCGCATGCCCTCGAGCAGATCCGTCGTGTCCGTCAGGCTCGCGTGCACGCGATAGAAATCGGTGTAGTTCGCGACGTCGATGAAAAACGGATCGGTCTTGGGCCGATGCAAAAGCTCTTTTGCGTTGAGCACCGTGGGATTGACCGGATCGACGTATGGCTGCTGCGGGGTGTGATGGGCTTTCGCCAGCTGATTGATCGCAAGCCAATTTCCGGTACCGTCGATCGCGATCGCACCGGCGTAAACAGCCTCGTGATTGTTAGGAGACTCATTGAAGCCTTCGGCGACGAAGGTCTCGACGAACCAGCCACTCTGCGAGATGCCGACGAGCAACCGCGTGTGATACGTGCCCGCGAGCGCGGCACCGAAATCCCGAACGATCGCTTCGCCGACCCCTTGTGCAGTTTTCGGAACGCCCACTGCGAGCGGATATTGCCATTCCACGCGCGCGTACGCGATGTGATGTTTGAAAAGAAATCCGTTGCCGAGGCCGTGCGGATACTCCGCCTTCGACGGGCTTCCTACAGCCGGAAAGCTGTTGAGGCGTCCGAGTACTAGCGGATTGCCGCGATTCTCAGGCTCGACGACGATGGTGTCGATTGCGCCCGGCCTCGCAGGCTCGATGATCTCAAACTCAGACGTGTACGCAAACGGATTCTTGCCGAGCCCATCGATCCGTTCGCCCGGAGCAACGACCCCCGAAAGCAGTCCGTATTTGCGCACGTACGCAACGCCGTCGAACTCGCCGACCGGAATTGTCTTGGTGACGCGAAGGACCGTCACACCTGAAAGCTGTTGGCTCGAAACCGAGTACGGGATTGCCGTAAGGCAAACCATGAACGCAAACAGCAGATAACGGGGAATCACGTTCGTTCGCGGATCGTCTCGTGGATCTCGATGTCGATTTCGCGTTCACCCTTATGCAAGTGGTGTTCGTGTTCGTGCTCGTGCTCGGCTGCGCGCGGACCAAAATCATGGCGCGAGAGCCACGGCCGCACGAAAATTCTCCAGAGAACTTTGCCCATCGCGGCTGCGGGAATCCCTAAAATAAGCCCGGGCAAACCGAGGAGCTCGCCTCCGGCGAAGACGCCGAACATGACGGCAATCGGCGAGACACCGACGTGTGGCGCCATGATCTTTGGTACGAGCACGTTGTCGGCGACGCGCGCGACGACGAACACGACGATCGTCACCTCCCACACCATCGCAAGGCCCTGCGGCGCGGCAAGCACCGCGGCAACGACTTGCGCGACGATCATTCCGACGAACGGAACGGCATACGCAATGCCACAGAACACACCGACCAAAAGCGCGAACTTGTAGCCTAAGACCCACAGAATCAGCCACGTCGAGACGCCGACGATCGCGCACAAGATCGATTGTCCCGCGACGAAGCCACCGAAGATATGCACGATCTCATCGAGGACCTGCGCAACCTCGTGCTCGCGCGAATGCGGCACGATCGAAAGCAGCTGTTGCCGAATGCGCTCGCCGCTCGCCAAGAAGAAAATCGAGAGAATGATCGACGAGAGCAACACGAACATGACGCCGATCGTGCTCACGAGAGCTGGATAAATACCGGCGACTGCGGCGCTTCCCCATTCTGAGATCTTGGCGTCGATCACGCTGCGAATATCGATCAGACTCGGCGGCAGCATTCCTTTGCCGACGTGGTGCTCCAAATTCGTCTGGAACGTCATCAGCGACTGCTCCGCGGAGGTCATCTGATCCGGGAGCGCTCCGAGGACAGCCTGCGTTTGCGAAAGCCCGGTTGGAATAACCAAAAGCCCAATGATCGCCGCAAAAGCCATGATGACGAGGTAGACGATCGTTATCGCCAGCCCGCGTTTCATCCAGCGTTCGAGAAACTGCGTGACGGGATGGACGCCGAGTGCGATGACGGCCGCGGTCACGAAGATCTCAACGGTCTTGGGAATTTTCATCGCGAGCACGATTGCAAGAGCGAGCAACAGCAGGCCCCATGCCGTTCCGATGATGCGGCGCAGCGTCCGCGGATTCAGACCAGTTGCTTGCACAGTAGCCTTCGTTCCGTGCGATATCCGCTCGATGTATAAAGATCGAGAGCGGGGACGTTACTCTCCGTCACCATCATCGCAATCGTAGGGAGGCCGCGCTCCCGCGCAAGGCCCTCGGCTGCGTTCAAGAGTGCCCGCCCGATTCCCCGGCGCTGGACGTCAGGCTCGACGGCCATGTACGCGACGAAGGCCTGCGGCGCCATTGAGACTTCGTCGGGAAGTGTGTCCAGGAGCAGCAGAAATCCGACGCGCCGGCCGTCATCGCCGGCAACCAAGATCGTGTGCGACTGCGCGAAGATGAAGTCGAGCAGCTTTTCGTACGAGAGCGCGACGAGCGAGTTCATCGCAGCTCGGTACGGCGAAACGCTCGACATCGCGACTCGTATCCCCAGATCGCGCACGAAATCGCGATCGGATTCGTCGCCCTCTCGAACGCGCAGGCTCAGGACGACTTCCAGGTGGGCAGCAGCTTCTCGAAGGCGGCGAGTACGGCGTCGTTCTCCTCCGGCGTGCCGACGGTGATGCGCAGGAAGCCGGGCAACCGCAACGCGTCGCCGGAGCGGACGGCGATTCCGAGCTTGAGCAGATCGACGTATGCCTGATTGGCGCCGATCGGAACCTGGACGGCAATGAAATTCGCGGCGCTCGGATAGACGAAAAGGCCGAGCCGCTTGAACTCGCGCTCGAGCCGTTCGCGCTGTTCGGCGTTGACCTTGACGCTGCGGGCGACGAACGCGTCGTCGTCGAGCGCAGCCAGGGCCGCGACGAGCGATGCGCGGGTCACATTGAACGGCAATCGTACTTGCTGCATGTAGCCGATGACGTCGGCCTGGCCGATGACGTAGCCGATCCGCAGCGCCGCGAGGCCGTACGCCTTCGACATCGTGCGGTAGACGAGCGTATTCGGCCGGCGCATCGCAAGCGCGACGCCGTCGACACCGTTCGGCATAAATTCGCGGTAAGCTTGATCGAACGAGAGCAGCACGCCCGAGGGAAGCCGCGAGAGAAACTTGTCCATCGCCTGCGGCGCGATCGACGTTGCGGTCGGATTGTTCGGATCGCAGATCAGCACGAGTTTGGTGTTCGAATCGATCGCATCGGCCATCGCCTCGAGGTCGTGCACACCATCTTTGAGCGGAACTTGGATCGATTCGGCTTCGCGCAGCTGCGCGTTCTGCGGAAAGAGCGAGAACGTCGGCGCAGCCATGATGACGCGCTCGCCGCGATCCACGAACGTTTCGAACATCAACTCCAAGAGCTCGTTGCTGCCGTGCCCGACGGTCACGTTCTCGACACCAACGCCAAGTTTGTGCGCCAGCTTCTCGCGCAGCTCTTGATATTGATTGTCGACGTAGATGTTCAGGTCGCTGATATTCTTAAGCGCATCGAGCGCCAAGGGCGACGTCCCGAGCGGATTCTCGTTTGAAGAGAGCTTGATGATCCGCTCGATGCCGTATTCACGTCGCGCTTGCTCGAGCGTCGTGCCGGGACGATACGATTGCCCGTCACGCACGGCGCGACGCACGATCGCAGCGGCGGGGGACGCGAGTTGCTCTTTCATGACGCCAAGAACCGCGAGCCCGGCTCGTCGATCGGCTCGCCGGCTTTGCATTTCGGACATTCCTCGGGCGCGAACGATGCAATCGGCAGATCGACGAGCGCGACGGTCGGCAAACCAAATTCGACCGGCTCGCGCCGGACGATCACGCCGAGCCCAACTGCGGCGGCTCCTAATGTGCGAACGATATCGAGGACTTCTTTAACGGAGAGTCCCGTCGTCACGACGTCTTCGACCACGAAGGCACGATCTTGCGGCCCAAGCGTGAAGCCGCGCCGCAGCGTCGGAACGCCGCCTTCTTTCTCGACGAAGATCGCGCGTACGCCGAGCTGACGCGCGACCTCGTAGCCGAGCACGATTCCGCCGACTGCCGCGCTCACGACGACGTTCGGCCGCGCTGATTGTGGTAGCCGTGCGATCATCTCAGCGGCAATGCGTTCCACGAGCTTCGGATGTTCGAGAATGCGGAACTTTTGAATGAATTGCGCGCTGTGCCGTCCGGATGAAAGTTTGAAGTGCCCATTCAGCAGCGCACCGTTTTCTTCGAGCGCGCGAGGTAGATCGAAGAGATCGAAGGTCGCGGTCATGCCGGCACGAGCTCCGAGAGAATTGCCTGCGCTGCGGCGCGCATGTCTTTGGCTTCCAGAATCGGACGGCCGACGACGATGTAATCGCTGCCGGCCTCGCGTGCATCCCTCGGTGTCGTGACGCGCTTCTGATCGCCGGGGGATGTCCCGCTCGGACGAATGCCGGGCGTGATCGTCTTGAACTCTGTGCCGAAGAAGTTTTTGAGATCGCGCACTTCTTGCGCGCTGCAGACAACGCCCGTGCAGCGCGCATCGCGGGCCAGCGCCGCAAGCCGGATCGCGTTCTCGCCCGGACCTCCGGTGAGGCCCAGCTCCCGAAGATCCTCGGGAGCGATGCTGGTGAGGATCGTAACCGCAAATATCTCCGGCGCATCGATGCCGAGCTCGAGCGCGCGTTCTTCGGCTGCCTCGACCGCCGCAATCATCATCTCGCTCCCACCTTGCGCATGGACGTTGATGATGCGAACGCCCGGCTGCACGAGCGCACGAATTCCGGCCGCAACCGTGCGTGGAATATCGTGCAGCTTGAGGTCGAGGAAATACGTGGCGTTCCGGCGCTGCAGCTCGGCGCGAATCTCGTTCCCGTATCCGTAATAGGTTTCCATCCCGACCTTGTAGATCAACGGCAAGCCGTCGAGGTGGTCGAGAACACCCTTCGCGGATTCGAACGTCGGCGTGTCGAGCGCGACGATCAACTCGGGCGGCCTCACCCAGCATCTCCTTCGTATTCATCAGCGTTTCGAAAACCGAGGTTGGCTTTGCCGACGATCTCGCTGAGCGCAGTGAGCTCGCGTTCTCGTAGATAATCTTCAAGCTCCGCGACGATCCGTGAGGGAATCCGCGGATCCGTAAAGTTCGCGGTGCCGATCGAGATCGCCGAGGCTCCGGCCAGAAAGAACTCGAGTGCGTCGCGCGTCGTCTCGATCCCGCCTTGGCCGACGATCGGGATGCGTACGGCGCGAGCGACCTCGTAAACGGCGAGCACCGCGATCGGACGAATCGCCGGCCCCGAAAGTCCGCCGGTTACGTTACCGAGCCGCGGCGTCCAGCGATCGACGTCGATCGCCATCCCACGCACGGTGTTGATCACGGCAAGGGCGTCGGCGCCGGCAGCTTCGGCTTCGCGCGCGATCGATGCAATATCGGTGACGTTCGGCGAGAGCTTGACGATCAGTGGCTTGCGAACGACCTTGCGAACGGCTTTGACGACCTGCGCGGTCAGATTCGGATTGCACGCGAACGTCTCGCCTTCAGAGGCGACGTTCGGACACGAGATGTTGACCTCGAGCGCGTCGATCTCGTCGCGCGCGGTTAGGCGCTCGGCGACTTCGACGTAATCCTCGACCGAGAATCCGGCCACGCTTCCGATGACCGCGCAGGGGCGATCGGCAAATTTGCGGACCTCGTGCTCGAGATAGTAATCGAGTCCCGGATTCTGCAGGCCGATCGCGTTGAGCATGCCGCTCGGCGTCGGAACGAGGCGCGGCCCGACGTTACCGAGTCGCGGCTGACGCGTGACGCTCTTGAGCACGACCGCGCCGATGCGCCCGAGATCGATGAAAGGCGAGTACTCTTCGCCCGAACCGTAGCAGCCGCTGCCCATCAAGGTCGGATACGAGAGCTCCAGCGCCCCAATCTTGATCGCCATGCGCACCTTCGCGCGTTCTACGACCATCGCAGCTCCGAAGCCCAGAACACCGGGCCTTCTTTGCACACGCGCGCGTTCACGTACGCACGTGGCTCGTGGACGCTCGGTGGCGGAAAGTGCGGCGCTTGCGCGCTCGCGCGATCGAGCGGAACGACGCAACCCCAACAGGCACCGACGCCGCAGCCGAATGTTTCTTCGAGTGAGAGCTGCGCCGGGATGTTGCGCTCGGTCGCGAGCGCGGCGACCGCGCGCAGCATCGGCGATGGACCGCATGCCAGCAGCAGCTCAGGCGTTGCGTTGCGGACGAGATCGGTCACGAAGCCATGATGTCCGAGACTTCCATCGTCGGTGGCGACAACGACTTCGCAGCCGGCACGTTCGAAGAGTTCGACGTCGACGAGCGCTTGCGCGGTACGCGCACCATAATAGAGCGTCGTTTGCGCCGACTGCGCGACGCAACGCTCGGCGGCCAGTAGCACCGAGGCAAGTCCGACGCCGCCCGCGACGATCCCCACGCTACGCGGAATGCGATCGAGAGAGAATCCGTTGCCGAGCGGTCCGAGCAGATCGAGCGGATCGCCGACGGCGAGCGATGCCAATTCTTTGGTGCGCGGCCCTGCGACAACGATCATGACGCTCGTATGCTGGTCGCGGACTTCATAGATTCCAAGCGCCGTCGCAGGCATTGCACCCCGAGGCGGAATGGCCATTGCGAATTGCCCGGGTCGCACTTCCGCACTGAGTGCCGGAGCGTACAAACTGAGGATAACGATTCCAGGATGTGGCTCCCGGCGTTCGGCGACAACAGCACTGTGAACGCGAGGAACGGGCGCCGTGTCTGGCGTCACAAGAAAGTCTCTTCGTCCGACCTTAGTGCCACCCCCCTGTCACAATCTTTACTCGATGTTCTAACTAGCACACTTTCACTAAGTGAAACGCTTTCGGTACACTTACGTTATTAGGGTAAGGGAACCCCGACGAAAGGAGGATCCCCAATGGCTGGTCTTGTGGTCTTTAAAACCCTAGCCGACGCGCTAAGAGCGGGCTACCAGGTTTATGACCGGACGCCTGAGGGCTATCTCGTTCGCACGAGAACGCAATCCGGATGGGCGATGGCGCTCGTAACCTGTAAATAGCCGTCTTCATTTAAACCCTCTCATTCATCTTTAAAGAACAGAGCTGCCTCAGCAGCTCTGTTCTTTTTTATACACTCTTGCTGCCGGATGTACGGCGGATTAGAGTTAGGGCGCCAGGTTGGGGTGGCTACGCGGGCTGGGTAGAACTGCCGTCGAAAGGTAGCTATGGTGAGTGAGATTGCGACCGAGCGCAAATTCAAGATCCTCGTCGTCGAAGACGATGCGGCGATCTTGCGCGTCCTGCAGCTCGAGTTGGAACACGAAGGCTACGAGGTCGAGGTCGCGCGCGACGGATTAGCCGGTCTGGAAAAAGCGCTCAAGGAGCCCGATCTCGTCATTCTCGACTTGATGCTCCCGAAAATGGACGGGCTGGAAGTCTGTTCGCGCCTGCGTTCCAAGAGTGCCGTGCCGATCATCATGCTGACGGCCAAAGACCGCATCCCGGATCGAGTCGCGGGATTGGATACCGGCGCCGACGACTATCTGACGAAGCCGTTTTCGATCGACGAACTGCTCGCGCGCATCCGTGCGCGCCTGCGTGAAAAGCACCCGACGTCGAACGTGCTCGAAGCCGCCGATCTCCTGATGGATCGCGACAGGCACGAAGTAACACGCGCTGGCAAGTCGATTCAGCTGACGGCAAAAGAGTATGCGCTGCTCGAATATCTGCTGCTGCACCGCAACAAGGTGCACACCCGCGACGAGCTCTTCAACGGTGTTTGGGGCAGTGATTTTCTCGGCGACTCCAACTTGATCGACGTCTACATCCGCTATCTGCGCGGCAAGATCGACGAAGGCTACGAGCCCAAGCTGATTCAGACCGTGCGCGGAGTGGGGTACGCTCTTAAAATTTAGAGCGCCGTCTGCGTGAATTCGCTCAAGTGGCGGATCGCGCTGGCTTACGCCGGGCTGTTCGTCGTCGCGCTTGCGGTTGCGGCCGTCGCGATCAATATCGCCTTCCGCACGATCCTTCTCAACCAGGCCGAGCTGCGTACGCAGCTCGTCGCCACGCAGATTCGCCGGACGATCGAGCCGTTCGGGCTCGTCACGACCGGCTCCGATCAAGCCATTGCGGCCTTCGTTGCGACACAAAGCAATTTGGAATCGTGGTCGTCGGCGACGACGCTCGTGCAAATCGACAATCCGCAAGGCCAACCGATCGGCAAGAGCAGCAACACGGGTTCGTTCATCTTCCCAGCCGACAAAACGCTGAGCGTGAAGGACCATAGCAAAACCTACATTCTCGGCGATTTGCTCGTTCACGACGAAGCACTGGTCGAGAACAGTCACATCATCGCAATCGCGCATATCGGCGAACGCCTCGATGCGATGCGTCAGGTGCTGACCGGTGCGCGCAACATTCTCGTGATCGTGACAATCGCAGCGTTTTTTCTTGTGATTGCAACCTCAATTGCAATCGCGACGCTGGTTCTCGATCCCGTCAAGCGGTTGACGGACGCAATGGAAGAGATCGGCTCCGAGCAACTCGGGCGGCGCATCGGCTGGAGCGGACGTAGAGACGAGCTCGGACGATTGGCGGCCGCCTTCGACCGCATGCTCGATCGCTTGCAGGCCGCGTTCGCGCGCGAGCGTCAGTTCATCTCCGATGCATCGCACGAACTGAAAACGCCGTTGACCGTCATCAACGCAAACGCGCAGATGCTGCAGCGCTGGGCAGATCGCGACGATCGGATTCGGGCTGAAAGTTTGAGCGCAATCATCGACGAGAGCGCCGGGCTGGCCGGGATGGTGAACGGCATGCTGCTGCTCGCGAAGGCCGATTCGGGCGACCAGATTCCAAAAGAGCCGCTCGATTTGAACGCGGTCGTGCGCGACCCCGTCGAATCTGCGCGCGCCAAAGCCGAAGGGAAAGGCCTGTCGCTGGATTTCGAGCCGAGCCCCGAGAGCGCGATCGTCTACGGGTCGGAGTCGCTCTTACGTCAGCTCTTCGGCAACCTGATCGATAACGCGATCAAGTTCACAGACCATGGCGGGGTGCGCGTTCGACTGATCGTGGATGGCAGTGAAGTCGTGGGGGAAGTGATCGACTCGGGGAGCGGGATCGACGAGGAGTCGATCGACCGCGTTTTCGACCGCTTTTACCGAACCGACAAGTCCCGCACCCGGGCGGTCGAGGGGACGGGGCTTGGCCTGGCGATCGTCCGGAGCATCGCCCGGGTCCATTCCGGAAGCGTCCAGGCAGGCAGGCGCCCGGAAGGCGGCTCTATTTTCACCGTCCGGCTCCCGCACGAACGCTAAACCAATCCCAATGACCGCCCTTAGCCCTGGGGTGTACGCTTGCTTCGTGGGTCCGAGACTCGTTGTGCGAGGGGTTGCGGCAGCAGCCTTGCTCGCTTTGTTTCTTTTCGCGGGCCGCGCAGCAAGCGCGGACTCGCCGCTTATTGACGCCTCGAATCAGCCCATCGTCCTCATCCAGCACAGCGCGCCCATTACGATCCAGACATGGGATCGGCCGCAGATCAGCGTCGATGACGGTGGCGGCGAGCCGCCGATCGTCCAGCGCCGGCCCGGGAACCGCACCCCTGGAGGCTCATCCTCGCTCCCTTATTCGGTCCCCATTCCCGCCGTCTCGGTACCCGCTCCCGACGGCCAGCCGGTCACGCTCGGACCCGAAGAGTTTCCGGTGCAGATCCCGCCGGGTGCGCACGATACGCTGCGGATTCAAGTTCCGCCAACCCAGTCGACCGTCTACGTGCCCGCAGACACCTCGGTGCTCTCGATCAACGGCACCGGCAGCACGCGCATCGAGAATTATCACGGACAGCTGATCGCGCAGCAACGAGCTGGACCCCTCGTGCTGCACAATGTCAGCGGCGACGCGTTCGTCCAAAATCTGCGTGGGCAGATTTTCGTCGTTGATTCGCAGTTCGATCGGCTGCGCACGCGCACAGCGCTGAACAACATGATCTTCCAGCGCTGCGACGTCAAACAAATCGAAGCAACAAGCGAACGTGGCTCGATCGTCTACAACAACGGCTCGTTTCAACCCGGACTCGCACGCTTCGAAACGGTCACCGGTCACGTCGCGCTCGGCGTCAACGGCGGCGCAAATATCGCCGTCAAAGGCAA